>Ga0136560_1001295_pt1 | contig 12802 bp, 10 predicted proteins | sample AntRauMeHopE1497_FD_104925 | JGI IMG/M metagenome (GOLD analysis project Ga0136560, IMG submission 104925) | Saline lake microbial communities from Rauer Islands, Antarctica - Metagenome Hop E1 #497 | ecosystem: Environmental > Aquatic > Non-marine Saline and Alkaline > Saline | place... | reverse complement strand
CGATTACATAAACGGTGGCTACCATAACCAGTATGGCTATAAATTTAGAGAGCAACATGGCCCCGTTTTTTGTGGGTGTCACGTCTACGAGCTGGTTTATGTGTGCTGCCTTTGCGCGGTCCATAATTAAGCCGGTGTACAAGAATATTAACAAATAGGTAAATGTGCTAAAAATACCACCGGCAAATTGTAGCATGACCCAGGTTTTAGGCAAAATGTCTGTGCCAAATTGCTGCCCGGTAATTAACATGGTGAGCAATGAAAATGCAAATGCAATGGTGGCGACGATTATAAACGGCCAGCCTTTTACAATATAGGCAATGTCAGACTTAGAGATAAACCAGGCGGTTTTAAGCTGTCCCCAAAAAGATAAATCTTGTGACACCACAGGCATGGTTACTTTTTGTACAGTCGCAAAATTGCGTTTAGTAGAACGTTGAGACCTGGTTCTAAAAAGGGACAATGATGTAGGGTTTTGAGAAAAATTAAAGGCAAATAAAACACCTATAAATATAAATAGCGATATCCCCAACCATATTAAACGGTTATATAACAGTGTTCCCGTAACGGGTATAAGTTGGGTGCTTTGCTCCTCGGGAGTCCAGTATTTTATCTGGTCATAAGTCGCGGTGTCCCCGGTAGGTTCTAGCAGTTCTACCCAGTAAGTATCGTCCATGGTAGGAACACTAGACTGTGCTGCGATTTGTAAAATAATCATGACCAGCACAAACATAAAACCGATGTTTACGTTGCGCAAAAACGCTGTAATAGCAAACACGATCGCGCCAAAAAAGAACACATTAGGAATAATGTATATCAAAAACGGCTGTAAATAATTCATAATTTTAAACGGTCCTACCAGTGCTTCATTTGCACCAGGTAAGTAAAAACCTAGGGTAATACCTATTAAACTGGCGATAATAATGAGCAAGGTCATGGTCATACCTGCACTAAACTTAGCTAGTAAATAGTTCCACTTTGTAAGTGGGTAGGAGTACAGCACATTGTGCATGTTATTACTAAAATCGCGCTGTATCGTGCCACCTATTATAGACGGAATCAATAAATAAGTAAGTACTGCAAAAAAGCCTAAAAGCCCATAAATGCCTACCGCACCATTTAATTTTATGGCACTGGTAACCGTTACACTATCACTATCGAAAACACCTACCGCAAGCGCGGAAAGCAGCAAAGAAAGTGAAAATAAAATCGCTGAATATATGTAAAAAAGCGGTTTCTTAAACCAGGTTTTTACCTCGTGTATATAAATTGTTGAAAACATAATTATGCGTCTATAGTTGCAGCTGTGAACTCGTCACTGCGCAAGGTTGTAAAATAAACGTCTTCTAGTGTTGGGCTCGCTTTTGCGAAAGCGTCTCCAGGACTCACCTGGTCGTACACACGCACATTGAGCATGTTATCTTCATTATAGTTTGAAGAAATCACGTTAAAGTCTTTTTGTAGTTGCTCTATTGCTTCACGTTCTACGGTCGTGGTCCATATTTTGTCAGCAAGTGCTGCAACCAGGTTTTTAGGTTTGTCTTGTGCGAGTATTTTGCCGCCGTTTAGAATCGCCATGTCTGTACAAAGTTCTTTAACATCGTCCACAATGTGTGTGGAAAATATAACGATATGGTTTGTTCCTATCTCACGCAATACGTTTAAAAAACGATGGCGCTCTGCCGGGTCGAGTCCAGCAGTTGGCTCATCTACAATAATAAGTCGCGGGTTGTTGAGCAGCAATTGAGCAATGCCAAAACGCTGTTTCATACCGCCAGAATAACCAGCAACGTGTTTATCGCGCACGTCGTATAGGTTTGTAACTTCTAAAGCCTTATCTACAATGGCTTTGCGCTCGCTCTTATTGTGAATTCCCTTTAGGGTTGCAAAATAGTGTAACAGGTCCTCAGCACTCATCTTAGGATACACGCCAAATTCTTGTGGCAAATAACCCAGTGTCTTACGGAACTCGATTTTATTGTTTAAAATGTCCAGTTCGTCTAAATGTATACTTCCAGAGTCTGCCGTTTGTAGGGTTGCTATGGTGCGCATTAACGACGATTTTCCAGCGCCATTAGGACCTAACAGGCCAAACATGCCGCTTTGTATGTCTATGGTTACGTTATCCAGTGCTTTTACACCGTTAGGATATGTTTTGGAAACATTTTGAAGACTTAATTTCATAATACCTGCTCTATAAAGTTTTGTATAAAACGTTAGTGTGATTTTAGGCAACAATGTTACAGTTGACATTAAGAACTATAAGGCTGAATTTGCAAGCAGGTTCAAAACGGCACTACATATATACTCGATTCCTATTGCAATAACGATGAAACCCACAAGTCTAGAAACTGCATTTATTCCAGATGCCCCTAGAAACTTAACGATAAACCTGCTGCTGGATAGTATAAGGCAAATACTTGTGGCAGTTGCTAGTATCGCGAGCAAAACCATACTGCGCGATAGTGCGCTGACATATTCTTGCTCAATGCTTATAAGCAGCGATATCGACCCAGGACCAGCTATCATGGGCATAGCTAGCGGCGTGAGCGATATAGAGTCTCGTTTGAACGCATCATCTTTGACACGTTTGTCCATTCCTTTGTGCTTAGTAAACTTACCGGTAAGAAGCGCAAATCCCGATGAGACTATAATCATACCTCCAGCGATGCGCAAAGACTCTAAGGAAATGCCAAAAAAAGAAAGAATATACTTTCCCGCAAAAAAGCTTATTAATAAAATAACGCCCACATTAAGACCTGTAAGCAGTGCGGTCTTTGTTTGTTGGGCAGTAGTGTTTTCGCTGGTAAGGCCAACAAAAATAGGAACTGTCCCTAATGGGTTTGTAATAGAAAAAAGAGAGCCAAAGGATAAAAGGAATATGTCAAACATTGTCTTTAGTTTTTGACAAAATTCTCACATAACTGCGGTGTGTGCGTTATGAACGGTGTTACTAAAAATACCTAATGGCGTTATCAAAAGGGAACTACTGAGTTAGGAAAGCGTTATCTTAGACTAAAGATGTTTATGGCAGGATTCACCTTATTATTGAAATCAAATAACGCTAAGTTTTCCCAGCTGCGACCTTGGGTAAAGCTTGTTTGTGACTGTGTGTGGGTGACCCAGTCTGGCGCCCAGTAACAATAGCCCATACCGCGCTGGTTGGGCAGGCTTTTAATAATGGTATGCAAGGGGAGCATAAAATGATGTTGTCCTGCCGCATTTGCCGCATGGCTAGGTGCAACTTGCGATTGCGGGCCTACTGTGTTATTTTGTGTTATCATTAAAACCTAGGGTAAATGGGTAAGCGGCCTCTACAATCGTCAGGTCTTGCGTGATGCTGGTCGCTAATGCGTTGAGCTGCGAACCCATAATGGTGAGACTTGCGCCATGCCACCACGGGTAATAACTTAAACCTGCGATGTCCTAATCTACGCCATGCAGCAGCAGTTCGTAATAAAAACTGCCAGACGTGGCTACACCGTCATAATGTATCATAACTGCTGCTTCAGGGCTTGTAATACGCGATGCGGTTATTGCAGCTTTTGTAACGGTCGCGTAATCGTCCCAGTTTGTACCTGTACTGCTAAAGATTTGCTCCACGGGCCGCGAAAAACCGTTATCAGTCTCATTACCTATTTGTATAACATCTTGGGGCGTTAGCTGGTTGTTAAATGCGGTAAGGACAGTCGTAGTGTAGTTTGCCACAGCGGTAGCAAGCCCGATAACGTCTAACAAGGCTCATGCGGCAGGCGTTTGTTGGTATTCAGGAGCTGTCCAAGTGTCTGAATAACGAAAATTCAGTAAGAGTCCATACCCGCAGCATTTACAACTCGGACTTGTTCTAGTGCTTTGGTGAGGTTGTAAGCCTAATCTCTATGGTTTATCCATAATCGCAAGCGCACGAGGTTTCAGCCTTTAGCCGCTAGGTAGCTTTAGTTATTTGTAATAACCGCATTATTCTAACCCTTAAATCGGGTTCCTAAAGTTTCAAGTTCGGACAATAACGAGAGGTCTACGCCTTTATAGTATTTTTTTTTGCGGCGGGTTGTGCTGTGCTGTCACCGCTTTTAGAATCACGGGATATTGCCGAAAAACACATTAAAAAGAGTAGCAGTAGTTTATTCACATACTAGGTATAACACTTACAAATCATCTACAAAGGTAAAAGACTGCTCATTTTTTTGATCGTTTATCTTTTTGAAAAAGGTATGAATTTCCTTGCGGTCTGCTCGCACTTTTACAAAATAGGTATCTTTATAGATGCTGTATTCTTCTGCGCGGCCTTTGTAAATTACCAGTTTGTAGTAGGGTATAGGCAACGCATAGGTCTCTAGCCGAGAACGAAACCGCACGATAATGCCGCTTTTGCACAGCTCTATATTGCACACATCTAGACTGTTATCTACCACCAGCAGGTTGTGTATATGTATACTTGAGTCAGTAATGTATAATTTAGGAGAACCAGAACCTTTGAGATTCCACCTTTCGCGTAAGCTTAAAATGCCACCTATTTCTTTTTTAATGGCGAGGGTGGTTGCGGGGTCGTTGTGTGAGACGTTGTACAGCATATCTTGTTATTACAAACTTAGTCCCGTAGATGGTGCAAGCCTTTCAAGATTGTATCTTTACCAGCTTAAATTAAGAGTTATGACGCTACAAGGCCAGTTAGAAAAAGCCACAATATCCATCGTTGAAAAACAGTTTGGGGTTGTATTGCCGCAGGTTGATATCTCGCTTACGCGAAAGGATCAAGCAGGAGACCTCACGGTAATGGTTTTTCCTATGTTGCGCCATATAAAGGGCAACCCTGTGGCTATAGGAACCCAACTAGGTGAAGAGCTCAAAGCGACAAACGACCTGGTAACCGACTTTAACGTGGTGCAGGGTTTTCTTAATTTACATATAGCTCAAAGCGCATATATAAATGCTTTTAACGCGATACTGGCAGATGCAACCTATGGCATCAAACCCATAGATACGACCCAACCTGGCGTGATGGTAGAGTACAGCTCGCCCAACACAAACAAGCCACTGCATTTGGGCCACGTGCGCAATAATTTGCTGGGTTATGCAGTATCTCAAATCGTACGGGCCACCGGTCGCACCGTTAACAAAACGCAGGTTATTAACGACCGCGGTATTCATATTTGCAAATCCATGCTTGCATGGGAACGTTATGGAAATGGGGAAACGCCAGCTTCAACAGGCTTAAAAGGCGATAAACTAGTAGGTAATTACTACGTAAAATTTGACCAGGAATACAAGAAAGAAATAGCAACACTCATAGCACAGGGTAAAACCGAAGATGAGGCAAAAAAACAAGCACCCATTTTGCTACACGCCCAACAAATGCTTTTAAAATGGGAGCAAGGCGACCCAGCGGTTGTTACATTGTGGGAAAAAATGAATGCATGGGTCTATGAAGGATTTGATGTTACGTACCAAAATCTCGGAGTGAACTTTGACAGTTTATATTACGAGAGTAATACTTATTTGCTTGGTAAGGACGTCGTGCAGCACGGTCTGGACAAAGGTGTTTTTGAACGCGAAGCAGACGGATCTGTTTGGATAGACCTCACAGCAGACGGGCTAGACCGCAAGATTGTATTGCGCAGCGACGGCACGGCAGTTTATATGACCCAAGACATAGGCACGGCGATTCAACGCGTTAAAGATTTTAATATTAATGCCATGGTTTATACCGTAGGTAATGAGCAAGATTACCACTTTAAAGTATTGTTTCTTATTCTTAAAAAATTAGGCTTCGACTGGGCAGACAGCTTGTTTCATTTAAGTTATGGTATGGTTGAGCTGCCGTCCGGTAAAATGAAATCTCGTGAAGGAACGGTGGTAGATGCAGACGAGCTCATGGAAGAAATGACAACCACAGCACGCGACATCGCACAAGAACAAGGGAAATTAGAAGGTTTAGACGACCTAGAGAAAGAATCGCTCTATAAAATAATAGGTCTGGGCGCACTTAAATATTTTATGCTCAAAGTAGATCCTAAGAAGAGTATGCTCTTCGACCCGGCAGAGTCTGTAGATTTTCAGGGAAATACAGGGCCGTTTATACAATACACCCACGCCCGTATTAAGTCTATTTTAAAGAAAGCAGGGTTCGATAACACTACTAAAACGGTGTCTATAGAACTAAAGCTCACAGATAGAGACCTTGCAGTCATAAAGGCCTTACAGTTGTTTCCAGATACAATTGCTGCTGCTGCAAACAATTATAGTCCAGCGCTGGTAGCAAACTATGTCTACGACCTTGTAAAGGAATTTAATTCGTTTTACCAAAACGTTCCTAAAATAGTAGAAGAAGAAAACGCTGCGCTTAAACAATTCAGATTATTACTTTGTTACAAAACCGCTGCGGTTATAAGCACCGCGTGTGGCTTGTTAGGGATAGAAGTTCCTGAGCAAATGTGATTTTTAGTCGAGACCTAAGACTTAGGACTTATGAGGTGCCAAGATTATTCCAATTCTATCAACGTGTAGCTGATAATTTATAAGTTATGAAAAACTATGCAATAATATTTTGCCTTTTACTAATAAGCTGTACAAAGGAAGATAAAGTATACAATATTGAACAATTTGTAGAGAATCGCACTACATCAAATCTTATAATTACTTTTAAAAGTGATTCGGGTGTTGAAGTGAATTCAGTTTCAATCACGGCAGGCAGTTCCTATAGCTGTAACTTTAACAGTGAAGTTAATATACCTAGTCTTTATGAATGTTCTGATGTAGATACTTCATTTATCAAAGAAATTCAATTCACATTTGATAATGGAAAGGGTTATAGATGCACTTCGTTTGAAAGCAACTCACTCTGTATTTCCGGTCAGACAAGCGGAAGACTTCGTATCGAAGAGGAGTCTTTTGAACTTAGAGATGGTAAATATTATTTTACCATCACCCAACAGGATTTAGACAACGCATTTGATTTGCCTTAAAACGTCAAAGAATGAATAATTCAAAATCCCGTTTCGTCCAACGAAATGGGATTTTTTGATTTTGCCAACTGCCAACTACATCCTACTTCCCAAATTTCCACGCAATAAACCTACTTTTCTTATTGCCGCTTTCCATGGGAATGATGTGGTAAGATGCGCCTGCTTTGGTAAGTTGTTTTTCTAGGGGTTTAAGGTGCTGGCTTTTTGCAACTAAACAGCTAAACCAGCCTACTTGTTCTTTAAACTGTGCGCTTTCTTTAATCATGCGTTTTATAAAGAGTGCCTCGCCGCCGTTGCAGTATAACTCGTGCGATGCACCAGAAAAGTTACGGCTGTTTTCAACGGTACCTAGATTGCGCTGTTTTTTAAGATTTACTTTGTCGGCCTCTTCTTTACTTGTGTAAAATGGTGGGTTGCACATGGTAAAATCATAATGCTCACTTGGCAGAATCATATCTTTAAAGATATTACTTCGGTCTGCCTGGTGTCGTATGGTAATCGCATCATTTTTTGAGGTGTTGTCTTGCGCATGGCTGTAGCTTGTTTCATCTACGTCCGTTCCTACCATTTCATAATCGTAAATCGCATTTCCCAGTATCGGGTAAATAGCACTAGCGCCGCAGCCTATGTCCAGCCCTTTTTTTGCACCTTTCCCTATAAGGTCTGCAAGGTGATGCAGGTAGTCTGCACGGCCAGGAATGGGTGGATACAATGTGTTTGCAGGCAACTTCCAGTATTTAATACCGTAATGGTGTTTGAGCAATGCGGTATTGAACTCAAGTATAGACGTAGCTTTGCTGAAATCTATAGAAAAAGCGCCTGACTCTGAGGTCGTTAAATGAGATTCTAGTGCTGGATGTGTTTTTGCGAGTTTTACAAAATCATAACCATAGCGATGTATGTTTCTTTGATGCATGTTGCAAAGGTAGTTCAGTTTATGACAGGAGCATAAATCCAAGCTGTGTTTGCTACAACTTGTGGGTTATTTTTGCCCAATAGAACGTGTAGGCTTGTTGACGTGCTTTTTAAAACCGTGCGAGATTATTTATTTAACCAGCGCATCTATTTTGTTTGCAATCTCGTTAGCTTGTGCATAGGCCGCGTCGCTAGCAGCGCGATTTGTAGTAGACAGTTTGTGATAGGTGCCCATAAGCGACGCATATTCTTCCTGTAATTTTTCTAACTCACTTTTCTTTTTAAATAAACCGAACATAGGATCCTTTTAAAAGTAAGTCGAGATACCTCCTGAAGATTACATAAAAAGGTATTTGTATATAGTTTGTCTGTTGTAAACTTTTTATTATGCTACTACATCGTGACCAGGTATGCCGTGCTGCGCTTACTGCTGCGGTTGTGGCAAAGCATAACCTTTTGTATTAAATGGTGCAGGATTATGAGCTTGCATACAATTTCTATGCACGTAATTTTATGAAAATCAATTGTATATGAAAAATGCTGCCGGCTTCGTTTGTTGGGAAAAGCGTACAGCACGTATTCAAGCGGGCTGTCTTTAACCCTAACCGGTAACTACTGATTTAAAAGGTATCTTTGCAAAAATTTTGAGCATGAAGTTATTTACCGACCTAAATCTTAAAACGCCGTTAATAAACGGTTTAGCAGACCTGGGCTTTAAAGAAATGACACCCATACAAGAGGCTGCCTTTCCTGTAATATTATCGGGTAGGGACATGGTAGGTATCGCCCAGACTGGTACTGGTAAAACACTGGGTTACATGCTGCCACTGCTGCACGAGCTCAAATTTTCAGAACAAGTTGACCCGCGTATCCTTGTGCTGGTTCCTACACGCGAGCTTGTCGTGCAGGTAGTAGATACTATAAATGAGTATGCAAAGTACTTAAATGTGCGCACGCTGGGCATTTATGGCGGCGTTAATATAAACACTCATAAACGCGAGGTCGCCGCTGGTTGTGATATAATTGTGGCAACGCCCGGTAGATTGTACGATTTGCTGATTTCTCAAACCTTAAAGCTGAAACATTGTAAAAAAGTAGTGATAGATGAGGTGGACGTGATGCTGGATTTGGGCTTTAGGTTTCAGCTCACAAATATCTTTGAACACTTGCCGCTAAAACGTCAGAACATTATGTTTAGCGCAACTATGACAGACCTTATCGCCGACTTTATACAGCATTATTTCTACAATCCAGAAACGGTTTCTATAGCTGTGAGCGGCACGCGATTAGAAAACATAGATCAAAGCTGTTATCCCGTGCAAAACTTTTACACAAAAGCAAACCTGCTCATGGACTTGCTTACTGACGAAGAGGTGTTTACCAAAGTACTCGTTTTTGTGGGAAACAAAAAAGACGCGGATCGCCTGCACGAGGTTATGTCGCCGCAACTGGGCAAAGCCATGGCTGTCATACACTCTAACAAGACACAAAATTACCGCCTGCGTTCTATAGCGCTTTTTGATTCTGGCACCTGTCGTGTGCTGGTCTCTACTGATGTGATGGCGCGCGGGCTCGATTTAGATAAGATATCGCACGTTATAAATATGGACGTGCCTGCGTTTCCAGAGAACTATATGCACCGTATAGGTCGCACAGGTAGGGCAACACATCGCGGTAACACCATCATGTTTGTTACAGATAAAGAGCTAGATAATAAGGAGCGCATCGAGCTGCTTATGGATTATAAAATCCCCGCTTTAGCTTTTCCGGCTGAAGTTGAAATCTCAACAGAACTCACCGCAGACGAGCGTCTAGTGGTACGCGAGCTGTTTAACCCACATAAAAAGGTAGAAGACGAGCGCGGCGATGCATTTCATGCAAAGAAAGATAAAAATAGTAAAGAGAACCAGGGTGGCAGTTACCGTCGCGAGATTGAAAAAAAATACAAAAAACCGAAGACACGGGGCGATAAAAAGGTAAATAACCGTAAGAAAAAATAAAAGTTTGCTGGTGTAAGTGATTGTTTTTTAGGGAGTATGCTTTCGCGAAAGCATAACAACCATAACCATGCTGTACGGTTTTAAGCCATTTATCATAAAATGGTCTGATTGTTGAAATACTGCACAAAGAACATGGCATAATCGCAGATACTTGTTTATCTTGCGCGCTTTAAATATAAGAAATGAAAAAGATTTTATTCGTTATTATGATGGTTGCCAGCACAGTTGCAATGGCACAAACTGCGTATGTAAACTCGCAAGAACTCATAGGTGCAATGCCTGAGGTTACAACGGCAGACGAGACCCTGAAAGGACTTGCCGCTAGGTTACAAACTGATGTTGCAAAGCGTGAGGAAAATGCACAGCAAAAAATGCAAGAACTTGCTTATGAAATGCAAGCACCTAAAGCTTCTGAAGAGCGTAAAAACGAAATCAGACTGCTAGCTGCCGAAATTGAAAAAGAAGTCACAAATGCAAATAAACTTGCAGAACTGGAACTAGCTTCTAAAAGAAATGAACTTCTAGAGCCTGTTTACAAAAAGGTAAATGACGCTATCGGAGTTGTCGCAAAACGCCGCGGTATGAAAATAGTTGTAGACATAAGCGCCATACTTTATGCAGACGAGGACATGAACCTAACTGTAGATGTGCGCAAGGAATTAGGTATACAATAAGTAAGACAAACCCATTTAAAAAAGGCTGCCTTTAGAGGCAGCCTTTTTTTGTTTTGCAGGTGGCAGTTAAGGTGTGCCAGGTTTCCCAATATCTAGCTTAATCGGTTTTAAAAAAAGGTGATTGGCAGTAAGTCGGTGCCCGTAGATAAAGGACGCCGTAGCAAAAAAAAGTTAGTCGTCGGCCGTCAGTAAGTCTGTTAGCAGTTTACCGGTTATAGTTTACTAACATATTCTTTAGTGTTTGCAATGGACGCATTTTGTATTGGACATTAAAAAGCGGTCGTAAGTAAGTCGGTTATCAGTCCTTAACCGTCGGCCGTCAGTAAGTCGGTCGTCTAAAAAAAAGTCGATGCATCTAGTTCCTTAGAAGCAGTATCATAACCCATTTGGTAAATCTTTTCAAGTCCTTTAAAACTAAACAGGCCATAATCTTGTAAGTGGCTAGGCATTATCAACACATCACATAGGTCAAATTTTGTACTGTCCTTTGAGAACTGATTAATGCAAAATGCCCTGTTAGCGACGTCGTAAGAGCGCTTTAGTTTTTGCTGTTATAGGAGTCTACTTTATTTGTATAACTACCTATAATGACATCGCAGTCAGCCAGCAGGTCTGCGGGGAAGTTGTTTATTACACCACCGTCTATATAGGTGTTTCCTTGAAATTCTACAGGAGTAAAAATACCTGGAAACGCCGCGCTTGCCAGTAAGGGTTCGTAAAGCGGTCCTGTGTTGAAAACCACGCTCGTGACATTATTAATGTCTGTTGCGGTAATAGACAGCGGTATGTTTAATGACTCAAAATTATCTTGGGCTATAATGGCGCTTATTTGTGTTGCAAATAGCGAACTTTTAATAAAACCTGCCTGGTTAAAGGCATATTTACGCGGGTGGAACAAGTTTGATTTCTCAAAAAAATGAAGCATGTCCTCAACGGGTATCCCTGCGGCAAATAGCGCTCCTATAAGCGCACCAGCACTCGTTCCTGCTATATGGCTTATGGTTATATTTCTTTCTAAAATAGCTTTGATAACGCCCGCATGAACGATGCCTTTTGCGCCGCCGCCAGAAAGTGCAAGTCCTATTTTCATTCCTGTTTTGTCATTTTCTTCAAATGTACTCGATTCTAACGGCTTAAAATAGTTTAATAGTACGCGAGTGCCCGCCTTACATGCGAGCGCCATGTTGTCTAGGTAATTAATAAAGTATGCAACAGGTCGTTTTTTGTCTTAAATGTTCTTTTAAAACTGCAAGTACAATCATGTTAAACAGGCGGACGCTCGTAGATCAGTTTAGTTGCGGTTTTGTTTTAGCATCCCACAATCTTGACTTCCTGAGTATATTATAAGATACGCATTAACAAGTGTTTAAATTTGAAAAGCGAGGTCGTTTTTTAGGTTAGGTATATTTTACCAGTCTCGTTTTAATGGCTTTCAAGGCCTTTATTTACCTCATGTGCTAGAATTGTGGTAACTTCACGTGATGGAAGAACTTGAAACAAAAGCTTTCAAACCAGTGCCACACCCTTTTATGGACAATAATAAGCTACATGAAATCCCTACGACCGCAGTTAAGCGCATAGCCATAAACACCCTAGCATTGTTTACAGAGCAGCTAGATGTGTATATTAAGATGTTACAAGAAGAACAAACCCGTGCTGAACTGGAACAGTTAATAACAGGCTTTTTTACTGCACAGATACTTCATGGTTTTCATTACTTGGGAGAATCGCTAGTGCATACTGCAGATTTGCAAAAGAACAATGATGTTTTAAAAGCGTGCTATCTCGTGACATACACCTGTGCAACACCTGTTAAAAACCTAGTTATTTTACATAGAGATGTGCTTTTAGAACTGACTAAAAATGCGGTTTATGAGCACGATGCTAAGTACCCTCAAGACAAATTAATGGCGCACGTGCGTGCATCTAATCAGGCGTTATTGCAAGCAGCACTAGACACGCGTGACACCGTTTTAAGAGAAGAAAAAGAGTTAGGGCTCAGAAAGAAGTCCGTGCAGCTCGTTAATCGCGCGATGAATAATATGGCGAGCCCATGGCCATCTTACAGTAGGCAGTTTATAGACATAGCAGCACAGATGGATTCCATAATTACAGCGCACACCAGTGTCTTAATTAATCATGACCTTTTTGCCGATTTAAAAAAAGTTCTTAAGGGAATAGATGTTCAGTTTCAGCTCTTATTAACGCATTACAACGAGACCATTAAGGCTGTAAGTGATAAAATTGCAGT
>Ga0136560_1001294_pt1 | contig 12803 bp, 10 predicted proteins | sample AntRauMeHopE1497_FD_104925 | JGI IMG/M metagenome (GOLD analysis project Ga0136560, IMG submission 104925) | Saline lake microbial communities from Rauer Islands, Antarctica - Metagenome Hop E1 #497 | ecosystem: Environmental > Aquatic > Non-marine Saline and Alkaline > Saline | place... | reverse complement strand
TGTAGAGAGGGCCTACAGGCACACAAGTTTTTGAGCCATGAAAGGCTTGATGAACACCTTACGACGGGCTTCACCGCCCGAATGTTTGTGTGATGACCAATATCTAACAGAGCCCTTGTTGTACGGGCACCGCGCCAGGTCTGCCCGCGGTCCAGCCCACACGGCCCCCGACAAACACCAGGCCCCTATGGCTGCCGAAGACTTTGACGTGCCAGAGTGAGGCGATCCGGCGCGAGAGGGCGCGAGCGCTGGGCCTGTAGCGGGCTGAGCCGCGCCTGTTCCTGCAGACCTTGAACCCCGCGTATCCCCCGGAGGCCCCGGCTGCCCCGCCCGGTCCGTGCCCGACGATGCCTCCGTCAGGAAACATTACTCGTGCGCGTGTCTGGGCGGGGCGATGCTTTGATGGCGCGCCGCGGTGCGGCGGGCCGCTGGCAGGCCGCGGCTGCTCGGACTGCGCAGGACGGGTTGGGCTGGGCAGCCGATCCTCCGCGGTCCCTCTGCGCGCCACCAGCGTAGGCGAGGACTTGCTGCTCTGTCGACATCCCCCCGCGAAGCGATCCCTGTGCGCCTGACGTTGCCATTGGGCCTCGCAGCGGTGGAGATATGTTCCCCGGCGGCGGTGACGCTTTCCCCTCGGATGGGGAGACCGGCGACATGATGGGCGGAGAGGGCGGCGAGGGCGACTTTGCGTCGTATGCTGGGCCCGAGAGCGGGGAGGAGGTAGATGCTTTCGGGGAGCCCGAGGGCGAGGACGCCTTCATGGGCTCCGACGCCGAGCCGCAGGACGACGGCTTCGGGAAGGAGCCCGAGGCCGCTCCTGAGCCCGAGACCGCCAAGCCGCCGGCAGCCGTCGCAGCAGCGGCCCCCTCCGCGGCCAGCGGTGCCTCGGCCGTCAACCCGATGGCGTGAGCCGGCGCGGGGCCGTCGCCGTCCGCGTTCGGCACGTGCCGCCTCTCTGCACGGCGCGCCGTGGGCCCGGCCCGCGCTGCTGCGGTAGCGCACCTCGCCCAGCCCGGCCAGAGTGCCAGCTGCCACACCCTGTCCCGCGCGCGCTCTGCCGGCCGTCGCCCTCGCAGTTCGTTCAACCGCAAGTTCCGGGAGCAGGGCGAGGAGAAGGACAGCAAGGAGCGCGATGCCGTCCGCGCGTCGCGGGAGCGGGGAAGCGAGGCGCTCAGGTCCTGGATGGCCGAGAAGGAGGCTCAGCTGGAGACGCGCAAGCAGCAGAACCGGACCGACGAGGAGGCCAAGATCGCGGAGATGGAGACGGCGCTCACCCAGGAGCCCTGGACCCGCGTCCTCGCCCTCGTGGACACCTCCACGCCGCCCACCGATGGCCCCGCCGGGAAGGGAGACCCGGCCCGCATGCGCGAGCTGCTGATCCAGCTCAAGGCCAAGCCACTCGCGTCCGACGCCGCCGCTGCCTCGGCCTCGTCGAGCGCATAGGCCGGAGTTGCCGGCTGCGCGCCCGCGCGACACCCGAGGGCCGGGTCGTGCCTCCGGCGCTGCAGAGCTTCGCGTGACCGAGGCCGCTTTGAATCACGGGGGACTTGCGCTGCCGGGGCGGGCATTCCGCGACGTTGCGAACACTGCGTGACCCGGGCGGCATGGCACCGGCACCGGCATGCTCGCCCCGCGCACTCTGGGCCCGCCAAGCGACCCGGTCTTGCGCAGCCTTCCACCACCCTTGCCGGGCCTTGGGCTGCGGCTACGAGAGACCACGTGCGCGGCCGCCCGCCTCCCAGAGTTGGAGGTGCGGGCCCGCGGAGCCCTTGCAGCCTTGGTTCACGGCGCGACCGCGGATACGCAAGTGCCGGCGCGTGGCAGACTGCCCCATCGTTCCTGGGCCCGCGGCACGCAGACGGTCACACATGCACTCCCGCGGCCGAGCTCAGACCATGTTCCCAGTGGGCATCGGCTTCCAGTCCTCTTCCCATTCGCAAAGCCGGTTGACTTGCATGGATCTGCGGAGGTTGGGCGGCGAGCCAGCGCGGGGCGACGGTGAGCGCAGCAGGCGGCAGGAGGCTCTCATCCTGGCTCGGGCAGGCGATGCCCGTGCTTGCCGGCAAGGCTACCCGCACTGGTGGTGATATCCGGCCGTGTGGTTCTGTGCGCACTCCGGGGGCTCGCGCCGCCGGAGGCCTGCTCACACTGTGGCAAGGCATCCCTCCGTTCCCGCCCGGCATGGCCTGATGCACCCCCTTCTCGTCTGAATCCAGCAAGGAACCAGGTACTGCGTCCGAATGACCCTCCAGTGCGGCTCGAGACACCGCACCCAGATGCTGTAGTACAAGCACCCGCCGACGCAAGCAAGAATCAGAAAGCCCGCGATCCCCACCGACAACAGGCTGACGGGGTCCGACGGGAGATCCATCCGCTCCCGGCTGGCCCTTGAGCGAGCGCCACGCAGGCGCGGGCGGCGCCCCAGGGGCTGAGTGTGGGCCGCGCGGCTGTGCAAGGCTCTGCGCGCCTCCCCTCTGCGCACAGCTTGTGGAGCAGCACACAACCCGCATCAGCGACTTGTGATGCCCCCAGCGGCGAAAAAGCCCGCCAGGTTTGCCAAGGTGTTTGGCCACATGCTCGCCACGTGCCCGGCGGCGGTGAGCTTTCGACGTCTCGCAAGCCCCAGCGGTCCACTGGCGCAAGGAGGCGTGCATCGCCGCCATACCCGTTCTTGATCGTCGCGATGTTGTGAGCTCGGCCGCAGGTGGCAGCTTACGGCAGCTGTGTGTCGGGAAGCATCCGAACCCTGAGTCGGGGAGCCTGCCAGACGCAGTTCGAGGCGCTGCAAGCGTGTGCAGCGAAGAGCATGGTGAGGGCATGCCTCGTGCGTTCGCTCCGCATGGCCCCGGGGTTGGAAGCTGGCTTGACGGCGTGCCAGCAGATCGTGCCCCGGGCTCCTCGGCCGTTCCCGCGCAGCGCTCCGCTCCCAGGTAGGAAAGGGCAGACGAAAACGATGTCAATCACTTGCGTGCAACGCCGATCGGACTCTGAGAATATGGTGACGCGGAGAGCCTTTGGCGGGCCAGGCTCCAGTCCCCCTTGCGTGACGCTGGCGACCCTCTGCTGTTTGCAGGGCATGAACGACAGTGAGGTGGCCAAGTGTGGTGCAGGGCCTTGCGCCGCCGCATTTTTGCCGCAAAGCCCGGCAGATTGGGGTGCAGCGGCTCTCTGCGGACCTCACACGACGCAGGCCGCCGCAACACACACATCGACGTCAATCAGAAAGCCTCTTGCCGCGTCATCAGACCAGCTGCCCTGCGCCCAGGCACCGCCAACTCGCGCGCACGGCCGCCACCCGGTCCAGCCGGCCTCGACGGCCCGCATGTCCGCGAACCCCGCGAGGGACTCCGCCGGCACCACCAGCTCGAGCCGCAGGGGAAGCCGCGCCTCGCACGACACCTTGCGGCTCCCTGGCCGCCGCTGCGCGACGATGGTGAGCAGCGAGCGAACAGCCACGGCGCGGAGCTCCCCGGCGGACACGCCGTCTGCTAACTCCCCGTCGCCAGCGCTGGACCGCCCGAACCAGGAAGCAGCCCGCCCTGGCACTTCCCTGGCACCGCCGGCAGAGGGGCGGAGGCTGACTTCCGCGGAGCCGATGCGCCCGAGGTCCAGGGCCACGATGGCGTCCACCGCCACCTGAACCGAGTCCCGAGCGGCCGGCTTGCCCGCGGACAGCGGCTTGGCCGCGGCCACGCAGGCGTCGAGCAGGGCCGACGCGGCGGCTGGGGCAGCGGCGCGAGCAGGACCTGCCGAGTCGGACCACCGGTTCAGGGCGTCTGTGAGTGCCCCTCGTCCCCAGGCAGCCTGCCCGGCCGACGCCGGAGCAATTTCCAGGAGCACCACCTGGGGAATCGTGGCGACGGCCGCCCATCGCTTGGCGAACCAGTCCGCGGCAGCCACCGCAGCAGTGGGGCTCGGCCGCGCCAGCATCGGGCCCGTCAGGGATGGCGAGGGCTTCGAGAGGATCCCGGCCAGGTGGTGCTCGGCGCATTTCCTGCAGCGGCGGGTGAGGCGGGTCCTCACGCTTGTCGTGCTTCGAGCCTCGGAGCCGGCAGCCCCGAGCCGACATGCAGACCTGACCGCGAGGTGAAGTGCATCGGAGGACCTGTCAGCCGATCCCGTTCCGTCATCCAGGCCGTGCCCGGGCTTGTGCTGGGCGGAGCCAGCCGAGGCAGTGCCGGCTCGTCCCAGCCGAGCCGACAGCTGCGCGGTCAGCACCGCTCCAGTAGAGCGGGCCCACCCGGAGGCATCCGCGTGCGCTGCTGCCGTGGCAGGGGCCTCAAAGCCGAGGGGCACAACCTCGGAGGACGCAAGCACCCCTCCCGAGTGCCCGTCCTCGATCGATGCCATCTCCGTCACGCATGCGGTTGAGGCTGCAGGGACTACCTGGCCGCACCCAAGGCACATGAAGCACGCATCTAAGGGCGCTGACGGGCCGCTGGGGCTGCCGAACAGAGTCATAGTTGTTAGCATCCGACGCCAGGCCGCTGCCCCCTCCCTCGAAGCCCGGTGCACCGGCCGTCCAGGAGTTACAAGCCGGCGCTCCAGAAAAGTGGCGTGTGCTGGGCAGCGGGGGCTCCGCCCGGCGGATGGCACTGGTTGGCGCAGAGCCGTCCGAGTGGTCTTGTCCGTCGGCTCGGCGTCCACCCAACACACTCACGAGCCGCCTTCGCGCCGCGCCAGGGTCCGTGCAACAGCTTGAGGTTCGGTCGCAAGCCAAGCCGTCGCTCTTGCCGAGGACGATGCCTCGATGGGCGCTTCCGACAGCTTTCTTCCTCGCTTTGGTTCCCGCAACCCTCGGGACGTTCTGCACGACGTCCAGCTATTCGAGGTCTGACTGCGTGTCATCCTTCGACATCAGCGAGTGAGGCATGTCAGCGCAGCCTGGGCGGCCGCTGCTGCCAGCAGGCGGTCAGACTGCCTTTCGGCTCGGTCCCTGTCCCGCGTGCCAGTCACCGCCTTTCCTGGTCACATGGCCTTGCCCGCAGCTATTTCTGTAGCGCTGGCTCGTCCATCTCATCGAGCTCGGGGTGCTTTGGGTCACAGCGGCGCATCCAGTGCCAGACCTCGACAAGGATTTGTTGCAGGGAGAACTTCATCTCCAGGTGTGGTGGCCTGCCCGGCCCTGCGTCTGGCGGGTCGTTTGCGAGCCCCAGCCCGACGCCGAGCTCGTCGCCCGTGGCTTGCCCGGCCGGACAGCTGGCGGTGCCGTCGCCGATTTATACTGCCTTTCGCTGCCAGCCCGTCGGCAGCAACACGTCCATTTCGGCCGTCTCCGCCTCATCAGAATGCGGGCCCAGGTCGGTGTCCGTGCTCGTCTCTCAGTCATTCACGAGCGGGTGCGAGTCCTCGTCTCGCTTCCAGATCCGCTGCAGCAGCTCTAGCGACCGCCTTTGCCTGAGCCCGGCCGTGTTTGCTTGGAGCACCCCGACCCCAACCCCGGCCCCGAGCCGCAGGCCTTCATCAGATGACGACGACGGGGACTGGCTGGGGGGTGTCATCCCGGTGCTCTTCATCGTGTTCTTCATCGGCGTGTGCGTCTTTGTTCGCCGGTCGGGTGGCACGAACGGAGTCATCGCTATGCTTCGCAATCGCTCCAATGGCAGTGGTTCAGCAGCTGCGGTGGTGTCCCGCCCGAACCCTGCAGTCACGACGGTCGCACCGCAGCCCAGCTCTACGGCCAACCTTGCCTCGGCCACCAGCGTGAAGCCCGGCGCGCACTCTGGCTATCCGTTCTCTTCCGTGAGCGCCCCAGCGTCGGCCGCCCTCCCTGGCATGCCGTCTGCCGCACCCGCGCACCATCCGTCTAGCTCATCGGGTCCGTCGCCGGGCTACCCGGGAGCCGGCCCGTCGCCGGGCTACCCGGGAGCCGGCCCGTCGCCGGGCTACCCGGGAGCCGGCCCGTCGCCGGGCTACCCGGGAGCCGGCCCGTCGCCGGGCTACCCTGGAGCCGGCCCGTCGCCGGGCTACCCCGGGGCTCCACACTCAACCTTCCCGCCCCAGGGAAGCCCGGGCGCCCCCCCGCCTCCTCAGGCTTCCGGTTACCCGGGATCGTCGGCTCCGTCATACAACGCAGAGACGCCTGCTAGCGGCTACGAGCTGTGAGCTTTGCCGAGCCAGTTCAGCCCCTGGTTTGCCGCTTTGGTCGGCTGGCATGCTTGCTCGTGGATTGCTTCGCTAGTGATTGATTGATTGCACCGCTCCGCCGCGAAGACAGTTTGCGCTTCGTCGCTGGTGCGGCGACGTCCGGCCTTTTGAATGAATCCGGCCCATGCAAGCTGCCCACGCGCGACCTTTCGTATGCTGGCATCCATCGTGCACTCGCGAAGCGTGGTGTATGGCTGACACAGTCACAGTCGGGCGATATCAGTGCGGCGTTTTGCCCATTGTCTCACAGAGGAGGCAGCAGGTGCGCAAGAAGAAGATGTGCATCCGAGTCGCGGAAGAATCCAGGGAGAAACCACGTAATCATGCTCTGAAACGTGGACGAAGCTGGGAATGGCAGTCGCGATACGAACTCAAACGAGGGCGCCAGAGCAACAGAGGAGGCAAGGGCAGGCACTCCACGCAAACGGCAGGCAGGACGACCCTAGCCCATCGCCTCGCGAAATGCTGGGAAAAGAACGGGCAGGGCGAATGTCTCTCACCCTGCTGGCGTGCAGGGGCGGTCTGCTTGCAGGGTGGGGCGTAGGTCACGAGGAGTGCTCGGCAGAGCCAACCGTCATCGCACCAAGCGTGCCCGAGTCGTCGACCTCTGCCACAAGAAGGCTTGGGGACGATGCAGACTCCCGGGAGGCGTCCTGCTGGGTGCGCCGGTCGCCGGGCGGGCCTGCGAAGCCGTGGCCCGGCTGGCCGGGGCCAAAGGCCGCCTGCCCCTGGACGCCCCCCGGCGGCGCGGGTGCCTGGGCGCGAGGCTGTCCCATCAGCACGTCAGCGCCCGGCCCACCCTGAGGCACGGGGATGCCGCCGAACGGAGGCATGCGCCCGTACGGGTCGTGGAAGGGCATGTGGGGGGGCATGCCGAAACCGTGGGGCCCGAAGCCGTAGGCAGGCATTCCGTGGGGACCCATCGGGCCACCGTAGACGGCCATGTCGCCGCCCATAGGCCCTGCTGACAGGGGGAAGCCGTATCCGGGGTCAAAACCGCCGGGGCCGGGCACCGGCATCCCAGGGCCGCCTTGGGGGAAGTATCCGCGGGGCGGGCCGTACGCGTGAGGATGGGGCATCCCGCCGTGGGGACCGTGACCGGGGAAGAAGCGCCGCCCGCGCGGGCCGGTCTCGCCGCGCGGCTTCTTGTGCGACACGGAGAGGCGCTTGTGCCCGACGCGGAATCGGTCCAGGTGGCGAATGGCCGTCTCCGCGGCCTCGCGGTTCTCGTACGACACGAACCCGAACCCACGGGTGAGGCCGGACTGCTTGTCGACCATGATGCGGGCCGAAATGACGCGGCCGAAGAGGGCGAAGAGCGCGTAGAGGTCCTTGTTGGCCATGTCGTTGGGGATGTGGAACACGAACAGGTTGCACATGGGGGGGCCCTGGGCGTGCTGGAACAGCTGGATGGGCGGGCCGGGGTTGATCGGGGTGGTGTGCGCCTGCCCCAGCCCCTCCACTGCCGCAAGCGCAGCAGTCATGTCGCCAGCGTCGCCGCTGGGGCGTGCTGGCACGTCGGGCGGGGCGACGGTGCCAGGGGCGCCACCCGGGACAGCTTCGCCGTCAGGGCCCGCAGTGACTGCCGTGACTGCCCCGCTGCGAGTCTGAACGCCGGACATGGCCGCCGTCGTGGCGGCGTCAGGGACGCCGGCGCCGCCGGGACCAGATGCGGGAAGCGCTTCGTACCCCTCGGGTGTCTGAGGCGCAAGGGGGCCGTACGATCCGAGCCCGGGCCCCCACGGCCCCATGCCACCGACGCTGAGGCCCTGATCGCCGCCGACGGGGAGGGGCTGAGGGCTCTGGGGAAGGTGGAAAGATCCCCGCTGGCGGTATGCCCCATCCACGCGTGCATGGCCGCCGGGCCCAAGCAGGCCTGCGCCAGCCACAAGGTCGGTGAAGGCCTCGGAGTCGTCCTGGCGTGCGTCGCTGGAGGGGGCTGCATGTGCCGAGGTGCTGGCAGCTGGGGCCGTCGAGGAGGGAGCACCGCTGACTGCCACTGCGCCAGCGCCAGCTGCAGTGGTCGAGCCGATACGGGCGGATGTCTGCGCAGCATTCCTGCGAGGGACGGGTGGGACAGGTAAACGGCGGAAGTCAAATGCGGCGGTTGAGCCACTTACTGGCCGAATTCTTGCATCAGGTCTGGGTCAAAACACAGCACCCGCATGCAGCATGTGTGCCTGCGCAGGATCGTACTTGGCTAGCGCCGTGCGGCGGCGGAAGTCTGCACAAACTTCAGTCTCATAGTCTCACTCCCATGCACGGGTGTACGAGCCGTTTCCGCCTGCGCACGGACAGGGTATGAAACCACACACACGTTTAGCGAGTAGGGGCGTGAACGGTCGGTGTGTAGTGTCATTTCGCGAGGGCATCTTGAAGCGAGCAGGGGCGTCACCCCCTGGCACGCGCCGTTGAGAGCACTTGCAGCATTCTCACTTGGCACAGACCAGGCACCTGATGGCACCGCTGGGGCTGTCCCACCAACAGCTTGCATGGCGTTCCAGCAGCCTCGAGGTGCCGCTTCTCTTCCGCGTTGTGCGTCACGGCTCTGCCGGCACCGGGGGCTGCGAATGGCCGCAAGCCTTACTGAAGGTCGGCACTCGGCGATTGAGCGCGACCCAAACTCTTGCGTGCAATCCTGTGAGGCCGTGGAGGGGCTGCGCCTGCTGGCCTCCCTTTTCAGCTTCAAGTCCAGCTGGTGCCTGATTTCCGGCCGGGCTGCCAATGGCACATGCGCCGAGCGTTGCCTCGGATGAAGCTCCAGCAGAGAAGACACATAAGGTACCTGCAGTGAGTACGCCACTAAGAGCACGGGCCCGTGGATCCGACGAATTGGTTGACGGTGCTGATCGACCCGGACGGCAATGGGGAGGTCCTGCTGCGCAAGGCACAGTGACGGCCCCATTGCAAGCACGGGCATCAGATGCAGAGCCTGGTGCTCATGGAGCCAAGACACAAGCAAGCGAGGCAGATGATGACGAGGGCTTCGGGTCGTTTGCGGAGGAGGAGGGCGAGGAGGCGGGGGCTGACGACACGGGCCCAGCGGCTGGCGCGGCGGGGTCGTCGTCGCCGTCTGGGTCGGGCGGGGGCGGGGCCGATGCCGAGGCGGGGGCTGAGGACGAGGGCTTTGGGTCGTTTGCGGAGGAGGAGGAGGGCGAGGAGGCGGGGGCTGACGACACGGGCCCAGCGGCTGGCGCGGCGCAGGTTTCACGCTCAGCGACGGCAGCGCTACGAGGCGATGGACTCCCTGCCTCTGCAGCCCTGGCCGACCTTGGTCCGCACGCCTCATCGTCAAAAGGCCACGAAGGCACTTCGCGCTTTTTCTCTGCATGCTTTGCTCGTGGGCTCGGGGTGTCTGATGCCGTGCTGGCATTGTGCGCGGCAGCACCCCCTGAACGTCTGACAGAGGCTTTTGTGGCGCCTTCGCTTATCCCTCGTTGGAGGCGATCGGAGTCGCAAAGCCAGCCTTCGAGGTTGCCCCTTGCGAGGCCTGACATCGCCCACGAACTCGATGGCTTTCAGCGTGCCGCTTGCAGCTGGAGGTCAGGCCGCCGTGCCGCCTTGCTGGAGCAGCTCCAGCGTAGTGCCGAACCGGCCTCTTCAGCCACGGGTGCCCTGCCGTCGGCTCACGAGAATGGACGCCGAGAGCCAGACGGGCCTGCTGAGCTGGATGGGCCGGGCCTCGTGTCATCGTTGCACGCGCGGCTGCCTGACCTGGAGTGGGTGCTGCGGCCGTTTGTTGCAGCCATGTGAGCAGAGGTGCAACGGGGGCAGCGGGGCGAGCATCGCGGCCGGAAACCGCTTTCTTCGGAGGGGCTTGCACGGATCACCGGCTCTCGCAAGGCGCGTCAAGCCTCGTCCGGCCCGCCATCACGCGAAAGTCCATGCATCGCCCTGCGGCGGAACTCTTCATCAGAAATCCCAAACGAGGAAGGCTTCACGCTCTCGAGCCAGCTCAGGGACATTTGTGCCGTGGCGAGCACCCAGCCTGCCCTTCCGAGCATCCTGTCCTCGTCCCGAAAACGGTCCATGAACAAAAGCTCAGAGTACGGCGCCTCAAGGCCCGACCTGAGAAAGGCCAGCGACAGCGATGGGACCAGGTCGTCTGCGCTTGCGTCTTGCGAGGCGTCATGCGCAACCGGGCCGAGTAGGTCAACAGAAGCCCCCCGCTCCTCGGCCCTTGCCCTCGCCTTGGCGGCGGCGGCCGCGCGCCGGGCCAGCGACACAGCCCTGGCAAGGACGTCGACTGCCTTGTCGAGATGGGCCATCTTGGTTGCAGGTGAGCGGCAACGAGCCATCGCGCGGATCTCTGCCGCCGCAGTGCCGACGACAACCGGATTGCGGGCTCCTTCGGGCACGCCGACGTCCTCTGGCGATGCCCACCGGAGCATGTGAGCGCGCCCCGCCAGAAAATCATCCCCCATCGAATCGTGCGGCTCCTGCGCGAATACGCGAGCGAACAGCGACGCCTCCCTCGCTGCCCGGCGGCTCCCACGAGCGGCTCCAGGGACGACAGGCACGGCAGAGGCGGCGATCGGGTGAGGGGGCACGCCTTGGGCGGCCAGGTCCCCGAAGATAGCCTCCTCCAGCTCATCAACAGCCGCCCTGAGCGTAGGCCATGGTAGCATCGGCTTGACTGCGCCGTCTGATCCTCGCCTAGCTTTGTGCTGGAACCGCAATGCCATTGCGGCCGTGGCTGCCCGCGCAGAAGCAACGGCTGCGGAGGCTGCCGCGCCTGGGGCGGCGGAGGACCGAGCCCTTGCGGGTCGAGTCCTGGGAGGCAGGCCTCCGCCATCGCCGAGCACTGCAGCCGCCCGCCCGAGAATGGCAGCGGCCTGGGCGGACGATGACACGGCGCTCGCTGCCGTTGGTCCGGTCGAGGCTCCACCGCGCGGCGTGGCAGCCGCCTCGGGCTGAGGGCGCAGGGCCTTGGGCGGGGAGGGCGTGAAGAGCACAGCGGCCGGCGACGACGGCGAGGTCGAGCGCTGCCCGCGCTGCCCTGACGACGGGCTCCCAGCTCTGGACACGGAGGTCAGCTCCGTGGCACCGACCGGGGACGCCACCTTGGTCGCTGAGGCGCGGGACGAGGCTCGCCTCCGAGGCGGAGTCTCTGGCGCAGGGCTTGAGAACAGCGGCGACGCCGCGTCAGCTGCGTGCGCCAGCGCCTCTGCCCTCGGCAGCCGCGCCTCCAGCCGACGCTGGGCGCGCCGCACCTCCTTGGCGGCATCCGGACCGCCGCTCATGGAATCATGCTGCGACAAGAACCACGCGCACCGCTGCACGAACGCCACCACACGAGCGCCTGCCGCATCGCTGACAGTGACCTGACGAAGCCTCGCGCTGCGGAGCCAGGACCGGCTCTGCGTGCCGGGAGGCACCTGCATCGGCAGCGACCCGGACCGGACCTCGTCAATCCATTTGCAGAGCTTGGCCCCTTGGACCCGCGCTGCGGACATCAGGTGCCGGTGCACGTCCGGGTAGAGCCGCTTGAGGAGGTCCCACCGGCGCCGCCCCTCGACCTGCTGCTCCCCGTCCCCGAGCAGCGACAGCTCAAACGCGCCCGGGGCAGGCGGAAGGGCGGTGGCTGCCGCTCCAGCAGTGTTTGCCGATGTCCAGCGCTGCCTTGAGGCGAGGACCGGGCCGGCCGTGGCCGTGGTGTGCGCGGTGAGCCCGGACACCAGGCTGTCCCTGTCCCCGCCGTCATCCCCTGCATCCGTCTCTCCTGTCGCAGAGGCCAGAATCGAGGCCATGGCGGACGCTTGCCGGGCGTTCCTGGCTCGCTGCTCGCCCTCATCAGCTGCGTCACCCAGGGCCGAGAGCGCCTTTCTCCGCCTCGCCGAGCCCCCCGTCGCAGCACGCTGCGCTGGCGGCCCACTCAGCGGATGAAGGATTGCTGGCACCATTGCTGCAGGCGTTGCAGCCGCGGAAGGCGTCGTGGACCTTTCAGCCCGACGGTCTGAATCTGCTGCCGGCATCGATCCGCTCGACGAGCCGCCACCCGCTCGAGGGTGCCTGGCAGCAAGGGCCCCTGGTGACTCTTGCATCGCTTTGCTCCTGGTTCCGGCAGGAGGAGTCGTAGCTCTCGTCAGAAAGTCCGCGGCGGCGCCGAGACTGCCCTCCTCCCGGCTGTCCTTGTGGGACCCGGCCTCTTCAGGCTTGTCGCTCATCAGGACGGGATAAAAGGCCCAAGACACAGCGTCAACGCCCCGCGCTCCGAGCCGCGTGCCTTAGGCCTGCAGGGGGCCGGGGTGCCAAAGGCCGCGGCGAACGACGGATCGCGGCTGCGCCACACTCCAGTGCGGGAGCCTGGCCTGGTACGTCGCCCCCGATCTACGGTAACGACAATGAACCGGGGTGCGACCCCGGGCGCTGCCTCTCACTGTGCAGACGGCCCTGGTAGCGTCGAGGGTGCCAGCTTTCGGCTCTGTCTTGAGCCGATGCCCAGCCGGCAGCGCCTGCCCCCTTCCCGCGCGGGAGCTCGACCATCAGTCGCAGCATGCTTCCTTCCCCCGGGACCACTCTCGCTCGCCGCGCGAAGCGGCGGATCGGGAGCGATGGCGGCCTCGAAGAAGTCGGCCAAGCCGGCTGCAAGCAGCGCCGCGACTGTGCCTTGCTCGACGCCGGGGTGCGGCAAGCCGGCGTCGATGGTGTGTCCC
>Ga0136560_1001293_pt1 | contig 12808 bp, 14 predicted proteins | sample AntRauMeHopE1497_FD_104925 | JGI IMG/M metagenome (GOLD analysis project Ga0136560, IMG submission 104925) | Saline lake microbial communities from Rauer Islands, Antarctica - Metagenome Hop E1 #497 | ecosystem: Environmental > Aquatic > Non-marine Saline and Alkaline > Saline | place... | reverse complement strand
GGGATGGTGTCATTTCGATGCAGCAATTACAGGCGATCCGCAGATGGAGTTGTGCGCTACAAAATGGAGTGGGATTCGGCGGAGCTGTGTGGAGTGGATACGGAAGGCTGCCATGCGAAGGGGGGGGCGTGGGTGCGGTTCAGTCGGGCCCGGCCAGCTATGGAAACGGCTAGATCACGGGTTCCCCCAGAGATCGCGAGAGGGCTCGTTAGTTTGCCCACCGGGGGGCTGTTTGAGCTGTTCTCCGGGGAGAAGGATGAGACCCATCGCAATCGGATGGCCGTGTTCCATCAGTTTGGCGCGGCACTTGCCTTGCAAACTGTGAGATCGTCCTCGTGTCGAGATGCATTCATTCAGATGATTCGGGCGGTGCAGTCGTCGGACTTGCTATAAGAAGCGCAGTTTGGTGCATTCTGCTTAACATGCAACTGGGATTTGCTGTCTTGTAGACAAGCCTTGTTGTCCCAACAATTTCAATCGTAATCGCAATTTAAGGCGCAACCCTCCTCTAGGTCACTATCAAGCAGCCGTTTCAGCTTGGAAGTGCCGGCGTTCGCCCGTATCTCCGCGCGACCTCGTGGCACTTCCCACCTCCAGACACGCCACGATTGAATGCACGGCTACGCTCAGTGAAGCTTGTTTCTAGAACTCGGGCATTCTGTGAGCCAATCGCATCGGATTTCACTAGCGAGCGCTCTCTGACTTCGACAGGGCCTCATCCTGGGTCATGACGTCGTATATGTCGACAGCTCGATGCCAGGCGTGACGACCTGCCTGCATTGGCCCACCGCGCCAGGGAAACTCATCGTTCTCTGCTGCTGCCATTTTCACTAAAGCAGAAGCAGGAACCGATGGATGTAGTAGCTTTCGATCTTGGTGCATCAGCTAGAAGGCTTCGTGCGTGGCTCGGAACGGGCTGCTCGTCGATTCTCGGATGTACCTCTGCATGTCTGTATCGAGAGGTCCGGGAGAAAAAGAGAGAAACCTTAACTAAGGAATACCCGCGCGCCTATGGTTTAGCGGGAGTGGACTGAAATCGGTCCACGGCACACTGAGGCAGGCTGGCGACCCCTCAGCTGTCTGTCTTGCCATCGCCTCGGCCTCTGCTGCTGCGGCGTCCATCAGAGCAACCCTAGCTGCTTTGCCAGCTGAGTAGACGCCCCAACCAGGGAAAAAGGAAGGCTCATACGCTGCCAGGGAACTGATATTCACTACTGTGGCTTGCAACCGAAGTGCAGGCATTGCTACTGCTAAATCGCGCAGCTGCTGTAAAATCCCGCCCAACAGCGCCGAAAAGCTAACCACATTCACATCTAGAGCAGATCGAACTGAGCTTGCTGCAATGCTTTGCAATGGCCCTATTGGCTCTATGAGCCCATGGTTTAGCACTACTACTGCATGCTGCGGCAATTTGTGCGCGAGCGCTTGTGCGGCTTGCTAGAGAAGAACTTCTTTGTGGTGGTGCAGTAGCTGCGCACGTACAGTCCCAGACTCAAGCGGTCCATGCAAGCGGCTACAAAGCGCATCATTTCTATGCATTACCGGGTGGGTTGAACCTGCAAGCTTTCTCCCTTCATGAAGAATAACTGTACTTTGCTCAAATTGATTCGAACACTCATGCGCAACATGCCGACCTAGACCCTTGCCAGCGCCTGTGACACAAAAACTTCGCACATAGCCCAAACGTGACATTATCTTTGACGTAGATTGATCATGGTCCGGTTTAAGGCCAAAATACTGGCGTAAAGTGTCTGTCTCGTAACCCAGTACGAACCACCGGATCCGCCCAGGTGCAAATTCGGAGCCGTATAATCCGGATTAATCGTAAAAACCGTATGTTTGCACTTTGTAACGCAAATCAGGTTTCGATAAGGCACCAACAAGCATAGAATTATGTCTGGAGGACTCGGGAGCGCAGATGCCGTGCTGGATTTTATTTTTAACCCAACTGGGATGCCATCTTCAGTTCCCAAATCGCCTATGCCTCCAGGCTTTGATGCGAAGCGTCCAGAATCAGAGATATCGCAGGTTGCTTCCAGCGAATTTGAAATTACTGAAGCTGCTCGAGAGCTGCAAGTGGAAGGGGTCCGACTGGCCCAAAAAGGCGATGTAGAGCTCGCTATCGAAGAGTTCACCCAAGCACTAGAGCTGGACGCAAATAACCCCATGCTTCTGAATGATAGAGCACAGGCCTATAGAGACGTTGGATATTTTGCTGAATCTCAGGCGGACATTGATTTGGCGATCGATACTATGAACGCAAAACACGGTGGGGAAACGAGTGCATGGCCATTGTAGTCAAGAGTGGTCCGATCGCAACTTATGATGTAGCAAGCGAGCCTTTTCAAGCGCCGCGACGAAAACGAGACGAAAGCTAGAGAACAAATGGAACTTGCTGCGGAGCTAGGGAACCCAATCGCATAGGGACTACTCGAAGAGACGAACCCGTACGCTGCCCTTTGCGGGGCAGCTGTGAGTAAGATGCTAGCTAGCCAGGGGGTGGGCACGCGTACTGGTGACACCGCAGCAGCCTCCCGCGACGGTGTTCTACCAGTGGCTGCCGGTGGAGACGGAGACAGCGAATCAGCTGTCTCCATGCCAGCCCCCGGGTCCACGTAAGAGCAATCCCACTATGCCCTGAGGATCTAGAATCGGGAATCTTGATCTGATACGAATAGAGAGATTTAAGGTTCGTAGAAATCTAAAAAGCACCACATTCGTCAACATCAAGGCGCACGATATCCCCTGGTCCAATTGCATTGATTCGGAGATTCAGCTGGAAACACATCGCTGCACCTAGATCGATTGTTCGACTAATCGGATTGATCATCTCGCTTAGACCATCTAAGGAGAGGGCCCACTCTGCTCCTCGCGCGGTGCAGTGCCTTGGCGACGCATCGTTGGAGCAGCTTCAGCATTAGGAACACCTGAGTCGCCTTCAGGGTTCCCCTTGGACTCCGAGGCATCGAAGACTCCTCGAATCCCACCGGTGACTTCACCAGTCGACTGGTCAGCCAAGGGCTGCACACGCGCCTAAACCTGGCCTGCAGGAAGCAGCTCCTCAACGTCTTCCTTTTTAGAACCTCCTTGTTTACTCTCGGATCTTCCTACTGCACCTCCCTGCGACGAATCCGCCTTGTCCGTGTCACCATCAGTGTCAAGCTTGAATCCCCGAGTGCTCTCACCTTTAAGAGTCGCCAGGCCGGCAGATCTATCTGTTTCGTATGTCCAGCACATGATTGCAAGCACCGGTACTGAAAGGAATGCAGGAGGCTCCGCTGCGAAACCCTTGCTCAGCACCATAATAGCAATGAATGAGACCACCCAACCCCCTGTGATCACGCACAAAGCAGTGAAGATGTCCGGGTGGATAGGGGCTAGGAAGAGCCATCCGGTGATGAGAACAAACGGAGATATGAGCAAGAGGGCTCTCGGGATGGCGGCAAAGAAAGTTGAATCGACGCCGTCGTACTCGAGTTTGAAAATCCGATTGCGCAGGATTCTGCTGCAGGCACCCAGTATCGTGATGAGCACGCCACCGAACAGAATGAATGGGTTGATGATTCCTGCAGACAGCTAGAAAGCGAAGCCCAGAAGTAGCAAGCTCCACTGCTCCCTGGACCCATATAAATCGCTCGGCTTAGGTAAGATGGCGCGCACCGAACTAGGTAGCATCGTCTGAGCGATATCTGATCCCCACCGGACTCCCTGTGCGCCGAGGAAGGAGAGCCATAGGAACCCGAATAGCTCTGCTGCAGCCAGGTCGGCCGTCCGAAGAGACGAGTTCACCGCCAGAGGGTCGCTCTGGACAGTCGATTGGAAGCCCTTGATGTCCTTGGCGGCGTTGTAGAGGAGGGCCAAGAGCGAATTGACGATCGTCATGATTACCTGCAGCGTCACGACGTCGGAGTCTCGGTCGGCGCGGCACGTCGGCTTGGATAGCAGCCAATGCCCTAGCTTTTTCGTGGCAAACAGCGTGATCGCGTTAGTACCGTACACGATCACGCAGAAAGCGACTCTATCGTTCTGGAAATACTCGACCCCGTTGATCACGATCTGGGCGCCGGCCATGCATCCTAGTACTAGGAGCACCGACGCAAATACGAGCGCGCGCCGCAAAGTCACGTCCCTCCACTCTTTTGAACTCAGTTCGATGCGCATTGTAGTTGCAGGCGGCTTTGCACCCCAGAACATCAGTGCAAGAACGACGGGAAGGAAGGCATTCACCGCAGTCGACAAAATGACCGGGAATCGCTTGGAAATGGAACCCCCTCGGAGATCGTACCATTCAGGAAATGCTTCGGCTTCGCTGTTTGGCTCAGTCTCAGATGATGATACCTCCTCTTCTTCTGCCTCTACTTCCTGCTGTTCGGATTCGGACTCAGACTCAGCATCTGACTCTGGTTCAGCTTGAAGGCGACGAGTGGGCTCTTCACCCTCGGGCTCTTCCCCCTCGGGTTCTTCCCCTTCCGGCTCCTCTCCCTCGGGCTCCTCTCCCTCGGGCTCCTCTCCCTCGGGCTCCTCTCCCTCGGGCTCCACTCCCTCAGGCTCCTCTCCTTCGGGCAGCTCTTCGCCTTCCGGTTTTGACTCAGCTACAACTGGTAAAAACGGTTGCAGCTCATACAAGCCTTGACTAGATACCTGCAAAAATAAAAATGAATAAATTGATAGTGGAGCGCTGCGCTTGATTCGTGCGTTTGCTATTTGTATGGGAACGGCATGCTAGAGTCGTTAGTAGTACTAAAAAAAGCAAAATAGCATGACAGCTGGTGCTTCCTGCTGCTCACCTCTTTCGATAGAGAATTCCCGCCCCCGAGTATTTGCACGATGGACACGAAATCTGAAGCGTTAACCTCCTCTCCGTTGCTGAGGTAAAGGCTAGTTCCGGCCACCGCGAATGAAGTATCCTGCCTCGCGAACAGTGCAACTGCGAACAATGCCGAAAGAGCTGCCATTACGGCAACTTTTACCTCCAACAAGGCAAACAGTATCATTGTGTTTCTGCCAGATATCTACTGCATCTTTTTCTATCGTGGCTGCTGCGCCTGCTACGCCTGTTGCGTCTCTTGAATCTATTGCGAGTCCAACACCACATTCCGGAAACCGCTCATTGTCTCCTCTGTCTCCTCAGAGCTCAGTCCTAAGAGGCCAATTTGGTACACCCGGGATGCGAAAAAGCAAACAAATGTTGCCACTGGTTCGAGATACTCGACTGAAATATACTCAAGTACGAAACTTGAAACTCGAAACCGGTTGGAGCGCGCGCTGGCACGTGCCGGCAAAATCTGATATGTTTTCTGGCGCATGATGCTCGTTATCAATAGGATAGACTTCGCCAGCCCCGATTCGCGAGCTTAAACGTATGGTGTTGTCCTTTCAGCAGAACAAAATGTTAATACATCGCCCAAGGACAAACAATCACGAGCTCACCTGATACGCACAGCAGTCTGCGATCGCCTGCATCACAAGTACCTCTTCGGCAGCAACTGAATCAGACTCATCTGCGTCACCCACACCCATTCCGCCCCGGCACACATCGGCAGCCCGCAGCTCTCTCACCTTGACTCCTTCTTCCCGCACCCGCGCCTGTGCCCACTGCAGCATTCTAAGGAGGAGTGGCAACCGTGTGGCGGCGATCCTACCCTGAGATTCCAAGATAGCTTGATTCACGGCATCGGCCACAATCCCGCGTTGAGCCAGGGACATGAGCCTTCGCACATCCGCAGGGGTACTGCCCCCGATTTCGGAGCACTCATCGAGCACAGACTACGATAGGATGAGAGCTTGCATCGTTGTCTCCAGGTCTGGGCGAAGCTCCGTGTTAGCATCAGCAAGTGGTCGGAGTGACTCATAGACGCGCTAGAGCGCCATTGAATGCTTCCCGGTCCGGACGTGCTCGAGCACAGCCAACTGGTGAATCTAGAACATAATTCTTGGGGTGCTTGTAACACTTGCAGAGAACGTCTTAGAAATCTTTGCGAGGGCGCCGTCCGGCTAACCGCGGAGCACGTCACAGAGGACTTCAGATCTGGCAAGATCATCCAAGCCTGTTCTTAAAGCGCAATCTGGCTCCTTTGACAGCATGGCTTCCTCAACAAATGCATCAGCAGCGGGAGCATATCCGTTTATTACCAAGAACTCGAGTATTAAGCTATTTAAATACCTGTGTGAGTGATGAGTAACAGTATAGATTCTCGGCCAAGGATAGACAAAATAGATTCTATGCAGATCTTTTTGTCTCTTGGATCCTCACGGCTTTGTCACCTCTGCCTAAGCTAAAAACTATCTCCATGTTCGTTTGCCTAGATTAAGCTAGAATTTGGAGGCTGCCATTCAGCACAATGTCTCGGAAAATTCATTTTATCGCCAGCTGCAACAGCATCGAACGAACGAACCGCCTGAACGAACATTCGAGAAGGTTCGGAATTCCGGATGACGGTCTATGATTCTACGTCGCAGAAAAGTGTCGTGCGATATGCCATCAGCACAAGCTTGAAGTACACCACTAAATATCACTGCTGATATCACATTGTGTGAATTGATGCGCTGAGGAATATAGACCATCAGACGGCACCGAACGAAACCCACGGAATCATGATTCGTGAAGGATCTACAGCACCTGTTCCACACGATGATGAAGGGGCCGGGCCGAAGCTTGGCTGGCTAAAGCCTACGATACATACAGTACTGCTACGAATGATCCATGATGCGGCAGATACGAGTGAACGATAGCGAAGGTAGCCACCAATCGTCAAAGAAACTGTACCAGGCCTCTCCCCGTTCCCGACTGCACGGAGCATGCCTTGCACTTTGTTTGCGCAAAGTATGGGCAATGTATCGCGCTCGTGCATTTATTCCTAGTCGATTGCTTTTAGGCACAGCGCTACCCACACTGATTTAGAGCTACCGACCTCGAAAACAGTGCACGTACTGCAGGCCAGGTGCAGTTCACAACCACGGCGAACTGGGTCGTGCGGGTATCGAGCACTGACTAACGCAAGAACAATAGCACTGCATTTGCAAAAACTTACAGATGAGCTTAACGCAAGTGCTGCAGGTACTGGGGATGCAGCGGTGCATGATGTCGCACATACGCTTCCGCACTCGTCCAGTACTTCAGCGGCGACAAATCGAGCATCCGTTACAGCTCCTTCGGCTAGCACACCCTCCGAAGCAGGAACTGCGGCCGCGTTCAGACCAGCCGTGACCCATCGTCCCTTCTTAGGGCCGCTGTCTAGACAGCTACAAAGCCCCGGGGAACAGGCTGTTATGGAGCGTTCCATCCGCGCCGTCCTACGGGCAGAGGCGCAGAGGCAAGATTCGGAGGAGGGCGCGCGACGGATGCACTTCTCGGAGCACGTGCTCTCGTCTGACGTCATAGAACGGAGCAACATGGAGTACCTGCTCAGTCCTCGAGCGGCTGCGACAACCGAAGGCGCGTTCCTGCGGTGCTTACGTGGCCACGTGGTCACAGTGAATGAAGTAGGTATGGATTCCCTGTATACTGGTGGACTGAGGCACTGGACAGATGACATCGATGCTGCTATGCGTGAACTGATGGCCCCTGGAGGACGCTGCTCCTTCAAGATATTCGTACTTGGGCTCGCTGACCATTGGATGACCCTGGCCTGCGTTCGGCTGGGAGAGAGTGAGTGGGTATTGCTGCTAACTGATTCACTCAACATGCAGTTTTTGGGACGGTCTGATGCTGAGGTCATGCAGCAAATTGCACGCAACTCCTTGGATCGAGAGGCGAAGCAGCAAGCCCGCACTGCTTTCTCCCAGACAGATGATTCGTCCTACAGCGCGATCCCACTCATTTGGAGATCCAAAGCACAGGTGGCCACAAGACTGGGCGCTGCCTACGTGGTCGGACTTTTTGCCAGAGTGCTTGGCGGGGAGAATCCCAGGGAACACCTTGCCGAAGTTGGTGCCTTCGGAGCCTTCAAATCGTTCCCCTGGCCAGGCTTGCGACGTGTCGAAACGAACCCTGCTGACAGCTGCCTCCGGCTCATGCGTCCTGTAGCGGCCGTGCCCCTTGCTTGTGCGAAGGACGATTATCTAGCCTGCTTCGGCGAATCAGCAGCCACTCTTGAGATGTACAATGCATACGCTGAGGTGCATGGGGTTGACCCAGAATCAAAATCGGTTGAGCCAGAGTCACCCGCTGACCGAGGAGAAGGAATCGCACTGCAGTGCGATGCGGCACTCGAGGAAGCAGCGCCTGCCTCTGCCTCTAGCGGCAGCTCAGCAGATCCTGCTCTTGGATCGGCTGGAGCCGCTGGCGTATTTCTGGATGTTGATGGATCATCAGAGCACAGAGCCTCTGACTCCGGGATCGAAGCGGTGCCTGAGGGTGAAGACGTGGATGATGGGATCCATGACGATTGCAAGCTTTCTCGATGGATTCGAGAGATGCCTGAAGCCCCCCTCGTGTCGTTTCCTCCCAAGTTAAGCCACCTGTCAGTGCCCTTCCCCTCTGAGGAATGCACGGTCTCAGATCTGGAATCGTAGATTGTGGATCCGAAGGCTTTCTATGATGCGCTGAGTGCATGGTACGACTATGTGCCCGCTGCCATCCTATCCAGACTATTGTCCAGGTATGCGGACAGAGAATTCCTGCGGCTGCTATCCCCAGGCACAAGGCTGATGCTGGCCCGGTTTGTGGATGGAGTCAGGCAGGGCATCGGGAGTGCATGCGGACATCAACGAGGACCGCCGAGACCTGCCAGTCTGAATGCAAGGGCACTGGGAGAGCAAATGACTAACCATACTCGGGTATATATAGCCGCTACTGAGCTGTAGGATGCGTTGTGTGACACCCCTGGCTTGGAAGGTGGTGCGGCCCGGTGCTTGGCCAGCTGATTTACGATCACGGAGATGTCTAGCAGCTCAACATCATTACTGTTCAAATTGTGCAACCACCATAAATCACACGCAAGGTGCATAATCCCTGTATGACCTGGCTCTCAGGTAGAGGCCACCTTGGCCTGGGCAGCCGCGATCTCGTCATCTGTAAGCAACTCAGTAGATGCTCCTGGTTCCAACGGTAACTTGTACACGCCCCTTTCCACCGAAGCAGGATACTTGAAGTAGCTGGAGAGATGTGGGATATGCTCACAGAAAAGCAGCGGTAGCCCGAGGCACACCCGGTTGTACACCGACAGGTGCTAAGCCAGCTGGCCCATGCAACCCACGTGAAAAGTCACATGCAGCGGTGGCTTTACGGTACTCAAGCCAGCTGCTGCGTCTACCTGCATCTTTTTGCATAGAATAGCGATGGCAACACATTCTGAGACACCTGCCTGTCTCGTGGGGTCGAGCTGCACGACGTCCAGCGCTCCACGCTGGAGGTAGTTCTTGAACACGATACGATTAGGGATAGCCTCACCAGCCGCCACCAGCGTCCCGGTTCCAGCGAGCGACTCTCTTAGCGACAAGTGCGCCTCCACGTCATCAGGGTGACACGGTTCTTCGATCCAGAACACTCCAAGCTTGGCCAGTTCTGCTCCCATTTCAATTGCCAGAGATGTAGTCCATTGCTGGTTCACGTCGACCATCAGCCGACCGTCAGCACCGGCTTCCTCTCTCACAATCTGCACTCGCCGTAGGTCGCGTGCGGGGTCTGGAGAGCCCACCTTGAGCTTTAAGGCTCCAAATCCAGCTGCCTTGGCCTCTTTGGCTCCGGCACGAATCTTGTCGTCGCCGAATGAGATCCAGCCGAAGCTGGTATCGTAGCCGGGAAATCCACCCAATCCCTCCAATTCCTTCATGCGATCGTCACGATCGGACGCTGCTGCCCCAGCTGCTGCCCCAGGATGTGTTCCTCCTGTGGCATCGGATCCAGATACAGTTAAAGCAGCCGTTGCCTTGTCCCCCCCTCCGCCGGCTGCGGCATCGCGGGATGCCGCGGGCACGTACATTCCGGATACGATGGCCTTGGCCTCCTCTGGGCTAAGCACATCTTCTAGACCACTCAGGTCGAGAGTTTGTATCAAGTCTTCAGGCGAGAGGTCTGCCAACGCCTTCCACAAGGGAACCCCCTTCAATTTGGAGAAAGCATCCCACAGCGCATTCACGATTCCCGCCTATGCCAAGCTGACTACTCCTTTGTGGGGACCGACCCACCTCCACTGCGGATGGTTCGAAATCCGGTTCTGCCACTTGCCAAGCTCTTTGAATACATCTGAAATCTCCTGGCCGATTAGTGGTTCAGCAAGAGCCTTGGCAAGGCTTCCAATAACTGATTCTCCTGCCCCGAGCGTGAATGCTATGCCGAAGCCCGTTGGTGCAGCCACTGCGGGGTCGTCGCTCGTTGTGTGAACGATTACAACAGAATAACCATACTTGGAGCTGTCGTGCACAGCATCCGTTCCCTCTCCCGGTGCAAGCCGAAACGAAAGATCCCTTGTCTCTACTGAAACTATGCGTACCATGGCAATAATTGGACTTATCTATTAAATTTAGTTTGCTTTTACGAACAAATTTACTATTCCACAGCAGTGCAATATCCCTGCAGAGCTTCAAATTGATGAAAACGAATGGAAATGTCTGCAGTCACCGGGCGATTCCAGTCGGAAAGAAGGAAGGAATAACCGGAAGAACGAACAGTATTGCCCAGGGGGGACGTGCAATCCTATCGCACTCAAGTGTAAGCACGCACAACTCCCCCACCCGTAAACAAGAGAGTTGCTTCAGGGGCGTTTCGCCTCTTCGTACCCGACCACAGCTTGTACTTTGGCACCGAGTCGGATGCGTCCAAAGGAACGTACGCAGTCCTGGACTGTGCACAGGGCACCCAGCTTTCAGTCTGCTGATAGTGGGGTTGATTACTTTGGAGAATCTCCAATAAGAGGGACTGCACCTCCGTAGACCCTCTCTGCCGATAAAAATTGATCTCCAAGCGCCTCGGTTCGGGGTCCCGCTGCCACCAGCCGGTCAAAGGCATTGAGAGGCTCTGTGTACGCGTCTCTCTGGCGCTGCAGCATGCTGTCGTATGTATTGCTGTCAGCTTCGGCCGAAACAGCCGAAACTTGCCCCGCCTAAAATGAGACTCTGACTCCGTTCTGAAGCTCTGGTTTTGGCGCATGAGCCGGCCCAGGCACGCTGAGTTCCCATTCTCCGCTCTCCCCAGCGCTGCACCACCATTGCCCGTTCTCGTCGCAGTACCAATAGGTCCCATAATTACTAGCATCGGGCTATACAGCGAAATCGGCGACATCATAGTCCTGGTCAGCGACCTGATCCTGGCGAGCATCACTCGGAGATCCTCCACCGGCGGCCAGACCGCAATTGGAGTCACCCTGCATCGCATCGCGTGGTGCACTAGCACCAGCGCTTCGTGGATGTGGTGTTAAAGCAGCCACCATAGGCGATTCATCACGTAGCAAAGTACTATCAGGAGGCTTGTTGCTTTTCTCTAGCGGTCGAAGGTGAGCTACTTCGTGTGATGCATCGATGTCACACTGCCCACTCCATACCCTCTCCTATCCTTCCTCTACAGGCCTAGGTCTGCGCGTCAGAGCGTCCCGAGTCCTAAGAACTTCGAGTTCTTTCTTCATTTGATTCACACTAACAGCGGTCGAAAGCCTGTCTTCCGCCGCCATCATGCGGAGTTCCCTTCGCTCGCGGGCAGCTTCATACGACCGAGAAACAACGCCGACCTCAAGTTCTCGCTCGAGTCCGAGCAGCTCTTCAATGTTGATGTGTTGGCGTGGCTTTCTACAGCCAACAGCTCCTACCAGCGATGAAGGTACGGAGGCATCTGTACTTTGGTGGGGATTTGAACTTGGTTGTTCACCTGCACGTTTCGTCAAGGTGCTAGCATGGTGTAGGCTGCCTGGGATTAACTACCCAGTGCGCTTGAACTTCGCTTCGAGTTTGTCCATGCTGCGCTATGTAGTTTGAAGAACATCTTCTTCAATAGTAGCAAGATCCATTTCCATCGGATGCTGCGGCCTGCTCCGACTTGCTTTCCTCCTAGCGAGCAAGGCGGCATCAGCTTCCTAGTTGTGAGCTACTTCCAACCGATACACGCACCTGATTGCATGGCCAAGCAAAGCAGCTTGCACGATGCACGCAGCAAGATCTCTCCCTATCTCTGCATCGTCGAGGAGGATTAAGTTGGCAAGTGCCCTGGCCCTGCGCCGAAGCGCAGCTACTCTCTTCGAATAGACTTGGACGACACCGGTCCCGGAATACTTCCTTTGTGCATTCTTACCCGAGCTGGAAGTAGGACGACAAGAAGCTGAATTTTGCAAGCGTCTATTCGCCTCTTTAAAGCGCAGTTTAAGCATGACTTTTAGCTCTGCGGCTGAATCTTGTAAACCCAGCATGACACTTTCTCGTTGCTACACAATGCCAGCACCTCTAACGTACGATGATATCACTTCCCCGCAGTTGGTCGTTTTATTTTGGTACGAATCTTCGAAGAGGAGCGCACTTCCCTCATGAACATAGATCTTGGATGGGAACAATCCAGCTGCACCTGGCCTGGCATTCGATTCCGACTACGAATGAGGATGGCTGCGCATTACCGATTCGTGTCCGAGCTCCTCATCGGTTTTGTCTTGAGCGTGGTCATCGCTGTAGCTGGGGCTACGGTAGACTTTGTTGGCTTCCAAGAAGCGCTTTGCTCGGGCTCGCCGAGTGTGCACAGATAGTGAAAGCCGGTCCTAGGTCGTTTGGGCTGTCTTCTTCGCGATGTTTCTCTACTGTTCTGACTCCACGCCAACGAGCAACTGTGACCTCTGCCTGGCACGGGCATCTACGAGCTCAATTGCGTTCGATTCTCCCAGAGCTCTGATAG
>Ga0136560_1001292_pt1 | contig 12809 bp, 6 predicted proteins | sample AntRauMeHopE1497_FD_104925 | JGI IMG/M metagenome (GOLD analysis project Ga0136560, IMG submission 104925) | Saline lake microbial communities from Rauer Islands, Antarctica - Metagenome Hop E1 #497 | ecosystem: Environmental > Aquatic > Non-marine Saline and Alkaline > Saline | place... | reverse complement strand
TGTGCAGCCTCGGCTTGCCGCGGCCCTCCCTCATGCCTCGCCCTGACCATGCCTCGCAGGTTCGAGTGCCTCGACGCCGGCCCGGGAGCCATGTCCGACCTATGGTGGCGCCCTGCGCACTGACGGCGTGAATGGTGCGCTGACCCGCCTCGTGCTGAACCCTCACCTCGTTTCGTGCAAAGGAGCCCTTGCTGTGTGTCACACGCACGCTGCCCTGGTGATCACCAGGCTTGCACGCTCAAGAGGAGCAGCTCACGCGAAGCTTGCAAGCCCACGATGGCGGCAGGCTGTCGTACCGCGTGGAGACGCCATGCTCGGTGGGCGGGCCCGGCACGGGGCAGGTCCCGCCGCCGGCCGAGAACCCGGCAGGCGATGCCGTCACGGCGGCGGCCGCGGCCCTCGGCGGGGCGTCCCCCATCTCCACCAGGTTGCCCCCGCGCACCCTGCCGCTGCGCTGAAGTGCCACGGCGGCCTCGGTCAGCTCCTCGGGGACCGACGCGTCGGCCCCGAACGGGTCCTGGACCCGCGCGAGCAGCCGCCTCGTCTCGGCAAAGTCCCCCTCCTCGGCCGCCCGGATCGCCACCTGGCACAGGTAGTTGCGGAGCACGAAGCGAGGGTTAGACGCCGCCATGCTCGCACGGCGCGCGTCGCCCGAGTCCGCCGGCTCCTCCCCGAGCCGGGCGGCCCAGCGGCCGAGCCAGGGGCGCCACTGGTCGGCGTCCTTGGCCGCCTTGGTCTCGTCCGTCATCCCCTCCAGCTCGTGAAACCGCTCCCATGCCTTGAGCTCCTGCTCGATCTCGCCGATGTGCGGCTGCAGCCGCATGTCCGTGTCGGCGGCGACACGCTGTGGGGCAGAGGGAGGGGAGCACGGAACGTGGGGAGGGAGGGGGGGTGGCCCGTCGCAGTGAGTAGGGAGGGGCGGCGGGGGCATCGCCGGCGGGAGCCTGGGCGCTTCGTGCTGCCTCGCGCCCTGTGGCTCGCGGCTCTCACCAGCATGGTCAGTCGCTCCTCGGGAATGCGCGGCCGCACGGCGTTGAGGTAGTCATCGGCGGTGGCGAGGGCGGGGGCCAGGGCCGCGAGGACGGCGTCCGTGTCGGTGGCGCCCTCGGCCTCGCCGGGCCCGACCATCAGGGCTCGGAACGTGGCCGTGAAGTCGGCGCCCGTGGACTCCATGGTGTCGAGGAGGTCCTTGAACAGGGCCTTGTCGGCAGCGGCGTCGCCGGCGTCCGTCAGGCCGAGCTGCGGGGTGGGGCAAGGGGGGACGAGAGAGCGTTTGAGGGTTGAGGCAAGCGCAGAAGCCCCTGCCCCGTCCGGTGCCGGGGCGATGAGTTGCAGCGGCCCGAAAGCCCCCGGCTGGTGCACGGGCCGCGGCTCACCTTGCGCCTTGCGCCGGCGAGGAGAGCGGCGTCGAACTCTTCGTCGAACACACCCCGGATCTCCGTGGCGTGATCCACCCCCGGCATGGCCGGCGCCCAGGCCTCGCCCAGCCGCTCGGTGTTCCACCGGCACATCTCGGGCTGGCGGCGGTAGGTGTACCGGCCCTCACCGTCTGCGCGGGCGGGGTAGGAAGGCATCGGAGCAGGCAACGAGCCATTGTCGCAAGGGTGCGGCATCGCGAGGGTGCTGGCATTCTCCGGATCTCTATGCGCGCCCCGGCCCGCCGCTCACCGCTGGTGTTGCACACGTAGTCCCAGTCGAAGCGGTCCATGAACGCAAACGGCCCGTAGTCGAGGGTGATGCCGAGCACTGACATGTTATCCGTGTTGAGCACACCGTGGCACCAGCCCACGAGCTGCCAGCCCGCGACCATCCTCGCGGTGCGGCGGACAATCTCCTTGTACACCTCTGCGGGGCAGCACGGCGTGGAGGGGAAGGGGGTTTGGCACGATCGACCGAGCTCTCTTCAAGTGAAGCCAAGCAGGCAGAAGCTCTGCACGCTGTGCCGCGGCAGGGCGAGGCGTTCGGCCCAGCATGACTCACCGCAGACGACGCGCGCGCCAGCCTCCGTGCCGGCGAGCTTGGGGCCGGGCAGGCCGGCGTCCGCCATGCCCGCCTCGGCCAACCCCTCGGGTGCGTTGGCGGCGACGACGTCGGCGTAGAAGCCGTTGCAGACGTAGTCGACCATGCGGAGGAGCAGGTCGGTGTTCCCCGCGCTCGGCCCCGCGCGACCGGTGACACCGTCGACTGCGCGGAAGATCTCAAAGCTTCCGAATCGAAGGAACGACGGCGCGATCCGCGTGATGACGGAGCAGCGCTCCTCCTCGGCACGCCCCGTGTAAAAGACGTCGCGCACGATGTGCGAGTCCGAGGTGACGACCGTCCCCGCCCTGGTGGTCGGGATGCCGAGCGCGTGCATGGCCTCGGAGCCTAGAAACTCGCGGATCGAGGAGCGGAGCACCTTGCGCCCGTCCGCGGTACGGCTGTACGGCGTCTTGCCCGAGCCCTTGAACTGCAGCTCCTGCCGCGAGCCGTCGGCCGACAGGACCTCGCCAAGTGTCATTGCGGCGCCGTCGCCGAGCTGTCCGGAAAAGTACCCGAACTGGAACCCGCAGTAGCAGTTCGCCACGGGGTCGGCCCCGGTGAACGCCTTGTTGCCGCCGAAGTACTCGGCCGCGTCCTCGCGCTCCATGGCCTCGCTGACGGGAAGGTCGAGCAGGGCCAGTGCGCTGGCCGAAGCCGCCACCATCTGAGGGTTATCGAGGGGGGCGGGCTCCACGCGCGAGAAGCATGCATCCTTGACCTGCGCGAGGGCGAAGCGAGCACGGCGCGGGAAGGAGGTGGCGGTGACGGAGCGGACGAAAAGAAGCACGCGTCCGGAACACCCACGTCAGCGAAGCGAGCGACGGCGCGCAGACGGCACTCACTGCTCCGCGGACCTTGTTTGTCAGGTCTTTGTCGAGGGGCAGGATGCGGAGCGCGCGGTTGTCGAACTTGAGCGAGGTCACGGTGCGTGCTGCGCTGGAAGCCATTGCGGTCGCTTTTCCGCGCATCAATCGAGCGATCCGCCCGATTGAAAGCTGCTGGGCTTTGCGAGCGGTCCGTGGGCCGGGTGTGCGCGACGGGGGGGGTCAGCCGACGGTGTCCCGGACCCTCTGCCGGCCACGGGTCCAGGTTTGAGTTCGCGCCGTTCTCCATCACTCAGACTTGGGCTTTCCGCCGCGCACGCTGGCATAAGCGGCCCGCAAAGCGGCCCCATCGAACTGGTACAGCGCACCGAGGCAGGCGATGCCGGCCACGGCGCCGACTGCGACGTGAGCGGCCTCGGCAGCAAGCGACGCGGCCTCGCCGCCCTCCGGCCCGCCGCCGAGCGCAAAGGCGGACGCCCGCACCGCTCCGCCCGCCAGGACAAGCACGATCAGCGATGCTGTGGTGGGGGAGGCGCTCGCCAGGTCCAGCTGGTCGCCGGTTCGCTCCTGCACGACATCGCGAGCCGTCAACAGCGCGGCACCGGCGCGGAGCAGCACGTTGATGCTGTCGGCGAGGATGAGGCCCCGGATGCCGAGCAGGCTGAGCAGGCCGGGGGTCTCCGTGACCAGCGGGTCGCCGAGGGCGATGATCACAAACGCACAGAAGGTTCCGACCATGCTGACGTTGAGCCACCACACGGCCGCGCGGGGCGCCGTGGCCATCGCGAACGCCTCACTGACGCCGTTGAGCGCCAGGCACAGCACGTAGAAGCAGTAGGAAGCCAGCCCGCCAGCCACGCCGGTTCCTCGCCACTTGTCACCGAGCAGCAGCCGGACGAGCGTGCCGCAGTATGGCGGGCCCAGCAGCGCCAGCAGCAGGCCCACCGTGACCACGAGGCGCAGCGCGAGCACCAGCAGGCGGCCTGCGGACCGCATCGAGGCCTCCCTCCTCGCTTGCCGCGTCTGCTCGCGCACCACCCGGCGGAGCTCCCTGGTCGCCTCCACGGCCCGCCTCCTGGCATCCGCCGCCTCCCAGCCCTCGTCCTCGGCCCCCTCCTCGCTCAGCGAGTCCTCCTCGTCCCCGCCCGTGCCCGCCTCCTCGCCGCCCCTGCCGTCGTCGTTGGCCAGCGCCGCAAACACCGTCCTCGCAGCGTCCTCGATCGGGTACAGCAGCAGCCGCACCGCGAGCGACCCGTAGTTCGTCACGGCCGCAAACTCCCCGCGGAGCGACACGGGGGCGCTCAGCAGCACCAGCCGGTTGCTCTCCGTCAGAAGGTGCTTCGTCACGTTCTGCGCCGAGAACGAGCCCAGAAGCCCCCACGCCTGCGGGCTCAGAAGCGCGCCGTCAGCAGCCACGTCCTCCCCGTGCCCGGCGTCGGCAGAGCCAGCGGTGCCGGCTGGCCCAGCGGCGACCCGAGACGGAAGCAGCGACGCCCCCCCTCCGAGCACCGCAGCGCCTTGCACGAGCGCCCATCGCCAGTACACTGCCGCCAGGACCGCCCCGTATGCCAGCTGCGCCGCCCCGAATGCCTCGACGCCCCAGCCGAGGTGAAGCAGAGCCAGCGTCGCTCCGCACTTGACGACCACGCCGAGGCCCTCCGCGGTCGTGCGCGGGCCGTACTCCAGCGAGTGGGTCGCCAGCACGTACACGGGTTCGGCGAGCGTCTCGAACGCGGCGCCGGCCACGAAGAGAAGCGCTGACAGCCTGGCGGGGTCCTCGAGCGTGGGGGTGACCGCCGGGAGCGATACCGCCGCCGCAGCAAGGACGCAAAGCGGAGCGCCGAGCAGAACCGGGCCCCACGCGATGTTGACGAGCTCCTGCTGGCGCCTGGGCCGTGCGGGGCCGGTCTCGGGGATCCTGACGCGGATCGCGATGAGGCGAAAGCCTTCCCGGGACAGGAACAGCACCGTGGCGAGCAAGAGCTCCATGTCGCTCGACGCAAAGCCCAATACCTCTGCGCTAACTGTGCGTGTGATGAGCGTGTTCATCGTGAACGTGACGATGCGCTGCAGCAGGACCAGGCCGATGAGAAGCGATGCCCCCTGCGCCGAGCGGGACACCAGGTCCGTCCCAGAGGCGCTCATGCCACGATGCTGGTAGGTTGAATAGGTTCTGCCGGGCGCTCAAACGGCCGTGTGGCCGGGCCTCGCGCGCAGGCGCAGGGCAGGCTTCTGCGTAGGACAGAGCACGTGGCCAGCACCCCAACGAGCCGCACACAGCGCCCGCGGCGCGTCACCAGGCGAAGGATTCTGGCGACCGGTGCGGTAAGGCTCGGGTTCCGGGCCGCCGCGGGGCTCCGCGGCGCCGGGAATGCGAGGCGTCGATTCTCGGACCTTGCTACCGCGGTGGATGCAACCGCCTGGCAATGGACGACGAGCGGGAACGTGCTTGTGGTGACGGACGACGCATCCGAGCACGGCCGGGCCGCTGTGGACGCGGTCTCGAGGAGCCTCAGGGACACGCATGGGCGCAGCGTGTTTGCGTATGCCCCCCAGCGGCGCGAGGCGCTTCCCGAGGGGATCGAGGTGAGCGTGATGCCTTGCGCGTTGTTGTGTCACGGTGACGATCGCTCTGCGCGACCCGCTGCCCTGGGCGGCGTCGTGATCCGCAGGGGGTGATTCCCGTGCAGACCGCCTTTGTGGAGGGCTTGAGGCGCCGGCTGGGGGACGCATGGGCGTCGGACACGCCGCCCATCCCGGTGCCGCGGGCCTGCATGAGCGGGGTCGTGCTCGCCGGCGCAGCCGCTGACGACATGGGGCTGGGGCTCGAGACGCTTTCGCTCGACTTTGCTGTGGTGGTGTCCGCCGGCTCGGGCACGGCTCTGCTCTCCTCCCTCTTTCCGGACGAGTGCCCCCCATGCGTGAGAGACGCGCGGCGCGAGATGCCGCGGCCTCCCCCCCCAGCTGAACGGTGTGACACGGGGGTGTCTCCCCGCCCAGCCACGACAGCGGTTCCTGCTAGCACACGACCGCGAGCCGTCCCGGTGTCCCAGTACCCTCATGGGAGTGGTGGTCCTTCCGATGCTGTCTCTTGCGGCCGGTCTCAAGCGGTGCCGCAACCAAGGGCCCAGCGCCGCCTCGACTCCCGTCCCGTTCCCTCCCCCCCCTGACCCCAGCGCCCCATGCCCCCCCCCCACCTCGCCCGCAGATCGAGGCCTCGGCGAGCGACTGCTGGACGCGGACGAGGCCGTCGCTGGCGGTGTGGCTGGACTCGGCCATCGAGGCGGCAGCGATGCGGGAGGTCGGCCTCATGGCCCGGCACAGGGCAAGAGTGAAGGTCTTTCGGCCGTCGCACGGCGCGGGGGTCCCGGGGCCGAGCGCGGGGAGCGGGGCATCAAAGACACAGCCCCTCGTGCCCCACTCGGCGCGAGCGAGGGCGGCGGACGGCACGTTCGCGGACGAGGAGAGCGACGACGGCGACGAGAGCGACGGGCTCGGGGAGGCGTACGACGTCGCCCGCGTGCCGTCCCTCCGGCGCGCCGCCCTGAACGAAATCATTGTGCACAGGGCCCCTGGGCCGTCGTCGACCTACTGCCGAATCACGGTCGACGGCCGGCACCTGACCACCGTCGTCGGGGACGGTCTCGTGCTGAGCACGCCCACGGGGTCCCTCGGCTACGCGGCCGCCCTGGGGGCGGCAGCAGTGGAGCCGTCCATCGCCGGCATGCAAGTGTGCCCGGTGAACCCCTACAGCCTCGCGTTCCGCCCCATGGTGCTGCCCGGGTCGTCCAGCATCGTGGTGCAGTTTGAGTCGGCGCGGGCGCACCGCGGCCTCACTTTCGTCGTCGACGGCATGCTCCACCCGCTCCACGCGTCGGACACCGTCAGCGTGACCGCCGCGCCCCCGCTTCGCAGCATCGTCCCGCTCGACGACACCCCAGCAGAACCCTCGAGGGCTTGACCGGGGGCAGCTACGCCGAGCTTGATTGTGCCGGTGGCTTCCATGAGAGCCAGACAAGCAGACACCAAACGGGCAGGCCCCTGCGACTCAATGGCACACGACGGCGCGCGGATGGCAGCGCTCCGCGACGCGTTCGCGCGGAACCCAGAGGAGGCTGCAAACAACGACCACGTTCTGATGGCGTTCGTGGGCGACGGAGAAGGCGTTGAACGTCGCCTGGATTCAATGGCGCCGATCGAGGCGTTCCGCCGCGTGAGGCCTCCAGCCGGGAGCACAGCCACGGCATGTCCAAGGCAGCCGACACGAGCATTCGATGCATGTGCGTGATGCCAAACGCTGGCCAGGAGCTATGCGCGTCTGGTCACCCCGGGATGTGTCCCCCTCGCAGATCTGCGATGAGGAGGGCGTGCCCGGACCCAAAATGACTGCGCTCCTCGCTGCTGCTGGTGGTGGGCATGCAGGCATTGTCTCCATGCTGTTGGCCAGGGGTGCACGCAAGCGCGCGCAACTGACTGTGAGCGCCGCGAGATGTTTATCCCCGGCCAGCCCTGCTTAGAGATCGCGCCCACCGCGGCCAGCTGGGGCAGTGAGCGACCGCTGCCGGGGCCAGTGGGTGCCAATGCTCCACTGCCGCCTCGTCTATGTAGCGGCGCACCGCAGACCGGCGAGAACGCGATCGGCGTCGCGGCAAGGTACGGGTGCGGCGGGGTCATCCTGGTGCTCGTAGGGTCAGGGGTTGATATTGAAACGACTGACTACGTGAGCCGACGCCGGAGCCCCCCGCAGCCCGCGCTAGTCATTGTACGCCGAATCATCGTCGTGACGCTGCCTCGCGACGTGTCAGCCGCCTGCTTCCGATTGAACTCGCAGTGCGGCTACGCCGCACTGATGCGGGCGGCCATGGCGGGCGACGTGCCCGCCCTGGAGGCGCTCGTCAGAGCTGGTGCCACCGTCAACCACAGGCAGGTGAGCGAGGCCGTGCGACTTCCGTAGCCGCAACGCCGTGCGTGGATGCGATGTTGTGCTCAACCCACGTGGCTCGTGTCCGTCCGCCCGCAGTCAAACTCACCGCACGCGTTGCGAACACCGCAAAGGGCACAGGCCGGTGAGGACGGACGGCGCCTGGCTGAGTAACGGAGCCCGAAGGGTTTTCCCCGACCCAGGGCATTGTTGCATCACTCATCAGCGTGAAGTAACTCCTGAGCTGCCGGTGGTGGTCTGCTCCTTCCGCAGACGCGCGCGATGGCCGCACACCTTACCGCCTCGCACGGCAGCTGCGATGTCGTCGTTGCGCTGGCCCGGCTGGGGGCTGACCCTCTCCTCACAGAGTCTGAGGAGAGAATGGCTTGATGCCAGCACGGCCGCATAAATTGTGCTCGGCACTGCGCTTGTCGTGTTAGGACCTGCGCTCACCCCTGTTTTGAACCGGTTGTGGTGCCGACAGAGTCCGTGTCGTCGCAGGGTGGCGACTCTCTGGCCGCAATGGTTGGCCGGCGATACGGGCCAGACATGAGGCTGGTGGTGATGGCCGGTGGGTCGCGGTGACCGCTCCGACGGCGCCTCGTCACTTGGAGGGCCACGGCGGGACCGTTCGTGGAGCGTGCGGGCAGCCTGCCCCGAGCTGGACCTGGTTGCGCGGTCATGGGAACTGCGCCCGCAAGCTCGATGGTGTGCGTGACGGGCAGGCTGAGACAGACGCGCTCCGATCATTGCCGGTATTCGCTCGCGATCAGCCGGCTTGCCGCACCACTCACGCCATAACAAAATCACCGTGTCAGACAGGAGTTGCTCGTCACGGCCAGTAGCAGGCGTGGCGTCTCTGTGCGGTCAGAAACCACGAACGGGAGAAGCAGGGACGGTTCGATTCGGCGCGCTCTCACACCGTGATGAGAATGTCGAGGGACGCAAACGCCCGGTCAAGCGCGGACGCCACGCCGCTGTGCTTGTACGCCACCTCGGGGATGAAGTGGAGGAGGCGCCTGGCGGAGCGGATGTCAGCCTGGGCGGTGGAGATGGTCGTCGTCAGCACGACGATGGTCCCGACGACAACGAGCACCGCCGCCGCGATGGTCAGGTCCCGCTGCAGCGCGTACGCCGTCTCGGCAGCCTGCACCATGTCGCGCACGAGCAGGGCGCCCAGGTCCGTGCTTCCGAGGCGCAGCCACGGGTCGGACACCTGCAGGACGTCGCCGAGCAGAGCCCACACCACGGCCCCCGTTTCCGTGACTGACGCCTCCTCGGCGGTGACGTTGACCGCCGCGGCCTCCGGAGTCCCGGGGGCCGTGACCGTCAGCCGCAGGGCGTCACGGGAGGCCCACAGGCGCCGCAGCGCGGAGTCCAGCGCCCGGCTCCGGCTCAGGAGCCGCGAAAGCGCGTTGGTGAGGCCCTGGGCCATCACCCCGTCGTGGATCGTGCGGCAGAGCTCGAGGTTCAGGAGGGCTCTGCCGTCGGAGTTGTAGTAGGACGTCGACGCGACCTCGAGCACGGCGTCGCAGGCGTCCTCGGTGAGGACGTGGAAGGCCGTGGTGCCCTCTCCGGCCGCGGGGAGGGAGCCCGTGGCCACGAGGGAGTCGAGCCAGCCGTGGTGCGTGTGCGCGGCGACGTGCCTGCGGAGCTCCGAAGGGCCGCCGTGGAGGAGCACGGCGGCGCGGCGCTCGATCGCCCCGCGTTCGACCTCCAGGTGGTGAAGCAGAGCCGAACGGCTCCTCCCCTCGGCAGAGCCCTGCACGGAGGGGTCGGCGGCGGCCCAGGCGGCGGTGTGGGCGTGCTTGCCGAGCCAGATGGACATCTCCAGGGCGTGGGTGACCCGCTCGATGTCGTGCCCGATGGCTCGGTGCAGCCCGGCCTCGATCATCACCGCGGACAGCAGCCACACGGCCGTGACGAGGCCCGGGAGCGTGGTGCTCAGGCCCAGCCGGGTCGACGAGCACCCGCGGTCCGTCACGGTCGTCCGCCTCGCCCCCTCCGCGTCCGCCTCGGCCTGCTTGCCATCCCGCCTCGACGCCCGCCTCCCCGGGCGGCCGGACGCCGAAGCGTCCGCCGACGCGATGCTCGTCATGCTGCCGCGCCGGGCGGACCGGGGCAGGGCGTCCGGCACCTCCGCAGACGACTCCAAGCCGCTGTCAGCACTCTCCGGGGACACCGTGTGGCCGCCGCGCCCCGCCGTGACGTCCGCAGCCCTGGCGCCCGAGCCGCGCGGCCGAGGCAGCGTCTCGCCCGCCGCCGCTGCCGCGAAGCGAAGGACGTCGATGGACCCGCCCCTCGCGCTGCCCCTTGCGCTGCCACGCATCCCGAGCCTGTACCGGGCGCCGTCGCCCGACCCGGCCACCTGCCGCCCCTTGCCCGCCACCGCCAGCTGCAGAGCCTCCCGCTGTCCCGTGGCCATGGAGTCAGACTCCGTGAGCAGCTGCATGTCGCGTCGCGCGCGGCCGGCACCCCTGCCCCGCTGCCCGTGGCTCGGCGACGCCGCCGCCGCCGCCGCCGCCGCCTCCATCACCGACATGCCGTGCATCGGCGGGTGCGGGCCCGACGACCCGGACTGCCCGTCCCCGCCCTCGTCCTCCTCCCCCTCGTCCTCCAGCGGCCCCCTCTCGGCGTCGTCATCCTCCACCATCCCCCCCGTCCGCTTCGCCGTCCCCATCTCGGCCCTCTTGGCCTTCAGGCCTCGGTACCGCTCCACCGCCGCGCCGTTGATCGCCCGTGCGATGGCCCGCGGCACGTTGAACAGGATCTGAAGGATCAGCCGCTGCTCCAGCACCAGACGGACCGACCACAGCACCGCCCCGCCCACGGCAAGGGCCAGGATGAAGGCGAAAACCGCCACCACGGCGAGCAGCTGCACGTCCAGCACCGCGGCCAGGTCGTCGGACAGCGCGAAGATGGCCGGCTCTACCGTCACGTTGAGCGACGCGGCGAGCACGCCCTCGGCGTTCTCGACGAGGAACCGGACGTCGTGCCCCGACGGGCGGATCTTCGCCGAAGGCAGGGTGCGCACTGTCTCGAGGCTGGCCAGGGTGGTGTCGAGAAGGTCCGAGACGGACATGCCCACGCCGGTGCAGTTGGGGCCGAATAGGTAGTCGCTGCCGCCGTCGGCCCCGGCGAGGTCGATTTCGGTCAGGCGCATGGGGTAGTGGCCGGCGGAGTGGATGACGTCGGGCGTCTCGGGGAAGACACAGACCGCGTCGTCGCGAGTAAGCAGCTCGTACTCGTGGGGGTTCACGGCCCGGGAGGAGGAGCGGAGCTCTGCCGAGGCCGCGAACTGCAGAGCCGCGGCCTCGCGGAGGCGCCAGTCGGTGGAGTTGGGCGACGTCACGGGCCAGGCCACGTACGGGTAGGGCTCGCGGCCGTATGCCCGCTCCAGATCCGCGGTGGCGTTGGCGCCGGGGGGCAGGCTCCGCTGCGGGTGGAGCCGCGAGTCGGTGAGCGCCGCGGTGGCGTGCACGGTCATGGCCGTGACCTCCGTGAGGCGGATGAGCTCCAGGGCTGACGTCACTGCCGCCTGGTGCTTGACCACGCGTGACGTGGTGTCCCCGACCAGGGCGAGGACTGCGGCCATGAGGGAGACCGAGAGCACCGCGACGAGGACGGTGTTGGCGCGCATGCACCGGAAGGCCCTGCTGGGGTGCCGCGCGAGGGTCTCGACGCGGCGGCGCGCGGCCTTGCGGGCTCCCATGGAGGAGAAGGAGGACTTGGAGCGGGAGTCGTCCCCGCGGGTGTCGGCGATGCCCGCGGCGGCGGCGTCGATGCCCACGGCGCCAGCGGCGCCGGTTGAGGCGCGGCGGGTGCGATTGTCCGCGGCGCTCACCGCGGCCACGGCGGCGTCTGCGAGCTTGCTCCGAAACACGGACGCGTCGTCCGCCACGCTGCCCGGGTCGCCGGCGAGGGACTGCCCGCCGGCGGCGCGGGCCGCCGCAGCGGCCGCGGCGGTGCGGCCCTTGTTGGGGGAGGAGGCCGAGGCGGGGTTGCGGCGGCGCTTGGCCCCGGCGGCTGCGGCCTTGCTCCTACCCTGGTCGCGGCTCGTCCAGCAGACGAGGACGCCGCTGGGGTCGCCGGGGGTGGGCTTGGGCAGCGCGTAGCAGCGGACCGTCACCGGGACCGCGTCGCTCGGCATAGGCTGGTGAGCGACGCGAGGCGACTGGTGGCGCTCGTGAGGGCTGGCGCCCGCGCCGGTAGAGCCGCGCCGGCTCCGCGGGCCGTCCTGGAGGAGGCCGTCGAGGAGGTCGTCGCCGAGGGAGGGGCGGCGGGGCCGGCCCAGGGAAGGGCGGCGGCCGCGCGGGGGCGTGGGCGGCGGGCCTCGTGCCCTTCCCTCGGTGATATCCGTGCCCCCTGCGGCGAAGCCGCGCGACCCGATGCCCCCGCCGCCGTCGGAGCCCGGCAGCACCGCGGTCTTGTCGAACCCGCCGCCGTCCCCCGGCTCGCCCCCCTGCCCCGGGGGCACCAGGAAGGCCCTGGTCGGCTTGGCGAAGGCGGCCTGCAGCCGGAGCGGCATGTCGGCCGCCCACGCAGGCACCCCCTCGAACTGGGCGGCGGCGCCCCGGGACCGCCCCCCGCGCGTCCGCTGGTAGGTCGATCGCTGGGCCACGCTCTGCGCGCCGATGTCCCCCGAGCGGCGCCCCGGCCGCCTCGGCCCGTCGTCGTCGTCGTCGTGCTTCGTGAACAGCTCGGGAAGGATCATCGCTCCCGTCACCGCACCCAGCTCTACCTCCGTCCCCGTGGCCCCGATGACGTCGCAGGTCTGGCGGCACGCCGCCGTCACGATGAAGTCGAGGGCGTCGTCGCCCACGATGATCATCCCCTCGTCGCTGTTGACAGTGCTGATGATGCCGGTCAGCTTGGGGCGCACGTCGCTCTCGGCCGGGGGCGTCTCGAACAGGCGAAACCGCACCGGGAAGATGGTGGCGTCGGCGTGCCGCGCGACGAGGAAGCGAGTGCTGTCCAGCAGGCGCGCCGTGCCGGTGCGGAGGAAGCGCTGCAGGAAGCGGTCGTGCACGGCGGCGATGGGC
>Ga0136560_1001291_pt1 | contig 12814 bp, 17 predicted proteins | sample AntRauMeHopE1497_FD_104925 | JGI IMG/M metagenome (GOLD analysis project Ga0136560, IMG submission 104925) | Saline lake microbial communities from Rauer Islands, Antarctica - Metagenome Hop E1 #497 | ecosystem: Environmental > Aquatic > Non-marine Saline and Alkaline > Saline | place... | reverse complement strand
CGGGGCTGGCTGTGATGCGGCCGGGACGGGCTGTGCGGCGGCCGGGGCTGGCTGTGATGCGGCTGGGGCTGGCTGTGCGGCGGCCGGGGCTGGCTGTGATGCGGCCGGGATGGGCTGTGCGGCGGCCGGGACGGGCTGTGCGGCGGCCGGGGCGGGCTGCGCCGCGTCCTCCGTGCGCTTGGCATCTCCTCCTCCACCTGCAGCTATCACCCCATTACTTCCAGCTGGGTCGGATCCCGAGGCGTCGCCAAATGGCTTCCCGATCCATGAAGGAATTTCTTGGCTTCCTATGACAGCAACAAAGCCCTCCATGTGTACTTTTTCCCTGAACTCCAGAACCATCTCCCTGAACTCCTCCTCGTTCGCTGCCCAATCTTCTGCTGGTTCAAACTCCTCCGGGGCGACCTTTGGCACCTCTTCGAAGGTCAACCCCATGTCGCATATTTCTTCGTTAATGTAGCCAAGCAACTGCGACGAAAGTGGGGCTATTCGTTAAAGATAGCACAAAATAAAAACGATCACGTCCATAGAGCGATACAACCTACGCTCTTACTCACGTCCTTCTCCATCGTTTTTTCTTCCAAGTACTTCGTAAACTCTACCATGCGGTTCCAGTATTCGATAACGTTCTTCCCGTCGGCGAAAAGGTAGTGCTCAATTTTCGCTCTACGCTCTTCTTCGGAAGTCTTCGGAATTTGGTTCAACATTTCCACCAGATCTAGTTCGAGCCGACGGGAAGCCTGCGCGTGGTTAATATTGATATATGTTAATAATTTCCAAGCGTTGAGAAAACTGGTGCGCACGGTCGCGTTTCTATGCACTAAGCCGTAGGGTCACGAACGGCGTTGTCGGCACAACCTCTTACAATACTGATACGCCACACGCCAAGATTAGCGGCTGAGCCTTTGGTGGCATGGCAATGGTGCTTGAGCTAGAACTCCAGATCTACTATCTTATTGCCAGGGGCAACAAGTTTGAGCTTGCGAGTTGTTCGATAATTGTTTAATAGACCCATGAAATCTCTCAAATGAATCACCGCGTCCTCCCAAAAGGTTACAAGGAGTTCGACTGGTAAACCCTCATTTGGGAAAATTTCGTCCCTATCCTCGGCCTCGGTCGTCTGCGAAGCGAAGGTCGTGTGATTGATCATGTCCTCATGCTATGATAGGTATCGGGATACTATACAAGTAGGAAGTGGTTCAAAAAGTCAAAGATAAGCTTCCCAAATCCTCACATTGCAGTAGAGCTGTTTAATCTCAACCACATCAACCTCTTCGTACGTTTTGCCTGCGTCAATGAACGAAATATCTCAAATCCATTGCGTGGGATTGCTTCTGGAATTTGTGGGAGCACAGAGCTGCTGCAATCATGGTGAAACCAATTCGAGGGCGTTTGTACATTGAGCAAAGACACATCGCAACATTTTGAAAAAGTAAGCCTCACCATCCATCGGGAAGGGACGGACGGTGATCCGTCCTCCGCCACCAAGGTCTGCTACTCCCGCTGATGTCGCCATTGCAATTTAGAACCTCGCGTATTGCTGGCAGCTAGATATCAGATATTATTCGGTGGGTGCCACTTTCAGCAGAAAATTCCCTGGCTGCGCAACCTCGACTATCTAGGGGTTACCAAATTCCGCCAGCCGTAGTGATTCCGGAACATAAACGAACGACCGACATCGATGCGCGGCGTAGACTGGATCCATGCGATCGCAGCGATCCCGTCATGAGAACTAGCAGTGAGCGCATCGTCCCATTCAGATTCTTCATATATACACTATAGTTGGGGCAGCATAACTAGTCCTAGCTGCGACAGCTTTCCCGATGCGGTGCTGCGTATTGCAATCCCACTGATATACGTATTACGCTAGGCGTTCGACTCTGAACACTACATTCTCCGATATCCATCTCTTATGCAATCGCGAGAACAAACTTACACTTGGCTCATATCTCAACAGTGCGCTTAGTTGATCCATGGCCCCTTGCCAAGTCCCCACTTCGGCCACGCCCGCGCCCACGACCGCGACCAAGCGCAGACAGTCGACGCGCTGCTGGCGATACGGACATGGCCCCTTCTGCTGCCTTCAGCTTTCCCGAGCGCGTCTAGCTCGTGCCCACAGCAGAGCTTTGAAGCGAGACCAGGGTATCAAGCAGCTGCTCCGATCGCACCTCCTGCCTCACCGCAGCCTGTGCTCGCGCGACTCGGATAGACAACGCCTCCCCATTCAGTACAGCACCACCGGCACCAGCACCAGCACCGGCACCTGTACCGGCCGATGAATCGCTCTCCCTGAGGCCTTGCGAATGCCTCCTCTTGTTCTCTGCCCCGTTGCTGATGGCAAATTTCGTCTCGGAGCCGAATCCGCCTCCACGAGGAGACCCGAACACCATGCTCCCCATGGGAGTCACCGTCACCTTGTTGTCTCGCAGCTCACCGGACCCGGAGCCAGTATCATACTCGGACCCAAACCCTGACCCAGAGCTCAAATCAGCGGCACTCTCGTCCCCACCTCCAACTGCATGCGATGTACCTGCACCTTCTCCCTCTCCCAGTCCGTCTTTCTCAGCCCCAACAGCACGATTTCCATCTCTACTTCCATTTCCATGTCTATTTCCTTTTCTACCTCCGCGTGTGTCCTAAGCTGATGCAGTCTACGATTCTGCTTCGCTATGCACGGCGACGTTACCAGGGCGAGAGATACTCCGATTCCCGGAATCTGGCCTTGATGGTGAGTCTGAGCCTGAGCTCAAGGCAGCAGGTAAGACACCCATCGAGTGCATTCGCAACAACGGCGACATCCCGGAAAACTAACCCGTGCCCCTGCTCTACAAAGTGGAGGAGGAGGACGCCCCCTGCGGCACTGCTGCTGAGGCCCTGTTCCCAGCCATGATCATGTTGTTCCCTCGCCGTGCCCCGACTACCCCGCCAAATCCACTCTATTGGAGGGTCTCCGAAGGACCGGTCAACTAGTCGCCGAGGCAGGAGATCCCCGCAGCAAGTATGGCTGCACATTCCCCGAAAGCAGCCCCTGAGTTCTCTGCAGTCGCACGATTGAGCAGCAACCCGAGCTCTGACTGCATGGCATCGGACCAGTGAGCCTAAGCCTGTCCATAAAGCGGAGGAAGGTCGGGTCCATGGTGCATTGCACTGCCGAGGAAGTGCTCAGTCACACCATGGTCCCTTCCGATTGAGCCGTCTGACGCCTTGAGTGCCCGGAGAACAACAAGGCCCGTGTGCCCGGCGACCAGAGCAGCGATTACGATGCCGTCTGTTGGTGATCTTGGTTTAGACGACGCCTGGCCGTGCATCCCAGTAGCGGTGTCATTCTGCTCCTGCTCAAGGCCAGAAATAAATGCGACGCCCATCACAGGGGCTCCAAACCTCCAGATAGCACACGGCTAGTGCTGCCAAGAATCCCCATCGGCCTGTCTGCCGTTCGCGCTATTCGACCCGGCTGGCATGTCAAGTCCGTTACTGGTAACCATGCCAGTGGCCACGGATGAGGGTGCAAGCTTCGAATGAGCGACCACCGACCCGTCCGTTGTGTGTGGCTGCAGTGCTGATCCCTCCCCACCTGCGTCTCCATCCCCGTCGGCTGCCCATTCACCCTTTGACCGTAGCTAGACCTCTTGTTCCCTGAGAACGCATGCAGCAGGGGCTCGCATCAGTAGTACTTCCCCTGACGCCTTCCCTGTAAGGCGGAACACGGAACCATCAGAAGCCTTGCTGCAGCACGTGGAAAGAGGGGCATGTAGCAAGGCAGCAGCTGCAATCTCCTCCTCGTCAGCTTCGTAACCCTAGGATCGAGCTGCAACAATGGCAGCGGAAGCCCCGGTCGCGGCCCGAGTCCACGCTGACAGTGCTTCCCACCCGTGAAGACTGGTTGATGACGCCCACTCCTGCACCCCGGCCTCTTCCTCCGGCGTGGCAATTTTGCCGGAGCCGGACCACGGCAGCCATATTCGAACAGAGTGACCTGCGTCAGCCACCCGAATGGCTCGATGATCCGACGAAAAATCTAACGCGACAATAGGCGGGCCCTCGAGGCTAGCACCATCCCTTGATGACGAGTTGTGTCCGTGTCTGTCTGCTCCGGCGGAGAGGGACTGAGAGGCACGGGCAGTCCTTCGAATCGGTGTAGACGTTCCGGATCGCCCCCCAGCTACAGTCCTGCTTCCTGCACCGATACCTGCTGATGAAACTGCCCGCGCACCTCCTTCCAAGAGCAAGAGCTGCCGTTTGCGAAGCAACTTGCTTCCATCCCGGCGACCGGCAGATGCTGTTGCAGGAGCTAGGAGTTCAACTCTCCCGTCAGAATATCCAACCGCTAGAAACCCACCGGTTTTCGAGGCAAACTGAAGGCACGTGGGATAGTTCCGACCCCGTTGCGGAACAGGCACTGCCTGCATGCCACCAAACACAAGAGTCTCGGCATCTTCAGCTTGCTTCAATGAGACGGCGCTTTTCCTGCGCATCAGATCACCACTGCTGAGGGCATCTGCAGCCAGTCGGCGCAGCTTTTCTCGTCCTCCAGCCAGAGCAGGGGGCTGCACGAGTGACGCCGCCAGCTGCAGCGAGATGAGGGTGGGTGCCTTCTCCGCTGCGTGCGCATCACTGGGAGGAAGTGATCGCAATACATCGGTCGGTACTGCCTCTAATCCTACTGCTACAGTCGCTCGATCAGGAGACACATTAATCGCCGTCACGGATTGGTTCCACTGACTTACACGAACCACGCACAGTCTAGACCCAAGCTGGGCATCCCACGCCTCGATGCAGCCGTCAGACTTCCCCACGAGCACCACAGGGAACACAGGGTGGGATGCAATGCATGTGCTTTCACCTGCTCTCCCTGCGAGCACCTCGGCGATTGCAGCTCGTGCGATGGAAGCAGGATGCGATGGAGCCGGACCGGCAGCCTCCCCTGTTCCCTGTGTAGACGCAGATGCCTAGAAGTAAGCATAAGGCCATCCAATCATAGACATCTCGCCCGAAGCAGAGCAGGCGAGGGCAACGAATGGGTCTGTCGAGCTGTGCCGAGACAGGTGCGTTTGCTGAGCCGCACCACCCCCGCCTCTGTCCCCGAACGTAAAAGACTTCGCCCTCGCCAGCGCCGGAGGGGAAGCACCGCCCGCCGCAGTACTAGAAAGGCTCTACCCGGTGTCTGCGCGGGACCCCTACCCTGCTGCGATATTTCCCAGCCAATGTATTCCCCCGCGGACGGTGATGCAAGAAACTGCCCCTGCAACTGCCTCTAGGGTCGTACCGCATTTGGACAGGCTGTGCGGGAATGGGAGCTGCTTCAAAGGGAGGTGCCCAGCCGGAGTGCTGGCTCTGTCATCGCTATCGATCGGGCCTGTATCCGTTGACCTGTTCGAGGCATGGTAGCCGCCATCGTCTTGCCCTTGCATCTCGATAGTCCACCTACTGACAGTGCCATCCCCAGCACCAACACACACGTCAACAGCTTGGGGGAGGATAGTGCCGTCTGCAGTGCTGCCTAGGCTCATGCTACCACCATCCAAATTGGATGGACAGCAACATAGGCTCTAGATTGCCACTCCTGATGGCCGGACTTGTGCCACAAGTTCAGTCGTTGCTAGTCCCCCTAGACTGTCCTCATTCGCTGCTGAACTACTATCGCTGCCAAACGACTCCGACCCGAACATCCATTCCCTTGGAGCGCTGGAAGGGGCATCGCACGACGTGCAGCTAGCGGTTGGGGCAGTGCCAGAAATAAGCTGGGCGATTGGAAGGCAGAATACCGATAGCGTGCCGTCCGTCGCCCCGAAGCAGAGGCTAGCGACAGAGAGGTGCGGCGCTTGGGCGTGCTCATCGTGGACTTGCCTGCCAGATGTGTCCAACGGGTGCTACAGCATCCCAGCTGCGACAGACACATACTTCGCCTTACCCTGCGACTTCTTTAGCTAGCTGGCATGTCTATTCCGGTCCACGGACTCATCATCCGAGCCATCTGGAGTGACTGGCACTGCCGATGGAAGGCCGACGAAATGGAGCCAGGGACTCGACAGTCCTCCAGAGAGGTAGCAATGTGTGCCCCTGCCACGCGCAGCAGCAGCAGGACTCACTATGCTGCTTCGGTTAGCGGAATCTGCAACTCTCTCCTCGAATGGCACTGCCTTCACGTCGTCGGGCCCCACCCCTCTCGATAAGCATCCCAAAGACACACCCAGAGCAGCCCTAAATCCAGGCCCGGCCATCGCAAGAATATAGCAATTCTGATCAATAGTGGGAGCGCTATCATTGTCCTCCGAACTAGAATGGTCTCTCCTTGGCGATGGAGGTGCCCGGCCGACAGTGATGCCTCCATCAAACGTTAGTTTGACGCTCGTGGCACTTAACTCCGACGAATGCATACCAAGACCTTCCCCCGTCTCTGTCATTCCGCCCTTCATAGGCACTGCAACGCTACACTGGGTCACTGATAGGCCAACGATATGGCTTTCATCTCCGCTGTCAGCCCTAGAGTGTGAGTACACGTCGCTGATGTCTTCTATGTACAGCACCAGTCTCCCGCGGCTTGCAGCCGCAGCAAAGGCGCCCGCGTGGAGTGACCGCCTCTACCTCTGGCGCTCCCGTCGAAGCGCCAGAGCAATAGTTCGTGCTGCGAGCGAGGTATTAAATTGGTTCTGGCTCGAATCTGTGTCATATGTAGCGCTGGAGTCGCCGAATGCGAACCCCTGCGCTGAAGCTGCTTGCTCCAGTGACCCAGATCCCTCGACGGTACCAGCAGCTGCAGATGCCACGGCAGTTTCAGTTAAGTCGGGTTGCGTCCGCTGGAGGACCATCCATGCTGCGCATGATGCCTCAGAGGTCACTTTGCCTCCTTCCCGCTTGGACAGCTACATCTCGATGTCTATCTTGGAAACGAACGGCACTGCTGGCAGAGCTGCAGTATCTGCCCAAGCCCAAAGCGACAACCCCTGCTGCTGCGATTTGGTGGCACTGCTTCGAGTGTCTGCCCTTAAGGCAGCAGCTGATTTAGCATCGTCTGTCCGTCTGCCTATCAGGGCTAGGAATGATCCATCCGGCGTAAATTCCATCGCCTATATACCTGAGGGGTGCACCCCGGTACTGCATTCCATCACTGATAACACCATGCCATGCTCTGCATGCACCACTGCAACACATGGAGCAACGCCCTGTTTTGCCATACTCGCCGCACGGCCCGCAAACCGAGCCCCTGGCGAACCAGGCATGCCTCTACTGATACCATCTGAGGACCGGCCCGACCTGGCTCGGGCTACATCAGATTCCCAAGCAACGGCCAGCACCGGCATACTAGGATGCATCGCAATGCAGTGCACAGAACCAGGTAGTAGTGCGAGCGTATCCTATCTCACGGTCCCAAATGCCCACGGAGTGGCCCGTGCTGTTCCCTGGATGTCTTGCCCTGCTGCATCGAGCATCCATTCGGCTTGCATGGCAGGAGGAGTGACTCTCACGAGGACTCGCCCGTGCGCCATCACGGATATTCCACGGGAAGAATCTGTCAAGACGACCTTCCTGCCCTACTATGACCCGACTGCACTTCCATGCACCCCGTGCTTGCTCTAACTACTGATGATGCCTCCTGCTGGGCCGGAGGTTACGAGCCTCGGTAACAGCACCGTGTCCATGGCTCGGCACCCTGATGCCATTACCACCCTACGAGATCCTTGCAGCACCTGTCCTGCCCCGTCCACGGGGACTGCAAGTACATCATTTGATCGCCTGCGCCGACCTTCACCCCGTCGATTTGAAGATGGTGGGGATGCCACCCCCCCCCTGGGAGCACTGGCCACGGCGATACCGGGGCGACCAGCTGGCAGGCTATCGTCCTCTACGAGCCAGGAGGGGAGGCAGCTCCGGCCTACCATGGGCCAGTAGTCCACCGCCTGCTGACCCTCGGTGGCGATCTGCCTGCTCGCACGCAGCATGCTCGCTTCCGGGAATTCGAGGTTGCAACCGGAAGCCTTCCCACTCGCGTCCCTCTGCAAACCACCTAGCGCACGGTGGATTCTCTCAACAGGTGGCATCCACCACGTCTGACTCGAGGTAGCAGCGATAAAGTGGCGGACTCGTTCCATAACACCGGCATCAGCGACGGCGTTCAACGCGCCGAGTCCCAGCTCCGAGACGCAGCATAATCCTGCAGCATCCACGCTGAACGGCAAGGGAAGGGATGCACCTCGAGCCAATCTCGGAGGTACCGCACGCCGGGTGCTGCGCGAAGATGGGCTTGCGCCTGGACTGCCGTTCTGCAGACGGAGAGTCTGGAGCTGCCTGCGAGCTTTCGACCCTGTGCCACCAGCGGACCTAGGCAAATTTCGACGTGATCCGGCTAAGGTTGGCGTCCTAGATGCGCTACTACTACGCACAGCAGGGATAGAAGGCCTCGACCGGCTCGATCGGCTATCACCCGCTCGCCTAGGCATGTCACGAACTCGCCCGGTTCGACTGCCTAAGGCCCGCCGCTGGCTGGCACTACTTCGTCCGTTCTACGCAAGATGGCTCCCTTTCGGAGTCTGAGGAGCATTATTGCCGCTATCGCTCACTCTGGACCCAGCAGTAGAGATGGAGATGACATCGTCGCCCGCTTGTGAGGTTTTGCGATGGATTGGCTTTCGCACGGCGCTCGGGCTGCCGGTAGCAGATCGTGAAAGCGCCAGCACCTACCGAGTTCGAGCTGAAATACTATGACCAGAACGTTTGAGGATTGTTACTACATCCGCCAGAGCTCCTTCAAGCTATGAAATCCGCTCCGCTTGAGTGTTGATCACCTGCAGGCAACGGTTGAATATAAAAACTATAAATTTACACTTTCTAATGGTTGACGAAATCACGAATACCTTGACCACCGCATAACTAACCTATTCGACATCCATTGCTCAAGGGAACTAATGTGACGCTTGAACAGCTCTGATGTATGAAGGAGGTAAAGGATACACTAGCTGTGGATTGCCGCGCAAATTGGTGCGGAACTAATCCGACGAGGTCAGCGGTGCGCTTAATTTTATTCGTTGCCTTCATGTATGGAAATTCGTTTTGACTTACTTGCTGTCGAGAAATGGACCTTGAGTCAATTTCCTCTGGCCGAAGATGCCTGGAGTTGCTATAAGGAGTTTCTAATTGAGCATAGGAGTCGGCCTTGGGCTCCAGCCGTATCTGTGTATCTATCGAAAAGCGAACAGAACGGAGCAACCAGAGGTATCTTAGGTTATTTCACCAGCGCTAAACTAGCCAGTGCAGAGTCTTGGACCGGCTCATGTAAACCTGCCAGCGTAGCTTGGTAGTCGGTTGCCGAGTTGGCAGCATGGGAAGCTCTCCATGAAGGGCTACAAGATGAAATTGACCAGGCACGCGAGCGGTAGAGGTATGCTCGATCCCTCTGCCGCAATACGGCTGGTGAACCAGCCCTAAGTTCCCCTGCATGTGACCGGCAGCTGCCTGGGTTGTCAATATTACCGAGTCGTCTGCCGAATTTGGACGCTCTGAAGGCATCTGTTCATCTGTCGGATCAATTGGAAAGTTGTAGCGGAAGTGCACCAATCGAAATCGAGCGTGTCGAAGTAACAAGTAACGATGTGCGAGGAGCACCATCTCGCAGCCTTCTGGCTGCTCACTTAGCTGCATTACAATGCCATGAGCAGCTGCTTCTTCGCTTTGACCAGGTGCAGTCGACCGGCAGGGAGCCCACGACTGCTGAATCACCGTCGCACCGCCACTGCCAGCCATCAGCGCCCTTGTCTCTGCCTGCATCTATTGAGGACGTAAAAGCATCTAGGGGCACGCGGTCCGGCTTTCTGTGCTCCTGGGCCTGGTCCAATGTGAGGAGGGGTGCGACTTCACTGGCAGGGCTTACTGCCGCCGTCACTCAAGAGAGAATCATACATTTGAAAGCCTCTATTGCAGGACAGAGGCAAGCCTTGGCAAAACAGGCACTCTAGGCAGCCGATGCACTAGAACGATCTTCATCTTCATCTTCGATTGGCCTGCCGGATGAGCATGACCAAGCTGCAGCCGAGCGTAACCTCGAGCAAGTGCTCGAGCTGCAAGCAGAGGCAAAGGCCACTGCTGTGGCTGCCAGGCAGTGCCTTGAGCGCCTCATGTCAGCGGCAGCAGGAGGGGTAGTCAAGGTGAAAATCGATGTGTCTGGGATGGACCTGGATGGATGATCGATGCACCTCATTCTCGTCAGTGAATTTTACGGCGCTATAGCATTATATATATAATTTTACTCTATTCGCTGTTTTTGGCGACAAATATGTCCAAGATTTGGAGCTGTAGCAACACCTTGCGACTGAGGATCAGCTACAGGCCAGGTGTCACAGGACCAGATGCTATATAGGATTCCAGACCCAAATCAGGATTCTAGATGCAAGATTCCCAATCGAGAGTGCACCGTTACACACCGCACCGCTGGCCAGGCCCTCTTATTCGCTGCGCTTGGCAAGGAACTCATACACAGACCCGAAATCCTTCTTGCCGTAACCGTGCTGCGAGATCAGCTCGTACATTGCCAGTGCAGTGCTGCCAGCTGGGAGGGGCACATTCACGGCCTGCGCTGCCTGTGCCGCCAGCCCGAGGTCCTTCCGCATGAGGGCAGACCCGAAGCCCCCCTGGTATTCCCTGGAGGCAGGGACTCCGTCCATGACCCCGGGCACGGGGTTATACGTGTCCGAGCTCCAGCACCTCCCAGTGGACGTGTTCACGATGTCTGCAAGCACCTTTGGATCGGCTCCGAGTCGGATCCCGAGGTTCATGGCCTCGCTCACCCCGAGCATGGAGATACCCAGGATGAGGTTGTTCACGATCTTGGCCACCTGCCCGGTACCGGCTGCACCGCAATGCACTGTTTTCGCGCCCATGGCTTCGAACAGGGGCTTGCCCCGGGCAAGGGCCTCGTCAGTTCCACCAACCATGAAAGTCAATGTTCCGGCTTCGGCGCCACCAACACCTCCAGACACTGGGGCGTCCAGCAACCCGAGACCTTTCGCCTCGGCAGCTGCGGCAAGCTGCTTCGTCACGTTGGGGTCAATTGTGGAGCAATCGATGAGAACAGGAGCTGCTGCCGCCTGGCTAGCCAAATCAAAAACTTCCTCCTGCAGTACACGTGCCACATGGGGAGAAGATGGAAGCATAGTGATGACTGCATCTGCGCCAGTCACTGCATCGGCAACTGTGGCTGCAGCTTGCCCCCCGGCAGCCACCGTGGGCTTCGAAGCTTCCGCGTTGACTGCGAGTGTATATATTTTGCAATGTTCCGATTTTCAAGTGCACTAAACGGCTGAATTGAATGTGTCATTTGCCAATGCTCAGTTGTCCGTGAGCGCACAGGCATCCTGCCACGACGTCTCACGGTCATAGGCTTTCACCGTGTGCCCAGCCTTGCATAGATTGACAGCCATGTGGGATCCCATATTTCCTAGTCCGATGAATCCCACCTGCAAGGTTGAGGTGGGGGACATGGCCGAGTGGCGTCTGAATGTGCTATGCTCGTCTTCGTCAGGTGGGCATTTGATTCAGCTTACATGCAGGTCTCGGCTCGAAAATCCCAGTGTATTACTTCTAGCAACGGTATGGCAAAGCAATCGCCGTGCAAAACCGACTCGTGTTGACAGCATAGTCCAATAAATGAAATCCTGCAAAGTGTGGCATAAATGTGATTTCCCACGTTACAATCACAGAGTTGCCGAATCCCGTATCTAGGGATCCCAGCGCTGTGCGTACCCATTTATCGCTCTCGCAACCTGCATATCTGATGCGCGCAATGCGCAATGTCTTGATTTTGGCCGCGCTAGGTTGCTGTGCTTTTGCGCAGAATCCGGTTCCGGACCCTAGTGCCGTTGTGCTGCACGGCAAGCTGCGCGTCACGGTGCTATCAGACTCTTTGGTCAGGATCGAGGCCTCAAACTATACCAATGCAGCAAACCCGAATGATATCAAGTTCGACGATCGCGCGACTCTCGCTATGGTTAATCGTGACACGCCAGTCCCAGCTTATTCTGTGAAGAAGATTAATGCCACTGCTATCAGTATTTCGCTCCCCGCAATGGAGATCGTACACAATGCGGTGTACCCTTCTATTGTAGCGAAGTGCGATTCGTCTGGCTGGTCGACAAACACGGACTAGTCGAACGGTACCCGTAGCCCAAACAACCAGGCTGGAATCCGAGTCGCAGCCGCGGGCGATTGCTGTTCCGCCTGCGGAGAAGACCCATACTGCACCGCGTGGGTGTTTTCGAGCGAGAGCAAGGCCCCTGATGTTAATTGCTACGCTATGCAGAGCATTGAAGGCACGCGGCCTCATGATGCGCGGACCTTCGGCCGCGTGTCTGGCGGTATCCTCACCTAGGATAACCTCGCGATCGCGACGGCCGGCGGCACCGAATGGAGGCCTGGAACCGTGAACTCAGAGAATCTGAATGGAACTGCTAGGAACGACTTTAACTGCGCCAATCAGCTGCCTATCAAAGAGTGCATTGACTCGCTATGGGAACGTCTCCTGCCTGGCCTCATTTCCAAGGCGGGCTGGACCCTAGTAGACGACACTGCAACGCCACGATTCGAGACAGAGGGCGGATCGCAGTCCGGATGGCACGAAGAAACATACACAGATGAATCCGACTGGTATTTTGCTGCATATGACACCTCACTTACTGGGGAAGCGGTCCCGGGCTACCGGCGGGCACTCTCGGCTTTCGCCGACGTCTCCGGCCGGCCTGCTCTCCCCCAGCGGGGTGCACTCCTGCCGTGGTATAGCCATTACTACCCGTATGGCGAGAACCTGATCGGATCACAGACGCTCGCT
>Ga0136560_1001290_pt1 | contig 12820 bp, 8 predicted proteins | sample AntRauMeHopE1497_FD_104925 | JGI IMG/M metagenome (GOLD analysis project Ga0136560, IMG submission 104925) | Saline lake microbial communities from Rauer Islands, Antarctica - Metagenome Hop E1 #497 | ecosystem: Environmental > Aquatic > Non-marine Saline and Alkaline > Saline | place... | reverse complement strand
GCCTCTCCCGCCTCGCCGAGGGGGCAGCCGCCTCCGGGGCGTGCGCCGCCCTCCTCGACGCCCTCGCTGCCTCCCTCGGCCGCGCCCCCTCCTCCTCCTCCTCCCCCTCCTCCTCCTCCTCATCGGCCGCCCCCGTCCCCCTCACCACAGTCTGCGCTTTCACCGCTGCCGCTGCCACCGCCGGCGTCCCCGCGTGCCCCAGGGGCGACGACAAGCGCGACCTGGCCGCGTCTCTCACCGCCCTCCTCGTCGCCTCGGCCGCGGCGCTCGATGACGCCGACGCCGCGACCGAGCCCTTCGCCAAGACCCCCGCCCCCGGCACCGCCGACGACCACCACTCCACCGCCAGGGCCTCCCTCCTCCGCTGCCTCGCCGCCGTCCTCGCCCAGCCCCTCCTCTTCCGCGCCGGGGCGCGCGACGCCACCGCATGGCTCGGCCTCCTCGCCCCTCTCCACGCCCTCGCCGCCGCCCAGGCCCGCGCCCTCGCCACCGCCAAGCCCCTCCCCGCCGCCGCGCGCCCCGCGGCCGACCCCAGGCTCTACGCCGCTGCCTGCGCCGCCGTCGCCGCTGTCTGCAAGTACCGCGGATCCCTCGCCGCAGCCCTCCTCGTCCCGATGACGTCAGCCCTAACCTCCCTCGTCGTGGCCCTCCCCGCCGCGGCGGCCGCCGCCGACCCCGCCACCGCCCCCCGCCTCGGCGCGGCGCTCTCGCGCTGCCTCGAGGCTGCCGTCGCCTGCCCCGGGGCCCCCCGCGGGGCCCTCGCGCCGGCTCTCTTCCGCGCGGCCGTCGCCTTCGCCGCCAACGACGCCGCCAGGGCCGTGACCGGGACCGTCCGCGCCGCAGCCATCCCGGGAGCCATGGCCGCGCTGTCCGCCGTCGACAAACAGCTCCTCCTTCACGCCTCGGCCGCCACCGCCGCCGACCCCGCCCTCCGCGTCGCCATCGGCCGCCTCCGGCGCGAGGTCGAGTCCGAGCACCGCTTCCGCGGCCAGGCCTGAGCCCGAGCGTGAGCCCCGCACCATGCGTGCTTTCGTGTGTCGCCAGCCGAAAAAGCGCGATTCCCGAGTCCCGCACCGCGCGCCACGCAACCTGCCCGCGCCGCCCGCGCCGGCGGCGCCGACACACGTCCGTCCGTGAGCCAGGGCCGAACCGGCGCGGGCCGGGTCGGGGCCGGACGGCAGGCACGTCACGATGACGGCCCTCGGCCGGCAGAGACCGGTGCTGCGTCGGCGCCATGCGCCCGCACTCTTCTTACCAGCGACAGCAATGGCAGCAGCAGCCGCATCCGGATCCTCGCGCGTGCTCCAGGCCACCGAGTTCGGTGAGGGCACGTCCAAGTTCGTCTTCAGCGAGCTGCCGGCGCGCGCGCCCGAGGCCGACGAGGTCCAGGTGTCCGTGACCCGCGCCGCCATCAACCCCATCGACTGGAAGGTCACCCGTGGGTACATGAAGGGCGCCTGGGCGTGCCCCCTGCCGTTCAACGTCGGTTACGACTTTGCCGGCAAGGTCGAGGCCGTCGGGTCGGCCGTCACTGACCTCAAGGTCGGGCAGTCCGTGTGCGGCGTGAGCTGGGGCGAGGGCCACCACGGCTCCGACGCCAAGACCATCGGCGGCGCGTTCGCCGACAACATCACCATCGCCGCCAGCAAGGTGGCCGTGGTGCCCGAGGGCGTGAGCGCCGACGAGGCCGCCGCCATGGCGCTCGTCGGCACGACGGCGCACCAGGCGCTGTTCCGTGAGCTCAAGGTCGAGGCCGGCCAGCGCCTCCTCATCCTCGGCGGCGCCGGCGCCGTCGGCCTCATCGCGGTGCAGCTTGCCAAGCTTCGTGGCGTCCACGTCACCACCACGGCCAGCTCCCGCACGTCCTCCTTCGTTGAGGGCTTTGGCCCGGACCGCGTGATCGACTACAACTCGGAGGACTGGAGCAAGGACGAGGCCGTCAAGGGCGTGGACGCCGTGTTCGACGCCATCGGCGACAAGGACGGCCTCGCCCGCGCCAAGACCGTGCTCAAGGAGGACGGCAAGTACCTCAGCATCGCAAACATGGAGTGCGGCTTCGACCCGGCGGCGCACCCGCCCCTGACGTACGCCGCGTTCATGTGCCTGGCGGCCGACAACAAGGTCCTCGCCGAGATCCTCGCGCTCATGGCCGACAAGAAGGTCCGCGTCCCCGTCGACGAGACCTTCCCCTTCACCGCCGAGGGCGTCGCGGCGCTCTTCGCCAAGCAGGAGGCCGGCAAGTCCCTGGGCAAGAACGTGCTCGCGATCAAGGAGTGAGCGGCCACGACGGCGCCCCCCCCACCCTCCCGGCTCCCAGGGCCACGGCGCGGGCGGCGCCCTGCATGGCCGGCGGTTCGGTCCGCCGGCCGGTCCTCCCGGCAAGACTCTTGGGTGACGCTGCAGCGATCGACTAACACGCGCTGCCCCGACGCCGCCGTGCCGCGCCCACACACGCACGGCTCCATCCGGGGCGCGGGGTATCGCGTGGCGCGCCCGTGGCCGTGGCTTCGCGGCGGCTTGGTGGGGGCACGCCTGGGCGGTTGTCACGCATGGCGTCGCTCGCGCGCCGCTCGGCAGTGTCGGGTGCTCCGGCGGGGCGCTCAGAGGGCGGCCGGGGCCGGCTCCGCGAAGAGCGCGGTCATGTCAAGCTTGGTGAACTGCCTGTCGTAGGAGTTGCTCGGCCCGACGGTGCCGCCTGCGCGGCGCATGAACGAGACGTAGATATCGTCGCGCGCGAAGTCGTAGATTGCGATGTGGGTGTCGCCGGTCTGCACGATGGGGACGATGTCGCGGATGGTGGAGGCGGGGGTGATGGCGCCGTAGTTGGCGGTGAGCTGCTGGTGGAGCACGGCGTTGTAGCCCGGGCAGTCCCAGTCCATGCCGAGGTACGCCACGTCGGTCATCTTGGGGTGCCACGTGTCGTTGTTGGGGGCCATGTTGTAGTCGGTCATGTTGATGGCCACCGAGGCGCTGTACTCGTAGGCGCGGAAGGACTCGGGCCCGGGCTGCTTGCCGTCGCCCACGGCCAGGACGAGGTTGCACGTGCGGTTCGCCGTCTTGATGCGGTGGTTGGCGGCGTCCAGGGTCATGTCCGACTCGAGGATGGAGCGGAGGAGGAACGTGAAGGGGACGCCCTCGGAGCTCTCCTTGCCAAAGGTGGCGTCGGGGAACGCGATGCCGATCTCGCTGATGCCGAGGTTGGCGGAGCTGTAGCCGGTGAGGGCGCCGAGCCAGCCGATGAAGCCGACGGAGGCGAAGGCGTGGGAGCCCTGGGACTCGTCGCCCGTGGGGTGCTCGATGAGGACCGCCGAGGCGTTGCGGAACACGTCCGCGGTGTTCCAGTCCAGCGCGCGGAGCTGGAGCAGCGAGCCGTCGGGCGTGGCCTTGCCCCAGGCGCCGAAGAGGGAGCAGTCGCCCTTTGTGAGCTCGCCGATGAGGTGGATGCGCACGACGGTCTCGTAGTCCACGCCGGAGCCGTCCGCGAGGCCGCGCATCTCGTCGTAGAACTGCTGGGGCGTGTAGGGCTCCGTGAGGTCGCGGGTGAGGTCCAGGGCGGCGTCGAGGCCGACCGCCGCCACCCAGTCCTGCAGCCACGAGGGCAGGCCGGCGAGGGCCTGCTCCACCTGCAGCTCCATGTACGCCCACACCCCGTTCACCATCGTTGTGACCTCCTCCTTCATCATCTGGCCCTGCGCGAGGCCGCGCTCGTACGGGGTGCCGTAGACGTGCATCACCCAGAAGTCGAAGCCGTCCTGCCCGGCCCGGAAGGCCTTGCCGTTGGTGTGGGTCCGGACCTGCGGGGCGGGGAGCGGGAGGGAGGTGGCGCGACGTCGCGGCGGGGGCGGCTGCGGCGGGCCCGAACCGACGAGCTTCAACCTCGCGTCGACTCTTCCCCACGCTCCGCGGCCTGGTGCTCACCAGCGTGGGCGCCGCCTCATTGATGGGGTACTTGTTCTGCTGGGCGTCCGGGGACGGCTGCGGGCCGGGGAGAGCGCGACGCGAGCATCCGGTTGGGGGCAAGGAATCGGAGCAGCGAAGCGTGCAATCGCAAGCGCGCCCGAACGGACCTTGCCGTGGCAGTACGCCGCGTTGGTTGCGGCGGCGCACGCCAGAAGGAGTGCCGCGGCGATACGGAGCATAGGTACAGCCCCCGGGGGACGAGAGTGCAGCGAGGCAGGCGTTGCTACAGGCAACACAGGAGCCAACAACAGTCGGGGGGGCGTGACGGATCTGCAAGCGCTGCCTGAGCCTCGTCGTGCCGCGACGACGCGTCGGCCGCAGCGGGCGTGACCCACACCTCGCGCGGTCACACACGCCGCGGAGCGGCACCGCCCAGTCACGCCAGCAGCGGCAGTCCGACACAGAAGGACGCAGCGATTGCAGCAACGGCCGCCCCTGCCGGGCCCGTCACGTTGTCGTGATCCGATGTGGTCAGCGCCTCCGCCACTGCCCCGCCCATCGCGCCAGCTCCGGCCACGGCAAGGGGAAGGAAGGGGGCGTGTGCGTGCGGGGCAGCAAGGGCCAGAACCCAGGGCCACCCTGCGCGAAGCCCGAGCCCTAGCATGCCGACCACCCCTGCAAACGTGGCCGACGCAAACGCCAGCGTCCCCGCGAGGGACTTTCGCGGCGCTGCTCCCGGGAACGGCGGGGCAGCAAGCAGCGCCAGGGCTCCTCCTCGCCGCTTGGTCCTCGCGACCGCAGACTGCACCGCCATCCCCGCCACCTCTGCTGCTGCATCGCCGGAGAAGAGCGCAGAGAGCACAACAAGCGCGAAAAGCGAGCGGAACGCGCAGGCGGTCACCGCCGCGCAGACGATCCCGTACTCAGCCGGCCCCACGAGCAGCTCCCGCGCCAGCCCCGACCGGGCCATGATTGCGACCGTCCCGGGGTCGGAGACGGCTCCCGTTCCGACCAGCGCGAAGAACCCGACGATGCCGAGGGGCACCACGGCCGCCCACACGCCCGAGGCGGCCCCCGACGGCCACAGGACCCAGCACATCACGAACACCGGCCCAATGAGGCAGTGAAGCGCTTTGCGGGCCATGCGGGTGGAAAGCACCCCGCCCCAGCGCAGCGCTCGCACGGATCCCAGCACCGCCAGCGCGATCAGCGTCGCGCGCGTGGTGGCAGACGCCTCGGGCCCCAGGGAGGCAGAGATCCCGTCCAGCATCACGCGGTGGCAAGGCTGTCCTCTGGGCGCGCCGCAATGCTAGGCGGCGGTGGGCCGCGACGGGGCGCGTTGAAGCAGAGACGACAGCCCCGCCTCCGGGCAGCCACTCCGAGAACCGGCCTGGAAGCCGGCGCCCATGGATCAGGTCAATGCCAGCAGCGTGGATATCCCGCTTCTGGGCGCAGCTTCGGATGGGGGCGGCACGCGTGCCGCCGTGATCTGCACGGACCCTTCGCAAGCCTTTGCGGACTCGCTCTTCCTTGGGTGGGCCACGTTTGTGAGCACGGTGCCCACTTGCCGTGTTTCCGGACCCGCGCGCGCGAGGGGGTGGCGCCGGGCCGGTGCCCTTCGGAGTTGCCGCTTCGGGCGATTTCGCCGCATCGCGCTCACCCGCCGCACCGCAGTTTGTGGCGGCCTTGGTACACGTGGGGCTGGTTCGCTGCCTGGGCGTTTCGTCCCTGTGCTGCCCGCCGACGCGGCAGCTCCGGGACGTGCGGGCGCCTCACGCCAAGGCGTGGCTGAGCCCTGTGCGGCAGGCAGCGCTCGCCGGGAGCGAGGCCTGCGCTCTGGGTGCGGTTTGCGGCCTGGTGGCGGTGCTGGTGCCGCGGCCCGTCATCGTGTTCAGCATCGTCGCGGCGACGACCGTGGCGGCCTGGTGCCGGCTGCACGCGCAAAGGCTCGGCGACATCGGCCTGGTCAGCCTGTGCGGGCCGGACACGCGCCGCTCCCTGCTCGAGACGTGAGCACGGCCAGGCCTGGCTACCGCTGAGCGCGCCTCCCGCCGCCCGCCACGCCCCTGTCACGCGTCGTGTGCGAGACTGTGTTTCAGAGCTTGCCGCGGTGGCATCGTCGGTGCACCACCGCCCCCGCCACCCTCTCGGACCCTGTCCCGCCCCCTTTCCCCCTCGCCCACCGACGCCCGCAGCCGGTTCCTCGACTGGCTCCGAGCGCCGTCGCTGACCGTGGCGCTGGGCAAATACCTGCCGTTTTTCTGGCCTGGGGTGGGCGATGAGGGTGTGGCACAGTTCCTCCGACGGGCCCCGCCGGCCTTCCGCTCGACCATGCTGCGCAGAGGGCTCGTTCACAGGCTGCCATCGCCCCTGGCAGCGGCCCTTCTGCCCCGCGACGGCGGCGGTCACGGGTCCCCGGCAGCGTCACACGACGACGGCGATGGGGCGCCGGACGGCGGGGAGGGCATCACCGCCGCCACGGTGGCCCTGCCGCCTTCGATGATCCCGCCCAAGGCGGCGCTGTGGGCGGAAGGCTTCCTCGCGAGCGTCCGCCGCGCCCGCGTCGAGCGGGGGCTGGTCAGCGCCGACGACGGCCTGGCGCGGGCGGCGCCGTCCCTCACCAGGGCGGCGGGCGCGGCGGGCGCGGTGGCTCTGCTGGTGCTGCTGGTGTCGTCGAGGGCACGGTCCGACGCGTCGTCGCTCGTCCGCCGCCTCGCGGTGGCGGGCCCGGCGTCCGCCTGCGCGCTGCTGCTGGGGGCGGCGTACGTGTCGGCGCGGTGGCCACACCTGCGCCAGCGGCTCATGGCCGCGCTGGCGGGCGCGGGGCTGTAACGGCGGGGCGATGAGTGTGCCCGTGAGGGCTCAAGGCGACAGGGTTGCTGGCGTGGCATGCGCTGGAAGCCTTGGCACACACCCTACATCAGCTACGGGCGCGCGAAACACCACGTGCGGCCGAGCTTTCGGTGACGGGTGTCGCGAAGCAACACTCGCGTTGCTCAGTGCCAGTTCTGCGCACACAGCAGCGTCATGGACGAGTTGGCCCACGCGCAAGATACCGTGCCGCGCTGCCATTGCGCGGTGCGGGCGCTCGTACCGGCCCACGCGAACGCCGAGGCCGTGTGCGGGGAGGGGCGCTGGGCACCGCTTACGTAAACGCGAGGTGCCCTGGCACCTCGTCCGCCCTGCTGGAGGCCACGCTGCGAGGCCATTGCGCAATGGTGCGCCGTCTGATGGAGCTCGGGGCCGACCCGACGCCGCTTGACGGCGATCGCGAGGCGCCGCTCAGCGCTGCAGCTCGGTGTGGTCACGCCGACGTCGTCGGCGTGGTGGAATGCAGTCCAGGCTTGCTAGCAGGCCCCGCCTTCCATTCTATCCTCTCCGAAATGCCGCCCCGACGCCGAAGCGGCGGGGTAGTATACCAACTATGTACAAAGTCGTGAAGCTTCATTTGATGCTAAAGCAGCCGAGAGTCAGACATGCGTTCACACCCCGAATGGCCAATCGGCGTATTGAGGCCCAGCAGGATGAAGAGCTGGAACTGATCGAGGCCATGTATGGCGACTCGGTCACGCGGCTGCCGAGGGTGAGGCCTCGGGGAGCTGTGGAGGCTGCACTGCTAAGCAGCCAACAACCATGCCCCGCGGCGCGGGGCGGCCGACCCCATCCTGTGTGCTGATCGCATTCGCTTTCGTCGCAGGCAATTGGGTGCATGCGCTTCTCTGTGGAGGTGGTTGCCCCGTCGGCAAAGGCTGGCGACGAAGAAGCACTGCCTGCTGCGATCATCCGGGTGACGCTGCCCAAGCGGTACCCGGTGGCATCGATGTGAGCATTGGTGCCAACGACGGGGTCGTGCAGCGCGTGCTGGAAGCGCGTCTGGGCTGCGCTGTACCGGCGAGCCGGCCCCGAGCCCGCCCCTGCCACACTTCCTGCACCTCGCAGCCCCGAGTGCTCGCTGGACGGCACGCGCAACATTCCGGACGACCGAAAGGCCGAGGTGCTCGCGGGTCCCATGAGGCACGTGCGGGACATGTTCGACGACGCCATGCAGGCCGGTGCATCGCCCGGCAGGCCCGGCGAGGCCGCGGAGCTGTGCCTCGTGATCACGCTCCTCGATGAGGTCCAGGAGTGGCTCGCCACGCTGCCCGTCGGCGGGGCGAGCGAGTTCGCGACGATGCAGATGCGGCGGCAAGCGCAGGAAAAGGCGGTGAGGGAAGCAGCCGCCAAGGAGCGGGCGGCGGAGGAGGCCGCCGAGAGGGCGGCGGCCGCACAAGAGGGCGCAGAGCTTCGGGCCCACATGGCGGGGGCGCGTCCAGGGGCGCCGGCGGCGGCCACGGACGAGCCGAAGAGGCAGCGGCAGCAGCAGCGTTTGCTCGCCACTCGGGAGCTGAGCCGGAGCAGGCGGTCAAGGGACCGGCGGCCCGGCGACGGGACCGGGAGCGCCGGGCCGGCGGGATCGGCCGCTGACGGGAGCGCCGGGCGGGCGGGAGCGGTGAGCGCGGCGGCTCTCGCGGCCTTCGGTGCTGACGACGGGGTGGCCAGGGGCGGGGACGGCCCGCCGCTAGCGTCCGTCCTGGCCGGGCTTCAGGCGGAGGAGGACGAGGCCCGGGACGGGAAGGGCGCCACCCCCGCAGCGGCCGCGGGGGACGGCGCCGGGGGCGGCGAGGACGACGAGGAGGAGGAGGCGGCCGCGGGGGAGGCGAGCGCATCCCGCTTCGTGACCGACTTTGAGCTCGTGGCCAGGCTCGGGCGCGGCGCCTTCGGCCGGGTGCTCAAGGCCCGCCACCGGCTCGACGGGCAGCTGTACGCGGTCAAGGTCATCCCTCTCCGGCGCAAGCCCGGGTCGGCGGCCTCTGGCGCCAAGCTCCCCGGCCGCATCCGTCGGGAGGTCACCACGCTCTCCCGGCTCCTCCACCCCCACGTGGTGCGATACTTCTACGCCTGGCAGGAGGACTCCGCCGAGGCGGGGGACCCCGCCGGCGTGCTGGAGCCGGGCGAGGACGGCAGCTCCGGCTTCGAAGACATGGATTCCAGCGACTCCGAGCAGAGCCGGGGGGGGGCGGGCGCGGCCGGAAGGAAGGATCCGCCCGGGCTGACGTCGCCCCTGGTCAGGCAGAGCTCCTCGGGGGCCGGCGGGCCAGGCGTAGCGCCCGCGGAGGCGGCGGGTGTCGAGTCGAGCGACGACGAGTCGACCACATCGAGCGACGGGTCGACCGGCTCCGACACCTCCTCCGGCGGCTCTGCCTCGTCGGGGTCGTCGACGTCGTCGGGATCGTCGACGTCGTCGGGGTCGTCGTCGTCGTCTGGCTCCGGCTCAGACGGCAGCGACAGCGACGGCAAGGACCCGGGCGATGGGAGGCGTCCGCTGGCCGAGCCCGCGCGGCTGGCGGCGCAGGACCGGTCCGCTGGCATCTCCTTCGGGGGCTCGTCGCCGCTGGGCGTGAGCCCCGGCGGGGGAGGGTCATCCCTCGGCGGCGACGCCGGCTGGGGCGGCCTCAATGCCAGCCAGCTCGGGCTCGTCCGCGGGGCGGCGAGCCCCGGGCGCGCGGGAGCCGAGGCCACGGCCCCGCCCGTGGGCGGTGGTGTCACTGCCGCCACGGGCGTCCCGGCACCACCGGCGGCCCCCGGCGCCACGCCCCCACGCAGGCCTCCCGCCAGCCTGCTCTACATCCAGATGGAGGTGAGAGTGGCGGTCGTCGACTCCGCTGACGGGGCGGCGCGACGGTGCGCCGTATCCCCGCGCGGTACGCATTCGTGACGACCCCACACCGCGCGTGGCCGGCGCTCCCTCCCTCCACCCGCCAATCGCCCTTCTCATCCCCCTCTCCTTGCCCCCCCACTCCCGACCCGCCTTCCCCTGACCCCCCGCGCACAACCATGCCCGCAGTACTGTCCCGGCCGGACGCTCCGTGACGTCATCGACCGGTCCCTCTGCGCCTTCGGGGAGCCCGAGAGCCCCGGGGCCCCGCGCAGCCCGCTCACCCCGCCCCAGCGGGAGGCCGAGGGCTGGCGCCTCTTCGGGCAGATGCTTGACGGCCTTGCCTACGTGCACCGGAGCGGCATCCTTCACCGGGACCTCAAGCCCGCAAATGTGCTCCTCACGAGGGACGCGCGGGTCAAGCTCGCGGATTTCGGGCTGGCGACGGGCAAGGGGGGCGCGGCCGCGGCGGACGGCAGGCGCGGGCCGTCGCAGGCCGCGGTGCTCGGCGCGATGGGCCGCGCGAGGCAGCTGGTGGAGGCGGGGGACCGGGCCGGCGCCGCGCGGCAGGGCGCCGGGCTGGACGACACCCGCACCATGGGCGTGGGGACGTTCTTCTACCGAGCGCCCGAGGTCGCGGGGGACGGGGAGCGGGACGCCCCAGCCCGGGCCACGTACGGCTCCCGCGCTGACATGTTCTCGCTCGGCGTCATCCTCTTTGAGCTGTTCCACCCGGCGTTCGCCACGGGCATGCAGCGGGCGGAGGCCCTCCAGGCCCTGCGACAGACAGGCGCCTTCCCCCCCGCCTTCGACCGCTCTGCCAGCCGCAGCGCCAAGGCAGTGATCCGCAAGCTCACTGCGCGTGACCCCGAAGCCCGCCCCTCCGCGGCCAGGCTCCTCAATTCCTCCCTCCTCCCCTCCCGCGGCGAGCTGGAGGACGCTTTCATGCGAGAGGCGGCGCGATCCCTCACCGAGCCCGCGTCCGCCTTCCGCTCTCGCCTCGTCGACTCCTTCTTCGCGCAGCCCACGCCGGCGGGCATCGATTTCACATGGGAGGGCCTGTTCGACGCCGGGGGCGCGGGGGCCGACGCCGCGGCGGCCGACGATGCCGACGCCGGGTCCGCCGCCGCCTCCCGCCGCCGGGCCGACACCGCGTCGCTCCTCCTCCGCCGCGCCACCGACGCCGCATTCTCCCGCGCCTGCGAGGCTCTGGGGGCGGTGCCCGTCGACGTCCCCGCACTCCTGCCCCGGCCGCCCCCCCTCTCCCCGTCGCAGCTCCGCTGGCGCCGCGGCCAGGCCCGCCGCCGCCTCTCGCTCGCGCTGTGGCAGGGGGTCATGGGAGGCGGCGGGGGGCCCGCCGGCCAGGCCGACGACGTCCTGCGCTGGCTCCTCGCCGCGCAGGCGGGCGCCATCGGGTCGGACGACGCGACGCGGCTGGCCGCCGACCGTGCCGCCTCCCCCTCCGCCGGCCTCCTCGATGTGCTCGCCGCCACCGACGCCGCCGCCTCGGCCGCCCGCCTCCGCCCCGCCTACGCCGTCCTCGGGCCCTCGGGCTCGGTCCTCGAGCTGCCCTCCTCCCTCGTCGCCGCGGGGGCCCGCCTCATCGGCAGGCGGGTCATGCCGGGGCCCCGGGCCTACGCGCAGGGCCCCGTGTACCGCCCGCCCCGGGCCGCGGGGCCCCCGAGGCAGCTCCACGAAACGGCTCTCTTCTTCGTCCACACCCCGGCCCCCCAGCCGCCCCCCGGCGCGCCGGCGTATCGTTTCGCCGGCGCCGACGTCCCCTCCCGCGCCGTGGTCGACGCCGTCCGCGCCGCCCCGCACGAGGCCGACGCCCTCGCCGCCGCGTCCCTCCTCCTCCTCCCCGCCGCCGCCTCGGCCTCGGCCGGACACGTCACCGTCGTCCTCGGTCACGAAAAGCTACTGTACGGCGTCGCCGCAGCCTGCGGGGTCCCCCGCCGCGGCTTTCCCGCCTTTCACGCCCTCGTCCAGGCCTGCTGCGGCGAAACCGCGGCGAGGGCGGCGGCCTGGCGCGACGCGGCGCCCAGAGCGGGACGGCACGTCGGTGGGGTCGGCCGCGGGGCCGGGTCGGCGTCGGGCCCGACGGCGCTGGAGTCGTCGTCGGAGGCGGCCGACGCGGCTCTGGGGCCCTGGCACTGGGTCCCCCGGTCGGCGTCGGACGTCGAGTCGGGCGGCTGGCTCTCCAGGGGCCAGCTGCCCGCGCCGTTCGCGTCGTGGGACGGCGTCAAGCGATACCTCCGCCGCCGCTGCGGCCTGGGCGACACTGCCGCGGCGGCCCACCTCCGGCCACTCCTGTGCCTGCCCCCAGAGCCGGCGAGAGCCGTTGCGGTGTTTGAGGCGGCGCTGGCTCGGATCGCCGCGGACCTGCCCTCAGCCCCCGCAGCCCAGGCAGCCGCGCGGACCCGCGGAGCCCCCGCCACGGGGGCGGCGGCCGCCCCCGCCGGAGGGACGGCTGGCGGCGCCGAGGGGGCAGCGGGACCCGACCCAGCGGCCGCCGCGGAGCGACGCCGCGCCGGTGTCGCTCTCGCCGCCCAGGGTCTCCTGGAGGTCCGCTGCACGCTGGCGGCAGTTGCCCGCGCCGTGACGGCCGAGACCGGCGTGCCCGCGGTGCAGCCCGGGGCCGAGCCCGCCGCCTCTGCCATGTGGGCTCTCGGCACGGCGGCCTCGGCCCTCGCGGCGCTCAGCTCTGCCGGGTACGACGTCGGCAGAGCCGCGGGAGGGGGCCCTGTTGGCTCGCCGGAGCTCGGCGCCGCCGCGTCGCCGCGGCTGAGCTCGTCGGGAGAGCCGGCGATGTCCGCCGCTGGCCGGGGCGGGGCGGCCGTGGGTGCCGGGCAGCGGCATTCCTCCGCTTCCTCGTACGGTGCAGCCTCGGGCGGCGGCGGCGGCGGCGCCTCGTTGTCGGGTCAGTGGCGCCGCCAGGGCGGCAAGGGCTCCAAGTCCCGTCCCGACGCCGCCCCGATGGCCCCTCTGTCGCTCGGACCGTCGGGCCGGCCGGAAACCGACGCATCGCGGCAGCCGGGTGCGCTCGCCGCCCCGGCGGGGGCTCAGGGCGGAGGTGGCTCGGCTCTGCCGGGGGGTGACCCGTGCGAGTCGTCGGCTCTGCTGACGAGGGCGGCCGCCCTGGCCGCGGCAGCCGCCAGCGACGCATCGGCCGGCAGGGGCGGGAGGGCGCGCGGGCCCGGTGAGACCGCCGCCGCACCGGCTCTT
>Ga0136560_1001289_pt1 | contig 12821 bp, 22 predicted proteins | sample AntRauMeHopE1497_FD_104925 | JGI IMG/M metagenome (GOLD analysis project Ga0136560, IMG submission 104925) | Saline lake microbial communities from Rauer Islands, Antarctica - Metagenome Hop E1 #497 | ecosystem: Environmental > Aquatic > Non-marine Saline and Alkaline > Saline | place... | reverse complement strand
CTGGACTACACGGGCCGATCCAGAGAAACACTCACAACGGACAATACACTGTTTGGCAACCGCTAAACTTAGTCACCCTATGAGCTCGTGTGTTTTTCTGACAGCATCGCCTTAGGGTCGGATGCCGTGAATCCCACCCCGCTAACATCTGTCCGAGGAGAATCCCGCGATATCCCAGTAGCTATTGTTTTTTTGGCAGTTTTGGAATCCTCGCGCAGCACATGGTTCGATTGCTTGGCACCTTCGCCTGCCACCGGCGATGAACCTCTGCCGTCCCCAGTAGATCGGCTTGCAGCTTGCTAACGTTTGGCTTTACGGATCTGCTGCGCTGCCTCACGATCGATTTGGGACATACGGAGTGGACGCACCCCATTGGATCCATTGCCTTTACTGGTACCCCCGTTAGGTCCAGACTCCTCTCGATCTCCACCACCTCGTCCGCTACCATCTTGCTCACGAGCACTCCAGACATCTACGGGAGACTACAAGCCATCACTACCCGCAATGTCACCTGCAGTCGCCCCTCTAATATCTGGCAGTCGAGTGCCAATGCCCGTCCTGCCGACCTTAGTACGCCCTTCAGCATCCTCCCCTGCCTTAGATGCGGTCGGTTTCTCCGTCCCATCCTCTCCTAGCCCTAGGCGGCGCCCACTTCGGGTCACGATGAATTTTGTTGGTGGTGCCGGCAGCCTCGCCGAGCCCCCCTGCGATTCCACGTGTTGCAGGAACCGATCTAGATGTGCCGGCTCTTGCTGCCCGCCCTTCCCCATAGCCTGCATATTAACACCTGACCCGCTGCGAGAATCTCTACCTCCCTTGGGGTTGCCTGCATCCGGACTATCTGACGAGCCCTGTACGGAGCGCCCCCTTGCAGCTGCATCGGCAGCGATACCTGCCGATTGCCGGCCACTCACTGGAGATGGCATAGGGCCTAATGACCCCCTACCACCATCATGCGTGTCATTAGATGTCGCTCGTGAACCCCCATGCGATCTCAGTAGCGTGGCAGCAGATGCTACAGGGGCACTAGGATCAGGCTCCTCCTCATGTGTCCTCGAGTCCTCCCCTGGATCAGCTGTGGATACGTGTCCCTAGCTGCTGCCTGGATGGGACATGCGCGACCCCAACTCCGTACTCCCACCGGGCCCAGTCCTGCCCGTATCTACTGCACCTCTAGCTGGGTGTTCTCTGACTGGTGTAATGTTGCTGTTTTGGGACGCCGTGCTGTGCCTGGCACGGCCGCTTGTGGCAATCGTTGGGCGGGGCTGGGACGGAGACACGATGTCCAGGTGGGTGCTGCTCGTGACTCCGAGGTCTACATCACGACCATTCCTCTACGCGGCCCCACCCCCTGGGGTGTCAGAATTTCCACGCCTGCCTTCACCGTGTCTGCCGCCAGAGGCACCTAGCTCTAAGTTCCCAATGCTCCGTGACCACCCGTCTTTGGCGCCATCGGTCCCGGAGACACTGCCTCTACCCGCAATCGACCCGGTGCCGGCAACAGATGCAGTTCCGGGCCCCTTGCTACTGATCCGACGGTTCAGATTCTTCCTAACCAGTCTCGCCTAAAATAGTTTCTCTATGGCTTTTGCAGCCAGGAAATTGTCCAGGCCAAAACCAGTCATTTCTTCGGAAGGCCGCCTTTTGAAGGCTCGTCTTGCCTGCCGTCTGAGGCTCGATGGCTCATCCGGGGGGACAAACACAGGCCTTCCTTCCGAGGCCGCTGCTACCACGAAGACCCGTAGAGCAAGTGCCTTCACGACATGTTCAAAGTGCACGTGATTTTTGTGCAAGAGAGGAATCCGTAGTTGTGTGGCACGAAGTCTCAGCTCTTGGTTGGTCGCTTTATAGTTGAGTCCAAATCCCATGGGCTCCGGCAGGCGCTGCAGCAGCTCCAGCAGCTGATCAATGCGGATGCTCTCCGTTGCATCTGGGTCATACTTCATCCATATGTGCAGGAACTGCTTCAACTGCCCCTCACCCAGTCGCATGCTATCTTGCCGACCTGCCTCCTCGAACCCTTCTATCACCACTGCCACGAACAGATTCAGGAACACGAACGTTATGAGCAGAGTGAATGACAAGAAATAGGCATATGCAGCTGCTATAGAGCCGCAACCATCGACCGGTAGACAGCCAGGTTCGCCCCCTCCATACTTGCACAGGTCCAACTTATCATCATATGTCACATCCGCGAGGTTCCTGCACCCGTCAGGCTCTGCACCTGCTGAATACATCATGGCATTCCATCCCTCTCCAGTGCTAGCTCTCATTAGCGTCAGCATAGCACGGAAGAAAGTCTAGAAATTTGCTGCTTCCGTGAGCGCTCCTTGCAGCTACACCGTGGCAAACAGCTGCACTCCCATGACGGCGTAGATGAAGAAGAGTAGGAAGAGCAAGCCGCCAATATTGCCAAGAGAAGGCAGGATCCAGTAGACTGCTCCTGTCAGCTGCCGGATCTGCTTAGCTCTCTTCACGAGACGAACCACGCGGCCAATGCGGAATGTGCGCACTACGGTGGCCACTCCACCAACATCGATGCCGATTGATGCCTGCTGCAGTGCAATGCCCAGTAGCGTCCCGACCACGACAACGAAGTCGAATATGTTCCACGACGAGTCATTTCCGCAGAAGTAGTCAACTGGGCCTAGGCCGGATATCTTGATGGCGGCCTCGAAGGTGAATATAGCAGCGAAGACGTAGTTGATTATATCCAAGGACACGGCATACTGCTCCGGTTGACCAAAGTAGGCGATGGCCATGAAGAGAGCATTCAGGAGGATGCACACGAGGATAATGACCTCGAAGTTTTCGCTCTCGGCGATGGAGCGACAGGTCCGGACACACATGTATTCAGACGGTTCGTGCGCCTTCATGGGTCGGATGCGGATCATCTCTCTCCTCGTTCTCACCCACTCCCTTTGCTCAGGGGTCATGAACACGCCGCCCGCGTCCCCTAGCCGTTCTTTTTCGCGATTGAAATTCTCGATGATGATACCGACGAACAGATTTGTCACGAAGAATGCTCCTATCACCATGAATGCGATGAAGAAGAAGACCCAGGGAGTGAAGGCGTCTCGAATTGGCTGCATCTCTATGCCTGTTGCATCGACACCTGCATACATGATTTCAAGCCAGCCCTCTGTCGTGGACATCTGGAACAGCGTCACCATCCCCTCTAGCACGTTATCAAATCCGCTATCCACAGACAATTCCCACTCCATTCCTAGCCACACACACACATCGCGACTTGTAGGGGCTGTCTCTGTCCCAGGGGCGGGCAATGCAAGGCAGCACGACCCATTCCTGCTGATAATAGCACTACCGTCTCCACCTACCTGTCCATCTACAACACCGGGAGATACACCAACACCTCCAGGTGGTGGAGCAAACCATGCCGGGTATCGTCCACTCGCCGCCGCAGGACCAACACCCTCATCTCCCATGTAAGCTTCTACCCTGCCGGGAACTTGCCCAACGAACCTGCTGCCTGGAGCTGCCCAATCAAGGACGCCGTATTGCACTGGACTCTGCCCAAACACATCCAGCACCTACAACTACGACTCGAGGGTCAGTTGAGGTCCGAATAGGACTAGATCGCTTCCGTCCCTGGCGATGGCATCTGAATACGGGGCATATGCAGCACCAGCCTGTGTCATCAGCACTAGCTCCGCTGCTTCCACGGCAGCAATGATTGCCTGCTTGGGATCTACGACTGCCACTGGTCTATCCGGCGATGCCCCCCCCCATGCCAATCGAGCAGCATCTCGAGCCAGCGGGTCAGTCTAATTGTACTCCGCCAGTCCATCCAGGAATTCGAAGCCGCGGAAGGCTGCGAGCGTGTTCTCTGCCTAAGCGGAGATGGGACCGGCCAAACCATGCTCAGAGGCAAGTGCAGCCGAGACTGCTTGCGGGTCAGCAAACCCAGCCGATGCTAACAGACTCGCATGCATCGCAGCAACTACCGCCGGACTAAAAGCGGTTGCAAACGAGTGAGGATACGTGATGGCTTGCACGACTGCGTCCCCTGCCTGCTCGAATGCCTCTCCACTGCACGAGTGGAATGACCCCTTGAAATAAGACGTGCCCAAAATGGAGAATATGAGGAAGAACAGGACACACACGAAAAGCACGTTAAGGATGGACCTCATCGAGGTCAAGAGGGTCTGCACGACTAGTTTAAGGCCCGGGTTGCGCGAGATAAAGCGCAGAGGTCGGAAGGCCCGAAGCGCCCGAAGTGACCGGAGGCTCTTGAGTGCCTGGCTCTGCCCCTGTTGACCGGCTGAGAGGGAGAGGATAGAGACAATCACGATAAACGAGTCCAGCACGTTCCACCATGACCGGAAATACGCATTTCGGTGCCAAAAAATCCCGAGAACGGTGATCTTAAGTGCCATCTCAATGGTGAAGAGCGAAGTCAGCACGATGTCCGTCACCCGCAGAACCCTCGCGGGCCAGTCCGCCGGGTCCAAGAAAGGCGAATCGAGCGCCAGCAGCACAGAGCTGACCCCAATGAGGGTCATGACAGCACGGTCAAACCACGGGTGCTGCACGATATCATCCAGCCAGGCACGTACGGGGTGTTGCGGGGACATGAGACCCATGCTATGGCCATGCAGGCTGACACGGCGGTTGATGGCGCGAGAACTGCGCCCAGAAAAAGCGGTGGATTGGGCAGAAAGAGCCATGTCAGAGGACCCGCGTGATCCCTTCACCATCGAAATACGCTTTCCCTTCTGTCCTTCTCCCTCTCCTGCAGCATGGCCGCTCTAGCCCGGGGCAGCCACCGGTGGAGGGCCATATACCCCTGTACTTCCTCGACGATTGCCCGGGGATGGTGCCTGCCCACCCGGGGTTGGCGATCCCCTAATCTACCTTGCGACCACGGGAGGTCCCTTCGCGATGGATTCCCCCTTAGCCTCATCCACTGTCCTGCTGTTACCCCAGGCCGTCGGTGAACCATCCTCAAGTATATCAGTCTCACCCTCGGGTGTTTTACGACTGGCGAATTGACGCACCTGCTCCTGCAAGTAGGGATGTCGCGCCAGTCGACCAGCAGCCTCGCTGACACTGCTTAGCACTGCGGCAGCCCCTGGATCACTTAACGGACGCCCTGCCTGCTCTGTCACGACGCTCCTCGAGGCACTCGTGTTGCTTGGTAGACTTGGTCCTAGATGCTCCACCGGAGCTGATGTGCTAGCCGGGGTGGGGGGGAGAGCTCCCTCCGTTGGTGTGACACCGTTCGGGCTGTGGCTTCTTCCGTGTAAAGGCGGCTTTGCAATAACGTCTGGCCCCTCTGTTCCTTGGCTAGCAGCCGTGGAGGCCTTCCTTCGCCTGTCTTCTGCTACCATGACAGTCCTCGGCGATCGTCCGTCTCCTGTCCTTGGGGACCTGTCGCCCTCGTCGCCCGATTTGCTCCTTTTACCTGCAGATTTGGACGACTATCCGAAGGAAGAGAACAGCTTCCCCAGGGCCTGCACCGATTGCCGCAAGGGGGCCATAGGGGATAGCAAGTCCTCTTCCTCTTCCGCCGTAAGAGCTTGCATAGTGGGATGACCATGCGCACCATCAGACTGCACGCCATCATCGGGCCCTGGGCCTGTGCCTGTGCCTTGGTTGACCCCGCGCCTGCCTGATATACGGTTTTCAGTCGCAGCTGCAGTGCTGCTGGATTCCTTACTTCGGTCATTGCTGCCATTTGCATGCCCAGCTGCCTGCCCTTGGTCCAGGAGGAGACCACTGCCGGAGCCTCCTGACTGAATGTATTCAGGTGCAGGAGCGACCTTATTCGATGCGAGAGGTACTCCTACCACCCCTGGGGTACCTGCTGTTGATATGATTGGTAGAGGCACCACCCGACTGCTGGCATTGACTGGTTCGCCGGTCAGCTAATCCACGTCATCAAATGACCCCAGAAGGATGGCGAGGAAGAGGTTGAGCACGATGAAATCACCCATGATGATGAGAGCAAGGAAGTACACGGCTGCAGCCCACGATGTCCCGCGGATGCAGTCGTACATGACAGTGTTCCAGTTCTCTCCAGTCAACACCTGGAACACTGTGACGAATGCCCAGAGCAAGTCATCGAAATGCGATCTCGGGCGTTCGAATGGGTCTGGGCATATACCAGGATCCTCAGCAAACACATCAGGCGCGACCTGCTCGGCGGGACGTCCAGTCTCTGGGTCAAAGCACAGTTTATTGGCGAAGAGCTGCATGCCTACAAGGGCAAAGATAAACATGAACAGTAGTAGCAGCACCGCGAAGTTGGCCACATCTCTCAGGGTAGCCATGATGGTGTGCAGCAGGATCCGTAGACTCTTCCACTACCTTGCCAGAGCAAAGACACGGAACAATCGGAACGTGCGCAGGGCTGATACGGCAGATTGCCGCGCGCCGGGACCATTATCATCCTCCGCTGGGGTCAGAAATCCTGGGGGGACCACAATGACCTCTGTGAGTGAGGCCAGCACAATCACCGCATCGAACAGGTTGAACGCATCCTGGGCATACAACCAAGGCCCCAGTCCTACTAGCTTTAGGATCATTTCCACCGCAAATGCCAGCGTAAGAGAGAAGTTCACGACTTCCAGATCTCGTGCAAGATTCTCATCCATGGGGTAGTGATCCACTGCCAGCACCACCGTATTTAGCAGGATGAGGAGCATGATAGTCAGGTGGAAGTACGGATGGCTCACCAGCATGAAGAATCCCAGTCTCCATTGGGGCACACCCAGTTTCTCCGCTCGAAGTCGCAGCAGAAACTCGGTATTGTAGCCAGATACAAGGCGAGTTTTCTTGTTCCCTCCCGCAACAATGTTCCGGGATACCTTCTGCATCAGTTTCCGCCGGGAATCACCATCATCTTCTCCATTCCCTGCCACTTCTGTTGCCCCAGATGGTGTCTATTCCCCATCGCCATGTCCACCCCCTTTTCCCTTCCTGTCACTGCCGCCGTCTCCTTCTTTGCCACACTCTCCCTACGTCTCCGCACCTATCTATCGCATCGCAGCGAGCACCCCATTATCGTGCTTCGTGTCCAGCAACGAGGGAGGCAACCTTGGCCCAGCGGCCGACTCAGCACCGGTCTTACCTGGATGTGTCACCGAATCTTGGTTCTATTGAGGCCGCACTTGCACCTGAGTAGTAGCATGCCCCTTCCCTCCTGCTGTCCTACGCTCCTACGACGACCCAGCGGCTAACTCAGTCTCTCCCTGTCCCTGTCCCTGGCCCTGCCCCTACTGCAGGGGGGGGCGGCCAGCAGTGGCATGGAACACCATCTAGGATCTCCTCCGTTCCTATTCCCGCCCTAGGTCCCTCAGACGCTGTGTCTCTGCCGCTGCCTGCTTCTTCTTTTCGTTCTCTGCGTCTTTAATGGCCTCTCTCTCCCTCTCTGCTGCTTCCTCTTGCCCCTTGTTGTACTCGTCCCAGATGACTGCAAGAGTCAGTTGAAGCAAGAAAAATGACCCGAACAGGACCAGGAAGACAAAATACACGGCAGCCACGACGCTGTTGTATCCGTCCATGATTTGATACATGATGTCCACCCAGCCCTCGAGGGTGATGCTCTGGAAAATCGTAACGAATGCCCGCCCAATATTGTCGAAATTGGTCAGTCCAAAGTTGAGAGACGGGATGTACGTGGCTGCTTGCTGAACGAAGTCGCTGGAGAAACGCTCATTCCCGGCGGCATCGAAATTGCTGCCGCACCACCGGCCTTGTGGACACTCGTAGTCCCCAAGCTACCAACCAGGGAGCGAACACACTCTTTCTAGCTCTGGATCCACAGGCCAGAAGCAGTCCCTGGCCCTGCGCCATGGAGACGAGAGCTGCGTCCAGTTTTCATCATCGGCCGGCCTACCTGGGATGCATCGCTCCAGCACGCTGGCATTCAGCAGGACTGACATCCCAAACACTCGAGGGTCTGCCGCCAGTGCATCCTCTGCGCTCGGGGCCGGGTCGCCTCCTGCGGCCCCAATTGTAAGGACCGTGGACTGGCCCATCGCGATGAAGTCGGTGCCACCATCACTCCTGTAGAAGCGCGCGGTGCACTCGTCACCAGAGGGGTCCAGCCGACAGGCATCGGGCAGACCCCCAAGAGGCATGATCCGGACTGGCTCCGATGTGAGGCGGCATCGTGCGTGCTACACCCCTGCCCATAGCTGCACACCTAGGATGCCGAATATCATAAAGACAAAGCTCAGTAGCATGACGACTGAAAGCAGCCCCGGGATTGACTTCAGGAGCGACTACACCAACAATTTCATGCCAGGGACAGCATTAAGCGAACGAAGTGGCCGAAGTACTCGGATGACGCGAAAGGCAGAGACATTCGTCACGCCAGGGAGGTTCGACAGCAATGCCGTGGCAACCACGATGAAATCGAGTCTGCGATGGACCAAAAGCCGAGCAGACATTCTTCGGAAATTAGGAACTGTTCAGCGTTTGCACTACAGTCAAGGATTAGCAAGAAACGACTCACATGTTCCACGGGTCTGCCAAATAGCTGTTCGGGTCCCAGAAGAAGCCCATAGCAACTACCTTCAGTACCAACTCAGCAGTGAAAATGCCGGTAAAGAATGGCTCCGAGCTCTCAACAAGGAGGTTGCGCCAATTGTCCTCGGGGTCCAAAACACCATCCGAGTCTACAGCGCTGTAGTCCGAGAGCGCAAGCACTACACTATTAAGAACGATGAGAAATCTGCGTAGGGAAAAGCACGGGGGAAAGAAGCCATCCTGAGGTGCGGCATGTAGACGACGACCAAAACTACGTTAACGACCAACCAATCTTACAGAATACACCCTTCGAATATCCATGACTGCGTGACCCACACCGCCGTCTCTCGAATGACATTACCAGGATATAAGCAAAACAGAGAGACATCGGCAAATCTTAAATCCTTGCCATGAGCATGGAAGTTCGGCGGACGGGTAGATGATATGAGCCCTGCCTTTGCGGCTCTCTGTGCATCTTTTGCCACGTTTGCGAGCGCAGAAGGCCCCAAGCTTCCGCGCGATGAAGGGCCAGAATTGCTTGTTTGAGACTCGTGGCTGTCCATCGCGCGTCTCGGAGCCTCAATGCCTTCTAAACCACTTTCATTTTGCAACGGAATGACGACGTCGCCCTAAACTGAGGTCCGCGGAGGGGCCGTCGTTAATTTTCCATCATTCAAATTATTTGCAGGGTGAACTTGGGCACCTGCCATGCTTTCCGGCCTTGGGTTGGAGAAACGTGCACCTGCTCTCGCCCTCAACGGAAGCTACGCGCTCTTCCAGTCAGGGCAACGGCTCCGGACAGAATCGTGACTGGGATGGTCTCGGTTGTATTGACTGCGCGGAAAGATAAACTCCAATAGTTAAACATAAATTGAGCTTCAAGCAATTGGGGACGGTCCTCAGATAAGCTCTTGATCGACATTTCAACCATAAGCATTGTCTGTCGCGCATACATCTTGATACCTTCTTAGGAATACATTAAGGTTCTTCGATTGAAGCATATCTTACTGTTAGTGCGATACCTGAAATTCGTAACACTTAAATTTAGTTGAACCGCCGCAATGCTATGGAGACCACAGAAATGCGAAGCGCACCGAAACGCACAGCCTCCGTGACATCGTTTGGTCGCAACTTCTAGATGAGGTTGCAACCGTCAACTTGAAAGTTGGACAGGATAAATGGGCCGTTTAAAAGGTAGACCCCAGCCTTTCTAGGACTCACCAAACGATGGTAGACTCACACCATGCGACAAGCTTTTACTCTGATGATATTTTCGCATCGACGGACCCTGCTTGGTCACTTGCGACCCTGGCACCAGTTGGTGAGCTTGAGTGCAAAGCCAGTAGAATCCTATTTTGTTCGAGCAGGGATGCCTAATCAACGGATTGCTTGTTCCAATTATAGCATACCCTAATCATCACACTACACAGAGATCCGCTTACATATCGACCCGGATGCAACTCCATCGACAGCCGGTACGTGGAAACGTGAAGATGACAGTTTGATCGACGACGCTGTAAGGGAGACTCTTGGGATTGGTGGAGCAGAGGCGCGCGAGCCTATGGTATACCCCTTGGGTCCCGCTGGTGCGCGGCTAGGTGGAGCACTTGCTACTACGATGGATATTGAGGGCCTGTTGCGTGCCGATGCAGCGCACGGTCTTAGCGGGAGACTTGAGCTAGAGGCAAGGGGCTGGGAAGAGCGAGCAGCAGTTCTCGTGCGCATAAGGAATGCAAGCTAGTCCGCTGGAAATGCTGTAAATCACGAGTTCGAGGCCCTCGGTTTGCCTAGGCCACGCGCTGTAGCTGCAGCTGGTGACAATACAGGCGTACAGCTGCCGCACGTGCAGACTGGTACATCTGCAGGCACTGGGGTTGCCGGGGTCGCCGGGATCTTAGCCGGAATAGAAAGTGCAGGGGATCGTCTTTCGCCCGTGTCGCTTGAACGCGAACCCAACGAGGACTCAGATGGTTGAGGTCAAGACCCACGACTCACTGTGGTCGATTCACAGAATTTCAGATTTCGGATTCCGGAATCTAGATCCGGATTCCGGATGATTGCCGATCTGGATTCTCGCATCGCGGGGCTGGCGCGCTCCGCCATCGTCTGCGCAGATTCGCCGCTGTAGCCTAAGTAACTGATTAGTTCTTCGATTTTGCGTGGCCGTAGTTTTTCGAACAACGCCTTGCTCGCAAAATCTGCATAGTTTGCTATCTGGTGTTTCGATGGATGACATTAATAGGTTCTTGCTTGAAAACGGAATATCATTGCCGGCAAAGGTTCTGTCCAGCTCGAACCCCCCAGACGTATCACGAGCGAATTGGTCGCTAGCATTGCTTTGTCATGATGCTGGAATTCGCTCGACAGTGGCCCCTGGAGTTAGCGTCGGCTCTGCATCGACGCAATTATATGATGCATCCGCCGCTCGAAGCTTTGCAGAATTGAGGACGGCACAGCAAGTGCAGCAAGCACATAGACACCGTATTCTCGAGATTCTACCTCTGCCATGTCGTGAGTCGATGTCTCAAGGGGCCATCAGACCGACAATGCAAGCCCACGTGGATGCTATGGCAATCACGGTAGCGCCACGGGAACGGGTGGCTTTATAGGCTGCAGCAACAGATTCTCTCAGAATGGGCGAGGTGCATGATATTAGAATGCGAACTTACAGATGTCTACTGCAGGCTATTCAGAAACAAGCGCAGGCAGCTGAATCAGCGGCTCTCGCATCTGTTAAGTCTGCGGCTTTGGCTGCTAGAGCATCGGTGCAGCCTTGCAATGCCGGGGGCAGCGCAGGAGGGATGCAAGCAAAATTGCGCAAAGCGGCAGTTGTACGATTTGCCGGTGCTGCTGCAGCTGTGAAGAGGAGTCGTAAACGCCTCGAAGGTCAGTTTGGAAAGCCGGTGGGTAGACCCCACAGTAGAGGTGAACCTGAGACGGTCATGCCCGAGCACATTGGTAAAGCCGGCGGAACCGGGCGCATGTCTAAAACAGGGCCTGGAACTGCGAGCTTTATGCATCCCATACAGGATCGTGCCGATAAGGGCACTATCAAGTTCGAGGCAGCGGATGCCACCGAGGCACCGTCAACACTGGCCGTGCTGGAGGCCGGGCACCGACTCAAACGACGCAGACTGGCAGGAGGGAGCGCATTAGAAGCGGACACCGTGGCCTCAAGCCCGTGGCGCATGGATGGTCCAAGTGCTGGCAGCATTGAAAGAGAAAGTATCACCACTGCCGGGGATGCGACCGGAGCCGCGTCTGGGTCTGTGTCTGGGACTGTGTCTGGGACTGTGTCGCTGCCTTTCACGAGGGGAGACATCAGGACACATGCATCGATGCCCCCAAGTAGTTTCACACACAGATCACTTGGTGAAGACAATGACAAGGCTGCGAACGAGCATGGCGGTGGTTCCTGGGTTCGACTTGCTGCGTAGCGGGGCGTGCTGGGAAGGAGCAGTTTTGCAGAGGCAGGTGGATCGAGAGACAAGGGGCTCGATGTCCCTAGTAGACTCCCTACAAATCGAACGAGCCGTTATGCTTAGGCGCAGGGGGCTGCGCGGAAAAGGCAACGAAGTTCTATCGTGCAAAACGGCCAGCCTGATCTTCAAGATGCCGTATCCTTCTTCTAATTCGAATTTCGATATGAGGGCACCACATGAACAGGCTAGACATGGTGGGAACTATCGTTCGGCGCAAAGCAAAAATTGTAATTCAAAATGCATTGCGTGTTCGGCCATTGACCGGGACTGCGTCAAGACGATACTAAAACAAACCAGCGATCTGTCACAAGCTAGCAAAATGGTCCTCCGGTAGACGGAGTCAAAATCACGAGAGGCGCTAGGTCTCGTCAGTCCCCGCTGCCATGACTCATGTCTATCCGAACACAAGCACCCATTTGCTTCCTCCGAAATCCAACCGCCGTTCCACCAATCCCTGCTACACCATATAATGCAGCACACCATCGAGTCGCAAAGGGGGACTAGAGCTTTCCAGGTCTGCGTCCAGATCCTGCCCGCCGTACTGGGCTGCATATGTCCGCCGAATTGCATCGACAGGCAGCACTCCGTCAGCTTTATATTCCATAAACAGACTCCTGGCGTCGATCAGAAGTGACACCACCATTTCACACCAGTTATCCATCGAATGAGGGCGAGGCCCGGTGGCTCGGACTGCACTGTGCTCGATGTCCTTCTCAGTCCCCCCACCACCGACAGACCGGCCCTTCTACTTTCCCTGCGTGCCACCAGCAACAGCACCAGCACCAGCACCAGCAGACATGCCCTTCTCAGTCCCCCCACCACCGACAGACCGGCCCTTCTACT
>Ga0136560_1001288_pt1 | contig 12826 bp, 5 predicted proteins | sample AntRauMeHopE1497_FD_104925 | JGI IMG/M metagenome (GOLD analysis project Ga0136560, IMG submission 104925) | Saline lake microbial communities from Rauer Islands, Antarctica - Metagenome Hop E1 #497 | ecosystem: Environmental > Aquatic > Non-marine Saline and Alkaline > Saline | place... | reverse complement strand
TGCCCGGCCAGGAGACCGACGTCGATGCGCTGGGCAAAGGCGAGGACCGACGCAAAGAGTCCCGGGCTGAGGCCGGCTTGCAACGGCGCCGCCCTGACGCGAGCGAGGGCCGGGCGCTGGGACCGCCAGTCCGCGTTGGTGGCGACCCACGTCTGCCGCGAGAGGGCGTCCGCGTAGTCGGGCCGCAGGCTCCTAGCCTCGCGCCCGCCCTCCTGGATGGCGCGCATGGCCGCGTCGGCGGTATCTGCCATGTCGGCGGCAGAGCTCCCGCGCCGGCTGCCGCCGCCGCCGACACCGGGCCCGCCGGCCGTGCTGTCCGGCCCCGCCCTGCTCACACCCTCCAGGCGCGCGTCCAGGACGGTGCCCCGGAGGACGCTCCACCGGGTCCGGGCGAGCCTCCTCGCCGCCGCCTCGCGGAGTGCCACGTCCTCGGTGTCGGCGCGGGCGGCCTCGTCGGCGCGGACGCACGCGCGGAGCAGGCTCGTCCACTGCTGCCGCTCGTCCACGGTGTCAGCAACGAGCAGCAGGACCCGGGCCGTGCCGCCCTCGATGCCCGACGGCGCCTCCATCACGCACAGGCCCTGGGCCGCCACCACCTCGGACGACACCCCGCCGGAGCCGTACCACGACGACCCGAACACACTGCTCCCGTCCGCGGGGCGGCCGCCGCGGGCCGCGAGCGCATCGCCGCCCAGCACCATGACGCCGGCCGCGATGGGGGCGCGGGCCACGGCCTCGGCCCGCGTCGCGGTACGGCTGCGGTAGCATCGCAGCCACGCCCCCGAGTCGTCGAGCTCCGCGTACACCGGCACCCAGTCCGCCACCCGCCCCAGCAGGCCGCCCGCGCCCCCCTCCAGCTCCGCCTGCGCGTCCCCGGCCTCCTTCAGCACCGCCATGCGGAACTTCCCCTGCTGCAGGCACGTCCCGCCCTCCGGTAGGGCCGACGCCTCGTGCGGGAGCGACGCGATGTGCCGCCCCGCGTCGGACCGTGACTCGTGCCGGTCCCGCACCGCCCACCCGGCCACGTCGGCGTCGGCCACCCACCCCGCCCGCAGCGCCGCACCGTCCGCCACCCTCCCCAGGAGCTCGTCCATGTCCGAGCTCGTCACGGCCCTCGGCTCCGGGGCCCAGCCGCCGCCCGCGCCCCCGTGCCCCAGCGCGGCCCCCGCCGTCGCCGCTCGCAGGGCCGCGTACGTCCACGGGACATCGCTCCCGCCGGCCAGGCCGTGGGCCGCCTCCACCGCCGCCCGCTGCAGCCGGTCCATGGGAGCCGAGACCCCCGCGGCCGCAGCCTCCGCAGCCGCTGCCGTCATCGCGGCCGGCACTCCCGCCATGGCCACGGCCTCCGCGGCGACGAGGCGGGGCAGGACGGTGCCCACCGCCACGTCATCCGCGTCCCCCTCGTCAGGAGGCCGCCGGCCCTGCCGCTGGTCGAGGCACGGACCACCAGGACATGCCGGACCGTGTACACTGGAAGGCTGTCATCGGCCCCGCCGCCCACCGCCGCCACGGCCGCCGCCGCCGCCGAGGCCGAGGCCGACGCGCCGCCCATGACGACCGCCGCGTCGTCGCCGAGGAGGCCGTCGCCGTCCTCGACCGCCGCCTCCATGAGCGGGTGCAGCGGCGCGGTGCCGTCGAGCAGGCTCCCGCGCGTGCCGAGGCCCAGCGACCCCAGGAAGCCGGCGCTCCACGCCTTGGCCGTGGCCAGCGCCCCGGCGAGGGAGCCGCTCCCCCACCACTGCGATGAGCTCTCGGAGCGGTTTCGCATCAGCACGGCCGCGCGGGAGGCGTCCTGGCCCACCATCCGCAGATCCATCTCGTCAAGCATCGTCTCCCGCGAGCCCTCCACGCGGTGCCGGCCGGGCGGCGGCGCCGGGCTGGCCGGTGCTGTCGAGCCGTGCCCCGTGCGCGCCGCCGCCGCGGCCGAGGGCCCCGCCCCCCTCGCGCGGAGGCCGAGGAGGCGCTCCTGCTCCTGGAAGGCGACCCTGGCGAGGGCATCGCGCCGCCTGCGGTCCAGGAAGGCGAATCGCCCCTGCAGCGCGCGGAGGACCTCGAGGCGGGGGAGGGCCGCGGTGAGGGGGCGGTCGATGGAGGAGGCGCGCCAGGCGAAGGCCCTGGCGTAGGGGCACCACTGGCTGTCCAGGAAGGGGCCCATCACGGCGAGGTCGAGGAGCTCTGCCAGGTAGGAGGCAAGGAGCTCGAGGTGGGTGCGGAGCTCGCGGATGGAGCCGTCCCGGGCGAGGCCGCTGGTGGCCGTGGGCATGGTTCCCGCCTCGCCGTCGCCGAGGGTGGCGTTGGCGGCGGCGAGGTCGGGTCGCGGGCCCGAGGCCGCGCGCGGCTTGGGGCTTGATGCCGCGGCTCCCGCCTCGGGCACCGTGACCAGGGCCGTGTCTGCGCCGAGCGCGACGAGGAACTCGACCGCGGCCGTGAGGCGGCCCACGAGGGAGGCCACCCGCGTGGGGCTGCCCGCGGAGGACGCGAAGAGCGCCCCGGGCGCGGGGAGCGCCGCGGCGGCGCCCGCGGCGTCCTGGACCGGCGCAGCGGCGTGGGGGATGAGGCTCTCGAGGTGAAGGGCGAGGCGGGAGGGGACGTTGGCGGCGGCGGGGGCGGAGCGGCGGAGGAGGCGGCGGCGGACGAGGGCGTGAGCGACGGCGAGGAGGTCCGCGGGGTCGGTGTTGGTCAGGCACGTGTCGACGTGACGCGCGAGGAGGACGAGCTCGTGGCCGACGGAAGAGACGACCCAGCGGTTCCAGCGAGCCGCGGACACCCCGCGCAGCCGGCGGTCCGGCGCCGGCAGGGGCGTGTGGGAGACGGGCGTGGAGACGCCGAGGAAGCGGGACCCGCTGAGCGAGGCGCCCCGCGCCACGGGGTCCAATGCGCCGGACAGGGCGTCCGCGCCGGGGGACCGCGGCCCGGCCCCGGGCGCGCAGGTCCCCTTTGGCTCGTCCATCCGCGCCTCGAGCGCGTCGACGAAGCGCTTCGCGTGCACCTCGGGGCTGGCATGCAGGGCGGTGTGGTACTCGGAGTCCTGAGCCGAGTTGGTCGGGTGCACGGACGCCGCCAGCACGGCGAGGCCGCGGTGCCGCGCCGAGGCGTCGTCCGAGCGGCCGCGCCCGCCGCGCGGGCGGCGGGACGCCTGGGCCCTGTGGTGGTGCTCCCGGCCGCGGCCGTGGCTGTTGTGCCGCTGGTGCCCGTCCCCCGGGCCGTGTCGGCCGTCCGACGGCGAGGCCCCGACGTGGCCGGGCACGAACCCTGACGTCGTCGACCTGCCGAACGGTGACGCCTGGGCCGACGGTGAGGACGGCGTCGGTCTGAGCCGCCGCACCGCGGCGCCGGCCAAGGCGTTGGTTGCGGCGGGGGGCATCAGGAAGTCGACGTCGAGGGAGCCCCCAGGGTCAACGAGGCCCGCCCAGCGCCCGCCGTCGGCGGTGAGCGGGTGCAGGCCGAGGGGGCCGTCCTTGTCGTCGGCCTCCGCGGCCGGGTGTTCCATCAGCACCCTCGCCCTCGCCGTGGCGAACACCACCAGCGCCGCGCACGCGTCCTCGTCGAGGAGGATGGACCGGGGGCCGGGCGCCCGCTCGAAGAAGCGCGCCGTCGCGTGCTGCAGCGTGCGCCACGCCGAGCGGGTGCCCGCGGGGAGCGGGTCGGCGGCCGGGCTGCCCTCCGAGTCAGGCCGGCCGGGCCCCGGGACGCCCCCCGCCCGGCCCTCGGGGGTGACGACGCCGGCGAGCGTCGGGTGTCGCTCGGCGCGCTGCAGGCCCAGTGCGTGGGCCGCGGCCTCCCTCGCCCCCGACCCGAGCACCGTGAGCTCCTCCGCCGCGTCCAGCTCCCTCGCGATGGCGATCCACCGGGCGAGGCCGCGGAAGCCGCCACGGGTGTGGGTCATCCCGGCCGCGCGGAGGGCGCGACCCACCGCGCGGTCCATCGCGGTCCAGCGCTCCCCCGGCAGCGGGGACGTCGGCTCCGCCAGGCTCGCGGCCCAGGCGGCGGCGCCCACGCCGAACAGCGCCCTGGCGGCCGATGCCGCGAGCTCTGCCGCGGCGACCGTGCCGGCCCACGACCGCACGCCGTGCGCGGAGCCGGCAGCCATCGCCTGGCCAGGGGAGGACCCGGGGACGTCGGCCGGGGGCTCCTCGCCCGCCGAGGCGAGCCCGGTGATGCGGGCGAGGCCCGACGCGCTGGGGCTGCGGCCACCCGCGCCGGGGGGCCTGTCGATGGCCAACGGGGGCGCCTGGAGCGCCCTGGGGCGGAGGCTGAGGACCGAGCGGAGCGCCTTGAGCAGGGCGCGGCCCAGCCCCGGGCGGTCCTCCGCCTCGACCCCCGGGTCGGCGGTGAGCCCCGCGCGGGCGAGGGAGACGACGATGTCCCGGCACGCGTCCTTGCGGTCCGCGCCGGACACGGCCAGGCCGTCGAGCGCGAGGCGGAAGAGCGACGACCCCGACGCCGCGACCACCTCGGCGCCCACGTGGCTCACCGTCAGCTGCAGCCGGTACCGCTGGTAGCCGTCGGGCAGGTCGCTGTGGCCCCGCGCGGCCAGCGAGCGCAGCCGCGCGGCGTACAGGGCCGCGGCCGCGGCCACGGGGACGGCGAGGGACGACTCGTCGGTGCCGGCCTCGGCCTCCCAAGCCGCGGCGCCGGCCAGGCCCCCGCCGGACCAGGGCGCCCAGCGGGAGGAGCCCGCCCTGCGGCGCACTGACGCGCCGAGCACTGATGTCATGCGCGGGGTGATCCACCCTGTCTCCGCCGCCCTGGCGCTCTGCCGCCCGGCGAGCCGGACCGGGCTGGCCATACCCGGCCCTGCGGCACCCGGGCCGTCGCCGACGGCCGCTAGCCCGAGGGCGTCGCTCAGCGCCTTGGACTGCGCGAGGGCGGACTGCGCCACGCGGACGGCGCCCACCACGGCGGTCAGGTCGACGTCCAGCTCCTGCCGGATCGCCCGTAAGGAGGCCGAGGCGGAGGACCCGCGGGCGCGGTCGAGGCTGCGGAGGAGGCGCCAGCGGCGCCTGGCCGAGTGCCGGAGCCACTGGTACGACCGGGGCTGGACCTTGGCGGCGGAGGAGGCGGACCGTAGGCGGCGGAGGTCGGTGCTCGCGCGGCGGGACACGCCGCCGCTGGCGGCGCCGTCCTCGTCCTCGTCCGCCTCGCCCCCGGCGGCCGCCGCCCCCGCGCGCCGCCTCACCGGCACCTCGGCGGCGGGCGGCGCGCCGGGCGACACGAACGCCACCCCGGCAAGAGCGTCGGCCGAGGGCGCCGCGAGCGCCCCCGCGACCACCTCGTCGCCGTCGGGCGCGGCGCCCGCCATGTCGTCCCTGGGCAGGAAGTCGCCCCGCATGGCGCACCACGCGACCAGGGGCAGCGCGAGCAGGCCCGAGGGGCCCGAGACGGAGGCCGCCGCCGCCTGCGGGTCGTACCCCGAGCGGGAGTCCCGGAGGCAGCGGGACACGGCCGCCGCGGCGTCCGCCTCGAGGGCGATCGACGTCGCGAGCGGCACCGACAGCTGCTCGTGCCTGCGCGCAGAGCCGGAGCAGAGCCCGGCGGACGCCGCCTGCATGCACTCCCGCATGATCGAGCGCTGCCTCCGCGCGCGGAACTCCGCACGGAGCTCCTCCTCTGCCAGGGTCCTGCACGCCAGCAGCGCCGCCTTGCCGCCCCTCGCCCCGAGTGACTGCTCCAGCACAAACATGCGGCGGAGGGCGGCCTCCTCGTCGGCGTCGTCCGCGGCGGTGGCGTCGTCCGCGGGGGCGTCCGGCCGCCCCTCGTCCAGGAAGGCGGCGTGCTGGGGCGACGGCCGGACCACGGCCTGCAGCGCGAGGCGGTACACGGGAGGCGGGCGCGGCGGCGCCACGGAGCGGCGCGCCGACGAGCCGAGCTGGCTTGCCAGGTCGGAGCCCGGAGCGGGGACGGGCGGCGACCAGGGCCGCCCCGCGGCCTCGAGCAGGGCTGCCGCCTCCCTGGGCGGCAGGGGCCGCGCGTAGACGAGCGCGAAGGGCTCCGGCGTGAACGGCGGCACCACCACGTGCTCGATCCGCTGGAGGAGGGCGTCCACCTTGCCCGCCCTGGCGATGCAGCGCACCACAGCGGGCCGCCAGAAGAATCGGCGCGCGAGCGACGCGTACTCGGCCATGAGGGACGCCTCAGAGGCGAGCGACGGGGCCGCGGTCGTCAGCCCGCGCAGCGACGGGCCGACGGGAAGCGCGAGCGCCCCCTCCCCCGAGTCCGACGACGACATCCCGGGGCGCAGCCGCGACCGCGCTCGCCCGGCGCCGTCCCCGTCCCCGTTCTGAGCCTCGGCGTCAGCGCCGTCATCGCTGCCGTGCCCGTCGCCGTCGTCCTCGTCCCCCCCGCCCCCCTCCCGCCTCTGCCACCGCCTCACGTCCTCACCCAGGCGCACCAGGCAGTGCGCCTGCGCCTCCTGCAGCCGCACCTCCATCACGCCGACGTGGGCCTCCGCGTCGAGCTCCGGCGGGTGCGCCGCCGAGTCGATGGCCCCCACCTGCTTGGTGGCCCGCACGCGAAGAGTGGTCCGCTGCAGAAGGTCCCAGCGGCCCCCCTTGTCGGACGCCCCAGGGTCCTCCGCGCCCGCCGGGCCGGGGCTCGGCCCGCCGACCTCCCCGTCCTCGTTCGCGTCCTCCCCCTCGTCGTCCTCGTCGTCCTCGTCGTCCTCAGCGAGGCCCTTCCCTCGGGCGTCCTCGCCCCAGTCGTCGACCGTGCCCCGGCCCGCCGCGGCGGCCGGGCCCGCCGACGCCCTCGCCTTGCCTGCGGCCTCGCTCCGCTTCCTGGTCGCGGCCGCCTCCGCCGCGCGCGCCCTGGCCGCCCGGGCTCGCCGGGACAGCATCTTGACCGAGTCCGCTGCCCCGCGCACGCCCGCGCTCGTGGCCAGGGGCTGGAGGCTCATCGCGAGGCCCGTGACCGACAGAGAGCGGGTCCAGGAGTTGCGGGCGCGCCGCTCGAGCCCGGCGACGGCCTCGCGAAAGGCCGTGGGATCCCGGCTGGCATCCACCACCAGCGACTCGATGCGCAGCTGGCACTCGAACGGCGCCTTGCACCCCTCGGGCGCGTGCCGCACCGACACCGTGAGGTCCTTCAGGACCACCACTCCCGACTGCTCGAGGATGCGCGCGCCCGTGGCGGTCACCCGCTGCGAGGCCGACTCCGTCTTGGCGTCCGGCTGCTTGTCATACCGGGCCATGCGGCCCTCCTGCACCTGGCGGGTCTCCTGCCGGACGGCCTCGAGCGTCCGCCACAGCTGCGGGTCCTTGGGAAGCGCCCCCACAACGGCGTCGTCGGGCTCGCCCTCCACCGTCACCGCCCCGGCCTCGGCGTAGCGCCCGCCGCCCATGGCAGACATGACGGCAACGGCTTTTTGCCGAGCCCCGGCCCCGGCCGGCACGTGGCCGGCCTTTCCGCGGTCCTGGGTCCCCGCGGCGCCGTTGCTGGCGGCATCGGCGCCGGCGTCGTCCGTGGCGTCGGTAACCGGCCGGTCCAGATCGGTAGCCAGGGAGATGTTCACACCGTACAGCGTCAGCGTGGCCGGGATCTCGGCCACCGTCCCCCAGAACGCGGTAATGGCCTTGCCAAGCGTCCAGCGCACGTCAAGCTCGCCCTCGCGGACAGACACGTCCTCCACGCGGAGCGGGAGGGAGTCCGGGATGATTTTCTTCACGAACGACCGCTTGAGGTTCACGTCCTTGAGCTTGATCGTGCCCTCGCGCATCATCTTGAATTCGAGCTGCGACCAGTCCATCTCCAGGAACGGGTCAAGGACCCGCACCGCAAGGGGACGGACCAAGGCATCCGCCATGGCGACCCCGTCTGAGCGGCTGCCTCGGTGGGCGGTCCGGGCAGGTCGTGCGTGGCTGCTGGGCAGTTGTCCTCCACCACCCAGTGTTCGGGTCCGCTCTGCTGGCCACGGCCCCCTGTCGTGGGCTCCTCTGCCTCGCGCAGCGTCGCTGGCTGGCAGGGCTGGCAGAGGTCAGCCCCAGGCCGGCCGGCGCCTCGGCGGGCGGTGCACTCGGCCGCTGCATGCTGCACAGGGTCGCTTCCCGCGCATCGTCTGCTCTTCGCCCCGCAATGGCCTCCGCCGCCTCCGCACCCAAGCGTGCCAAGATGTCCACCTGGATGGACGAGTCCTCCCTGCGGTCCAAGCTTGTGGACGGCACCACGGTGCTTTCGGCCGCTCCGGTGAGAGAGGCCGCGCCTCGCCCGGCGGGATGCCTTCCCGCGCTTCCACGGCCGTCCACCACCGCCGCCGCTTCCGTATGACCCGAACCCGCAGGCCGATGGCAGCGCGTACGTGTGCACGCACCACGGGACCTTTCACTGCGACGAGGCGCTCGCGTGCGGGATGCTGAAGATGCTCCCCGAGTTTGCGAGCATGCCCATCGTCCGCACCCGCGACCCGGCCGTGATTGATGGTGCTAGCATTGTTGTGGACGTGGGCGGCACGTATGACGCCGAGAAGCGCCGCTTCGACCACCACCAGCGGGAGTTCACCGAGCCGTTCAAGCCCGCGCCTGAGTGCGACGGGCCGGTTCCCGCCGACAAGGAGCCCATCCGCATGAGCAGCGCGGGCCTGGTATACCGCCACTTCGGGCGCGACGTGATCGCGGCGCTCGCGGACTCGAGCGTCCTCGGCGGCCAGCTCGACATCGTCTACGACAAGGTGTACGAGGGCCTCATCCGCGAGGTGGACGCCGTGGACAACGGCGTGGAGCCGGCCGACGGCCCGGTCCGCTACCGGGTCCGTTCCGGCCTCAGCGGCCGCGTCGGCCGCCTCAACGCGTCCTGGAACGAGGAGGGCGGCGCCGAGGACGAGAACACGCGATTCCGCGAGGCGGTGAGCGGCTGCCGGCCTGGCGCAGCGGCGGAGCCGCCCACGGCGGTGGCGCCACGACGCCCTGCAGCCTTCCCTGTCCCCCTCCGGCCCGCTGCGCTGCCACAGTCGCCACCCCCTCTTCCCCTCCCCTTCCCTCCCGTCCCGCAGATGCTGGTGGCGACGTCGGAGCTCGTGCACAAGGTCGGCTCCCTGGTGAACGCCTGGCTCCCGGCCCGCGACATCGTGCGGGCGGCAATGGCCAAGCGCTTCGCCGGGGGCCGCGGCCTCTGCCTGCACCGCTTCTGCCCGTGGCAGGAGCACCTGATGGACCTGGAGCGCGAGGGCGAGGCCGGCTCCTCCCCCGGCGAGGTGCTGTACGTGACCTTCCAGGACAGGCGCGGCGGCTGGCGCGTGCAGGCCGTCCCGGCCACGCTCGGCTCGTTCGAGAACAGGAAGCCGCTCCCCAAGGCGTGGCGCGGCCTCCGTGACGCGGAGCTCTCGGCCGCCGTCGGCATCGAGGACGGCGTCTTCGTCCACGCCGCAGGCTTCATTGGCGGCGCCGCGTCGGAGGCGAGCATCATCCGCATGGTGGAGCTTGCATCGGACATGGAGTGAGCTGCGACAGCGTGGCAACGGTTCCGCCGCCGTGGTTTGCGCCCTGCCCGCCACTCGAGGTGCCCAAGCTGGGCCAGCACCGCCCACACGCCGTGAATCGCCCGGGGCTTCCACCCTCCGCCGCAATCGTGAGGCTGCCAAGTGGTTGGCGCTCCCGTGCCTTCCCGGGCGCACCGTGCGGCGCTCTGTTGTCATTTGGATTAACTTGCTTGCCACTCCGCTGTGGTCATACTGCGACCGCCGGCGCCGTGCCAGCTGCAATGAAGGCATCGTTCCGGGCTGCAGCGCGTCCGCTGGGCGCGCTCGCCCGCGCAGGGCAACCAGCGGTGCCGACGAGCGCGGGCGCCCGAGCCCTCACGATTGCCAGGGATCCCAACGCCAAGGCGCCGGGCCGGGACCCACACTCCATGCAGGCGGCCAAGGAGCGGACCCAGGAGCGCTTCTTCGTGACCACGGGGGCCGACGTGTCCGGCCGGAGGATCACCCAGGTCCTCGGCGTGGTCACTGCGGCGGACGTGCGCTCCAAGAACCTGCTTGCGGACGTTTGGACGGCGTTTGCGGGCGCCTTTGGTGGCGAGGCCGGGTACTACACCCACCTGTGCAACGAGGCGAGCAGCGCGGCGGCGGACAAGGCGGTGCACCGCGCCAAGGTGAGACGCCATGACTCCCAGCGGCTGCGTGGCGCCAGGTGGCCCGTGGCGACATGCTTTCTCGTGAGTGCGGTGCGCAGGAGCTGGGCGCCGACGCGCTCGTGAACGTGCGGTTCGAGGTGGCGACGACGATGAACCGCCTCGTGGTCGGACTGCACGCCACGGTGGTGTGCTACGGTACGGTAAGCCGTGTGAATCCACACGGAAAGGGTGCGCCGGTCCTGGGGCGACGAGCCGCCGACGAGCGTTCTGCCAACCCCCGCTGAGTCGCAGGCTGTCATCACCGAGTCCATCGAGGCGCCGGTGCCCGCTGCGAGCACAACAGTCGAGGAGGGGAAAAAACAGCTGCCGTGGCGTTGATGCGTGCACTGCAAGTGGCGGAGTCTCAAGAAGACTCCTCCACCAATGCGGCTGATCCGGTCAGTGTAACTATGACAGAAAAGGTCCCACACTTTGCCACTGGCCACGAATACCGCGGCCAGATGCGGCTCAGGTACGCGGGCGAACCCGCTGAGGTATCGTCATCCCGGACGCACGCGGGCGAGAAGAGCCCCGGAGGCGGACGCAGCCTAGAGAGAGAGAGCGCGACCACGGAGGGAGGATGACGATGGAAGCAGATCCTGCTGAACAGCTTTGGCCTCGGCGGGATATACTGGCTTATAATGTACATTCGTCACGTTCAAGGGGCCCGGTGATTAGTCCGGTGCTCCCATCCGCGAAATTATAATTGTTTCGTCACTGGCGGCTGTTCAGCAGAGTCCACTTCCGTCCTCTCCTCCGTGGCTGGTCGACTCTCTCTCTCTGGTCGCTTCCGCTTCTCGGGGCGATGCAGGCAAGGGGCACACGATGCTGGCAAGGCTCACGGTTTGGATGGAGCACGGTCCGCCCGGATCGTCGTGGCACATCCAGCAGCCACGCGAACTGCGAGATTAAGCATCGCAGATGTTCCTCCGCTGTTAGAGAGCCGACAAGCATGAGAAGCCGCCTCGGGCCAAAGCAGAGGCCGGCCGTGCCCCACGCAAGCGCGGGACGGGCCAGGGCCATAATTTTCCGACATTACTTCCGGAGGATACGTTGGGTGGGTCGGCTCCCGCGGAATGGGTGTCGGGGGCAGCGAGGCAAAGGGGCTGCGCGTCGCGATGACGGCCGCTCTCACGTGTTGGAGCAGGCTCTTCCCGTGCCTCGCTGAGGGTCGTCGCAGGCGTCCAAGCAGGGACATCTGCAAGAGAACAGTAAACGCAATGCGCACAATGTGACAGATGCAGGCTCGGGCATGACCAGCTCGAACAGCGAGGACTGGAAAAAGCGAAGTGTGAGCAGACGGTTTGCCTTGCCCCGAGAAGAGGCTCAGGGCCCGGTGGTATCGCCGCGGTTTGCTATGGGGGCAAATGAACACCGCGTAAAGGCTAGGAGTGCCGATCGTGGTTGCCTGAGAGTTCACCCCGTGACTGTTGGCCGAGCATATTGCGATCTTCGCGCTCGCTGTCTCACCGAGCAGACCGCCGCGCTGCTACGCTGCAGACCCGGGAATGACCATCCAAGGCACAGGCTGCGATTCAGCGGGCGGGAAAAGAGGGCGGGGGGCTGTGGCGTCGGGTAGCAGGCGTAAAGGGTACAGCCCGAGCCTCCGGACCGGAGCGTCATGTACATAGGTCGGACTCACTTGCCGCGAGCGGCAAACTTGTGTCAAGTTTCTGTTGTAGGGCAGTCTTAGGCAGCCAGGAGCAGGGCAAGCGGGGCGCCGGGACGGGGGCTCACGGTTCAGGGGCCGAGGAAGGTGCTGGGGAACGGCGTCTGGCCGGACGCTCGGCCAGCTCTGTACGCGGGCTCTGCTTCGGCGGCACGGCGGCGGTGGTCGATCGCAGGCTGGCCGAGTTGCGCGCACGTGCGCTCCGACGGGTGCGCACAAGCGTCACAAGCGGAACAGGGAAGCAGTTTGCTGACCATGTCTACTAGGCCGCCCGTTCCTAGAGCGCCGGGCGCCGCCCGCACCGCGGCTGCGCGGTCCAAGCCGCTGACTGAGGCGCTTTCCGCGCTCAATGCCCGCGCCGAGGCGTTCACGGCGCGGTTTGCCGAGCAGCACGACCAAGATATTGCATGGCTGCAGTCTGAGCTGCGCGGCGTCAAGGCACGCTTCACCCCGTGAGTTTTTTTGCAACGTCCTGGTCGCCAACCACCGACTTGAACGGGGAGCAAGTGCTTGCGCAATGCCTGGCGTGAGCGTCCCGACCACGGTCTCGCCTGACGCGGAGCGACTTGAAATTCTCGCAGGTATCTGCTTCACGAGGACATGGACGATAAGGACGCGGAAGAGCCATCCGTGCCCGTGAGGGCCGAAAAGAGGACGTCGGAGGAGGCGCTCACGCTGCCCGAGGCGCCCGCGGGCGCTTCCGCTCCCGAGCCGGAGGCAAAACGCCAGCGAACCTCTGGCGTCCAGTCCTCGAGCATGCCGTCAGAGGCCGAGGTCATGGGGATGAAGGTCAGGGAGCTCCGCAACGTGCTTGGCGACCTGAATCTTTCCAAATCGGGCCGCAAGGCGGAGCTCCAGCAGAGGGTGATCGAGGCCATCCGTGACGCGGGCGTGGGGGCTGATGGGGAGGACGACGCAGACGACGGCGAGGAGGCGGCAGACGAGGAGGAGGAGGGCCACGCGGCGGACTCGGGCGATGCGCCCGCTGCCGCACCAGCGTCCGGTGCGTCCCCAGCCGGGTCTTCCTCGTCATCACCGCCGCAGGCATCCCCTGCG
>Ga0136560_1001287_pt1 | contig 12827 bp, 6 predicted proteins | sample AntRauMeHopE1497_FD_104925 | JGI IMG/M metagenome (GOLD analysis project Ga0136560, IMG submission 104925) | Saline lake microbial communities from Rauer Islands, Antarctica - Metagenome Hop E1 #497 | ecosystem: Environmental > Aquatic > Non-marine Saline and Alkaline > Saline | place... | reverse complement strand
GGCCACCCCCTTGCGCCCCAGCGTGAGGCCGGCGGCGAGCCAGGAGGAGAGGACGTCGACGCCGTCGCCCCCCGCGCCAGCCGTACCGCCGTCCGACGACTCCAGCGCCGAGGCGAGGCACACGCGCACGCGGGAGCCGAGGATGTGCCGCCTGTCGTAGGCCAGCGCCCCCACGGCGGAGCCCTCGTGGGCGAAAACGATCACCGCGTGCTGCCTGGGCGCCTCCTCCTCCCCGGCCGCCTCCTCGTCATCCTCCTCCTCGTCCGCCGCGCCGGCGGCCTTGTCGCTGTCCTGCGACACGATGCGCTGGATCGCGCCGTACGTGCTGAAGGTGTCCACCAGAGCCGAGTGGATGGCGTTCGGGGTCGAGGCCGGGAGGTCGGTCACCACGACGGAGCACTTCACCTCGGCCGCAGACACGAACGAGGCGTCCTCCGCAGCCTCGTCGCCATCGAGGCCCCGGCCGGACGCCGTCCGGCGCCGCACCGGGCTCGACGAACCGTCGGACGCAGCCGCCTCACCGCCCTCGGCCGGGCCGGCCTCGGATTCCTCGGCGGGGACAGTCACGCAGCGCACCGTGCAAAGGTTCCGGAGCAGGCAGCCGGCCACCGTGGCGCCGTCGGGGAGCTCGACGCCCTCTGTGATCGGCAGCGGACTAGACATTCCGCGATTGTTCTTCGGATGCGCGCGGCGCGGAGCGGCTCGCGCACGACTGGGCTTCACCACAGCTCACCAAACACAAGTCGCACGGAGGCCGCCGGAGCCCGAAGCCGCCCGGCCACCGCGGCTCGGACCGAATCGATGGTGGCATCCTTGGTGACATCGAGAAGAAAGCTCTCGGCGTCAGATCCCGCTGGAGTGATGACGATATTCATGGGCATGCGTCTCGGCCCGGTTTGTTGATGCGGTGTGCGGGCCGACGACGCCCAGGGGCGGGTTGCTGCGCGATGCGCGCTCTGTCGGCTCCCCACGCGTTCCGCGGCTTACGGCAAGGCAGCGCGCGCGTTCTCGAGCCGCGAAGCTGACCCAAAGCAACGGCCACGACTTCCCATCGCCGTAAGCGGCCCGCGCCTTAGCCGGGCACGTGGCGCGCGGTGCTGACGACGCGCTCTGCCAACGCCCATCAAGCCACGATTCTTCCCGACCACGCCGTCCCTGCGGACACTTCTGCCCGTTCGGGACCACACAAGCAGAGGCCGCGACCATGTCTCGCGGCAACCAGAGTGAGGGCCGGCCATTCGCCCCCGGGGACCCCAAGCCCGGCTGCGTGCGTGCGCTTGCCTCGGGGCTCCTCCGCACCCCTGACGCTGGCATGTTTCCGCTCGTCCCGCCGCAGGAGATGTTGACCGCGCCAGGGCGCAGGCGCGCAAGGCCAAACACACCAAGTCCGTCAAGGACGGCACCGCGGACTCAAGGAACGCGGCGTGAGCCCCGGCGGCTTGCCTGGTCGTTAGCACGACGGCGGGCCTCAACAGCAGGCCTTAGTATGCGTGCTGCGACTGTTCATGGCTCTCGTGTCGCGGTGGAGCGCTCGCAGTGACGGCGTCAAGCTTGAGGCCAAGGTCGCCGCGAAGCGCGCCCTCAAGGCCGCCGAGGAGGCCAAGGCCAAGGCAGAGGCCGAGAAGGAGGCCAGGCTCGCCGCATACAAGGCGAAGATGTCTGCGGGAGCCGAAACCGGCGAGGGAGAGGCCGTGGCCGCTGCTTCGGCCTCTGCGTCGGCCGCTACCGCCCCCAAGGCGGCCAAGAAGACGAAGGCCAAGAAGGTGAAGCTCTCCGCTGCGGACCTCATGCTGCTGTGAGCGCGGGATCAGGCCGGGCACGGGCGGCCGGGCGGGCGCACAAGCATCCGCTCGGCACACAGCACAAGATACACCCGGCGCGGGCCGGGCCCACGCGGAGGGCAGGGAGCCGCGAGGAGCCGAGGAATGGCGTGTGTGACGGCATTGCCAAGCAACAGCCATCCCCGACACGGCTTGCCCTGCCCACGCCACCCAGGCGAAGAAATCACGCACTCTCTCGCCCCCCCGAAGCAGCCTTATGGCCGCGCCCGGCCATCACAGGCCGTACGGCCACGCGCGGCCCGCGCCATTCCAGCCCGACTTCTCCAAGCCGAGGCAACGCGCGGCGAACCGGAAAGGCACGGATTTCAGCTCCGTCGTTGTGGCCTCCCTGGATGTGAGCCCCCGCGGGCGACCTCACGCCGAGGAAGCTCCCAACCGTGACAACCACATCATGCCGAGCGCTCGGGCTCGCGCGACGGGGCCGCAATCGTTGGCGGCAGCCTTACCGCGAACGCATCGACCCGGGCTGCCCTCCCGCTTGCTCACCCGCGTCGCTGTGCCCCGCTTTACCGCAGAGGACGGCACTCACGCCGGCGTCGGAGCTGTCGATGCCGCCGCACGTGCCACCGAGCGCGAGGCATAAGCGCGAGGTGCCGCTCCCCAGGGACATGCGGGACAGCCCGTCCAACGCCATGGCGACGCGGCTGGTGCACCAGTCGTTCAATAAGAGCTCAAACTGTTCGCTCAACGCCGTCTGCGTGAGACCGGCCGGCGGTCGTGGCGGCGCTGGCAGCCTCCCGGGGACATCGGTCTTGACGCGCTAGCTGCCCCCTTCCCTTCCCCGCCCGTGCAGTGGACCCCTGACGCTGCGACTGTCATCACGGGGTCGGCGTCCGGGGCTTTCACCCGGTGGGCGGGGACGACGTTCAACTACGAGTCCGTGCAGCAGAACTGCGCCCGCGCTGTTCGCGTGCTTTGCTGGAGCCACAGCGGGGAGTGGCTGCTCTCCGCCGACGACTCGGGGGAGGTCCTGGGCTGGCACGGCGGCGTGGTGAAGGAGGGGGCCTTCAACGCCCACAAGGACGTGGTTCGCGGCCTCTCCATGGCCCCGACGGGTGAGCCCGCGCCGCCGCCGCCGCCGCCGCCGCCGCCGCCGCGCGTAGCGGGGCATCCATGGGTTTGCGGCGCCTCCCATCCGCCCCTGCCGTAGCACCCCGCACCCCGGCCCCGCGCAGACATGGCGTTCGCGTCGTGCTCCGACGACGGCACGGTGAAGATCTGGGACTTCTGGCGCCGCTCGGAGCTGGCCACGCTCAAGGGCCACCACTCGGACGTGCGGGACGTGGACTGGCACCCGACGGCGTCGCTGGTGGCCTCGGGTTCCAAGGACTCCACCGTGAAGCTGTGGGACCCGCGCACCGCCGCCACCGACGCCGTCCGCACCCTCCGCGACCACTCCCAGCCCGTGCACAAGGTGCGCTGGAACCGGAACGGCCACTGGCTGGCCACCGCGTCGCAGGACCGCTCCGTGGCTGTGTGGGACCTCCGCACCATGCGCACGCTCAGGGTGTTCCGGCCCCCCTGCTCGGAGCCCACCGCCATCGCGTGGCACCCGGAGCACGAGGCGCTGCTGACCGCCGGGCACCTCGGCGGGGAGCTCACGCACTGGCTCTGCTCGGGGTCGTCGGCTCCCGCGGCGCTCGAGTCGGAGAGCTCTGCCGCGGCGGCGGTGCCGCTGGCGCACGACGCCTCCATCTGGGACCTGGCGTGGCACCCGCTGGGCACGGTGCTGGCGTCCGTGGGGCACGACAAGTACGTCCGCTTCTGGTCAAGGCCCCGGCCGGGGGACACGCCTGCGCAGTACGACCACAAGGGGTCGGAGCGCAGGCGGGCGCGGCTCGGCGACGTGGCGGCGGCGCTGGTGGGGGTCAGGGGCCTCGAGCACATGGCGAGGGCGGGGACGGGGGTGACGGGCGCCCGGTACGACGAGGCGCTCAAGGCGAGCGGCGCGGCGGCGCCGGCCGACTCGTCGGCCATGTCGGGCGGCATGGTTCGCGGCGCTGGCGGGGGGGGAGGGTTCCGGGGCGGGCCCGGGGGCTTCAGGGGCGGGATGCCGCCGCACATGATGCACGGACGACCAGGGATGCCGCCTCGGCCGGGGCCTGGCTGGGCGACGCCCGGCGGGAGGCCGCCTCCGCAGGCGTGGGGCGCGGCGTCGGCGTCCTCGGGCCCGGCATCGGGCCACCCGCCGCCGCACGGCGGGCCGCGTCCCAGGTGGGGCTGATCCGGGCGCCGAAGCATCGTGTGGGTGCCTGCAGCGAGAGTGCCGCCCGGGCGGTGGCGTGTGAGCGCGGGGTGGAACCAGGCCCGATTCGGTCGAGAGTCACACCCCCGGAAGGAGCCACGCAGTGTTTGCCGCCCGACCACCGCGGCCGCCGGTCCACGCCCCCGCCCCCCGCCCTCCGGTCGCGACGCACCCCGTGCCACCCCCTCCCACCTCGTCGTCCCCCTCGCAGCCCCCTCAGCGGCCGGAGTCGTGCATGGACATGCGCATCACCAAGGCCAGCACCTCGTCCTCATCCACACCCCTCAGCGGCCGGAGTCGTGCATGGACATGCGCATCACCAAGGCCAGCACCTCGTCCTCGCTCATCTCACCCATATCGGGCGCAGACTCGGGCTCCGGCGTCGCCGGGGCGCCGCCCGCAGAGGCTGCGCCGCCACATTCGAACTCCACTCCCATCTCCCCAAGCATGCCCCGCAAGCTGGCGCCCTGCGGCCCGCCCGCGGCCTCCGGCCCCATGGCCGCAAGCATTGCCTCCAGTGTCGCCTTGTCCGGGCGCTCCCCGCCGGCCCTCCTGCCCGCGTTAACCTCTGCAATGTCGGTCAGCAGCGCTGATCGCTCTGCTGCCGACGTGGTGACGACCCTGTCCGACATTGCAAGTCCGCCAGCGCTTGCGGACTCCGCCATCGATGTGCGGGCGCGCTTGAGCAGCTCAAACACCTGCTCCGCGCTTGGTGGTGCGGCCGGGGCCACGTCGAAAGCCTCTTGGTTGCAGAACGGGCATCTGCGGGAAGCCGGGCGGGAGGAGATCGAATCATGGACAGCCCCACATCAGATAGACCGCCGCCCGGGAGCATCGGCCAGTCAGGGCCCACCGCTCCAGCCCGAGAGCCACTCACACTTCTGCCTTCGCAGGAGACTGGCAACGGAGGAAGCAAGCCGTGCACAGCTTCGCGGAGCAGCATTGCACGTCGTTCAGCACCAGCTCGGGAACCTGTCCGAAGCAGATGGGGCACTCCTCCCTGCGATGCGAACGCTGGCAGCAAGTGGCTCCTGTTGTTCACGGCGCTCGTGCCGCGCGATCTACGAGCGCCGCACCACCAGGCGTCGGGGCAGCACGCCCGAGCTTAAGTTCCAAGCGTGATGATCCCCCGACCCGTGTTCGTTCGGTCGAAGGCACGCCCCACGCATGGCACAGCCAACGGGTCCACGGTTTGATCGCCCCTCTCACCAGTCGGCCACGTCGCTGGCAGGAAAGCACGGCCTGACCTTTCCGGCGGAAACCAATGATTTTACCACCTCCCTATCCCACTCCGACTGGTGTCCCGACAGCACCCCCGCAGGCCACTGCAGGTCCCGTGCTGCACTTTCCATACCCCCCATCGGCTCGGCCTGCCAGCGCAAGGCAAGCGAGTGGCCTCGCGTGGAGCCGGGCTTTCCAGCACTCCGCTGACATTGTTGGTTCATGGCTTATCACAAAGCTTGGAGGCTCGTTTGCCAGGAGAACGCGTCTCATTTTTTGGTACTTGCGTACTTTATCCAATGGGCCGCTAATTTAGAGCGTTCGGGCCACGGGAGCGTGATATCACGGCCCGCCCCGCTGACGGTAGAGCAAGGCGCACGGTCATGGACAAACGGAGGGATACGGCGGGCGCTTCCCGCCGTGCTGCCGGCATCAAGCCCGGCCCTCGCGCACATCGCGCCAGAGTGAGTCCGCAGAGAGTTTCTTTCCCTTGCGCGCGTCCTGGCCAGGGGCCGAGGGGCATTCCGGGCGTATTTGAGCCGCGCCGACGTGCCGTGATGGCTCAGCTGCCGGGGCCGGTTCCGGGCCGGTGTCGGGCTGGGGCATGCAATCATGCACCCGAACCAGATCGGGTGCAATTGGCTCGGTTGTTGCTGCGCTCTTGGCGCACCGTGGGCGCGCATCCGGGGCTCCGCCTGCAGGCCAAAACCCACCAGATCGTGTTTCGGGTGCCAAAGCCCTGGGGCGCCGCGAGCAGCGCCAGCCAGCAGGGGCTTGCATTGTATGGTGCTTGGCTAGCACTGGCCCCGGTCATGATGCATGCCGACCGAGCGCTTTGAAGCGAGCTCGCCCGTCGATCTTGACCTTGCCATCGCAGTTGCAGGCCGCTTGCCGGGCCGCACCGCAATGGCTGACAGGTCCAAGCGCCGGGTCAGGCGCGTGGCGCTCGTCACGAGCGGCCGTGCCGAGGATGATGCCAGCTCCGACAGCTCCGGCCACGACGCCGTCCCGCAGGGGGAGGACACCAACGATGCAGCATTTGAAGACCCTGATGCCAGTGCTGATGACGACACTGAGGACGAGGACGTCGTGAGGCCACGCCGCGCGGCCGTGGCGCTTCGTGTGAGGTCGAGGCGAGCAGCAGCTGCCGACGACTCCACAGAGGAGGAGGAGGAGGAGGACGACGACGACACTGACGACGACGACACCGACGACGACGACGACGACGACGATGATGACGACGACGACGACGACGACACCGACGAGGAGGCTGCCCCAGCCGCTCGCGCCGAGGCCGCCGCCGGGGCGTCCCTCCCTTCCTTCCGCGTGCCCGCCCTCCGCCGCTTCCGCAACGGCACGTCCATCTTCGGGCAGCCCCCCCAGTTCCGGGTGAGGCTCGCGCCGGGCACGCTGTCCAGGGGGAAGCGCAAGCCGCCGGCGGTGGCGCTTCCCGCGGCCTGGTCCGCGGACGCCGACAGCGCCGGGCGATTCGTCAGCGCGGACGGCAGCAGCGTGTCGCCCCGGCCGCCGGCGCTGGCCTCCGACGCCGAGTCCAGAGCCGGCGCCGGGGAGCGCATGGGCGTCCGCGTGCTCAACGGGTGGAGCCACACGTCCTTCGGTGCCGTGGGCTTCGCGAAGCGGGGGGGGCGGAAAGCCTTCTACGACTCACGGTCCGAGGACGGCCTGGCGCTGCGCGAGGCGTCCCGCCAGCAGCGAGCCGAGGCTGGCGACATGAGCGCGGCCCTCCAGGGGGAGACACGCCGCAGGGTGCAGCTGGGCTCCGCCGGGGGGGCGGCGTCGGGCTGCGAGGTGCTGGACCCGTCGAGCGAGGACGAGGCGCCCGCCCCGCCGGCCGGGAAGGCGGAGGAGGAGGAGGACTATGAGGAGGAGGACGGGGAGGTGCTCGAGGAGGAAGAGGAGGAGGAGGAGGCGGGGCCGAGCATCGGGCCCGTGGGCATAGGACGAGGCCGCCTGGTGCGCACCAGCAACTCGTCGTCGAGCAAGACGGCCGGCCCCATCTGGGCGCACGGCGGCCGCGGGATGGCGCTGCAGTTCCCCGTGGCACCGGAGCGGCCCTCCGTGGAGAAATTTCTCGCGCGAAGGGAGCACGGCAGGCGCGACACGGCCTCGTCCTCGTCCTCGTCTGCGGCCGAGGCCATGGCGTCGCCGGCTCGGCCGCACAGCCACGCGTCGCACGCCAAGCCGGGGGAGCCCGTCGTGTACGAGTACCTGGCCAAGTGGAAGGGCCTCGGGTACGCGCACTGCACCTGGCACACCCGGGAGGCGCTGCAGGAGCTGGACCCGCGCATCGACAGGCGCGTGGACCGCTACGAGAAGGCGCGCGAGGCGGACCTCATCGCCAGGGTGAGCAGAGCGCGCCGCCGCCCCGCGCGCGAGCCATGAACCCGCAGCCTCGCCGCATCATCTCTCGCCCCGCCACGTCGCCCCTCGCCCTGCCCTCCGCCCTCCGCCGCGCGTGATCGCAGGGCATGGGCCAGTCCGTGGACGCCGACGACGACGCGGACGACGACCCCTTCCCCGCCGAGTACACAATGCCCGAGCGCATCCTCGCCGCGACCGGCCCGCCCTCCACCGACAGCAAGCCCGCGTCGGGCGTGCACTACCTCGTCAAGTGGCGCGGCCTGCCGTACCAGGAGTCCACGTGGGAGAAGCACAACGTCGTCGACGACACGGAGATGCTTCGGGAGTTCCGGGCGCGGCAGAAGCCGCCCCCGGTGCACCTGCGGGACCCGATCACGGAGCCGCCGTTCGGGGTCAAGTTCCGCCGGCTCAAGGCGTCCCCGGTGTACGGCCTCGGAACGTCGACGGCCACGGTGATGGCGCGGGAGCACAAGCAGCGCGAGCGGGACGCGGGCGCCGTCAACGCGTCGTCGTCATCGTCGTCGTCGGCCGCGGCAGCTGACGGCAAGGACGGCGACGATGACAAGGACGCGGCATCGGCGTCGGAGGAAGACGACAAGAGCGAGGAGGACGAGGACGAAAAGGAGGACGAGAAGAAGGAGGGCGAGGAGAACGCCGACGAGGAGCCGGAGGAGGGTCTCAAGCTGCGGTCATACCAGGTGGAAGGCGTCAACTTCCTCCTCCACAACTTTTTCCACGGCTACGGGACCATCCTTGCGGACGAGATGGGCCTGGGCAAGACGGCGCAGACCGTGGCCTTCATCCATCACTTGGTCAACCGCCCCGGCCTGAACATCCGCAGCCCCTTCCTCATCATCGCCCCGCTCTCCACGCTCCCCCACTGGCAGCGGGAGGTGGACACGTGGGCGGGCGTGAACACCGTGGTCTACCACGGCTCCATGCTCGGCCGGCAGGTGATCCGGGACTACGAGTTCTACTTCGAGGACCCCAAGGACCGCTCCCGCATCCTGCGGCCCACCCCGGCGGGCACGAGGATCAAGCGCCTCGCCGCCGCGGCCAAGCGCAACGCCAAGCTGGCCAGCGAGGCGGAGGCCGAGTTCACCCCCACGGTTCCCGACGGCCGCATGGCCTCGGGCTCTGACGACGATACCGACGATGACTCCACCGGCGGCCCGGGCAAGAAGAAGCGCAAGGCCCCGCGGCGCCGGGCCGGGAGCTACGCCAAGGGGGGCCGCGGCCTGCGCGCGCGCCCCACGGGCACGGCCATGCACAAGTTCCAGGTCCTCATCACCACGTACGAGACGGTGATAAAGGACCGCGCGATCATGGGCGCCATCCCGTGGACCGCCATCGTGGTGGACGAGGCGCACCGGCTCAAAAACCGCGGCTCGAGGCTCGCGGAGGAGCTCGCGCTCATCGAGCGGGGACACACCGTGCTCCTCACCGGCACGCCCATCCAGAACAACATCGCCGAGCTCTTCAGCCTCCTCTCCTTCATCCACCCGTCCCGCTTCCCCCCCGCCCGCGTCGACAAGCTCATCGCGCAGTTCGCCAAGCTGGCCGACAACCCCGAGCAGGTCCAGGAGCTCCGCGACATCATCCAGCCCTACCTCCTCCGCCGCGTCAAGTCCCAGGTGGCCAAGAGCCTCCCGCCCAAGGAGGAGACCATCGTGGAGGTGGAGCTCACCAACATCCAGAAGCGATACTACCGGGCCATCTACGAGCGAAACACCCAGTTCCTCATGCGCGGATCCATGGCCTCCAACGCGCCCAACCTCATGAACGTCGTCATGGAGCTCCGGAAGTGCTGCAACCACCCCTACCTCAACCGCGGCCTGGAGGACCAGATCCTCGACGACCTGCTCAAGGACGCGACCGCACCCGCCGCTGCGCCCGCCGCCGCCGCACCCGACGCCAAGGCTGCCGAGGACGGGGCGGAGGCCAAGCCCGCCGAGGACGGGGCGGAGGCCAAGCCCGCCGGGGCGGAGGAGGCCAAGCCGGCGCCGCCGAGGCCGGTGCGAGGCCCCGCTGTGACGATCCGCGCCCGCCTAGACGGGCGCGACCTCGTCGACGCCTCGACCGGCCGCCTCACCGGCGAGGCTGCCGCCGCCCAGATGATCGCGGTGTCGGGGAAGCTGGTGCTCCTGGACAAGCTGCTCCCCCGCCTCCGCGCCGACGGCCACAAGGTCCTCATCTTCTCCCAGATGGTCCGTATGCTCGACCTCATCGCCGAGTTCCTCGCCGCCAAGAGCCTCCCCTTCGAGCGCCTCGACGGCAAGATCCGCGGGCCGGAGCGGCAGGCCGCGATTGACAGGTTCTGCCGCCCGGGGTCCGACCGGTCCGTCATGCTCCTCTCCACCCGCGCGGGCGGCCTCGGCATCAACCTCACCGCCGCCGACACCGTCATCATCTTCGACAGCGACTGGAACCCGCAGAACGACCTGCAGGCCCAGGCCCGCGTGCACCGCATCGGGCAGAAGAAGCACGTCAAGATCTACCGCCTCCTCACCCGCAAGACCTACGAGGTGCAGATGTTCCACCGCGCCTCGCTCAAGCTGGGCCTCGACAAGGCCGTGCTCGAGGGCGGCGGCACGCACGACGACCTAGGGGGCCCGGGGCCGGGCGGCATGTCGGCCAAGGAGGTCGAGTCGCTCCTGAAGCGCGGCGCGTACGACGTCTTCAACGAGGGCGACGAGGGGGAAGACCGGTCGCGGGAGTTCGAGCAGCAGGACATCGACACCCTCCTCGCCCGCGCCTCCAAGACCATCACTTACACCGGCGACGGCGCGCCCGCAGAGGGCGCCATGGGCGCGCTGAGCTTCGCGAAGGCCACCTTCTCCGCCGAGGACGGCGAGGACGACGAGGCCGTGGACCTCGACGACCCTGACTTCTGGAGCAAGGCCATCGGGCTGGTGCGGCCGGACCGCACGGGCGGCGGCCTGGTGTCGGAGGAGTCGGCGGCCAAGCTCCGCGCCCTCGGCCTCGACACCGAGGACCTCAAGGTCGCCAGGGACGCCAACGGCAGGGCGAGGCCGAGGTCCAACCGCTTCCGGGGCAGCTACGCCACCAGGATGGGCATGACGGGGCCGGACGACATCCCGCCCGGGTTCACCGAGGAGGACGCCGCGGCCGCGTTCGGGGACAGCGACGACGACCTCGCGGAGATGGCGGAGGCCATGTCCGAGGACGAGGCTTACCGAGCGACGGCCGGTGCCGCGGCGCGCGCCGACTCCTCGAGCGACGACGACGAGCTCGCGGGGCTGAACTGGCGTGAGCGCCGCACCGCCAAGGCGGCCAAGCGCAAGGCGAAGCGCGACGCGAAGAAGGCCAAGGTTGACGCGGAGAAGGCCGCCCGGCGGGAGGCGCGGGAGGCACGCAAGCGGGTGAAGGAGGCCGACAAGGCCCGCAGGCAGAAGGCTCGGCAGCTGACGCGGCCGCAGCGGAGCGACGCCGACGTCCGGGCGATGCGCATGCAGCGCGGCCAGACGGGCGACTCGGCGGGCGGGGACGGGCCCGGCGGCGCGGCCGGGGAGGCCGGCGCGGACAGGCCGGGCGGCGTGGACGGCCCCGCGGACGACGCCACGCTGGCCTCGCCGGACGAGGAGTTCCCCTTCATGCACGCCCGGGTCAAGGCGGGCACCGTCACCGGCGTCGTCCGCGTGCGCCCCAGGGCCATGGTGGACCTCGCGGCGGTGGCGAGGGCGGCGGCCGCGCACCCCCTGCTCGCCGGGGCCGTCGGCGACGCCCTCGCGGCGGCGTGGGCCCGCGTGTCGTCCTCCGCCTCGGCCTCGTCCACGGCTCTCCCCGTCACCTGGCCGCAGGCTCTCGCGGAGGCGGCAGCCGAGCACGGCATCAGCGACCGCGCCCTCGCGGCGCTTTCCACCCTCCCCACCGCCTCCGCCGCCCCCAGCCTCCCCCTGCTGCTCCGCCCCGCCGTGTCCCGCTTCGCGCTGCTCAGCGCCGGCGCCGAGACGTGCCTGCCCTCCCTGGTCCCCACCCAGAAGGCCGACCGCCTCGGCTCCCTCGCCTCCCGCCTCCGCTCCGCCGACCAGCGCCGCCGAGGGCACCCGTGGCACCCGTGGGACTGGCTGGACCTCGCCAAGTTCCACTCCGGCCTCCGCCAGTTCGGCTGGGGCAGGTGGCGCGCCCTCCGCGAGCTCCCCCGCCTCAAGAACAGGGACTCCAACGAGCTCCGCGCGTTCGCCCGGCAGTACCTGGACACGCTCCTCGCGGCCGCCGACCCGGCCGACCTCCGTGCCGGGGTCGGGGCCCGCGTCATCGCCGAGGCCGCCATGACGTGCCCCCACGTCCCCGGCGCGTGGACCCAGGCCGTGCTGTCCTCCCCCCAGTGGCGGGCCCGCGTCGCTTCGGGAAGCCTGGTCAGGGACACCCTCGTGCGGCTCGACGTCCTTGCCAACGTGAGGGACGCGGTGTCGCTCGCCGCCGCACGCTACTACGCCGACCTCTCCGCCTCGGCGGCCTCGGCCGGCCGCAGCCACCCCGCGTACCAGTACCCCTCGGCGGAGGAGCAGCTCCCCGCCCGGGAAATGGTCGGCTGGCCGCTCGCTGCGGTGGAGGCGCCCGACAAGGACGCCGCCGCGCAGGCCGCGGCCCCGTCCTCCTCGTCCTCCTCGGCTGCTGCGGCCGAGCCGGGAGCCGACGACGACGCCGACGACGACGAGGATGACGCCGACGCCGACGCCGACGCCGACGCCGACGCGGAAGCCGACGACGCCGACGACGATGACGACGGGGACGATGCCAACGGAGGGGAGGCGGCCGCCGCCAAGGCCTCCGCTGCCGCCGCCAAGAAGGCCTCCAAGCTGCGCCAGCCGACGGGCGCGCCCCCGGGCTCCAAGCTCGGCCCCGTCCTGCTCACCGCCGAGACCGCCGCCCGCATGGTCCACGCCGCCTTCGCCCCCGGCGGCGCCACCATCACGGTGCCTGACGGCGCCGACATCGCGGTGCCCGCCACCGCGCGCTTCATCCCGGGCTACGACGAGCTCCTGGTCGCCGCCATCCCCCCCGCGCAGCTGCTCGGCCGCATCCTCGTCACCGTGGCGCACGCCACCGGCGCCGACGGCCTCTTCGCCCGCCCCGCCCTCACCAAGCGCTTCCGCTGGTCCATGGTCGACAGC
>Ga0136560_1001286_pt1 | contig 12827 bp, 9 predicted proteins | sample AntRauMeHopE1497_FD_104925 | JGI IMG/M metagenome (GOLD analysis project Ga0136560, IMG submission 104925) | Saline lake microbial communities from Rauer Islands, Antarctica - Metagenome Hop E1 #497 | ecosystem: Environmental > Aquatic > Non-marine Saline and Alkaline > Saline | place... | reverse complement strand
TCGAGCCTGTCCAAGCGTATAATGAGTTCCGATATGATTTTTCCGATGTCGATGTTAACAAGATCCGACATTATTACATCGGATCCAAATTATTCGACACTTTTATTCAAACTGATTAGTTACGTTGAGGAATGTTATGGGAAGAAAGTTTGGACTGATGACGGATACGGTTATTATTTCGATGTAGAAAATGAATGTCATATTATTGGCTACAATAGAAGAAATTTCAGTAATGAAAATCGCTCCAGTTTTGTCGAGAAGCTCTCAGAAATACTATAGGTTCCGATATCCAAAGTCTCCCTTTGTTCAGGTATATATCTTTAGACTACCTAATAACTTTCATTCCATATCTGATATTTTCAGAAGCCAAGGTTAGAGGAGGTTTTACTCATGCAGGACAAACTCTTTCCAACTTAACTTCGGCCTTGACAAAAACAAAGGAAGTCAAATGTGTAACTGGATTTTGAGGGTTAGTAGCTATCCAAAACAAGCTATGACTGCTATGATCAACATACAATATGGCATACGTCAAATGTATCAAACCTGATATTATCGGCCATTAATCACCATAGCTTAAAGCCGCACGGCACAAAGCGATAAGCGCAAAGCGCAGAGCTCACAGCCAATAGCTATTTTTTAGACTTGCCGTGGTGCAAATCGCTGAAAGCTATAAAAAAAGAAGCCCAGGCCATGAGAAGGGCAAGCCCGTTATAGACCAGAATAAATTCTCCTTTGAGTCCAAAATAGGTAAATAGGATACCCGATACTATAAAGTACTTGGAGTCGATTTTTATCATTCGCGTAGGTGCTTAAGATTTGGGTCGGGATTTGGGTTTTTAAAAACCGAAATCGGCCTTTAGGGCATCTATCTTATCTAGTGCCAGTTCCTTGGTCAGGAAATCTATTTCTTCCATTTGGAAGCATTTTTCAAAGCTTTTCATTGCTTTTTTAGGTTCTCCCATTTGCTCATAGTATTCGCCTTCAAAATAAAAACCTAGCATGGTGTCCGGAAACTGTTTTTTGCACAGATCCGACAGTGGTTTTAGCGAATCAAAATCTTCTTTTTTCCTACTAGCTGCGTAAATGGCCATAATGTCGTTCAGCGCGACCGGTTTACTAAAACCAAATAGATCTTCGATACCCTTATACTTGCCTTCCAAATAATTAAAAACGGGCGCATCCGAGGTCAATATCTGTGTTCTGTACTCCTCCGGACTTATAGGTTTGAACATCCCAAAAATATTGTCAAATGCCTTTCCTATACCATAGGTAGCCACCGAAATATGGTCGGCATCCTCATAGATGTCAAAAAAGTAATGTAAGGTCTCTTTTTCTATGGCCTTGATGCCTTTGTCCATGGCAAGAATGGCTTCGGTGCTTTTGTTGTTCTCCCCTTCTAAAATAAGTTGGTAAAAAATTTGTTTGTCAAAAACGGCCAAACGTGCAGGTACACGGCTTTCCATTTCTGGCGCCAGCGTGGGCGATATGCTTATGTAGGCATTGAAGAGCGAATTGTCCTTAAACAGCCAATAATTCTGAAAGTTGGCGGTAATATCATAGCCTACGATCATTTTGAACGGTGCCGTGCTGTAATTTAAATCTAGGTACGGAATGATTTCTATCCCTAAAAACTCAAAGAATTTTTTTGCCTTTTGATCCGGCAATCCCGTTTCCGGGTCAAAGGCACAATCTTCAAAACGTAAATCGTTCTTGCTTTGGTTGATGCCGACTACAATACTCTCGGGCGCGCCGTGAAAGCGACTATAGAATTTGGAGGTGGCCACCACTTGTTCAAAAAGGTATTCTGCATCCAAGACAAGTATGAGCGGGTATTTTTTGGTATCGTCCAAGTTTTCGGGAAAGTAATAATGAACATCCCGTCGCTCTTGAAGTTTAAAGGATTCAAAAATCTCTTGCGTTGTTTGGGCTGTTATGGGGAGGCCTAAAAAAAATACGGATAGGAATAGGAATAGTAAGTTACGCATGGTACAGTTTTAAACAGTGGGTCTATTGCTTGTTTCTGTTCAATAACGGTAATAGGAGAAAAGATATTGCACCAAAAACAACGATCATCAAGGTTTGTGAAATCCATATGATCCAGCCAAAGGCATCCCCCGCTACCGCACTAATACCAAAAATGGCCAAGGCATTGCTTACCGCTATAGGATAAAGGCCTATGCCGCCATTGGTCGTCGCCATGGCAAATGCACCTGCAACGAAGGCCACCAAGAGCTGACTGAAGGTAAGTTCCACGGTTTCCGGGACGGTAAATTTTATGACCCAGAGCATGCCAATATAACAGCCCCAAATAAATAGGGTGTGAAATAGAAAAAGCCATTTTTGCTTCATACGGAAAATACTAAAAACGCCATCCATCAATCCCTTGATGAACGATTTTATTTTCACGGCAATACGGTGGGCGGATTTTTTAATGAAAACAATGAATATGAGGACGGCCATAGCGGCAAATCCCAATAAAAGGAGCATACCTTTTATGTTCAGGCCTTTTTTCTGTAATACGTCCATAATTACATCGGTCTGTAATAGAAGGGTTGTCAGGACAATGGTCAAAAGCATGATGACATCTATAACTCTTTCGGTGACAATGGTACCAAATCCTTTTTCGAACGGTACCCCTTCATACGTTGTAAGTGCGGTAGCCCTAAGCACCTCCCCTGTTCTGGGAATGCCAAGGTTGGCAAAATAGGACATGAGGATAATAAGGAGGTTGTTTCTAAGCTTGGGCCGGTATCCAAGGGGTTCTAGGAGGTAATTCCAGCGAACGGCACGGGAAACATGACCCAGTATGCCCAAGAGAACAGATAGCGATACCCAGAACATATCTGCTCCCTTGATATAAAAAAGAATCTGTTTACGGTCTTCTGGACTCGTGGAATTATAGGAGTACCAAACCAAAAAAACTCCCAATGCGATCGGGAGTATGGTTTTAAGATTCTTTTTTAGGGTGTTTGTCAAAATTAGTTTAACAAGTTAGTTGCCTCGTTGGGAAAAACAAGGGAAGGATTAAAGGTCTTGGCCTTCTCAATATCCATTATCGCATAGCAAATGAGGATAAGCACATCTCCCACGGCTACTTTTCTAGAGGCGGCACCGTTCAAGGTGATCTCTCCGCTACCACGTGATCCCGGAATGGCATAGGTTTCCAATCGTTCCCCATTGTTGTTGTTAACGATCTGTACCTTTTCTCCTTGTATGATATTGGCCGCATCCATCAAATCTTCGTCAATGGTAATGCTGCCGATATAATTTAAATCGGCCCCAGTAACCTTTACCCGGTGTATTTTGGACTTTACAACTTCTATTTGCATGCTTCAAAAGTAATTAATTCAGCGCTATGTTATCTATTAGCCTAACATCATCTGCGAAAACGGCTATGAACGCCCTGTATTTTGTGTTGTCTGTTTTTTTCTTGATGGGCGTTAAGGTGTCCGTGTCCGTTATCTCAAAATATTCGAGATCAAAATCGGGATGTGCTACGAACTCCGTTTCTACCCATTTCTTCAACGTATTTGCATTTTCCGTGCCAAATTTTCGCTTGGCAGTTTTTAAGGTTTGGTATATAAATCCTGCTTTTTGTCGTAACATGGGGTGCAACCTTTCATTTCGGGAGCTCATGGCCAAACCTTGGGTTTCGCGCACAATGGGGCATCCAATGATTTCCACGGGCAATTTTTGAATTTCCGTCAATTTTTGGATAATGCGCAGTTGTTGGAAGTCCTTTTCCCCAAAGTAGGCTTTGCGGGGTTGTATCAAGTTGAACAACACCTCTACAATAGTGCCTACGCCATTGAAATGACCTGCCCTGAACGAGCCCTCCATTACCTTGTCCAATCCATTGAAATCATAGATTTTTGACTGGGTGTCGTTTTTATATATTTCTTTTATCGTAGGTGTGAATATGATTGCTTCAGAGGCTATTCGTTTGATGAGTGCTACGTCCGAATCCAATGTTTTTGGATACTTTTCAAGGTCTTGGGCGTTGTTAAATTGAGTGGGGTTGACAAAAATGCTAACCACAACGTGATCGTTTTCCTGTACTGCTTTTTTAATTAAGGAAGTATGGCCTTGGTGCAGTGCTCCCATGGTGGGAACAAGCCCAAGATGGTTCTCTTTTGGTAAACTCCGCAGTTGTTCTAAAAGGGCTTTCTTAGTCTGTATTGTTACCATGTAAAAGTCTAATTAGCGAGCAAACTTACTATAAATACTGGTAATCTGTATATTTTTTGTAATTTTGCAACTGCGTTCGCGCAAAAAATAAAAAATAACTTTTATGAATGGTAAAAAGATATTGTTTGTATCTTCTGAATTAGTACCTTATCTACCAGAAAACGAAGTTTCCCTTATGTCTTACGAAACTCCTAGAATGGTCAACAGCAATGGGGGTCAGATTAGGATCTTTATGCCTAGGTATGGTAACATTAATGAAAGGAGACATCAACTGCATGAAGTTATTCGGTTGTCCGGTATGAATTTGGTGATCAATGACATGGACATGCCATTAATCATTAAGGTGGCATCTATTCCAAAGGAACGCATCCAAGTCTATTTTATAGATAATGACGAGTATTTTAAAAGAAAGGCTACGTTTACGGACAAGCAGGGCAATTTGTTCCCCGACAACGACCAGCGCGCTATCTTCTTTGCCAAGGGCGTAATGGAAACCGTTAAGAAATTGAACTGGTCTCCGGATATTATTCATGTGCATGGCTGGATGGCAAGCTTGTTGCCTCTGTACCTCAAAAAATATTATGCGGACGAACCGCTTTTTGCCGATAGCAAAATTGTCCTTTCCGTTTACGGCAAAACCTTTGAAGGCGAGCTGGATACCGATATGCTAAAAAAAATAGCCTTTGATGGCATACCCGAGGACGAAATTGGCTCCCTAGCCGCGCCCACCTATAATAATTTGTTAAAGGTAGCTGTCGATTTTTCGGATGCAGTTATTTTAGCTTCCGAAGATATTCCGGAGGAATTAAGTGCCCACATTGCCAACCTCAAAAAACCAGTGTTGTCCTATGTTCCTTTTCAAGAGTTCGAGGAGGCGTATGCCAATTTTTATAACACAGAAGTTTTAAAATAATCAGAATGAACTTTTTTAAGAAATGCACTTTTCCCATCGTTTTGGGTTCAGTGCTAACTATGGGTTTTTTTGTTTCCTGTGAACAGGAGTTGACCACTATTGGGGCTGGAGTTGTCGGCGCCGAAGCCTTTACCACGGGTCAGGAGGTCTATGATGTTTTTGCATACAATAAGAACGTGGTAGCCGTAAGCGCCAACAAGTTGCCCTTGTACCAATTGGGAAGGTATAAGCATCCTATTTTTGGAAATACAAAGGGAAGCATTACCACACAATTACAATTATCCGTCGAAAGGCCTGTATTCGGGTCGCTTTCCCAAGCTACGGAAGATGGAGCGGATGCGGACGCATCTATAACGACGATACCGGAAAACGAAACGGTAAAGGAAGTATATCTCTACATTCCCTATTTGACCGAAGGTGCTGTAAGAGATCAGGACACCGATGGGGTGGCGGACGAATTTGATGCCGAGCCGGAAAACCCTGAAAATGATAGTGACGGCGACGGAGTTTCCAACATATTGGAGCGCGCGGCAAGCACGGATCCATTGGACAGCAATAGTGTTGATGAAAATGCAGACCGTATTAACGACACGGACAGTGTTGCTATTGTGGCCAATAATTTTGCGGCACGCGTATTATTGGACAGCATCTACGGAGCCATAGAGAGTCCTTTTAAATTAAAGGTGGAACGTTCTACATATTATTTAAGGGACTTTGATCCCAATACTAATTTTCAGGAATCGCAAGCGTATTATTCCTCTCAGGAATTTTCCCCGAATTTTGTATCGGATGTGTTGTACGATTCCGAGGTATCCGTTGAATTGCTTATTGATGATACGGAAATATTGTTGACGCAAGAAGATAATCCCGCTACGGAGGACGTAGATGAGTCCCTATCCTTTATTAAACGACCTCCAGGAATAAGAGTTCCTTTAAATAGCCAGTTCTTTCAAGAATATATTTTGGATATGGAAGGAAGTTCTGAACTGTTTAGCCAAGCGAACTTTGTGTCCTTTTTGAGGGGCATCCATATTTCCTTGGATAGTGATGCCCCGGAAGGTTTAATGCTTTTGCTGGATTTAAGGCGGGCCGATATTGTCATAACCTATTCCCATGATTCTTATAATACTAACGGTACCCCAGGGGATACATCCGATGATAGGGTTGTTGTTTTGGAAAAGGACTTCAGGATCAATCTGATTACCCCGGTCGGTAATACGCCCGCCATCAATGGAAATGCAGTGAATACCTTCATAAACGAGGATTATCCGTCCAATGTTTTGGAAACTTTGGATACTGGAGAAAACACCTCTAGGATTTATGTTAAGGGAGGATCCGGCGTGTTTACCGAGATACAATTATTTGACCCGAATAACGGATTGGATGTAATTCGTCAAATCCAATCCGAAAACTGGATAGTTAACGAAGCCAATCTAGTTTTTTATGTAGATAGGGAACTGTTGGATCAGGTTGGCGGTATCGTAGAGCCGCCCCGACTTTATCTCTACAATGCTGAGACAAATGTGCCACTTTATAATCCTTTTACAGACTCCCCAGCTAGGCAGGGGACTCCCTTTCCCTTGCTCAGAAGCTTTCCCAACTATGATGGAGTATTGGAAAAATCCGGTGGGGATGGTATAAAATATTCCGTTAAGATAACCGATTATATCAATAATTTGGTGGTACGGGACTCCACCAACGCCACACTGGGCCTGACCCTGACTACGGATATCTTAAACAACAGGGCCGGGAACGCCATGCTGGCGAACAGTGAGGAAAGGTTTATCCCGGTAACGTCTACATTAACACCGCTGGGCACGGTACTTTATGGCAGCAATATTCCCGCTTCGGATCCAAACTTTGACAAGCGTTTAAAGTTAGAGATCTTCTATACGAAGGTAGATTAGCCGTTCTTTATTACTTTTTCCGACGTTGGGACATATCACTTTGTAGAATAAATACGTTCTATATCCTGAGCAATAACTTGATTCTTAGGGAATCATCTACATTTGCGTAAGAATTGAGTACACAACAACTACAAAACAAATAAAAATTATGTGTGGAATTGTAGGATATATAGGTCACCGAGATGCTTTCCCTATTATCATAAAAGGACTTCAACGCTTGGAGTATCGTGGCTATGATAGTGCCGGCATTGCCTTGTTTGATGGAAACGATATCAACCTTTGTAAGACAAAAGGCAAGGTCGAGGATTTAAGGAACAAGGCCAAGGCGATATCCCAAAAAGGAAATTTAGGAATAGGGCATACAAGATGGGCTACCCACGGCGTACCCAATGATGTGAATTCACATCCTCATTATTCCAATTCGGGGGAATTGGTCATTATTCACAATGGTATCATTGAGAATTATGATGCCATTAAACAAGAACTTACCAAAAGGGGATATGTTTTCCATTCGGATACGGATACCGAAGTGTTGGTCAACCTTATCGAAGAAGTCAAGAAGACAGAGGACGTAATGCTGGGGCAGGCCGTGCAGATAGCACTCAACCAAGTGGTAGGTGCCTACGCCATTGCCGTATTTGACAAGCGGAAACCAGATGAGATCGTGGTGGCCAAACTAGGAAGTCCCTTGGCTATTGGAATTGGCGAAGATGAGTTTTTTATTGCTTCCGATGCCTCTCCCTTTATCGAATTCACCAACAATGCGGTGTACTTGGAGGATGAGGAAATGGCGATCATTCGTCTGGGGAAGGAAATAAAACTGAGAAAAATCAAGGACGATGCCGTAGCTTACCCTAGGATTCTGGAACTGCAGATGAATTTGGAGGAAATTGAAAAAGGCGGTTACGAACATTTTATGCTCAAGGAAATATACGAACAGCCCAGAGCCATAAAAGATACCTACAGGGGAAGGTTACTTGCCGACCAAGGTCTCATTAGAATGGCGGGAATTGACCAAAATCTGGAAAAATTTCTAAATGCCAACAGAATTATTATCGTGGCATGCGGTACTTCATGGCATGCAGGCCTGGTAGCCGAATATATTTTTGAGGACTTGGCCAGGATTCCTGTGGAAGTGGAATATGCTTCCGAGTTTAGGTATAGAAATCCGGTAATAACGGATAAGGATGTGTTGATCGCCATCTCACAATCCGGCGAAACGGCCGATACCTTGGCGGCCATAAAGTTGGCCAAGGAAAAAGGAGCTTTTGTTTTTGGCGTATGTAACGTAGTAGGCTCGTCCATTGCAAGAGAGACCGATGCCGGGGCATACACCCACGCAGGGCCGGAGATTGGTGTGGCTTCCACAAAGGCGTTTACGACACAGATTACGGTACTTACCTTGATCGCCCTAAAATTGGCCAAGGCCAAGGGTGTTTTCTCGGAAACCAGGTACCATGAGTATTTGACGGAATTGGAAACGATTCCCGCCAAAGTGGAAAAGGCTTTGGAGTCCAATCCTTTGATCGAAATTATAGCCGATGTATATAAGGATGCTACCAACTGTTTGTATTTGGGGCGGGGATATAATTTCCCGGTAGCTTTGGAAGGTGCCTTAAAATTAAAGGAGATAAGTTATATTCACGCAGAAGGCTACCCGGCTGCGGAAATGAAACACGGTCCTATTGCCTTGATCGACGAGCACATGCCTGTTTTTGTGATCGCCACTAAAAAAGGACATTACGAAAAAGTAGTAAGTAACATTCAAGAAATAAAATCCAGAAAAGGAAAGATTATCGCCATTGTTACCGAAGGCGATGAGCAGGTTAGAGATCTTGCGGACCATGTCATTGAAGTGCGGGAAACTCTGGAAAGTCTCTCCCCGTTGCTGACTACTATACCCTTGCAATTAATGTCTTATCATATTGCCGTAATGCGCGGTTGTAACGTAGATCAGCCAAGAAACTTGGCGAAATCGGTTACGGTGGAATAGTCATTTCAAGAACTAATAATTTGATAAAAAAGAGGGTCTTCAGTTTTGACCCTCTTTTTGCATTTTAAGAATTCTGTAATTTAAAGGGGTTGGTTTTGTTAAAATAATACTATGCATGCATAATTTTTTTTATTTTGGTATTGTCCGTTTAAAATAATCTGTATCTTCATCCCTACTAACTTAAATTCAAGCATGACAATGAAAACACTACTAGTATTAGCATTAATGTTGTTCGGGGCCCTAGGTTTTACCCAAACAAGCATTAGTGGAAAAGTTGTTGATGAGAACAACCAGCCTATTCCTGCCGCCAACATTGTTATTGTGGGCACGACAATAGGTACGACTGCCGATTTTGACGGCAATTTTGTTTTACAAACTTCTGAGGTCCCCCCTTTTACTATTGTTATTAGCAGTTTAGGGTATTCGGAAGCACGTGAAAATATCACTTCCGCAAATCAGACCTTAAACGTGGTGCTCCAAGAGGCACAGACCTTCTTGGATGAAGTGGTGCTTTCTGCTTCAAGAACACCGGAACGTATTTTTGAATCGCCTGTTACGGTAGAACGAATGGGTCTCGAGGATATAAGGAACACGGCTTCGGCCGATTTTTACGGAGGACTTGAAAACTTAAAGGGCGTGGATGTCAACACCAACAGTTTAACCTTTAAGTCGGTAAACACCAGAGGTTTTGCCAGCTTTGCCAATACGCGTTTTATGCAATTGGTAGATGGTATGGACAACTCCAGTGCGGCATTGAACTTTCCCATTGGTAACCTTATAGGAATGGTAGAGCCAGATGTACTGAGCGTGGAACTATTGCCAGGGGCGGCTTCCGCTCTTTATGGTGCCAATGCCTTTAACGGCATCCTCTTTATGCGTAGTAAAAGTCCCTTTGATTACCAAGGGATAAGTGCTTCTATTAAACAGGGATTTACCTCCCAAGAGGCGGCGGGCACCAATCCCTATACGGATATCGGTATCCGTGCGGCTCATAAATTCAGTGATAAGTTTGCCGTAAAATGGAACTTCGGTTTCTTGGACGGGACGGATTGGGCCGCTACCAGTGAAGTGGATAAATTTAACCCGGGACAAACGAGGGCAGATACAAACTATGATGGTATAAACGTCTACGGGGATGATTTTTCCGTAGACATTAAGAATGTTGCACGTGCCTTGGAAGGCGCAGGAATTTTACCTGCCGGGGCCAATGCCTTGGTGCCTTCGCAAGAGGTGACTAGAACGGGATACCTTGAAAGCGACCTGACCGACTATACGGCAAGAAGTATCAAGTCCGATTGGGGCCTTTTTTATCGACCTATTGAAGGGAACAGTTTGGAACTTTCCTACGTAGGTAAGATCGGTACCGGAAATACCATATACCAAGGCGCCAATAGATACAATATTGCGAATTTCTTTCAAGAGCAACATAAACTGGAAATCAGCAACGACAACTTTTTTGTAAGAGGCTATGTGGTAGCGGATAAGGCAGGCGATTCCTATGATATGGTCTTTACGGGAATCAATATCAATCGTGCTTGGAAGGGTGACCAACAGTGGTTTGGAGAGTATACAGGAGCTTTTGTGCAACAGACTTTGGGTGGTGCAACGGAGGAACAGGCACATGCAGCGGCTCGTACAGCGGCGGATACTGGTCGTTTATTGCCAGGAACACCTGAATTTCAGGAGGCCTTTGATCAGGTTATCCAAGACTCCGACTTATCCCAGGGTTCTCAATTTAGGGACGAATCCAAATACTACCATGCCGATGCCAACTACAATTTCAGCCATCTTATAGATTGGGCAGAAATTCAGGTCGGTGGTTCTTTCAGGCAGTTTAGCCTAAATTCCTTTGGTACCATTTATACGGATATTGATGGCCCAATAGAATACTCCGAGTTCGGTCTGTATAGCCAGATACAGAAGAAGATTGAAATGGCAGGCGAGCAGAGCCTAAAACTTACCGGATCTATGCGTTACGACAAACAGGAGTTTTTTGATGGTTTTTTCTCGCCTAGGGTTTCCGCTGGTTATACCATCAATAGAAATCATAATATAAGGGCGTCTGCACAAACCGGGTTCAGAAACCCGACCACACAGGATCTGTTTATTGGATTGGACGTAGGTAGCAGAATATTGGTAGGCTCGGCAGCAGATAATTTGGACCGCTATACCAGACCCTACGGTGTAAATGCTGGCGGTCTCTTATTGGGACAGCCCGCAACGATTGAACAAACGGGTAGGGCGGCCTATGAGAATTCATATTCGGAGCGAAGTGTTGAGCGATTTGCCGAAACTGGAAACGCAGAAGATTTGGTCATTGCAAACCCTAACATAGTACAGCCGGAGCAGGTAGCCTCTTTTGAAATAGGTTACCGAGGTAAAGTGGATAAGTTGGTCATTGATTTTAGTACTTATTTTAATGACTACACCGGTTTTATTTCTGCAGAAAATGTTGAAGCTCCATTGTACGGTACCGTAGGTGATAATTCACTTTCCGTAGCCGCAATCGCAAATGGCGACTTCAACACCTATCAGGCCTATACCAATTTGGAGGATGACCTTCAATCGTACGGTGCCTCTTTGGGGCTAAGCGCAAAGGTGTTGGGGAATTATGATTTAAGCGGTAGTTATACCTTTACGCGCCTAATTTTTGATAGGGTCGCAAACCCTGACTTCCTAACGCAGTTCAACACCCCGGAGCACCAGTTTAAGGCCTCCTTTGGGAATGCAGAACTGTTTAAGAACTTTGGGTTTGCCGTAAATTACAGGTTTAGCGATGATTACTACTGGGAGGCCGCTTTCGGCAATGGTATTATCCCAGAATTCCATGTGGTAGATGCACAGGTAAATTATACTGTACCCAGTATCAAATCTACCTTTAAAGTAGGTGCCAACAACCTTCTGGGCGATGAGTACTTTACCGCATTCGGTACAGGATTTATCGGTTCTATTTACTATGTATCTTGGATCATCAACAACTAATTGAAAACAATACATTTAAAATGAAAAATTTAAAATATATAGTCCTCGCTTCTTCACTGTTGTTCTTTACCAATTGTAACGACCCCGAAGATGTAGATTTGAACCCCATCTTAGAAGAGACATTACCGGAATTAACGGCTGGCTCGGCTGACTTTTCCAATTATGTTGCTTTAGGAAATTCCTTGAGCGCCGGCTTTACGGATGGGTCGCTTTTTAAAGCTGCACAGGAGAACTCCTTACCTAATATATTGTCCCAAAAATTTGCTCTCGGCGGCGGCGGAAGTTTTTCGCAGCCTTTGACCAACGATAATTTTGGAGGTCTTGCCGCTGGGGGTGTTCGTATACAAAATCCAAGACTTGTTTTTGGTGGTGCAGGCCCAGTTGGATTGGAAACCATTGTAGGCCCTGTAACCGTCACCACGGATATTGCCTTGAACAATCCTGCAGGTCCTTTTAATAATTTAGGCGTTCCGGGAGCAAAGAGTTTTCATTTGCTTGCGCCAGGATACGGAAATTTAGGTAATGTTGCCTTAGGTTTGGCAAATCCCTTTTTTGTACGCATGACGGGTTCCATGCCTAATGCAAGTGTCTTGGATTTGACCATGGCACAATCCCCAAGCTTTTTCTCGCTTTGGATCGGTAACAACGATGTTCTAGGATATGCTACTACGGGTGGCGATGGTACTAACCCCATTACTCCTGTGAACGGAGCTCCTGGTGTTGGTTTTGATGGCAGCTATGGCGCTTTGGTAGCAAGCTTAACTTCTGGCGGGGCTGGTGGTATTGTGGCCAACATACCTGATGTCACCAGCATCCCACATTTTACGACGGTGCCACATAATCC
>Ga0136560_1001285_pt1 | contig 12831 bp, 20 predicted proteins | sample AntRauMeHopE1497_FD_104925 | JGI IMG/M metagenome (GOLD analysis project Ga0136560, IMG submission 104925) | Saline lake microbial communities from Rauer Islands, Antarctica - Metagenome Hop E1 #497 | ecosystem: Environmental > Aquatic > Non-marine Saline and Alkaline > Saline | place... | reverse complement strand
CTCAGCTTCCAAGGCTCGGATCGCGCGCAGCTCAGCATCGTCTGCCATTTCTGCTGCGCTGCTCGGGGCCACCTCATGAGCTTGTCTGCGCGAGCGGGTAGTGCGTCCAAACTCCGGGACCCCGTCAGCGGATGCGAACACGTCTTGGCTCGTGATACCAGGCACATTTGCCGAACTGGACTTTGTGCCTGCCTTAGCAGTATCTGACGTGTCGCTTGCCGCCTTTCGCCTTGGGTTTGCGCCCGAAGAGATCTGAGCTTCTAGTCTGCGTTCAGGCCAGGAATTCGAGGTTTGCTGTTCTGCCATAGATGTTAAAGAGGACGTGAGCGATTCAAGCGAGAGGAATCCACGCTCGGCTCCTAGTAGAAGCGATAGGCGCGCCTCGTCATCTTGTGTGAGAGGCAAGCCTAATCTCCCGAAGCCTTTAACTACATCTTGCATCGACTTCGGGTTCCCGTCGCCTACACCCGGCAATATGGCCCGTGCTAGCTTTCGCGCGGTTCTCCCGTGGGTGAATTGAGTCCTTATGAGTCTACGGATTGCGACCTCCAGCCCTGCGAGCGTGTCTAGACCCGCATCCCTATTCGTGTGCCGACGTTTACGGTCCATTTCGGGGATACTATCTGACCGGTGCAGGTCTGCTGATTGAGGTGCGTTGCCTCGTCGCGGCCTCTTCTACGGAGAAACCTATTCCGACATTAATGCCTCTCTGTAAAGGTATTCGGATATGCCGGACTCGTGTAGAACCCAAGCAAATGCCGAGGATCCATTCTTGACAATTTCTTGTGTTCGTATGTAACGTGTATATAATGCTAACAATTCGGAATATATATCCGGATGCGGTGCCACGTTTGCATTAATACATTGCCTCCCAGGATCTCCACATTAGGAGTATGGCCGCTGTTGCTGATCCAGCTGTAACTTCTACATCTACTGAATTTGGATCTGAGTTCCCCAAAGCTGCTGTCGAAGGCCCGATACTTTTTGATGAACGATTGAATGGAACTTGGACTCTTGACAAATCGGTCTCTGATTCGATGGAGCCGTTTTTGCTCGAAGTAGGCGTCCCATGGTTGGTGCGAAAAGGTATCCTTAGTTTCGGAGCAACCCTCAAACTTCAGATCAACGACACGAGGACCGCCGTTGACTTGTCAATGACTACAGCCATGCGAACGAATGAAAATCGCGTAGAAGCAGGCAAAGACAAACCTTGGGTCAGGGGAGACGGAACAAAAATGACTGCTGACATTGTTGTGAAGGAAGGTGGAGTGGGTTTCTCCATGGACATGCCTGCAGATGAGAAGATTGGGAAACCCAGCATGTCGTCAGAGTTGGTGGATGACGACACTATTCATGACATGTTGAAGCTGGTGCCCAAAGACCCTAAACGCAAGCCAATAGTCATCAAGAGGACATTTAGAAGGCAGAAGTGAGAGCTGATCGATACATAGGCTAATGGTGTGGACTAAAAGGTTGTATAAGTGATGGCGATAGTTTCTCCGCAGAGGCATGCTACTTTCTGCTGGGCAACGCATCGCAAAATGGAAGCAATCTGACAGTGATGGAACAACGGTTATTTTTTTGTGGCACAAATGTCTATATTTGACTATTTTTGGCACACCCCATCACCCTTGGGCACCCAAAGAGGGAGATGTCGTGCCTCTTCGTCGCCCCGAATCGGCTCCGTCTCTGCTACTGCTGCTGGCCATCCCTGTGACCACCTCGTGACCAGGACGAGGATCAGGATCAGGATCATTCTTGTTGCTCTGCCACCGAGCCTGCTCGGGTCCCGAGCTCATGCCTGAGCTGCGAAGCGAGCTGGCTTCATCGTCGGCCTGCTTGTCACTCGTCACACCCCTCCCAGCACTCGTCACACTGCGATCTTGCTGCCTGAGTTTCGCCCACGAATACAGCACCATCCCTGCCGTGGCAAGCAGGATACCACACACGTTAAGCGCCGACAGTTTGTCACCGTATACGGCAACAGAGAGCAAGATCACCAGCGTTTCCTTCGCGTGTCCGATCACTGTGATTGTCAATGCGCTCGTCCTTGCGATGACGCCGATCTCCACGAAGAGCAGCAAGAAAGCAGCAAGACCCCCGCCCAGGAGACCCAGCCATGCCACGCCAGCATCGCCCGCCGTGTGCCACACCTCCGAGGTAGCGAGCCCTGTTCCCTCGAGGGCAAGCGCAGGACCCAGCAACATCACGGCCGAGGCAGGCGCAACCACGGAAAGCAACAGGATCGGATCAATCCTCCCATGACCCCCGGTCGGTTTCATTGGCCCCTGATGATTTTGAGCACCTCCCTGGCCTGCCTCAGCGGGGTTCGATCCCCGGCATGCTTCAGCGAACGCGCCCGTGGCTGATACCAGAGGCACTGGGGCATCCGGGTGCGCAGCGACTGCCAAGGCAGTTCCGCCAATCGGAGCGCCCGGCATGTGTATAGAATCAGAAGAAATCCTTTCGTCAGCTTCATGGCGGGCGAGCACGAGAGCACCTGCTCCACCAAACGCGATTTCGTCCCCTATTCGTGTGTAATGTTTGGCAGCGGCATCGACACCGGGCTCGGGCAATGATGAGGATGAAAATGAAGATGAAGATGAAGATGAAGATGAAGATGAAGATGCAGGCGCGCCTACTAGGACCTGGCCATTCCCATCCCCACCCGCTCGAGCCTCAGGAAAGCTGAGCGAAACCCGGCGGCTTCCTGATTCAGGCTCCGATTCCGCAGCGGATTCCGATTCCGAGTCGTCTAGCAGGCCTCGCGTCTCCATGCTGCGCTCACCGTCGCCGGGCGTTCCATCAATGCCGCTGCCGGCTTCGGGGCCCAATCCATGAGTGATACTCAAGCCGCCCTGAATTGCGGAACTAGGCGCCGCGAAAGTAGCCGTGTCGAATCCTCGCCCTCGCCCTCGCGCGCCGGCCTCTGTTGTTGGACTCGAGGCTCGTCCCACAGCCGGTCCCGCCCTAGATCCTGATCCTGATCCCCAGTCGAAATCCGTAGCTCTGCCCTGCTCCCCATCCCCATCCCAATTTCTGTTCCCGGTTCTGATTCCGAATGCCACGGCAATGGACCGCTCCGCCTCAAGGTCATGGCCATCACTCACGAACCCGAACTCACCCCCGCCCCTGCCCCCGCCATCTGGCTCACGCCTGCCTCTGACTGGACTCCTCCCCTGGCTATGCCCATGCCCATTATCCTGCTAGTGCAGGTCTGATACCTGGGACAGGGATCGGGGCGGGGATCCTACTGTTGCTGCCTCCACCAGTGCTGGCCTATGCCCCCCTCTGCCTGTGCCTGTGCCTGTGCCTGTGCCTCTGAGCCCAACACCACGGTCAATTACCGATGAAAGCTTACGAAAACCATTTTGATCACCTCTCGCATTGTTCCCTGGGTCGTCATGGTTGCTAGCTACTCTCATCATCCTCTCGGTTAGTACCCAGCGCATTGCGTTGGCCACCGCGGCCCCGACTGCAGCGAGTGTACCAGCCACAAGGCGAGCAGACAATTCGGCTTGTGCTGATGTCTTACTGGTACTTTCAACTGGGTTTCCTTCCATCTGCTCCGCCAACGTTGAGTTCTGGCCCGCTCCACTCGTCTGTTCCGGGTCAGGCTATTGCATGTCGTCGGACCAGCTTGTCATGGTGATTCCAGCGAAAATGAGCAGGACAATACCCACAACAGACGGGAAAAACCTTTGGTACCCCAGCATGATGCTAAAGAGTAAATTGAACACCACAGATGACCCTTTGGCTACCGTATACACTGCAACCGGTACCCTGGTAACCGACCAGTTAGATAGTCCAATATCAGCTGCCGTGGCTGCTCCCACGGGGACAGCCAATATGAGAAAGTTGTTCCACTCAAACAGCTTGGTCTGCAATTTTCCAGCTGCTTTGGTCTTGGCACTCTTGCTGCCGCACGCCTCAACTCGTAGTCTGAGCTGCATTAGTGCAGTTGCCACCAGGAACTGAAGGATAAGGTGACAGGCAGAAACACTGACAGGATAATTAAATTCTCCACCTTCAAGGTATGTAAACAGATACTTGTTCAGGAGTGTAAGGCCGATTGCTACCGCGTACCAAACCATTGTGAGTCCTAATAGAGTCAGCATATCGCCGGCTTTTCCGGGGGTGAAATGCCCAGCCACGCACCCAATAAGGGCTACAGTAATAAGAAGTCCAGCTGTACCGAGCAAGAGTTTCGTTGGAGCTCCCATGGTGCCCAAAGGGGCAATGTATATTTTTGTTGTAATTGACAGGCCGGCCAGTTCGTGAAGGTTCGTTCACCGACGCGGTAGATCGAAATGAGAGTGCACTGTGCACTCCAAGCTTGCTTGGAGCGAGTCCTGATACGATATAATAGGTATCGGAAGCATACGTAATGAAATTTTCCATTAGAAGCTTCTTCAAGGGGCAGTGTGTGCTATCCCGGCAGGACATCGTACCGCGTGTGCTCCAATTCAAACGGCCGAACGAACGGCTCCCCATCAGGCTGCTGTACAATCCCAAGTACATCAATCAGGGGCAACGATGCTACCTGGGTATAACCGATCTTTCCCGTGACATCCTTCGATACGACTGTTGCCTCAGGGCAACCGCAACAAGTCGGATTCCGTGACCTTGTGCTTCGTTTGAGGCAGGGAACCGAGAGGGGGATAAGCCTAACCACTGGCATCAAAAGGATCCACGGTCTCACTCACATGAGACCGTACCCTTCTCCCGCCAGTTCCAGCGCCCTCGATATCTGCCGTGCGAGCACCGACTTTGAGCTATAGCCTGGCAGCTGCAGCTACAAATCGCACGTGCTTGCCCTGGGAAGCCTCGCATCCGAAGCTGCTGAATCGCTCCCCTGCGAAACCATCACTTTGAGCGAGCCCTCGGTCCGAGCACTTGCTCGGAACCCTCCTAGAGGCGGGGTGCTGCTCCCGGTCCAGAACCGGAGCAACTGCCTGCGCTCGCCTTCGCTCATATCACCCACTACCTCCCATAGCCAGTCGAATACGGGGCTGCGCAGACTTGGTGGATGCGGTCGAGAGGCCGCGCGCCAAGCCGCGGCATCCACTCGCCTAGATCCTCGAAGCATGGTCTGCAACTCAGCCGCTGTGAACACGGTCGTGCTCCGTACAATTCGCTGAAACCCCATCCGGAGTGCATATGCATCCGAAGGCCGTGGCTTCTCCGACCCGATGTTTTCACCAAGCCCCCCCAGCGGCCCCAGCTAGGCCGCGCTCAGCTCGTGTTCGACAGCTGAGCTCTCCAGTGCATCCCTCATCGCGTTCATGTCTAAAAATTCCGAATCCACAGCAAATGGACTCCCAAGGACGAGCCTGGATGCGTGCAGCCTCACGAAATCGAGCTTGGTATCGTTCCTGAGGAGTGGAGCGCGAGGGGCAACCGTCATGGGGAACACAGGCGGCCCGGATCCGTGCGTCGCCTCCAATTGTATTCTCTCCTGCTCCTCCTCCGGCGTCTCCTGCCTTCGTCTGGCATCAAACGCGCTGCTGTCGCCCCTTTTGTTCCCCAAGGGGGTCTCAGCACCTTCTGGGCCGGGCTGCCTTCGAGAAGCAGCGGGTTCCATTCTATCTGATGACCCGGCCATTGCACTGCTATCGCGTAAGGAACCGTTTCTAGGGAACAGAAGCTCCCCGTTGTTCCCTATCGCTGCCTTCCAGGCATCTGCAGCATCGGTCGAATCATGCCCTGAGGGGACGGTAGCTCCCACACCCGGCACTAGCACTGGCACTGGCGCATCCTTCTCTGCGAGAGGGGTCGGAGTGGAGGTGGTAGCAGACGCAGGCTGGATACTTGTCAATACCTTTGATCCATGATCAGCAGATGCGCCCGCCTCCGCCTCTGCATCTGTCTTTGCATCGCCATCTGGCTATGAAGCACCGCCATCTGGCTATGAAGCACCGCCATGGCCGAGCTTAGCTTCATCTGCCAATGTGTCACTGCTGCCGTTGTCACGATCATCGGGGGATGCATCATGGTAAGGCTATCCGTCGATTGGCTCGGATTGTGTTCCCTACACGGAGGATCTGCTTCGTCGCCTCCGAGTCGCTTTAGACCTAGATCTCCCTGAAGCGATGCTCCCATCTCTGTACCCGGACAAGACCCCACCTGACCCCAACGAGGGCACCACCACATCCCGAACGAAATTCATAGAGTGCTTCGCGGAGCTGCCCGGCAGCATGTCACTCAGGTCTGCAGAGAACTCGAGCCTGAGATCCTCAAAACCAGTCTCCGAGAGTGCCCAACTCGATCGAATTGAAGAGACCTTAAACGGCTCTTGTCGTTTCTCAGCTGCTCCTTCTCCTGCCTTAGCAAGCGATGGGTCAGCAGACCCAACATTACCACCATCAGCATCAGCGTCATGCGCTGCATCGGAAACGGCAGGATCAGCCTCCATGCTCCGAAGGACAGACGAGGCAGTGGCCAGGGTGTCATCATGAACTGCATAGCCCAGGTCTGCTTTGAGAATAACCTCGCACTGCCGTGCAAACAGATGATCTACTTCGGCGATGCAACGGACGAGCGCAGCTGCGCTCCGGTTTTCTGCACTGCTCCCTGAGATGAGATCTGTGGGGGGCCTGTTCCAACCCGATTCGATCGCTGACGGTCCCTGCCTAGTTCCCTCCGTAGCTTCGACATACGCTGCCAACTGCGTCTGCTCGTAGCTGAGCTACTGTTTTCTTGCTGCGTTCGCGGCCTCTATGGATCCCACCAGCAGCCCACTGCTGGACTCACCTGTGGGGACACGCAGATAGTCTAGCATCAGCTGCGGCAGCGACACCCCAACAGATTGTCTACTCAGGACGGCCATACCGAGCAATTGCCCTGCCACCCAGAAGAGCCTCTGTCGAATGTGAAGCCCGAGCTTCATGTATGGGTATGCGATGCGACTCTTTACCCTTGGGCCAACCTGAAGGCCACGACCTCTGGGAGGAGGTTCGGATAGGCTCCAACGCTGCGGTGACCTGGGGACAGGCTCCCCCCAGGGAATTGGATCACTCGGAATCGGAATCAGGTGGCGGCCGTCCGGCGAGAGGCGGAAGAGAGGCAGCGCCCAAAGGAGATAGTCTGTCTCAGGATGCCCGCTCCACGTGCCTTGGAGAACAACCCGTTCGATGGCCGCATCTCGGGCGGGCTCAGGTCTCGCAATTCCACCTCTCGGCCCAACTGCGTCACTGCGGGAAGCGAGCTTCGCGTCTACTTCTTCCTTCCAGATCGGATCAGTCGAGAAGAGTACTTTTGCCAGGTGCACGAGCGCTTCCCGAGAGGGACCTGGGCCTGCCCCTTCTTCTCCGGAGAACGTCGCTGCCGGCATGGGACGCAGGTGTTCCGGCGAGCTTGCGCCTATCTAGCCTAAAGTTTTCATCAGATTCTTTCTTGCAGCGGGCCCGCTTGCAGTTCTGTCGATTTCAATATCCAGCATGCCCACTTCTCCGTCAGCGTCTCGCATCGAGGCAGACGCAACGTGGTCGAGCCGGCGCTGCAGGGACAGAACTCGGGGCAGGTCCGCCATGAAACCAAGCATTGAAGGTAAGACCATGTCCTCGTCGTTGTCGATGAGCTCTCCGATCATTGCACTGCGGCGTTGGAACACGCGCACGATCTCGCGGTGTACTGGCCTTGCATACACGAGTGCCTTCCATGGCTCCGCAGGTGCAGGCAGTACTTTGATCCCGAGAGTGGAAGGTGCCACTGCAGGCACACGACCCCGTTCCTTGGAGTGAACTCGCTCACCATTGATCTATTTACCTGCCACCCCTACTGGTACCGATGCATTGGGCGTTGACGGATCAGCCTCATCTGCAGCAACTTGTGGTCCATCTCCACCCAAGCTGGATCCAGTACTAGATTCGGTGCTGGCGCTGGTGACAGACTCCCAGAGCTGCTTGATCGTCATGCTCGCACTCTATAGGTCGCTCACTTGAGAAGGAACCGCAGGTGGCGGTACGCTGCGAGGCGCCGCAACAATTGCGGAACCAGCCTTACCGGTTGCGGCATCCGCTCCCAATTGCACGATCATACAGCCATGCCGCGAGGCCGGCCTCTTTCCCCTGTAGATTGACGTCATGATAGCGGGCAGGCACAGCTGGCGCAATTGATCCGATGAGCCACCAAGCTACGCGTATTCTACTCGGCTCTACAGCCCAGCTAGTCCCGCGGCTGCGAATCGAGAGGCCTTGGAAATAGGGGCTCTATGCTTGGACAGCGCTGCTGCATCTGCATCGCCTCTTGAAGATCTGGGTGCAGCAGCTATCGCATAGAATCTAGACCAAAGTACCCCTCCCGGTCCACCAGCTGCCGAGAGCGTAGGTAAGCCACGCACATCCGGCCCTCCAGCACCGGACGAAGCCGTACGTGTCGCTTGGTTATGCATCTAGTCCCCAGCCATGTGGTGTTCCCTCGCTGCATGCATCACTTGCCCCAGCATCATGCAGTTCGATAGAATAGCACCGTAGCGCGCCACGCACTCCACAGGGGATCCAGTGTGCGAGTAATCAAGAGATTCGAGACCAGTCTCCAGAGCTACGGCCAGTGGGGCGCTAAGTAGACCGTATGGTGAATCCGCCCACAACCTCGCGAAGGGGAGGCGTGGCACACCTGTAGTTCGAATCTAACGCCAGTCGCGTAGCCACTGCGTGTCTAAAGACAGCCGTTGCCGGGGATCTGCGAACGGCCGTGCCTCGTCCGCCTGCGGGCTGGCGCCTCCGATAGCATCAACGTCGGTACTCGAGGCTGCAATCATGTCGGCCGAGGAAGCGTGTGCCCCGAGAAGCCCAGCAGCAGCAGCAAGTGTCTTGTGCTGCAGCATCGCCCTCGCAATACGGTCACAAAGCCACGCCAAGTGCTACTAGATCGATACACGGCCTCTGGCGGAAAGAGTTGCGAGCTGCGCGCCGCGCGCACCCTTGGGGACATTGGGTCCTGTGATGTCGGAGAGGCCGAAGTCAGAATCCACAAGGGTAGCTTCTCCTCGTGGGAGCCGCAGGCTGCAGCCGAGCGTGCACTTGCGGTCAGGGAACAACGAGTTATCCATACTGGCAGCTTCTTCTTCGACCTGGTCAAGACCGTGGTGCGCGATTTTGCACCAGGAGGAGCTGGACACGGAGGGCCACGTATCGCCGATACCGCCGCCATCAGCCGCACCAGGTAAGATAATATTGCTGCCAAAGGGATTATCCCCACCGCCTTCGATTTCGGGGAGAGCATGCTGCGGCACTGAGTCAACTCTACTTACCTCTGCATTGTCCATTAGATCACCTCCAATAAGGTCTTCATCCACATCATCTACCTCATCTACATACCCACCGACCAGCGCATCCACCTCTTGCTGCTGCATGAACCCGTTGATAGGGCTCTGCTTGGTTCCCTGAGGCGGAACTGGAGCTGCCATGTCGTCGTACGCCAATCTCCAAAGGTAGTCGGCTCTATCAGCGGCCACTTGCAGAGCCCCAATAGCAAGTGACTCTACCTCTGCTTCCACAGGGTCGAACCGACATGCTCTTGGCATCGCGCATCGGAGCATGTAGAGCTACGCTGCTGTTCCTACGAGTGATCCGACCGAGAACTCATCGCCTTTTTTTAGAAGCGACTGTACCGGTTGGTCCTCTGAATCTTCAGAGTCGTCGTTTTCCCACGATCCGGCCACGTCGAAGGCTAGGCTGCGGAAACACCTCGCTGCCCGTAGCTGGAGGAACCCAATCACACCAGTAGTAAGCAGAAAACGGCATGATCCAACCGACATGGAATCCATCGCTGCAAGTGCCGGTAGGTTCCGTAGCGGCGAGTGCTCGAGCATTTGCGCGGCGACAACGAGCGAGTTGTTCCCTATTTCGGAAGCGAGCGCTCTGTCTGCCGTCCACATTCCATCCGTCGAGGTCGAGTAGGAATCTTGATCGTCATCTGAGGCAAGGAGCTCGTGCCCCGTCGCCGTCCTCACCAAGAGATACACGAGTGTATGCAGCAGGCGTGTTACACCAAGAGGTGTGCCCCGCCTGGCTGAACCAAATAGCACTGACAATAGGATAGGCACATCGATGGATTGGGGTGCAACCGCTCTGCAGCTACCCCACCCCTTCGAATCATCAGAACCAGAACCAGAACCAGTGGCACTGGCAGCGGCGGCAGGGGTCCCAGCGGCCTCATCGCCATTTTCTCCTCGCCGACCACATTCCCTACTACGGCATCCGCGGGCTGCCATGCGCCATTTCGCATCCCAATCGTACGCACCGCCGGGAAGGCTCGGCTAGTTTAGACAAGCGACTATTGAGCCACCTTCTCCTGCGGCCACCAACAGTGACATGACAATAATTCTCAGAGGAACTACCTGTGAATCGAGTCCTTCCTCGAGGTCCGCATAGGAGTTGACAATCGAGGCAGCCAGATCATCTACGATCGCATCACGATTCATTGACTAGGCTTTGGTTGTTACCGCCCTGGACCTACCGGTACCTTCATCTTCATCTTCATCTTCGTCGCCAGCAGAAGTGGGCTTGGCCCGGCGAGCGGCCTCAGCTGCAAGTACGAGCTCCGGCCTGCTGGAGCAGCAGTGCAACAGACGAAGACACCTAGGCAGTCCGAATGCCATGACGACCAGGTAGCTGAAATGTGCAGTCATCCGAAGGCAATCGTGCAGTTCGCTGACCAAAGCCCGCAAACCCGCAGACTCCAAGTAATCTGCATGAAGCCAAGCAGCCTCCACCAATTCATCAGCGTCGTTCTTCTATAGCGATGGAGCCATTGAAGCAGTTCGCGCAGCTGCTGCCGCCGCGGCCCACGCATCGCCCGTCGGTACAGGCTCTGATGGTCTATGTTCCCTGGACAGTGTCGCCCACATCTAGCCGCAAGACCTGAGCGCCCATCGGACTCCCTCCTTCTGATACATGACCATTGGCCCAGATGCCATTGCAGGTGCTCCACCGGGGCAGGTCAGGGAACACACGAGCTTCTCCGCAGCTGCGCTGACATCCCAGGCGGCGACAGGTGCTGCCAATGCCTACATCTCTGCAAAGGCCTCTGGTTCGGCACGGATCAGCTCGTCGCTGTTCCCTGAGTTTCTGAGGGTCACAGCCTCCATCCTCATACCTGCATGCAGGAGGCTGTTGGATACTCTTTTCCACTCGCTGGGGCTCAAAGTGGGGTCATCGAAACTCCCCCTCAGTGCCCGGCTGCCTGCGAGGAGGTGGCGGACGCACGAGGCGACCACGACCCGGACCGTCGCTCTGTCCTTGCTCCTTGGAGAAGGAAGGTTCTCGAACCTCGAGTCCAATGCGTTGGGATGGATGTGCAACACCGGGTACATGATCTATACCAGGGCCGGGAGAGCTCCCTAGCATATCTGACTCCGAACTACGTCCACGCCCCAACCATCATGGTCCCCGGTGGCGCCTCCTCCCGACTGCCCCTGTCCTTTTCCCTGTCCTTTTCCCTGTCCCTTTCCTTTTCCCTGGCCTTTACTATTTCCTTCGCCATCATCTGCAATATTCTAACTAGCTACGGCTCTGTACCGCAATGCAGTGCCTTCGCAAGGCAAGCGTCTCAGTTCACTGTGAATCAATGGCATGAGGGCATCGACGGTGGCATCGATCAGAGCTTCAACGCCAGGAAACAAGGCAGCGTTCTCCGCCTGTGACGGGTCGCGACGAACTGCCGCCGTGACGGCCGCTGCCATGCCGCCAAGGCATATGATTCCGAGTTCAGCCGCTGCCCCGGCCGGCATCCGGTCCCGCCGGGCGATCGCGGCCGCGAAACTCTAGAAGCTGAGCCTGGTCTAGCCCAACGTGGCCTCTAGTTGTCTAACATCTTGGGTCTCTGGATCCAGAGGGGACGGTCCAGGGGTACCTGTGGGATCCTGACCCTCGAGCAAGTGCTCCAACGGAGTTACACTATCGATTTCGCCGGACTCCCGCCGAGCCTCTGTCAGTGCTAGCCTGATGTCGACTGCCATGAGAAAAGACAGGGCGCTCCCAAGCTGTTCCTGCTGGCACCGCCGCTACTGTTGCAGGTGCCGCAAATCAGTCGAGTCCTCTGCCATCGAGGCATCGCCTGCACTCCCGGAATCCATATCGGAGTATGCTTCCGAATCCGATTCCATGTAGCCCGACACCGCATCGGAGTCCTCCCCGCTGGATTCGGATTCGGAATCGGAATCGGATTCGGATGCGGATTCACATTCGGATGACAAGTTGCTTTCCTGCTGATGACGAGAAACCTGACCGCTGATTCCGACGGCGTACCGGATGCGCTGAGACCGTCCCCGACCCCGACCCCGACCCTGTCCCCGACCTCGTCCTGCTGAACCGCTTCTTCCGTTTCTGGCAGAAGCTTGCGAACTCTCAGAAGAGCTGCTCGCTTCGCTTTCGGATGCGTTATCGACAGTCGAATCACCACGACCAGCTCCGCGCCCCCCTCCTCGCCCTCCTCTGTTCCAGCGCCCGCGTCCCCGCCCGCGTCCCCGCCCGCGCCCGCGTCCCCTCCCACGTCCACTTACGACCCCTTCTTCTTGACTGCCACCGCGTCGCGAGCTTGTAGCATTTCCATGTGCGGCAGAGCTACCATTTCCACCACCTGCTTCTCGAGTTTGCCCACCCTACAAGGGATGAATTGAACCGGATCGCGCCGCTTCCCGTGGGTTCACGCCTGAACCAGAACCAGTGGTCAATGCGCGCTGGTGGGGTACAGGCACCTATGAATGCAAGACGGTTCGCACTCTAGAATCTACTTCGTGCGAAACTGGTCCATTACTACCAGGAATACCACCGGAAGAACCTGCAGAACCTCGACCTCGACCGCGAGAACGATTTCGGTTACGCCTCG
>Ga0136560_1001284_pt1 | contig 12834 bp, 16 predicted proteins | sample AntRauMeHopE1497_FD_104925 | JGI IMG/M metagenome (GOLD analysis project Ga0136560, IMG submission 104925) | Saline lake microbial communities from Rauer Islands, Antarctica - Metagenome Hop E1 #497 | ecosystem: Environmental > Aquatic > Non-marine Saline and Alkaline > Saline | place... | reverse complement strand
TAAAACGCAATCAGTGAGTCGGAGCGAAAAACAATGGGTAAGACTAGAGTAGATAGCGTCAATGGTCAGCTAGAACTACATGAAGCGCTAGCTAATAAAATAATGCCGCCTGATGGCGTAGACCTTACAGATTTGGAGGTGATAGTTTTTGACGAGTTTATCGAGGCGCTGCCCATAGACCAGTGGGATAGCCAATCAATCAGGATGGCGGCGAGACTTGCGAAAATGGAGGTTTATTTTGATCACCTAGTATCAAGGCTAGAATCCGAGGGCAGTGTAATAACTAACGACAGAGGGACGCCGATCAGTAACCCAATGCACAGCGCCGTCACGACAACTTGGTCTACTGTAAAAATGATGCGTAGTACCCTGGGTATTACCGCAAGCCAGCGCACGCCAGAACGCGGCAAGTTAAAAGCAAGGCACGAAGCGGAGAAAGCCATAAAATCAACAAAGCCCAAACCCGGCGAGCGCCCTTCGCTTTTAGCCGTATAGTATGGCAGCTCTGCCGAAGTATATCCGGGACGCTATTATATGCGGTCCAGTGCCAAGAATTAGAAACTGGAAAACAGCAGTAACCCTTAGCGATGGCGAAAAGGTATTGCGGTTTGCTTACGACTATTTAGTTTTCCCAGAAGGCAAAATGATAGGCAAACCCCTAGAGCTTGATATTTTTCAGCAGGCTTTTATTTTAGCGGTATTCGATTCACCGATCCATATATCGAAAGCGCTGCTGAGTGTAGCAAGGCGAAACGGTAAAACTTTGGTAATGGCCGTTATCGCTTTGGCGTTTACAATCGGACCGCACGCGAGGCGTAACACGAGCATAGTCAGCGCTGCTATGACTAGAAAGCAAGCCGGAATACTCTATAGATTTATGTCTCTAATTTGTGCCATGAGTCCGAGAGTGCCAGACACTTGCTATCACGCTACCCCATCAACTAAAACGCTAATCGGATTAAAATACAACGTCGAGTATCAAGCGATAAGCCGCGATGCGTCTAGCAATCTAGGCGTGGGCATCTATGTTTTAATATTGGACGAGGCTGGCCAGATCGAAGCGGCTAATGATGATTTTCTTGATGCTATTTTTTCGTCGATGGGAACCTACGACGACGCCAGGACGTTTACGATTTCAACCCAGGCAGCTAGCGACGCGGCATATCTGTCGAAAGAAATAGATAACGCAGAAATGGATCAGCCTGCGAACGTAGTCTGTCACGTCTACGCAGCAGCTAACGACGAAATTATTAACCCGGCAAACTGGGCGCGAGCTAACCCGGCTTTAAAAGCGGGTTACAGATCGCTAGTAGATATAAAAACGGCTGCTAGGGACGCCGACGCTATACCGGCTAAGTCGAGCGGTTTTTTAAATTTATATTTAAATCGTCGAGTAGAGCGGCAAGGCCGATGGCTAGCGGCTAAAATATGGAAAGAGAATTCTGAAAAGCCGGACCCTAAAGTTTTTAGAGATAAGGGCGTGCACATAGGGCTAGATTTAAGCCAGCGCTTAGACATAACAAGCGCGGCCATGGTGGCGCGTTCGGATGACGGAAAAATGCACGTAAAATGTTTTAACTTTACGCCCGCTATAGGTTTGAAAGAGCGCCAGCGGCGCGATAAAGTGCCTTACGATGTTTGGGTAAAATCAGGCGAGCTTATTTTAGTGCCTGGCGAAACAGTTGATTATAATTGGGTAGCGCAATATTTAAAAATTCATATCGAAGAACAAGGGATTTTAATCAAGTCGATAGAGTTCGATGCTTGGAAAATGGATATTTTTAAAGTCGCAGCTAAAGCGGAAGGGTTCGCGCAGACAACAGAATTTAACGAAGTGCGGCAGGGGTTTAAAACATTTACGGTTTTAATCGATACGGTAGAGACTTTGCTGCTGCAGAAAAAGATTCGCCACGGGTCAGCGCCAGTTTTAAACATGGGGGCAGCAGCGGCGACAATAATTTCAGACCCGGCACAAAACAGGAAAATAGTTAAGCCTAAGCCGGGGGCAGGGCCAAAAATTGACGCATTAGTCGCAATGATGATGGGCGTCGAAGCGGCAATGCCTAAAGTGGTACAGAGCTTCGACGCTAGCGCAATGATAGGCTAGACCCCATACTGTGCGGGCTGTACACTATGGGCTTGCCTTTTGTGGTCATTGTGTGATAATGAGCGAATATGGATAAAAGCGTTGATATACAAGCTTTTTGGTTTAGCGCCGATTTGTGGAGCAGGAGCGAAGCCAAAGACTGGCTAGCGGAGAGAGCATTAGCGCGAGATGTGTACCGCAGCAGAGAAGAAAACGGGGCCGTAACACATCACGTATACCCGCAGTTTGACGTCAGCGAAGGCATAGAAAATACGTGGCGGGTTTTGTCCGACGACTTCCCCGCAGGGATCACAGCGACAACGTGCGAGAGAAAGCAGATGAAACAGTTTACCAAAGGAACTCAGTCAGCCGATGACCCTTTCAATTTTGTGCTGTCCGATGAAAGCATCGACCGTATGGGCGACGTTATCTACGCAGACGGCTGGGATTTAAAAGACTTTCAAAAAAACCCGGTAGCGCTTTTCGGGCATGACCACTCGAAGCCAATAGGCGTTTGGGAAAATGTAAGAGTCGAAGGCAAAAAACTACTGGGCAGACTAAAACTAGCAGCTCAAGGCACTAGCGCTGAAATTGACACGATTCGCAGCCTAGTGGAGCAGAGAATTCTTAAAGCCGTTTCCGTGGGTTTTTCGCCGCTAGAGTATTCGCAGCGGGACGACGGCGGTTATAATTTTATAAAACAAGCTTTGCACGAAACTAGTTTGGTTTCAGTTCCGGCAAACGCGAACGCACTAGCCATTGCCAAGTCTTACGGCGCTAGCGCCGAGTTCATGAACAAACTAATCAAGTCTAATGGTCATATCACTGCGCCAAGACTTGAAAGTGAAATGCTCAATAAAACTATCGATAACATTGACCGTTTTTTAGAGCGCTACTAGACCGGCTTTTGCTGGCTGCCTAACTTTTAATTTTTGGATGACACAACATGAATATTGCAGAACGTATTAAAGAAAAAAAAGCCAAACTAGTAGCGATCAAAGACGATATGACTGCTATTAACAAAAAACTCGAAGCCGATTCTAGCTATGAGCTAACCGACGACGAGAGCGCCCGTATTGAGTTACTTAATGGGGAAGTCGAAGCGCTAGAAAAAGCGATTCAGAATTTAGCATTAGTAGAAAAAAGCATTGCAGCTAGCGCGCAGCCGATAACAGGCTCGCAAGTTTATCGAGGTATAGCCGCAGGGCCGCACGCAGTAAAAGAATTACCAGGCGCGCTGATTGCTAAAGCCGCGACAGTGCAGCTAATCTCACATTTAGAGAAAAAGCACCCCGATCAAGTTATTGCGGAGCGTTATCAAGACGACGACCGCATAGCGCCAGTGCACAAGTTTTTGGTGAACAAAACTGCAGCAGCGCCAGCGAATACGACCGAGGTAGGCTGGGCGAACGAGCTAGTGAACGACGACACGGGCGCTTTCTTGGCTTCCTTGGTCCCTGTATCTGCGTATGCAGCACTACGAGCCGCAGGCATCCCGCTAGACTTTGGCGGCGCTAACTCCATCACTATTCCGCGACGTGGTGCCATGGGCACAATGGCAGGCGCGTTCGTTGGCGAAGGCGGCGCGATCCCAGTTTCGCAGATGGCGCTGGCGTCTACGCGCATGAATCGTTTTAAAATGGCTGTAATCAGCACTTTTACGAACGAATTGCTAGAGCGTTCTACGCCGTCTATCGAAGCGCTAGTACGGCAGGCGATTGTAGACGACACTTCTACAAGTTTAGATAACGCGCTGCTAGATACCCTAGCTGCAGTGACAGGCGTGCGCCCGGCATCTATAACTAACGGCGTTACTGGCGTAGCTTCGGCTGGGACGACTGCAGCAGATGTTATTACTGACCTAAAAGTACTGATGACTACGCTGGCCACAGCCAATGCAGGCGTCAGACCGGTATTGTTGATTAACCCAGCGCGGTTAATTAGCTTATCTATGCTGACTAATGCGACTGGCACGTTTATTTTTAGAGACGAAATAGCAGCGGGCAGATTGATGGGCGCGCAGTTAATTTCCTCAACTAACGTGCCTTCGGCGCAGGTTATTATTGTAGATGCGGCATCTTTTGCGGCTGCTAATGATACGCCTATGTTCAATGTTAGTGACCAAGCAGTTTTAACCATGGCTAACGCCGACGGCACAGCGCCAACGCAAGCAGGCGACGCCACAGATGGCACGGGCGGCGATCTGGGAACAGCGGGCCAAGTGCCTCCCGGCGGTGGTATGGCTATCACGGGCGCAGGTACTAGCGCGCTTTCTGGTACGTCTACGACTAACGTGCAGGCGGTTAGCATGTATCAGACGTATTCAACAGCCGTGCGGATGATACTGCCGACGTCATGGGCTATGAATCGCCCCGGTTTAGTTAACCGGATCACTGGCGTAGCTTGGTAAGCGCTTAGTAGCTAGATGTTAAAAGGGGGGCACTTGCCCCCTTTTTCTAATTATAGACGGAGCGCAATATATGGCTAGGAATGTTTGGGTATGGGACGGCTTAAAATATACAGAGCTTAGAGAAGCCGATGCGGAAATACTCGTGAAAGAGGACAAAGCCCAGCATTTAAGTTATAAAATGGTTTCGTCGCTAGAGCTTAAATTAAGACGCAATTTTACGGGTTATTGGACCCGAGAAATGCGAGCGGAAGCAGGCTTACTCAATGAGCCAGTCGAGCTAGCCAGTAAACCTAAAACGGCAGCTAAAAAATCGAAACACAAAACTAAAACTAATTAAGAGCTAAAAAAATGCAATTCCCGGCGCTAAATCGATCAGTTAAAGCCGTAAGGAAAGCATTAGGCTTTCCCATAGCTAGCAGTGGCGTCCCTGTAGATTGGCCGTTTAATTGGTGGCAGCAGGGTAACAACGCGGGCAGCAGCGGAAAGAATATCACTACACAGGCTTGCATATCCGCATACGCCGAAACGATGGCTATTCTATGGCCTGCGCACTATCGATATTCCCCCGACAATGAAAAAACAAGGGTTAGAAATTCTGCAGTAGCTAAAACGCTAAGGCATCCAAACCCTTATCAAACCCGTTCTGATTTTATGCTAAATTTAGTCTCCCAGCTTTTTACGGACGGTAACGCCTACGCTATAGGCTATCGAAACGAGCGAGAGCAGATCACAGAAATGCACTTGCTGCAGCCGGGAACGACAACACCTTACATCGATCCCGAAACCAAGGCGGTTTTTTACGCTATAGGCTCTAATCCTTTTGTTTCAGTTGATTATCTTGTCCCTGCTAGGGACATACTACACGTAAAACTATACACGCCTAGGCATCCGTTAATAGGAGTTAGCCCGATAGTTAATACTGTTATGGCTATGGCCGCAAACAACGCTATAACGGCGCACCAATCCACTTTTTTTAATAATATGAGAAGGCCGTCAGGCGTGCTAAGTTCTGATATGGAGCTAACTGCGGTTCAGATGACGCAGCTTCGCACAGCGTGGGACGCGCAAAGCAAAGACTTAAATTCCGGCGGCGTGCCAATTTTGGGTTACGGGATGAAGTGGCAGCCAATGAGCGTTAATTCGCAGGACGCCCAGCTAGCGCAAGCGTTTAATATGTCAGTCGAGGACATAGCAAGGGCGTTTCGCGTGCCATTACCTCTAGTCGGCGACTTACGCTACGGCACTTACAACAATGTCGAACACTTGATTAGCACTTGGCTATCTATGGGTTTGGGTTTTGTACTGGAACATATAGAACTAGCACTAGATAAGTTTTTCGATTTGGCTGATAACGATAACATCGAGTTCGACCCGGACACACTTTTACGCACAGACTTTAAGGGCCGAATTGAAGGGATAACTAAAGGAATTCAAGGCGGACTTTACACTATAAACGAGGGACGAAGCCGCGAAGGGCTGCCCAAAGTAGCGAACGGCGATACACCTATGCTCCAACAGCAGATGGTCCCCCTAGGCTGGACAGAAGAACAGGCTAGAATTGCTGCGGCAGCAGAGCCCACTGTTGTTGATCCTGTCATTGACGAAGACGAAGACGAAGCCACTAGAGCCGCCACTAATTTTTTGAGAAAAACACTTAATGGATAAGCCGACGAAAGCAATTTTAGGCGCAGTTTCGGACGTACTAAAAGACGAGCGCGGTCAGACCGAGCAGAAATTTACTGAGCTTAGAAAAAACTTAGGCGCTAGCGAAGCCGAGTTAAAAGGTTTGCTGGCAGGTATTACAGATGCGCTAGAAGAATTTACGTCTAAAGCGGCGAGCAGCGACGACGTACAAAAGTTAGAGACTAAGCTAAGAGATTACGTAGGCGATTGCCTAGCGCGACTTGCTAGCGATGAAAGTTTAACCCTAGCGATTAGCGATTTCAAAACAGGTCTTAGCGAACTAGAACAAAGCTCTAAAGGGTTGGTGCTAGAAAGCGAACGCACGACAGCGGCAGTAGAAGAACGCCTTTTAAGCGCCGTAGATAAGTTTAATAATTCAGCGACTAAGTTCAATAGTGATTTAGAAATTATTAATAAGCGGCTAGACGAAATGCCGACGCCTGAACCTGGTAAGGACGGTTTAGATAGGGTTTCAATTCTGCCTAGGCACATAGCAGAAAATACGCGGCTAGAGAAAAACGAGATAGTAATTCACAATGGCGGTCTTTTTCAATCTACGAAGAAGACGCTAGGTAATCCAACAGTAGATCCAATGGCTTACCAGTGTTTGGTAACTGGCGTCACAGAGATAAGATCATTACACAAACCAAAAGAGCGCACTATAGAGCTATGGGCGCGTCTAAGCGATGGGTCCGAAATACTAGCAGGCACCATCGATGCGCTGCCGAAGTACAACGCGCAGGGCGCTGAATCAAAATCACTAGACGGCGACTTTTACATCGACGCGGGAGAGTTTCATTATTTGGAACTGGGCGTTTGGAAGTCGTTAAGTATAGTCGGTGGTAAAGGCGACGAAGGCAAGCGCGGCAGGAAAGGCATGCCAGGAGCTGCAGCCGTAGGCATAGACGACATACAGGCCGAAGGGCAAGCGCTTACTGTCTACTTGACCGACGGCACAGTAAAAGAATTTATTATAGACGTCATAGCGCCAGCGCCAGAAGAAATTTCGCAGCCGATAAAGCGATACGCGGGAACATACAATTTTAAAAATAGCTACGAAGCAGGCGACTTAGTAACCTATGCTAACGGCATTTCGCTAGCTATTAGAAGTGGCACAGCGCCCATAGACGATAAAGATTATTGGGTAAAAATAACGGCCCCTGCGGGCGGTCCGTCAATCGATAGCGGCGGCGGCGGCGGTGAGTTTAACAATAACTACGTTATAACGCCCGACGGCGAATTAGATTTAGCGCTGGCTAGTAATTTCGGTTTTGTGACCGGATCAGCTAACAATACTATTAGTTATTCTAACGTGCCAGCGGCGTCTACAGCTTCGCACTTGACTGTCTTAGTGACTGGCGCACTAGCTAACGATCTAAACTTACCTGCTAATACTAAATGGTTAGAAAATACAGCGCCTACTTTTGGTTTTGAAACGCTAGTCAGCATTATGCTAATTAACGCAGCTGATTTAAGAGGTATAGCTTCTGCAGTTATAGTCAATGTTATCGACCCTTCGCTTTTGCCGAGCGCCATAGCAATAAATAACAACGTCGCTTTGATGGGGTATGAGTGGACGGCGACGGGCTACGGGACTAAATTCGCCGATCCTGCAGCGGGATCGTTTGGAAATGACGTAATTTACAATGGCGCGGGAGACATAGTTTTTTCGACGGGTTTTCCCTTTATTTCGGCCTACGAATGGACGGCTATAGGCTTCGGCCCTAAGTTCGCAGACCCTACCGCACTTGGGGGGCTAGCAGAAGGCATAGATATTTCGCCTACGCAGGATGCGGTAATTGCAGCGCTAAATGGTACACCATATATAGTGGGCTACCCTTGGAGCGCAGCGGGATTCGGTGCTAAGTTTGCCGATCCGTCCACCCTACCTACAGGTATTGGCAACGGAATAGCTTTTTCACCTGCAGGAACGGAGGTTATTTTGTCTACCAGCACTGCGCCTAGGCAAGCGGCTTATGAATGGAGCGCAGCGGGATTCGGTACTAAGTTCGCCGACCCTTCCGCAGCGTTAAACAATCTCAGCCGAGGCGTAGCTTTTACCAGTATCGGGCCTGCGGTGGCGTTTACGACTTTTACATCACCCTTTATTTTTGCTTTCCCGTGGAGCGCTGCGGGCTACGGCGTTAAGTTTGCTAATCCGGCTTCGCTGCCGGGAGGCGTAGGCATAAAAATAACTTTTAGCGCAGCGGGCGACGTAGCAGCTATGTCCAACGCCAACGCGTCGCCTGGCATTGTGGCCTATGCGTGGAGCGCCTCAGGCTTTGGTGCTAGGTTTACTAACCCTTCGCAGGCCCCAGCAGGTTCAGGCGCGGGCATCGCGTTTAGCAGAGCAGATACAGAACTGTCTGTCGGGCACGGTGACGCGCCGTTCATATCCACTTACCCGTGGAGCGCAGCGGGCTTCGGTACTCGATATGCGAACCCTGCTACTCCTCTTACTTCGGGAGCATCGGGCATAGCATTTAATTAGTTTAATCAAAAGGAGATAGAAAAATGAAATATAAGTACTTAGAAAATACATACAAGGCCGACGTGTTAGCAACAGCTATGCACTCTCGAGAGGTTGAGTTTTTTCACTACGATTTAGACATTAAAAATTTTGAGCACATGATCGACACTGCGCCTGCAGGATCGGACTTAACAGACTTAAGAAAAAGGCTAGCTGATACTCGCGTTCAGATGGCTATTGTTGAAAGTTCTTACAACGCTTTGGAATCGCAGATAGAAGATGCTAAAACACACGCCGAAGCGGTGACTAGAACGGCGCTGAAAAGAAAAGCGCTAGAAGAAGCGCCCGCTAAATAGTTTTAGCAGTCTATAACTAAATAAAAGAAGTAGGTTAATGAGCCAAGACGAAACACTACTGGCAGGCGAACGTAGGCAGCCGTATAACGAAGACATGAAAAAAGTTAAAACCTTGGTGCAGGGTTTCTACTTTTTCGGTGGCATCATAGGTGCGCTTCTTTTGTTAGTTTACAATCTGGAAAGGGGCCGCATAAACGAAATAGCGGAAGCGACTAGGGTTAATTCTAGGTCTACTTTTGAGCTTAAAAGTAAAGTGTCTGATTTAGTTTCAGAGATAGCCGTAAACCGAACGCAGATACAAGGGCACGCCACGGCAGGCTCGCACGTAGATAGCACTTCGTCGATTAACTTACTAAGCTTGCGCGCCGATTATGTAGAGGTGGCGATGGAGAAAGCGAACGGCGAGAGAGAAGTGCTACTGTCCAAGATCGAAGAAGTTAAAACTTTAGTGCAGGGGCTTATACAAAAAAGCTCTGCCGGAGGCGGCGAATAGTGAAGAAGACGCCCTACGAAAGTTTGACAGATACGCTGGCGCTAATACACAGCGGCAAACTTAGCGCGCACCATAGCTTTATGCTTACGCCAGTAGACGAGCTGCTAGAGATTTGTAATGGGTGCGGAGCTGCAGATGCTAGAATTGATTTAGTGCCAGACACTATATGGGGGCTTTGCATTAGATCGGCGTGCGAAATACACGATTTCGGTTATAAGGTTGGAAAGACGATAGAAGACAAAGAAATTGAGGATCGCCGTTTTGTCAATAATATGGTGCGGCTAATACGGCTATATTCAGTTTGGTTTTTAAAATCGCTCAGGCTTAAACGCGCTACAGTATATTACTTAACTGTTCGCTATTTAGGCGGCCCGGCTTTTTGGAAAGATAAAATAGATGCGTAAGATTAAATTAGATCAAGGGGCGGCTTAATGGGCGACATAACTGCTAATTTGTCCCGGCATGAGTTCGCTTGTAATTGCGGATGCGGGTTTGATTCGATGGACGTCGAAACGGTGCGAGTAGTGCAGGACGTTTGCGACCATTTTTTATGCGCGGTAGTTATTAACTCAGCCTGCAGGTGCTACGAGTACAACAGGTTGATAGGCAGCAAAGATAGCTCTCAGCATACTAAGGCTAGGGCTTGCGATTGTGATTTTAAAGGCCCAACAGTGCAAACCGTGCACGACTATCTAACGAATAAATACGCCGGGCGTTTTGGTTTTGGCGTATATGAAACTTTTAATCATATAGATACGCGCAGCGGCTCTCCCGCACGATGGGATAAACGATAATGGCGATACTGATAACAGAATTTAGAGTACTGGCTGGACTTGTGTCTACGGACGCATCTAAAGACACTGAGATAGAAGAAGCGATAGGCATAGGCATTTCCATAATGGAAACGTATTGTAATCGCGGTTTAGCTTATGCGGCGGAGCAGGTCGATAAGTTCGTGCATTTTTCTGGTAACGTAGTGCCTTTATATCGATACCCGGTAGACGAGCTGCTAGAATTTAAAGGGTTAGCGCCCAGCGCACAGGATCACGTAGACAATGGCGCGGGTCTTATTTTTTCAGATGTTAATAATTCAGACCACTCGTTTACTGTTAGATACTCAGGCGGCTACACGTATGCTCTTTTCCCGGCTGCGCTAACGCTAGTGCTTAAATCGATTTTTAGAGGTATCTATGACAGCGTGGAGGGAACAGTAGTCCCAGAAAAGCGAGTGGTTAAATCTGTTAAGCTTGGCGATATGTCATTGGGGTATGACACTGGCGCTAACACAGCTACTTATTCAGATGGGGCGTTTGGCCCTTTTAACGCGACGCAGGTTTTTATACTAAACCGATTTATGAGGCTGCGCGCATGAGCGTAGACGAAGATTTGAGAATAGGCGCTGCAGACGTTATATTTTTAACGGGCGTAGACAGAGAGTTAGTCAAGCCCGACGGAACCGGGTCGCGAACAGTGCGCCTCGCGTCTTTTACGACTGCCGACGAGATCATCGTTAACGCTTACGGCGTGGACGCGATAACAGGCTACTCGCTAGCGGTAGACCCGCTACCAGAGAAGTTCGATCGGTTAACTAAAACGGGCGAACCGGATATGGTTATCCATGACGTCCAGCAGTACGCGCCTAACGGCATTTTAATAGCCCTTAAATATGTGTTAAAGCAATGAGTTCGCTGGCGGTAAGGCAAGCGCTACAGACTGAGCTGGCAAGCTACCTAACTGCAGAGGGCATAAGTTTTATTGAAACGGTTAACGATGTTCCAGTTTCTAAACCGTCTACTACGTGGGCGACTGTAAAATTTAGCGCCTACGGAAATGAGAATTTTTGTTTCACGGCTGGAAAAGGGCGAGAAACTGGCGTAGCGGATATTATGATTTACGTGCGCCCAGGCAGAGGCTATACGGTAGCCGTGGGCATAGCGGATGGTTTGGCTACGCACTTCAATGGTTTCGACAACGGCGCGGGCGTCGTGGTTGTTAACGTGGTCCCAGCTAACGAAGCTACAGCGGGCGACGACGCGGGTGGGTGGTACGGTGTACTTTTAGGATTAGAATACCAATATTATTATTAAGGAGAAAGAATCATGGCTACAGTATCGACGAAAGGTTTAGTTATACGGATGGAAAATAATGCGAACACTCGCACGGCGATAACGATTACAGCCGTTTCAGCGGCAGCGCCCGCAGTAGTGTCGGCAGCTACGCCGCCAGCAGACGGGACTATCATCTACGTCCCTGAAAATATCGGCGTAGCAGAAATAGCGGGAAAGTTTTATGTCTCAGGCAACGCAGGCGCAGGCGATTTTGAACTATTAGAATCAGACACTACTGCAGGCACTTCGGGGCTAGTAACGTCGGCAGGGATGCAGGGCTTAGTCACTAGTAGCATGATGACTACTATTTGCGCGTCGGCTATAACGGTAGATAACAATGTACCAGGCACTATCAGCGTAGCTACTTTTTGCGATCCAAGCGCGTCTATACCTGCTACAGTAACAGAACTGGGCAACGTCACACTGTCAGTTTTTCACGACCTAGCAGATGCGGGTTTCCAACTACTAAAAGCTGCAGGCGAAAGCGCAACGGGAAACACGCGAGCAATGACAGTTACATTTCCCAATGCGGGCGGTGTTTTAATTGCTTCGGGCGTCATAAGCTCTTTCGGTTTAGCCGATGTTCCTTTAGATGGCGCGGCAGCATGGCAGGCGACTTTTGCGCTTTCTACTAGACCAGTGTTAAGAGTGTAATAGCGAGTAGCACGCTAGCTTTAAGGGCTAGCCGAGCTACTTTTTTTAATTTAAATAGGGCAGAGAAATGAAAATTAAAGCAGGCGGTAAAACTTACGACGTAGTTGAGATAACGCTGGGCGAAATGTCGGACGTCATAGATGCAAACAACGCTAACGCAGACGCGGAAGGCAGCGGGAACATCTTACTCCAGATAGCTGCGGTTTCTGTCAGAGAAAAAGGCAAGCCAATAGGCATGGCTAAATTGCGTGCGCTTAGAGCGTCGGCATACAGGCCGCTAATCGAAGCCGTAAAAGATTTGCACTTGCCACAAGTCGAGGGCGATGAAGAAAAAAAGGACTAACGCCGCTACAAACATCGATGCACACGCTAGCTTTAGAACTTGGTATGACAGTGGGCGAACTTAAACAGCGTATGAGCTACGGCGAGTTTATGGACTGGGTAGCATACTATCGAACGCAGAGAACGGAGACAGAAAAACCCACGGCGACGCCGCAGGAACTAGCGGCCCTACTAGGCGTTTAATTTTGGAAAAGTACCCGCTAGTAATACCCAAAACGCGCTCCACTAAAGT
>Ga0136560_1001281_pt1 | contig 12843 bp, 13 predicted proteins | sample AntRauMeHopE1497_FD_104925 | JGI IMG/M metagenome (GOLD analysis project Ga0136560, IMG submission 104925) | Saline lake microbial communities from Rauer Islands, Antarctica - Metagenome Hop E1 #497 | ecosystem: Environmental > Aquatic > Non-marine Saline and Alkaline > Saline | place... | reverse complement strand
TTCCCAAGTTGGATCAATCCGTGGCATGAGCGCCATCCGTTCCCTTCGAGTTGATCCTGCTTCCCTGACCACTGTAAAGGAGTGGTCATTTGCTGAGGGAAAGCGCAGGGGGCAGGCAACAACTGCGGTCACTGACCCAGCGCCTCCTTCTCCACGTCTGCTCATACACGCCTCCCGCGGACTAGTCCTCCTCGAGAGCGCACAGGATCCTGACACTTGGCTCGCAGATGTGCACGCAGGGAGGTCGATCGCCGATCTAGCCATGGCTCATGGCAAGCACCTCGAGTTAGCGTGGCATGTGGTCCTATGCGGAGTGCTGGGTAGGAGTAGCTCTGGGGACGCGCTTCATTTGTTCCGTATAGTCGGGCTGGAGTGCTTCAGGTAGGCCAAAGACAGCAAGCTCGGCGTGAGCTGGGCAACAAGTGCAAGAGGTAGTGGCAGCCTCAGCGCCACATCTACCTGGAATACCCCGGGTGGTAGCAGCTCCCAGGTGTATGGAAAGCGAGCGGCTTTGACCCAGCATGATTCCATAGATAGTGCAGTAGAACTAGGCATTCTCTGTTTGTTGGCTGCAGCCGAATCAGACGCATTCTCAGGAGGCGAGTTGCCCACAGATAGCATGGTTGACGTGCTGGATGTGATACGGTCAACGAGTGTCTCTGGCGGTTACGATGCTTCGAGAGCAGGCGTAGGCCTAGCAGCTGCACGCTCTATAGCTGGTGAATCATCGGTTCGTGTTGCTCATCATATGAGGGTAGCAGGGGTTGTGCTACAGCTGGCACGCATCTCGACTGCGCTGGGGGCATTCCACCCTGCCCTCGCTCTGCTATCAGCTGCAATAGGCGTCGCATCTCCAGTCCTGCAGCGAAGGGACACTTTCTTCATTCGCCTCCTCCGAAGATGGTCGGCCTCCCATGCCCCCCCTGGGGAACAAATGGACGCTGCTCGTTCGCGACCCGCGGGGGGACTACGAGCGAGACTGCCCAGCCTGCTCCGTGGCATCGCTGCATCGAACGGATACAGGCCCGGAAGTGGGGCCACAGGTCGCACTGCTGCTGCCATGGTATAGGCTGCAGACTCCTTGCTTGCATATTTATAGCCGTTCACCCCGATCCCAAGCAGTCCAACAGCTGCTGCTACTTTGGCAGTGGCTTAGTCATGCGGACTTCGTGCCGCGAGAGTATGCAGTCAGGCCTCTGCGCCCAGGTATCTCAAGGGGCCGGGAGGTGCGGGGGCAGATCCGTTGCATCTTCTGCTTTAGCGTATGCTCCTCGAGCCAGATGGAGCTCTGCCTCTTTCGCTGCGATAGTTGCTGCGTGTAGCCCCGTTGGAACACGTAGGATTGTTGCGAGCACCTGAAGATACGGAGGGCGACCATGGAAATCGGGGAACACTGGTGCAAGATGGGTTGCCAGGCGGCTGGTGGGATGTTGTTGAAGCATGGGTGGGCATGGTGGGCGGTCGTTCCCCTGCCAGGATAAGCGAGGCACTGGCAAAGATCAGGCGGGGGTTACGTGCTGCCGATAGCGATGGAGTAGCTGCAGACGATCCATCCGTTTTGCAAGAAATAGTGCAGTGCATTGCAGATGACTAAAAGATTATTCTCTCGGTTTAGTAGCTACAGACCTGTGCATTGCTAGCTTGAGCTGTGGTAGTTCTCTCGCCGGCCACCCAAATTGCTGAGCGGATCGAAACCGATCGATCGATCCCAGTTGCGCGTAATTTCAATCCATATCAGAGTGTGTAATCTGCCTATATTGCCTCTTCCTATCCCTCCAACAAGCCCCATGGCGTGGTAGAAGGAGTATAGAGATGACATAGAAGATGGTGAGTGGGATTGCGGCAGTACCAGCCAGCGTGCATGCTAATCATGCGTGGAACTTCGACGATGGCTAGAGCATGTTCGCTCGAATCCATCCTTTTGCAGGAATGATGGGGGATGAGATGGGGGGCCTTAATGGCGCGGACGATGGCAATTTGTTACATGCTGCGTATGCTGCTTCCGACGGAGGGGGCGGTACTCTGGACCTGAGCAGTGTTCTTGGCGGAAGCGGGGGCGGCAGCAAGAAAGGGAAGAAGGGAAAGAAAGGGAAAAAAGGTAGGAAAGGTCGAGAGCCCACACCGATAAAATCAGCGACAGACTAGGTCGGATTGGGAATTATGGGGGAAGCTGTTGCTGAAAGCAGAAACCCTGAAGTCCTGTTCGGTGCAATCAAGGTATCTGAAGAAGCAGCAGCCGAGGCCGATCTGAGACACCGCCAAGCAGCCGAGCGCGCACTGGCGCTACAGTCGAGCAGCAGCGCACTTGGTTCGAGCACTACTACCACTGCCGGATCAGCCGGCGGCGAGTCAGACACTGCTCCAGCAACTGCAGCAGAGATGTTGCTGGCCGGTGGCCCGGGCGCCGTACTACGAGGAGGACCCGAAGGCCGCGTACGGAGGGGTGGCCGTGTAGAAATTAAAGAATCAATTTGTGCGCTCCCCGAGATTCCAGCTGTGGTGCGTGCTCAACTAGTAGCTCCCGGTGCCCGCACTCCGCTCGCTCTCGTCGTCGCTGGTCACGTAGATGCTGGCAAGAGCACCCTGATAGGACGTATGCTCTACTCCATGGGCTAGGTGGGGGCTGGTACGCTGAGGAAATTCCGCAGAGACGCAGAGCGTAGTGGGAAGAGCTCGTTTGCTCTTGCCTGGGTGATGGACGCGGGCGCGGATGAGCGTGAGCGAGGTGTGACAGTGGATGTGGGGATGGGCCAGCTGCAGGTCAAGGGGAGGGAGGTAGTGCTGCTGGATGCACCAGGACACAGCGATTTTGTGCCCAATGCTATCGCAGCTGCTGCCGCAGCTGATGCCGGTCTGCTGGTGGTGCCTGCTCCTAGAGGTGACTTCAAACGTGCTTTCGCCGAGTAGGGGCAGACGAGGGAGCATGCATGTCTATTGCGTGCGATGGGCTGCCGGAGGCTAGTAGTAGCTGTCAATAAAATGGATGCATGTGCTTGGGACAAGGACAGATTTGATGCCGTCGTAGAAAGAGTGTCCGATTTTCTGCGCTCTGATGCTGGCTGGGATGTGGAGGAGGATGTGGTGTTCGTTCCTGTGAGTGGATTTCTTGGCAGCAACGTCGTGTCTCCGTTAGGAGTAGCATCCATGAGGCCTGATCTAGGTTGGAGCGCACCAGCTGCAACTCGGGAAGTGTCCGATCTCTCTGGGGACCCTGGAGATGGTACTGATGATACCGAGGGCGTTCTCGCCACGGGAGCTGGCGGTAGTGCTTCGGAAGCAGACGCGGCGGCCTGGTATGCATCATACTGTGAGGGGGTACTGGGCAAGGGGCACTCCAAGGTATTAACCGCGCTTCCGAAGGACACCGAGGGTCGTGCCCGGGGTCCCACGCTAATGGAATGTATTGATGCTCTGCCTTCTCTGCCTAGATCGACGGTGATCGAGCCATTGCGGCTCACTGTATCAGACGTACGGAAAGAAGGCAATGGCAACGTGTATGCCGCTGGTAGGATTGCTAGTGGTTGGTTGCAACAAGGAGACAGCGTGAGAGCACCTCCTGCTGCGGGAGCAATGCGGGTCAAATCTATCAAGCCATTGACAGTGGTAGCTGATGATTCCGCTGATGGATTTGCGGCTTATATGGAATCTGATGCAGACGGATCTGCAAGTGGAGGTGGTGCTGGGATCGAAGAAGGGGTTTCTGGACTGTGGGGCGGCAAGAAAGTTAAACCATGCGCTCTGCCAGGTAGGTATGTTGAGATTTAGCTTGGTGGCGTGGCGGCGATGGGACTACGAAAAGGAGACATATTGAGCTGGGAATCGTGCCCCGTACCTGCAGCTGGTGAAATCAAGGCTTTGATTAGGGTCCTGCCAGCCGCTAAGCGTGGTCCTCCACTGGTGGAAGGGCTCCGGATGTCGCTGCATGCCCACAATGCAGAATCCTTGTGTACTCTCACCAAGGCAGTATCTGTTATTTCGCCTGAAGGCGGTGCGGAGATAGGGAGAGGCCTCAAGGGCAAGAACACACTTACTTCGAGAGGATGGCTCGAGGTCCGCATAAGGCTGAGCACCAAGATGCCAATCGTGCCTTGCGGTGACCACAGCGGACTCAGATAGCCATTGGGTCAGTTCGTTCTTCGCTACAGCAATCTAACTGTGGCTGCTGGATTTGTCTTGCGCACTTATGTTGGTGATATATAGGGAAGTTGAATTAGTATGATGTGCATGCCTCAGATTAGTTATGCGCTCGTTAGCAGAAGCATCTCTAGCAGACTCTCTGCAGAGTATCGGCCCTAAACCTCTGGGAAGCAATTACTAGCCCATCGGTCTCTCTGCCATGCGCTGTAGAGCAGCAAGCTTTCCTGCATCAACACATCTCGATACGAACCACTCTTGGTCTTCTCGAGAAGCGCCATCCCATGCATGTATCGCAGTACCTTGGTGTGAACTTCCTGATATCTCGATTGGTGCTCGGGCTTCACTGCTGGCCTAGGCAGGACCAGCAACTGGTTTCTCGCTGGGCCGGGCAGGCACGTTCGCTGCCGCTTGCTCCTCGAGTGCCATCGGAGTACTTGCATCAGCAGGAGATATTGCTGGCGGAGGACTCGAAAGGAGCGGCACAACCACGTCGTCCGGACCCGGATTGCCACCAGCTCCAGTCGACTCTATGACAACCGCTTGTGGGTCCGCCTTGGAGCCATCAGCGCTCGCAAGCCCGATAAGTGCGGGAAGCTGTGCAACGGCGGGATCGCGCGGCGGTAGCCTAGCAGACAGAGCCTACAAAGGAGGTAAGGAGGCCAAGCTTTCGATACTACGGCTCGCCCCTGCGCTAGCGACTAGTGGGAACCCCTCGAATCTACCCACGGGTATCGTCAAAATGTCCACGGGGTCATTAGTCTCGGTAACGCTGCGAGTCACTTCTTCGAGATGCAAGTTGCGGGCCTGCTACTGCCAGTCTCGGACCACGCCCGGTCCATCCGTTAGCGCAACTTTATCCTCACGGGCCAGCTTGGATGGGCTGCCCTCCTCAGGCAAATGCACGTCTAAATCGCGGGGGCGCTTGCCTCCAGCTATCGATTTCAGTCGCATGATCCCGCTGCCCTTGATGTCATGGTCCAAGACCTGCACTTTTGTCCCGGCACTAATCCCGAGCGAACGAAGCAGCGTGGCATCTTCGGCCGAATCATCCACTACACCTGCAGCAGCTCCGGCTGCCCTCATTGCCTCTTCACTTCTTGGCTTGCCGAAATTATTCTTGCCAGACACTTGCACACCGAGATTACCGCCTAGCATGACTGCGTGCGCCTGCTAGATCCTGTGTACACGATCCAATACTCGGTCCATCACAACAGTCCCATCTTCCAGTACCGCGTCCTGCTCGTCTTCGCCCTCTTCGTAGGCTTCATTCCGCCCTACAACATCAAATCCAGACGGAAACATGGGACCAGCGAATGTATCAATACGCCGCGGCACCAGCATCCACAGCATGCCGGTATCGGCGATAATGACGAGTTCATTTCGGCTGGGATTCACTTCGATGCACGCCGCGTCTCCACTGTATGCAGGCAGTCGCATGCTGTCTATGCCGCCGATTAACCCTCGCTGGAACAGAAATAGCTGTCCAGACTTGACCCCACGGTCACGAGGATCGGGTAAAGCTATGACCCATCTGCCATCAGTGGAGACAGCTGCCTGCGCAAGCGCGGTATTGTCTACTGGATCAACATACGACTCCCGTGCCACGAGCAAACTCGGTGCGCGGCCTTCCTCCGAGTGATTCTCACCCAGAGTTGCGGCACGTGGTGGTTCACTTGCGCTTGACGACAGAGACACCTTTTCGCTACTCTAGGTTGTACCCATACCTAAGCCTCCACCTAGATCCGTGCCAGTGCCAGTTCCAGTTCCAAGAACTGCATCTGGACCAGCGCTCATTTTACGATCTGACTCGGCTACATCGCCCTGCTCAGCATGCACCTCATGGTACTATGCATCATGATGCAGCATGTGCACACCGCTACGGGTGCATAGAATAAGCTGTGCCCCATTGGATGAACCGGCAGCCTCCCATTCTCCCAGACCCCGCCCCGGCAACTCCCTCAGGAATGGATGGCTCACGGCGGTTGCCGTGGGCGATACTCCCAGAATACGTAATCTAACTGGTGAAGCATGGGTGCTTAGAGGTTTCACTTCAGTTGGCGGTGATGCAGAACTCAATTCATGTGTGTCAGCCATGGAGTCGGCGGTACTCGATTGCACTGGAGCAGGTACTCGTAGTGTCACATCGATTTCCACGAGGTGGCTGTCAGTCGTCGCAAGTAACAATGACCAATCGTTAGATCCATGCTGCATCTACGATGACCTGGTTTTCGATCTGCTACGATAAAGCCAGCATGCAGCCGCCCCATTGGTCGGGGACCGGCCAGCATCAGCAGGCACTCTCCGACTAGCTGGTATATCGTCTAGTGTGAGCTCACGCGTCCAGGCCCTAACGACGCATAGCACCGGTGGTTGGATTAGGCAGCCAGGGCTGCCTACCGTAGCAGTCATATTAGGGGCTCCTGGTCCTAACACGGCTCTATTAGGCTTACTTCTCCTGCGGCTGGTGGAGTCGAAAACAACCAGAACTGGCCTACCCAGGGCTTGCGTACAAATGAGCACGCCTGGATGCTGTGGGTGGACTCGGATACTTGACACCCCGCTTGATATTCTGCGATGGAAAATAAGTTGCAACAAATATGACACGGTCGCAGTGGTCGCCATGTGCTCTCCAGGCGCAGCGAATAAGGAAACATACCTCACCGTGTTTTTCCAAGTAGTGCTCCGTCCTCGGGGTCTACGGCACATAGCGCACCGTCTCCACGACCGAAATATAGAATTCTCCCATTAGCGCTCCATGATATGGCGGTAATCGTTCTTGCCACGTGTTTGGACGCGGCTGCAGCTTTTGCGCTTGCAAACTTCTGTAGAGACTACTTATGAGGGCTCTTGTATGAATATTTTCGAACCATAGTTGGAATTGCCGAGACGTTGTATATGCAGAGTACACCTTCAATCCCACCACAAGCCAAAAGTTTACCACTTCTACTGTACTGAGCGCAAGCAAACGCAATGCGATCTGGCGTTCGTAATCTTCTCCACTACCATGTCCTGATATCTAGCGACTCGTTCGACATCGCCGCGAAAATCAATGCCACCCGATAAAACGAAAATGTAAGCCTTTATTTGATATGGGCCACACCCGGCTCAATTGTTCTTAATGAAACGCAAAAGTCATCAACATTCAAATAGGTCTAGATATCCGATATCATCCGGATTCCGGATCTGATTCCGGATTTTGGAACGAATCTCGATCCCGACACATCCTGCATGTCTAGCGAAGTCGGATCTGATCCCGGTATGCGACTGCTTCCACAGTTACGTACGCTAAAAATCCGTTTCACTCGCTAGCAGATGTTGAATTCGCTGCAAGGAGAGAGCCCGCTGCCGAAACAGCGCTCGCCAGGCTGTCAGCAATCATCCTGCCTGCTTGCGTCCTCTCCAGCTGTGCCTGTGCCATTCGCCAAGGATGCACAGAAGCGGGAGAGGCCTGCCAAACGTCCCAGCCGTTCTCTACCCCGGCAATATGCTGCTCCTCGAGCCATCCAACTGCCTTCCTGGAGGCTACTCGCAGTTCGGGTGACATGAGTCCACCTGGTGACCACCACTTCACCTTGGCCGAATACAGGCCCACGAGGCGGTAATAGCACGCAACAAACAGGCCGAGTCCAATGACCACCCAAACGAAGACGCCCAGTTCTGAACGCGCGCCACCTCTCTTTGCGGCCTCGATTGCGATGATGGCTCCGACCCCGGCCAGCATGGCGAGTCCACCGGCCGCGAGCCCACCCAGGACGGTCTGTCCTTGCCCATCCTGCATCGAGAATATCGTTGGGTTGCCCTTGCCGTCAACCGCGAAGGTAGGAGGTGTTCGAATCACGCAGTAGATTACCCCACTGATGCTGATCGTCATGGTCAGCAGGCTCAGAGTCATCCATACTGCAGGCCTGGTAACCAAGTAGTAGGATGAGGGATCAGCTGCCATGGCTGCGGCACCTACCGCGACCAGAACAGCAAAAGCGATCACGATCGATGCATTGGATGAAACGGAAACTAGTTGGGGCACGCTTCCCTCTGGCTCTTGATCCTGAGCAATCATTTCAAGAATTCGAGCGGTAGATTGATCCGAGTTCGGTTCTAAAACGTAATTGGGCTGAAACTGCCCTCGTGACTTCGAGCCATCTCCTTCCGTCGGTGGCAAGTACGCAATATAAGGAACATTTTGCAACCCATGGGCTCTGAACGGGTTCGGGGACTTTTCAAAATCTGCATTCCATGTATTATCTAGGGCAGAGACGCAAAGAGAAGATCCATGACGGCGTTTTGTTTGCAGAGCACCAGTATGGTCAAATCAGAGACTCACCAGCTAAGGCAAAAAAGATCGTACTAGAATTCTAGTATACTTCTGTTTCATTTCGTCCATCTGCTGGACGATTCCACGCCATCCCATGCCAAATAGATCTCATGGCAGCTTTCATGCTAGATTGGGCCAAGATGCAACTCTAGCAGCGATACTTGGGGTTACGAGCAGTAAAAAGAGTAACCAGTCCAAACTTCCTTGTCTTAGCAAATGCGTACTTCTCATACTTCGCGTGAAGTGGAAGGAGACCTCCATCGGACCGCGATGAGGCTTTGCGAAGCTTCTCCAGCAAACCATCTGCAATTGAAGCCTCAGCTCCTGCCAAAAGGGCGCAGCATAAAGCTATTAATGAGATCATCCCGCAAGAAAGCTGAGATACCTTCGGACGACGATTGAAATGTGAATTCTAGAACATTGCGGCTGTTGCATCTAGGCAAATTCGATCGGAGCAGTGGGCGTGCTCTGTTACTACGTTGGCACAAAGTTCGCTCATAAGGCTAGTGCAAGCGGACTCATACCAAGTATCATGGAGTGGCTCTCAACCTTTCGAGATTTGGACTGGCGCATTGCTGCGGGGGGCATCGCTGCTGCGCTGCTGGCTGGCTTCATTCTCAAACGGACACTCAGCCCACGCAAACGATTGCAGGGTCAAGTTGTGGTGGTGACCGGTGCATCAAGCGGTATAGGTAGGGAAGTAGCTAGGCAACTAGCTTTATTAGAAGGAGCTACAGTCATTGCGCTTGCTCGGCGGGCTGAGAAGCTAACAGATCTTCGCAAGGAAGTGGAGGACTCCAACAACAATGACAAGAATGGCTCCATCGTACCAGTAGCTTGCGATTGTTCAAGCGGCGAAGATGTGAAGCAAGCTGTTAAGGCAGCCGGGTTGCAAAAAGGCCAAGTTGTCGCGGTGATCAATAACGCAGGGACAGGGCTGTGGAAGTTTTTGCACGAGCTTGACGGTACGGATGAGATTCATGCCGCTCTTCGGGCACCTATCGCTGCGTCATTGGTTACAACCAAAGCTTTTTTGCCCATGCTGGCAAAGACTGCTCTCCGCAGACAGCAAGAATGCAGCAAAGGCATGTTCGTGCTTCCCAGCGCTCCGATCCCACGCATCCTTACAGTAACATCCCCGGCATCTGCGATGCCGATGGCCGGTGCCACCTGCTACTCCGTCTCAAGACAAGCTCTCCGTGGTTTCACTAAGTGCATGCGAGCAGACCTGCGGAGCACCGGGATCGAGGCCCAAGAGGTCATGCTCGGCGAGGTGTCATCATCCTACTGGCAGAACAACCCCGGCAGCCGGAAAAGCCTGCCAGGCATTGCGGTGCTCCTCCCAGTCCTCTCGGAGGAACAAGCTGGCGGAATCATTGTGCAGGCGCTCGCAGGTGCGTCGTCCAGCGATGTCGTTGCACCAGTGCTCGCCTTGTGGCTCACGTGGTTGCACGCTGCAATGCCCTTGGTCGTTGAAACCGTTATGTACTCGACTGCGCCAGCGACGACCCTCGAGGCCATCGCAGCCAGTGGCATGGCTTCGGATGAAAACGGCAGCGAAGCGTATCTTCATGGAGGTGGGCGTCGCCCCAGCAGTCGTTCTTCCACATCTGGCGATAAAAACAAGACGCAGTGAGGCGGCGAGTTGTCCTGAAAAGAAACATGCTTATATGTGCTGATTTAACTTGAAAGAAAATTCCTATTCTTTTTTTCATCAGCCTGGCCGCAAGCCAGCAAATCAACAATTTGAACAATCTCATCTAGTGAGCGGTGAAAGCCCCGTGCCTGTGCTCGCCGTGCCACATCAAGTCAGCTGAATTCTGAGTCATTTTGAGCCGCAGCGAGATCAAACCCCCCCGGTGGTCGGGGTGGTGTCCTTCTTCGTCTTCCCACCGACTCAGCGTCTGGTGACTGCGCACTAACACATGCCTATCTCGTAGCTTGACCTGGTACACGTTCAGCACTGTTCGGGTCGTAGCGCAGCACAGATGCAAACCGCCTACTCCCGCGAAAAGCTGACTTGTTACCCTCGGATGGTGCTTTCACGTTATCGACACTCCGAGACGGCACGTGCTAGTTTGCAACTGATAAAACAGATGTATAGCCGTGGTCTCTACCACTGATTATTTGTTTCTGGTTCTCAGGACCCAGAGCAGGGACAGCCTCGGACAGATCCAAGTCGAGTTGGTTCTTTGGGCTCCCGAATTCGTTGCGATACGCCCAGCTGTCGAATATATGGGTCGACTACCTCATGGCGATACACTCAGTCTCTAACGCTTCGACTTTACTCCTTTCTGTATCGTAAAGCGCTCGTGCTTCAGCAGATTCTGTAACAGATCGCTCAAGCTTGGCTCGTAGCCTTGCCTCTCGGGTGCTGCTTTTTCCTTTAGTTGCAGCGAACTTCCGTTCTAGATCGTGCAGGCGCTTCTCGGCAGCCAATGCTTGCTAGCTTGCGAACTAAGCGCTATCTTCAGTATTGTCCTTTGCCGCTACTTTCTGCATCAACTATGTCACCTCTGATTGCACTCTAGTGCGCTCCGTTGCAGCCCCTTCGAGGCGAGCCCGCTCAATGCGGAGCAAAACCATCGACTCTCTGCGCGACTCTTCGTACTATAAAGTCGGTGCGCATGAAACAAGTGCCAAGCAATTCTGCAGGCGCAGCTATTTCGTCCGGGAAGTTTTGGGACGAGGAGCCACACACGCTGCATGTAGCACACATACATCGAGGTGGCGACCAGAGTTACTTGCACCATAGGCGCCGCTCTCCATGTAACCACTGGCGTCACCCGCTGGGGCCGTGTTCATCAATCGCTACTCCACCAGCTCGTCCTGAAGTTGGCGGGATACCATGAGCTGCACGAGCAGCTCATGACGGATGCTGGCAAGGCGAAGCTTGTATGATTCAATGCTGTGCATTCCATGAGCTGGCTTGTCATTGATCCCTGTAGGTGCGGGAACGATGTAGATGTGGCGGCCAATTTCTGCCGACATCTGTCTTGTATACTATTTCGGCATCTATGGTATCCTCCGTGTGTGCTTTCGTGACGCCCTTGGTGTTCTAAGTGATTGAGACATGTCTTTGTCTATCTATTCTTGAAGGCGCCTGTTCTTTTGCCGTTCAGCTGCAACGAGAGCTTTTTGTTGCATGACCCGCAAATGCATTAGCTTCATTTGTTCTTCCCTCTTCTGCGCACGGAAAGGGCTGGCGGGAGACAGCGTCTCATTCCTCGAGAGGATTGCCCTCAAGCGATTAACCTCCTCTTGCAGCTTTTTGCCATGATAAATTGAAGCATCTAGTTTAGATTGCATGCCAGGACTTACAACGCGTGTGCTCAATGTTTTCGCAGGAAATGTTCCAATAAGTCTCTGCTATAGTTGCTGCACCTACGTTCCTTGAAGTTGCTCCGTTGGGCCTAGTATTAAGCTTCCGGGACTGCTTGGTGTGGCGTCAACAGGCATAACCCAGGCCGATCCAAGTGTCGGCACACATTCATAGTTCATCTGGCTTTGTATTCGTAGTGCTTTGGATAGACTGCAAGTAGCATCGACAGCTGCAACCCCAATTCCACTAGAAGAAGCGCGTTCGTGCAGCGATCTAGAGGGTTGTACTTTACAGTATGCCGGTGATATTGATCTACTCAACGGCATGCTCGAAGGACTTTTCGCAGACTGGGTGGCGAGATTAAGCTGTTCTTGCAGCCGGACATGCTGCCCTTGTTCCTTTCGAAGTCTCGCCTGTGATGGGATTACGTCGGATAGACCTGAGTCTATAACCGTAACAGCTAGTCTATGCACCGCCTGGTTGTGCCCACGTCGAGATCGCAAATTTGTCCGGAGAGGTCGAATTCCCTCCTCCGGCTGTCCATAGTTACCATCTGACAGAGTACTATCCTAGAGCCCGGTGTCATCTAGATGTACGGCTGGGGTGCCAAGATGCCCACTGGTCGGCAACCCTGCGCTTTCAACACTATCATAATTTGGTCGTGGATGCTCATCCGACGAAAAGATGTCAGGAATTGACCTCCTCGCTACTTCAAGTTCCTGCTGGGCCCTTTCAGTCTATTCAAGCGAAGTAGCAGCGGGCTCGCGATCGCTGCATGCCTCTTGCTAGGATTGCAGCACCTTCTCTTGGGTCTCGTGCAATTGGCATATCATAGCGACCTATCTGGTGGCATACTCGGCAGCCAGCCCTTTAGACTTATCAAGCTCTTGCCGGAGCTGTTCAACTTCAGCTTTAGCACCATCTTCTACGACTGCCAACTGCTCTTTCGAGGAATCCGACTCAGCACGCACGGTAGCAGCCCGTGCTGATGCAGAAGCAAGCTCGTCACGAGTGCACCGGAGATCCTCAGAAAGCTGATAGTTCTTTGCGAGAGCAACTTCTGCATCTCGGG
>Ga0136560_1001280_pt1 | contig 12847 bp, 5 predicted proteins | sample AntRauMeHopE1497_FD_104925 | JGI IMG/M metagenome (GOLD analysis project Ga0136560, IMG submission 104925) | Saline lake microbial communities from Rauer Islands, Antarctica - Metagenome Hop E1 #497 | ecosystem: Environmental > Aquatic > Non-marine Saline and Alkaline > Saline | place... | reverse complement strand
GGAGGAGGCCAAGGAGGAGGCCAAGGAGGAGGCCAAGGAGGAGGCCAAGGAGGAGGCCAAGGAGGAGGCCAAGGAGGAGGCCAAGGAGGAGGCCAGCGACGTGGACACTGACCTCGACGTGAGCTCGAGCATGGCTGTCGGCGAGGACGCCGAGAAGACCCTCGACGACGTGCCCGCCAAGGACGGCACCACGCAGGACGCCGACCCTGCCGCGAGCGCCGCCGAGAAGCGCGCGGACCTCTCGGAGAAGATCGAGAGCATCAGCCAGGGCGACGGCTACGCGGCGCAGGCCGCCGCCACCGCCACCGAGTCCAGCGGTGACACCATCCTCTCCCGCGAGGCTCGCAAGTCGCTCAAGGCCTCCCACAAGAGCATTGGGTCGGCCAGCGACATCCTTGACGTCACCGCCGACGAGGCAGCCGCCATGGGCGAGGCCAGCGCTGCTGCCGGCGCGGACGTCACCGAGGCCGCGACCGACGGGACCGCCAATGCAACCGTGACGGCTGAGCCGGTGGCGGTGCCAGCAGTCAACGCGACGCCAGTGGCGGCCCCAGCAGTCAACACCACGGTGCCGGCTCCTGCTCCCGCCCCCGAGGCAGCGGCCCCGGTCGCCCCCGAGGCCCCCGCGGCTGAAGCGGCCGACGAGGCAGCCGAGGCGACCGCAGAGGCCGCCGAGGAAGCCGCAGAGGCTGTCGAAGAGCAGGCGCAGGAGGCTGCTGACAAGCTCGTCGAGGAGGCCAAGAAGAAGGCCGAGGCCGTGGAGGAGGAGGCCAAGAAGGAGGCCGAGGAGGCCGAGAAGAAGGCTGAGAAGGAGGCCGAGGAGAAGAAGGAGGAGGCCGAGGAGGACGCCAAGGAGCAGGCGGAAGAGGCCGAGGAGAAGGCCGAGAAGCTCGCCGAGGAGGCTGAGGAGAAGGCCGAGGAGGCCGAGGAGAAGGCCGAGGAGAAGGCTGAGGAGGAGAAGGAGGAGTCCAAGGAGGAGGCCAAGGAGGCCAAGAAGGAGCTCGAGGAGAAGCAGCTCGAGGCCGAAGCCGAGATCGCCGAGAAGGAGGCCGAGGTCGCGACCGCGGCTGCCAAGTCGGCCGGAGCCCAAGAGCCCGTGCAGGAGGAGTCTTCCGAGGAGAAGGCGGCTGAGGAGTCCGCCGCCGTGGACGAGGAGGCAAAGGAGAAGGACGCGAAGCTGGAGGAGGCTGCCGAGGAGAAGGCAGAGGAGGCTGAGGCCAAGGCCGAGGAGGCAACCAAGGAGGAGGCCAAGACCGAGGAGGCTGCCGCCGAGGAGAAGAAGGAGGCCGAGGCCGAGGCCGCGGCTGACGAGGCGGCTGAGGACGAGCCCAAGGCCGAGGGGGAGGCCGAGGAGGCTGACTCCGAGTCCAAGGTCGACCCCGACACCGAGGCCAACGCCATCGCCGCCGCCACCATGCTCTTCCAGCAGCCGTTCGACGAGATGCTCCGCCAGGAGCAGATGCAGCGCCAGCAGCCCCAGCAGTGGTTCCCCGAACAGGAGCAGGCCGAGCAGGACTTCCCCGGCTTCGCCCCCGGCTACTCCCTCATGCAGGCCTCGGCCAAGGCCCGCCAGCTCGGCCCCGAGGACTACCAGCTCGCGCAGTTCCAGCAGGCCCAGCAGCTGCCCCGCGCCGGAAACCCCTTCGCGCCCCAGCAGGTCGGCCCCGGTATGGAGCTCGGAATGCCCGCCGTGGCCTCGTCCTGGGGCGCCCAGTCCGCCGGCCCCGCGCCGGCCATGGTCGTCAGCCAGCAGCAGGCCGCCGCTACCGAGGCGATCCAGCAGCAGATGGCTGCCCCCGACCGCTTCCGCGAGCTCCGCGCCGCTGCTGCCAGCCTCGACGCCGCCGACCGCCGCCGCGCCGGCGTCGCCGAGGAGGACATCATCGACGAGGACGTCGACGCCGCCTTCCCCCGCTTCCGCGAGAGCCCGTACCTCGGCCCGGAGGACGACGCGTCCTTTGCCGAGGCGGTGGAGGAGCCGCCGATGTCGCCCGAGGCCGAAGCAGCCGCAGAGGCTGCCGGGCCCGACGCCGAGCTGACCGGCTGCACCTGCAAGTGCGGTGGGGCAGCCAAGGCCATGGAGGCCGAGGCCGCCGCATCGGGCGACGCCGACGCCCTGGTCGAGGCAGAGAAGGCCGCCGTGGAGGAGGCAGTCGCCGAGGAGGAGGCCAAGCAGGAGGGCAAGTGCTGCCCCTGCGCCGCCGCCGCCGCCGCTGCCGCCGAGGAGAAGGCTGAGGAGAAGGCTGAGGAGGCAGGGGACGCAGCCACCACTGAGGCTGACGCCGCCGCCCCTGCTGGCGAAACCGAGGGTGCAGCTGCCGAGGCTGTGGCCGGAGAGGCTGTGGCCGGAGAGGCTGCCGAGGAGGGCTCTGCTGAGGCCGCTGTCGAGGCCGAGGCTGCTGCCGAGGCTCCCGCTGGGGAGGCGCAGGCGGAGTCGGCTGCCGAGGCTGCTTCCGGCGAGGCTGGCGGCGCCGCCGAGTCAGTGATCAAGTCGATGGGTCTCGAAGAGGCCGCCGCGCTCGGGACTGAGGTCGGCCGCGAGGCGGGACGCAAGGCGGCCGCCCACGGCATGAGCTCGGAGCAGGTGGCCGAGGCGGTGGACAAGGCTCTGGCTGACCTCATGAAGGGCCTGCACAAGAACAAGGAGGGCGAGAGCGCCGAGGAGGCAGCCCAGGAGGACGAGGTCGCGGTGGACGCCGCTCAGACTGCCGTGGAGGAGGCCAAGGAGGAGGAGGAGACCAAGGAGGAGGAGGAGACCAAGGAGGAGGAGGCCAAGGAAGAGGAGGCCAAGGAGGAGGAGGCCAAGGAGGAGGAGGCCAAGGAGGAGGAGGAGGCCAAGGAGGAGGAGACCAAGGCCGAGGAGGAGGAGGCTGAGAAGGATGAGTCTGTGGCTGCGGCCACTGGCGAGGAGGAGGCCGAGCAGAAGGCCGAGGAGTCTGCCGTGGCCACGGAGAAGGAGGCCGAGGCCGAGCTCGAGGCTGCCGAGGCCAAGGAGGAGGAGGTCAAGGAGGAGGCCACAGAGGAGGCCGCCGAGGAGGCCGCTGAGAAGGTGGCCGAGGCCAAGGAGGAGGTGGCCGAGGCCAAGGAGGAGGTGGCTGAGGCCAAGGAGGAGGCTGAGGCAAAGGCCGAGGAGGCCGGCAGCGCTCCCGCTGAGGCTGGGGCCCACGGCATCACCGTGGAGCCGAGCTCGAAGGGTGGCGTCCGCGTCAGGGTCAAGGGAAGCGCAGGCGGCAGCGTCTCCTTCGGTGACCAGTGCGAGGGCGAGGGGGATGACACGGAGACTGTCACTCGTGTCTACCTCCGGGGCGGGGCGAAGAAGGCCGTCAAGGTGGGCGCGGATGGAAGCTTCACCCTGAGCCATGGCAAGGGTGGCTGCAAGCGCAAGAGCGCTGCCCAGCAGGCCAAGAAGGCGGCGGCAATTGCTGCGCTCCGCGAGGCGGCCGCGGCCATCAGCGGCGACGATGCCGAGGCCACGGCCGAGGCTGACGTCATCGCGCCCCCCGAGGAGGACGCCAAGGCCGGCGCCGAGCAGGTGGACACCGAGGCTGATGGCCCCATCATCATCGACCCGGAGACGGGCCTCGCCGAGGGTGCCGAGCCGTCGGGTGACAAGGCTTCCATCGCCGACGCCCAGACCCGTGTCGAGGGCCTACTCGATGATGCCATCACCCAGGCATCTCGTCTGCTCACCGGCGAGACAGCTGCTGAGGAGGCGGCGCTCAAGGTCGACGAGATCAAGAAGGCCCACGCAGAGGCCGACGCCGCAGCGCACCCCGCGGCCCATCACGAGGCCGACCACGCGGTGTCTGACGATCCCAACACCTGGGCACGCCCACGCGTCGTGGCGGCCGGTGGCCTTCGCGCCGCTCACCAGTGAGCGCCGCTCACCAGTGAGCGTGTGACCTTTGGGCTGCTATGCCTCTGCACGTAATCGCACCGCTTCACTCGAGCTGCTAGCGCCACACGCTCACAGCTCCCGCACAGCAATACTGCACTAGCGTCTGTGGAGCCGTTGTGCCCCTGAAGCATGCCTCGGCGTGCCAAGGCTGAGAAAGCCGATGACGATGCTTTCGAGGCTGCCGCGGAGTCATCTGGGTCTGAAGACACCGACGACTTCGTTGAAGAAGACCCAGACGACTCCGTTGCGACCCCGGCACCAAAGGAACCTGCCCGGAAGCTGAAAAAATCGGTGGCGAGGCCGACCACGTCACCTGTCAAGCGGCCTGCAAAGCGCCGCAGGTCAACCAGCTCGGCACAGAGCGCTGAGGGCAGTGTTGGTGCCAGTCCTGGCGGTGAAGACGACAACGAGACGCTCGGCCTCCCCCCGGACGCCGAGGATGCTGTCGACGACCTTGGCGGAGAGCGCATCATCGCGCCGGCTGAGCCACCTGAGGACCTCACGCTCGAACTGCTCCCGTTCCAGCGCGAAGCGCTGGGCTGGATGATCCGTCAGGAGCATACTGTGTATCGAGGGGGCATCCTTGCCGATGAGATGGTGGGTTCTGGCTCGGCGCTTTTGCTGCGTGCCCGAAGTTCCGCGATTGAGGCTGGCCGGCGCAAGGCTCGGTCTCTGACTGATGTGCGGTTGCCTCTTGTTTTCGCAGGGGATGGGAAAGACGATTCAGGCCATCTCTCTGATCTTGAAGAACCGGCACGACGAGATCACCGCTCCTGTCGCGGGGCACGCCATCTACGAATCCAAGGGGGTGCTCAAGCTGCGCAATGATGCCGAGAAGGAGCGCCTCAAGGCGGAGCGGCTCGCCAAGCGCCAAGCTGCCAAGGCGCTGCGCGAGCGGGAGAAGCGGCACAAGGCCCGTCGCAAGCGCGGCGAGCCAAGCGACACGGAAGACGACGGTGCCGAAACCGACGAGGACGAGCCCAAGGCTGCCACTCCCAGCGCAAGCTCGTCGCCGGCAGGGCGTAAGCCGCCAGGCGGGGTTGCCGCGTTGTCGACTACCGCGGGAGCCGGCGGCGCCCCGGCGTCTGCCCCTTCGCTCCGCATCGCGCTCCACCGGCCCGGCGCTGCCTCCGGCGTGCCCCGGCGGGCGACTGGCGCGGCAGGGTCTGCCCTCGACGACCCTGTGGCGGCTGCCGTCACGGCGGCCTTGCGCGACGGGAAGGGGCCGGTGCAAACGCGCTTCGGCCTGGACCCGGCCGCACCGTCGGAGTACACCTACCAGTCACGTGCCGCGACGGCCGACGACGTGGCAGAGGCGGTTCGGAAGGACAAGGAGGAGGCTGATGCCGGCGTGCGCCCGGGCCGCGGAAGCGCGGCAGAGGGGGGCGGGATGGAGCCCGCGCTCCCCCGGCTCGCGCTCAAGGCCCCGCGCGGCCCCGCGAGCCACGCCACCCTGGTGGTCTGCCCCGTGGTGGCCATCCCCCACTGGCAGAAGGAGATCGAGTCACGCACCGCCCCCGGCACGCTGCGCGTCCACGTGCACCACGGGCCGAAGCGGACGACCGACGTGGCAGAGCTGCTCCGCGCCGACGTCGTCATCACCTCGTACTCGGTGGTGGAGGCGGAGTTCCGCAAGATGATCGCGCCTTCCAAGGTCACCTGCGACTACTGTGGCCGCGTCTTCATGCCCGAGAAGCTCAGGACGCACCTCAAGTACTTCTGCGGGCCGGACGCGGTGCTGACGGAGGCGCAGGCGAAGCAGGAGCGCGGGGAGGGCAGCGAGCTCAAGGGCTGGGTCCGGAGCATGCTCAAGCGCCGGGGCGTCGACGTGGACGCGCTGGGCGGCAAGGGCGGCAAGGCAGGTCAGGGCGGCAAGGCGGGCAAGGGGGCGGGCAGCCCGGCAGGCAAAGCGAGCGCCAAGGGCGGCGACGACGCGCTGGCAGCGGCGCTCGGCGAGCAGGACGGGGATGGCAGTGACCGGGAGGGGCAGGAAGAGGAGGGCAGCGATGCCGAGGAGGAGGCCACGTGGACGGGCGCCGGCCGCGGGTCTCGGAAGGGCGCTGCCAAGGCCAAGGCCGTCCCTGCCAAGCGGGGGCGCAAGGCTGCATCGCCCAAGGCCGCAGCTGCGGCATCGGCGAGGCCGTCAAAGGACAGCAAGGGCGAGGACCAGGACGACGATGTGTTTGCGCCGGACTCCGACGACGAGGACGACGAGGACGACGACGAGGATGACGACGACGACGAGGGCGAAGACGAGGAGGCGGCGTCCTCCAGCTCCAGCAGCTCTGCCGCTGTGGCTCCCGCTCCCAAGGCGAAGAAGCGGAGCGCCAAGCCGCCCGGGCTCGGCCCCGTGTCGGTGCTTCAGAAGATCTTCTGGCGCCGTGTCGTCCTCGACGAGGCCCACGCCATCAAGAACCTGGCCTCCGCCACCGCCCGGGCCATCCTGGCCCTGACGGCCGAGCGCCGGTGGTGCCTCAGCGGCACGCCGCTGCAGAACCGCGCCGGTGAGCTCAACGCCCTGGTCCGCTTCCTGCGCGTGGACCCCTTCGCCTTCTACTTCTGCTCCGGCTGTCCCTGCAAGAGCATGGAGTACCTCTTCCGAGGCGGGGTCCGCAAGTGCCCCCAGTGCGGGTGCTCCCCCATGCGTCACTACTCCTGGCTCGGACGGTACGTCACGAACCCGATCCGGTACCGCCCCGGCACGCCGGCGGCGGCCGAGGGGATGAGGCGCCTCCGCGCGCGGATCCTCCCAGCCATGCTCCTCCGCCGCACCAAGGCCGGCCGGTCCGGCGACATGGCCCTGCCCTGCCGCCTGGTGCGGCTGCGCAAGGACCGGCTGGACAAGTTCGAGGACGACTTCTACTCGGCGCTGTACACGCAGTCGCAGGCCCAGTTCGACCGGTACGTGGGGAAGGGCACGCTGCTGAACAACTACGCGCACATCTTCGGCCTTCTCATGCGGCTGCGGCAGGCGGTGGACCACCCGTACCTGGTGCTCTACTCACAGACGCAGGCCAACCAGGCCGCGGGGTCGGCGGCGGCGGCCGCGGCGTCCGACGGCGCGGGGGGCGCGTGCGCGCTGTGCGGGGAGGCTGTGGAGCGCCCTGTCACGGGCAAGTGCGGGCACGTCTTCTGCCGGGAGTGCGTCACGTCGTACCTGCAGTCGTTCGACTCGGGCGGCGCCGAGGAGGGCATCGACAAGGAGGAGGACCGCCCGACGAAGCGTGCCAGGCCGGGGACCGACGGGGAGGGCGACGAGGAGGAGGAGGAGGAGCAGGAGGACGAGGACGAGGAGGAGGAGGCCGGCCCGGTGGTGGCCAAGTGTCCGTCCTGCCTCGCTCCGCTCTCCGTGGACCTGAGTGCCAGCGCCAGCGCTGACGCCGACGCGCCCCCGACCGGCCGCGGACGGCAGGGCATCCTCTCCCGGGTGCCCCCGTCGCAGCTGGGCGCCGGCTTCCGCTCGTCGACGAAGATCGAGGCGCTGCTGCAGGAGCTGAGCAGGGCACAGGACGAGGAGCCGGGATGCAAGAGCATCGTCTTCTCGCAGTTCACGTCCATGCTGGACCTCGTGGAACACCGCCTGACGCACGCGGGTGTGCGGTGCGTGAAGCTGGACGGGCGCATGAGCGTCAAGGCCCGGGACCGGATCATCACCGCGTTCGGGGAGGACCCTTCCATCCTGGTCTTCCTCATCTCGCTCAAGGCCGGCGGCGTGGCGCTCAACCTCACCGCCGCCAGCCGCACCTTCCTCATGGACCCGTGGTGGAACCCGGCGGCGGAGGAGCAGGCGCTCGACCGCACGCACCGCCTCGGGCAGCACCGCCCCATCACCGCCGTGCGCCTGGTCATCGCCGGCTCCATCGAGGAGCGAATCCTCAAGCTGCAGGAGAAGAAGAAGCTCGTCTTCGAGGGCACCATCGGGCAGGACAGCCAGGCCCTGGCCCGCCTCACGGAGGCGGACATGCGCTTCCTCTTCAGCGGGTGAGGCGCCGACGGCGCGACGGCGCCGCCGCGTGACTCGCCACAGGGGCCAGCAGTGCGTGTCCCAGCGAGTGTTGCAAGCCCGTTCCAGTCGCTGCGCACGCACTCGCGCCGTCACAAAACCTCGGACTGCCCTCCCGGCACCACACGGAGCGCCTTTCCGAGCCTCACACGTGGCCGGGAGCGCTGCAGCGGGTCCCGCCCGCTCCGCGCAGACACTCCGGACGAGCGGGAGGAGGGGCCGGACCCCCCAGACACGGACGAGCCGCCGGCCGACGGCGGGCGGCCCGTAGCCGACGTCGGTGCCGCCGCCACCGCCGCCCGCTGACGGGACGAGGCGGGGGATGGAGGCACCCGCGGCCGGGCGCCCGCGCCCCTGTGAGGGGTCCGTACGCGGGGGACCGGGCTTGGCGCGGACAGCTCCCCCGCAGGGTCCGCCGTCCGCCGGGCAGAGCCGAGGCGCACGGGCCGTCGCGGCGAGGGGGACGGCAGCGCGATGGGAAAGCGGCGGACCGCCCGCGCCGGCGGGGACATCATGGCCGACGGCGCTGCTTCGCTGCCGGCTGCTGAGCCCGTGCTGACTCTGCCGGTGCTGACTCTGCCAGTGCTCGCTCTGCCAGTGCTTGCTCTGCCAGTGCTTGCTCTGCCGGAGCTTCCCGAAGAGGCGCGCCGCGCGGCCCGAGCCGCCTCGGCGTCTGCCGCAACCGTCTCCCAGTCCTCTGCGGCGGGGCGTTCTGGGATGAGGCCTCCCACCCAGGCGTGTCCGCACGCCTCCTCTGCCGACATTCGCTCCGCCGGCTCCCTGACGAGGAGCCGCCTGCAGAAGTCGGCCGCCTCGGTCGGCACGTCCAGCCCCGCCGGGAAGTCCCACTCGCAGCGGCGGATGCGGGCCGCCATGCCGAGGACGCCCGTCTCGGTGTCGGCGTCGTCGGCGGGGCGCGCGACCGCGAACGGTGTCTCCCCGGACAGCAGCTCGAACGCGAGACAGCCGAGAGCCCACATGTCCGCGGGCCGGCCGTGCTTGGACCGGCTGACCGTGCCGGTCTCCGCGGCGACGAGGGCGGCGGCTAGCTCCGGGGCGAGGTACTCGGGCGTGCCGCACAGCGTGGTCCGCCCGTCGAACGGGGCGGGGGCGTGAACCGACCACCCGAAGTCGGCGAGCTTGGGCACGCCCTCGGCGTCGAGCAGGATGTTCTCCGGCTTGACGTCCCGGTGGATGACGCTGCGGCGGTGGCAGTGACGGAGGGCGTCAGCAACGCCGGCGACCATCGTCCTGGACTCTGGCTCCTCCATGCGGTGCCCGGGCAGGCCCTGCAGCCTGCGGAACAGCTCCCCGCCCTCGCAAAACTCAAGCACGATGATTGCCCGGTTGGCGTCGTGGAAGTAAGCCAGCTGCCTGGCGATGTTAGGGTGCCTCAGGCGCGCCTGAGTCTCGACCTCGCGCCTGAGCTGGTTCACGCAACCCTCCCGGATGAGGGCTGCCTTGCTCAGAGATTTCACTGCCACGCGGCGGCCTGTGGCCTTGTGCGTCGCAGAATAGACATGGCCGAACCTCCCGCGCCCCAGAGCACGCCCGATGACAAAGTCGGAAAGCTTCACACGCTCCTCCTCGTCGTCCATAGGATGAATGCACACGCTTCGGCAGGCTAGGCGGCCTCGGTGCGGTGGCCTGGGATTGTGCCAACGGGTGGCAGAGCATGGAGATCGGCGGCCGCGGGGTCATTTTGCGGGTCACTCGCCGGCCTAGCCCCGCTGCGACCAAGGAGACCCCGGTCCCCAACCCTCCGCGGGAAGTTCGAGCCAGGTGCATGCTCTGATGTCGAGCACCGATGACGGCTCCATGCTCGTCGTGTTTCAAGGAGGCGTCGCGCAGCTGGGGAACGGAGGCTTCCTCGCCGAGTTGACGACGACAAAGTCAGTGTCGCTTGGTGTTACAGGGGACCTGTGGGACGCCATTGAGCTCTTTGTTGCCGGTCTGCGCCACTGCCAGTCTATGCTGCGGGAGGACAGCTCGGTATCGATGGAGACGGTGACAAGCAGCCTAGAAGCGTCAGTGGCGCGTGGCACCCTGCGCAGCGCCGTCGAAGACGCCCTGGCGGTGAGATAAATGTGGTTTCAGTCGTCTTTCGGATGCGCTGCTGCGCCGTGAGCGGGCGGGGGCTGCCTCAGAGGGCTGGCACGGGCGAGCAAGCTTCTCGCGGGTCAAAGCCAGACCCGCCCCACTCCCGCGTCGCGTGGTATCTTGAACCCACCATCGTGCAGGCTCAAGCAATGGCTCACAGGCGAGCGGCGGCAATGCGCTCGATGGGCGGGCCGGGGGCGGCGCTGGACGGGGCAGTCTCGATGCCGGCTCCGCGCCGAGGGCGGCAAGGGACTGGCGCGCCGCTGGCCCAGCCGCGGGGCGCGCCGCGGTTTGGGCCAGGCATTGGGTCCGACGACGGCCGGGGCCGGGCGGACGCGGGCTGGCGCTCGCTGGTTCGGGGTTCTGACGGCGGGCACTTGCCCGCCCTGGACGGCATGCAGTCGGACCTCTCGGACCACGTGCCTCCGGCGCTGCCTGCTGCAGATGCTGCCGGGACCTCCGCAGCTGCGGCCCTTGCCGCGCTGGCCGCGTCGGGCCCCCGCAAGCGCAGCGCCGAGGCCTCAGGCATGAGCGACACCGGCGGGATGAGCGACGCAGGGGGATTCAGCGACGCCGGGACACCCTTTGTGACCCAGGCCGCCAAGCGCATGGGCGTGGCACCCCCCGGCGCGGGACCGGGGGCCGTGCCGGCACCGCTGGGCTGGGCCGTGCGGGGTCACGGCGAGCACGACATCCCGGGGCGACGGCGGGCCCCCGCGTCGGCACCCGCCGCGCCTGTCGCGTCGATCAGCCCTGCGGCGTCCGCGTCCACCCCGGCCGTGCGGCTACCGACGCTACGGCCGGCGGCGGCCCTGCCTCCCAGCGTGGCCGACCCCTCGCCGCGGGCGGCACACACCGCCCACGGGCCGGCCGCGGGCATGCCACATCCCTCCGCAGCGTCCATGGCCGCAGCTTCTGGCGCCGCCGCCCGCGAGGAGGACGAGGACGACGACGAGGACCATGGCGACGGCGCTGCCGCGTCGGCATCGCTGCGCGCCGCCCGCTCCCGCGGCAGTTTCGTCTCCAGCCTCGCCAAGACGTCGGAGCTCAGCGTTTCGACGCAGGTGGACCCCGCCACGGGCCGCCGCGTGGTCGCCTTCGGCGTGCCGCCGCGATACATGGACCTGCAGGAGTACGACGAGAAGACGTCAGGCCGCCTCCCCCTCGAGACGGTGCGCCGCCTCAAGCAGTGGGTCGTGGACAACTGGTCGCACCCGTACCCCCAGGAGGTCGAGAAGGCGGTCATCGCCCAGGCTTGCGACATGAGCCACCAGCAGGTCTCCAACTGGTTCCGTAACGAGCGCAAGCGAGTCTGGCTCCCCCTCAAGCGCCGGGCGGAGAAGCACGCCCACCAGATGGGCATCGCCTGACGACGCAGAGGGTCGATGCTCGATCCTCACGAGTGCCATAGCGGGAATTGAGAGAGTGAGTGCCCTGCCTCTGCCTCGCCCGGCAGAAGCAGCGCCAGGCAGTCGGGTCAGATACACACGCGTCGTTCACACCCCAACATCGTGATGCTGCGCCACGGGATGCGGCACGTCATGGCGGCCACGACGGGGTTTTCCCGGCGGCTTTCCTCGAAAGCCTCCGTCGTAGATGTGGGGCTGATGTCGGGCACGCCACAGGACGACGCCACCTGGGCTGCCAAATTGTTGAAGATGCCCCAAGGCTCGTTCACGGGGACGGCGCCGTCGGTCGGAAGCCCGGCGTCGCCCGCCCTTTCCTTCCTCCCAGGCCTGGAGGGCCCGACAATGGCCTTCCCGCACTGTGTGGTTGGGGTCTCAAACTTTGACAGCGCCCTCCGCGACGCGAAGAAGCGGGGAGGCGTGGTCCTCTTCTCGGACAAGACCCGGGATGACGTGCCGCCGTACGCGACGATCCGCACGCCTGGTGGCGCCGTGTTTACGGTCATCCATAGGTACCGGAGGGCTCCAATCGCAAGTGTTGTGCTCCTTGTCAAGGACGTCTCCGAGGCTGCCGATTTTTGGGAGCGCTGCGTCGGGCTGGAGCGCCAAGGCGAGATCGGGTCGCTGTCAGCCGATGCCGCGGCCATGGATGCCGCGTTGTCAGGCGCAGCCGATGCTGGCACATCTGCGCGGGCGTGGGTTGACGCTCCCGAGGCCGCCGCGCCCGTGCTCCCACCGCTTGAGCTGCTGCACGCGTCGGCCGTGTCCGCGGGAGCGCCCGCCGAGTCGCTGGCCGGAAGACAGTGGTGCGTGATGAGCGGGGGCAGCCCGAGGACGTCTACGAGCGTCGTGCTGCTTCAGTCCCGCGCCGGCGCCGACGAGGAGGGCGCGGGGTCGTCGGACGCGATGCGGTGGGCGACGGGGGACGCTGTCGTGACGGTCCGTGTCCCGTCCGTGTCCGAGTGCTACGGCTGGATCATCAGGAGGCCCGAGACGGAGGTCGACCCCGACTTTGACGAGGCGGCGGCGGCGGCGGCGGCGTCGCAGGGCTCGGCGCCCCGGCACCCGCAAAACGTGGACACGCGCGTGGCGGCGCTGTGGGCCACGGACCTGGACGGGAACGTGCTGCGCATCGTGCAGTCGTCGTGAGCGGTGCGCCCGCAGTCGCAGTCGCAGTCGCATTCGCATTCGCACTCGCAGTGCTCACGGGCCGCACACGTGCGCCATACCGAGCAGATGTCACTCGACGCTCGCCCGTGCCACGGCGCCCGGGGCCGCCCTGCCCTTGATTCGGCGGCTACGAGCGCTCCGGGGGCGGCCAGACGCCCTCGGTCACGAGGCCCACGACGACTGTGACGTCATCGGGGATGCCGCCCGACCACATGATGTCGTTGTCCTTGGCCAGGATGGCGAAGGGGCTGTCGCGGGACTTGTCCATGG
>Ga0136560_1001279_pt1 | contig 12848 bp, 18 predicted proteins | sample AntRauMeHopE1497_FD_104925 | JGI IMG/M metagenome (GOLD analysis project Ga0136560, IMG submission 104925) | Saline lake microbial communities from Rauer Islands, Antarctica - Metagenome Hop E1 #497 | ecosystem: Environmental > Aquatic > Non-marine Saline and Alkaline > Saline | place... | reverse complement strand
GAGTGAGATATGGCCCCCTTGATGCAGGTATAGAATGCAGAATCTAGATTCTGAATCTAAGATTCAGATGCTACATCCCCGCCCTCACCTGCCAATCGGTGACCGCGAGCCCGTCTCCAAACCCCATCTGTTCCCTGACCAGGGAGGTCAGGATGGGCTTGGATGCATGTACAGGCATGCCATTGATGCTTGCAGAGTTGATCATGATAGTTTTAGCACCCGCGTCGAAAGCTGCCTGGAAGGCCGGCACAAAGTATTGCCGGAGGTATGGCTCAGGCAGCCAGGCGTCCGTCCTGTCTTTACCCGAACGGGGGGCGGAATATCCCATGAGGTGTTTCGCTGTTGCCGCGACCGAGTCACTAGAGTTGAGTCCCGTGGACTGTGCCGATGCGATGAAAGCAGCGCCCATCGTGGACCCCACGAGGGGGTCCTCGCCAAAGGTCTCATAGAGACGCGGCCACAAAGGCTGCACGCCGGCTCCGAGGACCGGAGAGAACATCCAAGGGATTCCTGCCGCTCGAGTGTCCTCAGCTGCACGTCGACCGGCGGCGGCTGCACATGTAGGATCAAATGTGGCAGCAACCCCCGTGTTGTGAGGGAAGATGGCGCTCCCTGGCACATAGTTCGCTCCGTGTACCGAATCGAGTCCGTACAGGACAGGGATGAAGGTTTTGTCTGCCGACTATGATTTGCGCGATGCGTCCTGTACAGTGCTGATGATAGATCGCCACTCGGCTACGCTCCAGCCAGCAGAGGCATTGCCAACGGAATCGTCGCACAAATCCACGCCGGTATACATTGTATTGATTACAGACCCGATCTTGTACTGGTCGAATGTTTGCTCCAATTTCGTCTGGTCGAGCACAAATGGCTGACCTAGCTTAAGTGGCTGCGCATTCTTGAAATAGGAGATATCCAGCTGAGTCATTTGGCCTATCTTCTCATCCACCGTCATCTATGATAGAATATCCTTTGGCGATGGTACAGCATCAGAACGGGCCACACCGGTCGACGCAGCTAGTAAAGCAAAGATGATCTTCATTCAAGCCCTGTTCTGACAAGTTACAGAGTTAAATAGGTGATCAAAAGGCAATGATGTGGAAGTTGCTGCTGGATGTCGCGGCGGAGTTATAGCGTGTACAAACAGCCCACATAATTCATAATTTGATCCCGAAAGGCAACAGTAAAGTATTTGTGTTCTACAGATATGGGAAACGAATCACTGAGCTGGTTGAATACTTTCTTGTTTATCACTATCGCTGCTAGCACCTACGCGAACAGTGATCTCCTGTTCCAGCTCAATGGGCCTTCAAGTATGAACGAGACACTTCGCGAGGCAGGAGGACGGGCAGGCGTGTATATTGGGGGTGCACACTTCTATAAACTTCTATTCAATACATCAGAGCCAGAATATGGGCAACTGCTGAAGGAGCAATTCTCCATCACAACTCTAGGCAACGGGTGCAAGTGGTCCAGGACGGCTACTGCTCCCCCTCCCGCACACTTAAACTTGTCGGAATGCTTGCAGAGCTAGCGTTGGGTCCAACACACAATGAAAGCCCAATTTCGACTTCATAATCTGTGCTGGGGCGTACACAATCCCAGCTGGTTGGGTCCCTAGAATTCGACCGTGCTATCAAGCCTGTTACGCGCCCATGTCACCGAGATGATCGATCTGGCGGGGCAATTCCCAATCGTGACTGATGTTGTGAATGAAGCCTTCTGCACAAAAAGCGGCGGGACTGGAACTGGCGGATGCTTCCCCTCGGACGGAGACCTGAAGAACGGCACGTGGTATCCGAAGCTTCCAACCTATGTCGATGATGCATTCAAGGAGGCGGCAATCGCACGCGATTCGGCAGGAGCGGGAGCCGCAGGAGGTGAAGCCACTCTCAGCATGGAATGGCCGCGACTGTCACTCTACGTCAATGATTTTGGTGCAGAAGCCGCGAATTCTACCAAAGCTCAGCATTAGCTGCAGTACGTCAAGGGCATGCTACAGAGGGGAATACCTATCGATGGAGTGGGGCTGCAGATGCACGTCAAGCCGGGCAACGTCCCAGATCCGGTATAGGTACTTGCCAACATGCGACAGCTCCAGGCCCTTGGTCTGGGCACGCAAATCACAGAGATGGACGTTCCGTGCCCAGAATGCGTCCCCGGTCCTGCTGGGGAACAAGCCCGGGAGCAGCAGGCCAAGGTGTACGGAGACATGCTGACGGCTTGTCTCGCGGCCAAGGCGCCGCAAGCTGGGGCCGGACCAGGATGTGGCGGCTTTGTAACGTGGGGATTTACCGATAAGTACACAGACCTCGGCCCGGGTTCGTATCCGCTCCCGTTCGATGCCGAATACCAGCCCAAGGAAGCTGCCCTAGAGCTGCTAGCTGTGTTGTAGCATCACGCTGCTGGTATCAGAGACCCGACGAGGCCGTGGGCGTGGAGAGTGGGCTGAAATATCCTTTTTGCCATATGCTCTGGAGTGTCATAGATCTAAGATCTAGTACATGGTCTACGACCTCGTCGAAGGGGCAATCCCGATACAGCTTTTCATGCCCACGTGCGCGAGGGGGTGCATTGGACCGTGGGTGCATTGGACCGTGGGTGCATTTGACCGTGGGTGCATTGGACCGTGGGTGCATTGGACCGTGGGTGCATTGGATCGTGGGTGCATTGGACCCTGCCTCTCATTCAGCTCATATACCCAAGTTTAAACTTGGGTTCAGTACTTTTGCTCCGGCGTTTTTATTTCAGTCCTCTTTGACCTCCTCTGGGCTCCAAATGCAAGTACTCGATCGCATTCCGTGAGGACTGTCTCAGGTAGGGACAGCTTGCCTCTGACAGCTGTTCCAACATGAGCACCCGACAGCTTCTAGTGCCGATGCACCTATCTGTACGCCGAGGCATGAGCACCCGACAGGTTCTAGTGCCGATGCACCTATCTGTACGCCGAGGCGGGGTCCAGTACAAACTCATTATGATTTATTTCCAAATATATAGCGATGGGATGAGCACGGGCGAGTGTGGCTGTTGCATCAATGCCAGCTGCAGGACCAACCACTGATGCGAAGGCTTCTTGGGCTGGTGATGCGAGTGGTTGTCGGGGTGTGACAGTGTCGTCTAGTATTCGCAACCTCCCCTTTGCCTGCAGCTCCAGTGCATCCAATCGTGCCGTAGTCATCGCAATAGCTCGTTCCACGACGCCCATCAGGTACATGAGGGACTACTCGGGTGCATCCGCTGCGAGTGCATTTCGCATGGCCTCCATGACATACATGGCCGGTTCTCGCGCCTCCAAGTAGCCACTAGTCGCTTCATGTGATGATTTTGCACTCCGCTCTGTATCGCATTTCGAATCCATCGTGATTGATGTTCTCATTTGCTACCGCTGCGAAACACTGTGAACACTGGAAGCTACACACCAAGCCTTCCAAAAATTGTGCTGGCCGTTTGCGCCTGTGTGACGGCACGCCTTCTCCACACTATGAGACGAAGCATCACTTCGTTCATCGAATTCCAAAGCCAGTTCTAGGCATGCGGCCTCTTGGAATCCTGCGAACGGGAGTGTGTCAGAATCTGCTCTTGCCTAAACCCCCCCACTAGCATCTCTAGTGGACCCATCGACAGAAGGCACCAGAGCTGAGACTGCGAGGCTCCCAATGCATTCAATATCTACCAGTTCAGGTTCAAACCATCGTTCCAAGCGTCTCTGGTCGATGATGCCATCAAAACACGCAAGTGCTGCGTCTAGTCGCACAGCCGCAATTCCAAGGGCTACCCACTTGGCGTTTTGCGGCCATCCCGGAGGCATGGAGCTCACTGCAGTCGCGATGCCCCCTTCGGATGCCATTCCGATACCGACTGGCCCTGACCCTGACCCTTGGCTGGTGCCGGTGCCGGTATCGGTGCTAGCAGGGTCAATGTGTGCAGCAGCAGCAGCAGCAGCATCAGGGCCTAGCGTAGCCGCCCTACACGATCCCGTCGGAGGCTTTGGCTCACCGTACCAAGCTGCCATCGAGAACTTGGATATGGACCTTGCCGTTTCCCGCGGGCTACGCACCACATGAACCAAAATGGTTGGACTGAGAATATCTTTGCTTGGTATTGGAGCACTCATACGCAGCTACCTTGCACCATCCTGTTGGGGGGTCTATTCTACGTCCTGGGAGGTTCCTGCATCTGCATCTGCATCTGGACAAGGACCAACTATTGCTTCGCTACCGCTGGCGATTTGCAAGCTTCTCTCATCCGAATCTAAGTCAAAGTGTGTGAGTGTGCATGTATTCTCAGTGGACGTTATCCCTCCCGTAGATAGATGGCCCAGCTGGATGAGTAAAGGCAGCCGGAAAGCATCTTCAGGCATCTTGTGAACGATGCAGTCTATGTCGATCGGTGACGCTGAGATTGAAATGCTGGCCGCTGCAATTCGAGGTCGAGTCGATATATCTGCTCCCTATGCTGTGCTCTTACTGCTACCAAAGCACGTGTCACCTGGATGTTCATGCGAAGTCGTAGAAGTGGGCTACTCTTGCGTGGCCCACGCGGACAGACCGGGTTCTGGTTGGCTCGTTCCACAGCTGCTGGCAGGGGCTGCTATCTCCCCAGCAACAAATGATGCTTCGGCACAAATGCACCGGTGCAGATCATGGAGACAGCTGTTGCTACAATCTACATCCAAGCGCCCGCATCGCTGCCAGCTTGCTATCGACCACACGTCAGAGGAAGGTAGGTGATTTATCCACACAGCTCTGGGTTCATTGAGCATTACCGATGTTGGGCCGCTTGACAGTAGTCTTGCAACTGCCGTGGTTCCTGATCGACCGCATCCAAACACGAAAACGAACGGAATTCTCGCGGTTGATTTCCCCTTCTCTACAGTTGGACGTTCGCCAGAAAACGGCAATGAACCAGTCAATCGGTATCGAAGAAAGGGGGTTGGAAAGCTTCGTTTTGACCTATTAGAAATGTCCCACTCTAACAAACAGGCCTAATTGTGACGATTCAGCGCATCAGTCAAACAAGTCATGGTCGGCAATGAATCAACGACACCGAGTGACGTAACTAGAACCAAGGCTTGCAATTTGCGCCTGTTTGTATCGCATTCAAGGCACGAGCAGGTAGTATCCATTGTTAAATTAGCAACGCATATGTATGGAGTTGAAACGGGAACAACTAATTTCCATGGAGGGCAATTATCAATACTCAGTTGCCTTTCGGGGCTCTGTGGGCTGAACTCGTCACACCCAAAGGATCGGTTCGTTCCCGCGAGTCGCGACCTAGTAGGCATCCGGACCGGAAACCACGATCGGGACTTCACACATGGATGCTTTTCAGCTCGTAGCTTCGCGGCACATCCGATCGAAGACATCCCGTGGGTCTAGGAGTGCAAACACGACGGGAGCAAGCTGCCTCACCGCCCGCAAGACATCTAATGATAACTCTTGGAGATGCACCCGATCACGCAGCAACCTCTGCATGGCGACTGTATCGAGCACTGCACCTGCCTAATGCCTCTCGATTGGCTGCACCCATGTCGCCAAGAGCAGCAGTCGATCATCTGATGTCATTGAAGGCCCTTTAGACGTGGTAGATGTGCCAGCACCAGCCCCAGCGCTTGCATCATCAAGGCTCGATGCACCAGCTCGGGCACAAGCGCCATGCCCATCATCTGCCGCCATCGCCATCTCCAGAAGTTCCAGGGGCACCGATTTTGCATCTAGATGAAGTGGAAATGTATTGGCACCACCATGCGATGCACTACTACCCCTGATATCGCTACTAGCAGCAGTAGCAGTAGCAGTAGCAGTAGCAGCACGGAGCTCGGGCTAGGGCTAGGGCTAGGGCAAGGCTTGGCTCGCCCTTGGTCCCCCCTGTGTGTGTTCCTAGATCTAGGTGGTCAAACTGGCGCTCTGTTGCTCGTCTTCTTCGGGATCATCTTCTTCAGGCCTTTCGGCACCGCTTGCGTGTGGAGGTGCCTTGCGCTCTAGGAGAGATACAACCGATTGGCCGGCAGCTTCCATCACGATCCTCCAGCTGTGTGCCAAGAATGCAGCGAGCTGAGGCCGAGTCCTCGCCACGGGCCACATTTTCTTTACGGACTGTACGAACGATCCTACCTGCATCTAGCCTTTCGATGCCCGAAACATGGCACGCTTGAAATCGCCCACTGACTAAGAGCTTGCCTTGGATGGGATATTGTGCCTCCGAAGCAGCAGGACTACGTCACTGGGAGCCTCCGAGAGGATCCTTCGGCGGATGAGGGCTCGCGTATGCGCTTTTAGAAATAGCACGCAACTCACCTAGAGACGATACGCCCTCAGATTCATCGCAGCCTCCAGAAGATAAATGGCGTTCCACAGGTCATCTGCACTGGTCCTCGCCGCTCTTTGCTGGAGCACGCCTGTTCGAGCTATTTGCCCAAGTACCCGGCGGACTCGCTGGACAGCATCTGGATTATCATTCTCCACCCCGGTTCCCACGTGGTGCGCCAAACCTACATGTCCCGGCGCAGGGCGTGCCTCACCAGCTCCTTGGCTGCTCCCACCTGCTTGATCTGCCCTGGTGTCAGACTTTCCTTCCGTCCCTGCCATTCCAGCAGTCCCGTCCCCTGACCCCATGAGCAACTCTTGCAGCCGGCGCTCAGCCTGTCGTCGTAGGGAAGGCACTCGAGGCTGACCTAAAGTCGAGCGGGCAGCAGCATCAGCGACCCGGCCAAGCTTGGCAATGCTGAGTCCAGCTGCCCTCACACTGCTAGGCATCCCATTCCTGCCTAGGAAGGGGGAGGTGCCATCATCACTCTCAAAGCGAGCACCTCCCATGCTGCGCTGATCAGGACCCGCCCCCTTCATCGCAGCCGGAGCCTTGCCAGCGAGGCTGGCTGCCTTGAGAAGATCCACCCCTTGCATCATGCTGGGCAGTTCAACATCGTCTCCTTCCGTCTCTACGAGATCAAGGGCTTCGCTGAGACAACCGGCAGCCAAGTCGCGAACTGCAGCGCTACGGGACTACAGCGCCGAAACCAGTGCACGAACTAGTCTTCGTCGCACCTCCACCCTCACCTTGTTCCCTGGTACCCTCTCTATCACTACTCTGCAGAATTCGATGCAGCGATACTGCCGGTTGGGTGGCTGCGCCCCGAGCGAGCCAAGCGATCGAGAACCAGATGCAGTGTACGCGACCCCGTCGATTCCAGTAGATACGAGTCGGAGCACGGTGCTTGGTCCTAGGCGTCTCTCTGCTGCAGCCTGCAGCAGGCACTGCATGATCGGCTCGTCTAGACTAGAAGCCCCATCAGCACATGCATCAATCACGATGGGGGCCACAACTGCGGCGAGCTCTCCACGCTTGACGTTCAGCGGTGATCGAAGCAGAGCATAGAACAAGTTGAGAGCTGCCCTCTTGACCGCAATGCTGCTTGTAGCTTTAGACACACACGACCGAAGGAGTGCGAGGAAAGCAGGCCTACCGGTTGTGAATGGAGTCTTGATCTATCGGGCCGGGTCCGTGCTCGAAGGCAATGCGACTGCATCGGATGCACCGACTCCAACCCCAACTCTGGCTGAGACATCAACGCCAGCTCCAGCTCCACTTGCAGGCCCAATGGACCTTGTGAAGGACGCGGCGTTCATCGCTGATACGGCATCTGCAACCATCGTGAGGCGGTCCAGCCGTTCCGTTACCGCTGCAATCATGTCGGCCAGCTTGAGCACGCGGTTGTTGTCTCGCCGCCTCGCCACCCACGACCTCCCACCACCGCCGGCCCTGGAACCGGCTCCTCTCCAGGTTTGGTCCTGACCTTCTGCCGCCCCCTCTTCGGCGATCTCCATGTCGGCCACAACATGACCACGGTGATCGTAACCCATGGCAGCTGCAATGATGCCGTCCGGGTCGTCAGCGATTTCGTGTGATGCACTCGGTCCAGACGACACCTCTTCAGCTGGTCCATTCCCAAGTTCCAGATGTGGATACGTATTCGTACTCACTTCCTACCGCCCGGCAGCAAGTGTCTCCGCCCTTGTTCCCTGGGATATTGCCTCGAGAGCACGCTACGAGAGTTCCCCCCCATGCAGTGCTGCGATCAGTTCCGCTTCCTGTCTTGCAACCGGTGCTGCTGCTCGGATCAGCTACTGCACCGCCTTGTCAGCAGAGAAGTCCTCCTCAAGCACATTCGTTGCCTCTGGCAGCGACAGTGATAGTGCCCACTCTTGCGACGACATGGGCGCGGCATTGGCATCGGACTCGTCTACCTCCGTTCCGCGCTGCATCCTCACAGGGCGTGCTCGAAGTGGACCGCGGCTGCTGCTCCCTCTTCCTGCAGGTGGCACACCAGCGGCTCTGGAGCTGTCACGCGATTGAGGGAGCGAATCGTTTCGACCTTCTTGACCAGCAAGTGCGGAATGACTCATTACAGAGGTTGTTGGTGCGTCAACGTCAGCATCGTCAAGCAGTGGATTAGCAGCTGCCCGACCCATGCCCTGCCATTCTCGTGCGTATAACCCCCGAGAATATGCGATCTAGAGGAGGCGGCGCTCGCTTGGAGCGACCAAGCGCATCAATAACGCAGCAACAGCCGGCATTTTACTAACCAATGCGGCCATGGAAGCAGGCCCGGGGCTTATCCATCCACTGTATTTCGCATCTACCAAGGTCGCTGGAAAAGCCGATCTCGCCTCAATCGGATCTAGGCTCGCAGCTATGGGTTCTGCTACTGGATCTGGGACTCCTTCGATCAACGGAAGGCATGCTGAGACATGGCCCTCAGTCGTAGTACCGGTCCCAGCATCAGCCTTAGACGTAGTACCGGGGTGCATGTGCCCATCGTGGCCTCCAGCACTCCCGGTGCTAGCACCCATCGAGGCAGCCCGAGCTGACTCTATACCGCGGAGAATGGCAGCGGCTGCAAACATTTTCTTGTCATTGTTGTCCCCTGCCGATGCCAGTGCCCTATCCACTTCAGAACCAATGCCAGTGCCAGTGCCAGTGACAGGTGGTCCAGTGCTCTGTCCTTCTCCTTCGCCCTCAGTGCCCATACCAGTCGTCGCTGCCCCTTTCGCAGCGCCTGCACCACCGGCAAATGTATCGTCGAGCATGTCACTGACGTCCAGCTACAGCTAGATGCTTCTCCAGTCTCCGCCGGCCATGACCCGGAGCATCCCCCCGGCCAGGAGCTGGTCCGCTGAGGGTGCAGGGATACTGCTCGAGCCGCTAGGGGTCATCGCATCTGATTCTCCTGCGAGAAGCGCACCCCTACAAATAGAAGTAATGACTACTAGTTCTGGATCCAATAGTCTCGAAGCGAGAGCATCGACTATGGCGCCCCGCAGGCCGGGCAGCCACTCCGACATCGAGTTCGTGCCCCCGAGCTCCAGAATGCAGTGTGCTGCGATTGAAACTATCGTTGCTCGGCTTGAGCTGTCTCTGACGGCGGTTAGCTACCCAGGCCGCCCAAACAATCCTACAGAACTTGTATCTGATACCGTCAATGCCTACCGTAGCAGCTTGGCTAGGGCACCAGCAGTCCTGCCGGCGTTCCCCTGGATGGCTGCTGCCCACAGGCGACCGATAGCAGACGTAAAGTTGTCGATCGTATCAGCACCTCGCTGCATCAGTCGCCTGTTTTTCGATAAAGACGCTATTAGCCTGGGGTCAAGAATAGCTCTGATCCCTGGGACTGTTGCACCGTTCCAGACTTCGTCAAGTGAAACTGCGTCCAAGGCAGACCGAATCAGGCGGAAGAGCGCCTCAAGAACTGTAAGATTCTTTTCAGTAGATATAACATGAGATGTTAGAATCCAAAGCGCGGCTCCGGTAGGGTCGATGATGATGCCTCTCGTTAATTCTTCGAATCCTTCCAACGGTCCCAAAGCTGTTGGAGATTGCACCCTCGCTTCCATCGCGGCGACAAGATTTAGCCGGTCATGCCACCTTGACCTGGCAATCCAATCTATTAAATCACTTATCCCGTCATCTGGAACTTCCATGCCGTGCTCGGTATTCAATAACTGTTTGAATTACGGAAAGAAAGCTTGGCTGGTTCGTTCGTTCTCGTCGCCGAGCGGCGCGGCGCCAAGCTTGTTTCCGCCAGCTTTCTCGCCGGCCTCTGATCAGGGTCGCAGAATTTGCAACCTTGGACAAGAAACACCCAGTCTTAGTAATGACAAATCAGCGCCCAGAGTGGCGGTCTGACCTCACTACCACCACTGCCGCCACTGCCACCTCCCCGGCCTCTCGCTTGCCATTTCCCCCCTCCTTGTCCACAGCAACCTCCACCGTATCACCGACCATCCACTCAGCTATGAGGTCTCTTGATAAGACGCCAGACCCGCTGTGTCGCATCTTAGCCACTGCCACAGTATCCAGCAGAATGTGCGTCAGAGCAGATTCCAGTGCCACTGTGACTGCAGCACAGCCGGCTGCTACGCCAAGAGCGACAATCGGACTCGTATCACCCTCACCCTCACCCTCGCCATTCCCGTCCGTGAGACGGCCCCTTGTCAGTAGCGCTGCCGCCACTAGCGGGGGGATCCATGTGGTTGCCACCAGACACCACCACACCATCTTCAGTCTGTACACAGCAGGCATGTCATTCGCCCTTGGTTCGATAAATCCGAAATGCGCCATTCGCATGACGAACAGGCACGCGAGGGTACATGAGAGGGAGATCATAAGAACCCACACCCGGAGAGGAGGCATGAGGAAATCACTACTGCTACCATATTCCGCTGCATTTAAAGCTCGGAACCCCACCCCTGTATCCATGCCATTGCCATTAGTTCGCCCCGATGCCTCTCCCTCTACCTCTCCCTCCCCCCATCCCTCTCCCCCTGCCTCTCCCTCTCCCTCTCCCCCTCTCGTCCTGTGCGACGAACCATCGATGGACTCACCTACTACAGCTGCCATTGCGAACTTGATACCAACCCCTACCCCTAGCAGAGAGAGAGATAGGCCCTGCTGCCCACGACTCAGCAAGAGCCCTCTCACCCGACTGATGCGGAACGCATGCTGTTCCCTAGGTGGCTGCAGGTGGAAGTACACGAGTGCCAGAGAGAATGTCAGCAGGAAGCCTAAAAGAGCGCCGCCATAGTAGCGTCCGGCAGTACGTGCCTCCCGGGGCAATGTTTGATAGCTGATCGCCTCAGACACGACAGACTCGCCCAGAACCACCATGATGAAGCAGCCCATCCTGTCCGTCATGTGGTCTATGTTGATCGGAAGAAGGGAGTGGTGCGGCAGCAAGAAACCCCCCGCTATGCGCAGGATGAACTCAACGATGAGGGTGACACCCCACATCCAAAAGGGAAGCTATCCCAGCTTCGGGTACTAGAATGCCACAGTGGCACACGCCATGGATATGAACGCCTCTATCAGCACAAGGACGGACATGGCTCTTGCCCGTGGAATGCTGACGTAAACGATCGAATTCATCAGAATCAGGGCACTTTTCTGGATGAGCATGCCCGCCGAGAATCCTTGGATGTCACTCGCATTGAAGCTGCCTGAATGTACGACCATGCATGCCGACCCAGCGATATACACGAACAGCAGCACCGAGTGTCCCAGGGAGTCGTCTCTGTACCTCGACGTGTATCCGACGTACTGCCCCCATGTGCTACTGTACACGAGCATCTACAAAGCGAACAAACCAAACCCTTGCTACGTGAGATTCTCCTTAAATCCGTCCGCGATGTTGGAGCACGCAGCCACTAGCAGAAGATCTACGAACAGCTCCCACCAAGCGGATGCACGCTCCTCGTAGTCTTGGTCCCAGTCTTGAAACAGGGTAGGAGGCGTCCACAAGTATCGCATGCGATTGCCTTCTAGAGGAGGTGGCAATTCGTCTCGTTTCACTTCGCCGCTATCTAGCAATGGTTCTGTATTCGCTGGACCACCGGGTCGCCCACCTAGCTACACTGACGCCCCAGTATGCATCGTGCTAATATGCTGAGTCACTCTCTCTTGAGACATTGGCTAGACCCCTTTTTTGTTATCTGCAACGGTTGAGAGTGCTGATATTTGTGTTCTGGATCAACCAACAACCTGCAGTTGCTAAATCCGAACAGCAACTGATCGGCTCTCCGAAATAATTTGGCGGCTTCTATGGCAAAAACTGAAAAAAGGATGCAAACAAAATGTTACAGTAGTTTATTGCCACAGTATAAGCTGCTCAGTAGCGGTGCGTACTAGCGGTAAGGGGTTAAACTCTATTTCCTTGAACCGGTGGTTCCGATTATACTCCGGAATAATAAATAATCTGGATCTTTCGCAGGCCTATAAACGTCTCCACAAGCAACGCACCGGCCAGACTCAGTAAATATGGAGGGGATGCGGTGCATAATTACTGGTGCTAGTGCTGGGATTGGGCGATCAACAGCTTTGCGCTACATTCGTGGTGGAGCTCGCGTTGTCGTTGTAGCTCGTAATCTTGACAAGCTAGGAGTGGCATTCAAGAGTGAACTGAGCGCTGAATAGATGGAGCGCCTTATTTGCGTCTCAGCTGATCTAGCTACAGTGGAAGGCTGCGCGAAAGCTTGCGCAGCGGCCCTTAAGGTATTCGATGGCAAACTTGACGTTCTCGTGAATAATGTCGGAGGTGCAAGACTAGGCTGCCCAATTGAGAGTGCATCAGACGACGATTTTATGTGGCATTTTGCGCTTAATGTAAGGCCTTGCTACGAGATGGTGCGGTGTTGTCGCGATGCGCTCATAAAATCCAAAGGCGCTGTGATCAACCTGTCGTCGATTGCGGCGAGCCAGGTGATGCACGGAATGACACCGTACTGCATCGCAAAAGCTGCAATAGAGCATCTAACAAAGTGCCAAGCGAACGAACTCACGCAATTTGGAGTACGCGT
>Ga0136560_1001278_pt1 | contig 12863 bp, 5 predicted proteins | sample AntRauMeHopE1497_FD_104925 | JGI IMG/M metagenome (GOLD analysis project Ga0136560, IMG submission 104925) | Saline lake microbial communities from Rauer Islands, Antarctica - Metagenome Hop E1 #497 | ecosystem: Environmental > Aquatic > Non-marine Saline and Alkaline > Saline | place... | reverse complement strand
AGGCCGCCGAGGAGGCCAAGGCTGCCGAGGAGGCCAAGGCCGCAGAGGAGGCCAAGGCCGCAGAGGAGGCCAAGGCCGCAGAGGAGGCCAAGGCTGCGGAGGAGGCCAAGGCTGCCGAGGAGGCCAAGGCCGCGGAGGAGGCCAAGGCCGCGGAGGAGGCCAAGGCCGCAGAGGAGGCCAAGGCCGCAGAGGAGGCCAAGGCCGCAGAGGAGGCCAAGGCCGCGGAGGAGGCCAAGGCCGCGGAGGAGGCCAAGGCCGCGGAGGAGGCCAAGGCCGCGGAGGAGGCCAAGGCGGCGGAGGAGGCCAAGGCCGCGGAGGAGGCCAAGGCCGCGGAGGAGGCCAAGGCCGCGGAGGAGGCCAAGGCCGCGGAGGAGGCCAAGGCTGCCACCGTGGTGTCCTCATCACCTGTGGTGCTGCACGATGGTGGCTCGCCCGCGGCGGCCGGATCCGCGGCCGGGCCCGTTGGGCTGCCGGCGCACGTCACCGCCTCGCCCGGGCAGGAGGGATCGCTTGACGCGCTGGCGCCCCCCGGCCCGGTGGACGACTGGGAGGCGCTGTACATGGAGGACGGCTGGCCCTACTTCCATAACCACTCCACGGGCGTCGTGTCGTGGATCCCGCCGCGCGGCTTCGTTTGCCCGCCTGCCGACGGCGCGCTGCCCTCGGGCTGGCGTGAGCTCCTCACTGTCGAGGGCGTCCGCTACTACCATTTCGACGGTCCAGGGCCTGAAGGTTCGCCCGTTAGCCTGACGAGGTGGGGTCGCCCGTCCGCAAGGGCCGAGTGATTGCCGTAGCCGCGGTTCCACACCGCCAAGCTGCGGACCGCTGAGCGCGCCCACACACAGCCGCGCAACCACACAGCTGAGCCATCCGACAGCGCTGCTGTAGCACCCCCTGGCGACCTCACCGCCCCAACCGCAATGGATGCGGATTGTGTGCCGGGGTTGGTCGATCGACAGGTGGCCTGCCGAGCCACGATGTAAGGGCCGCCACACCAGGCGGCCCATTGGGCCACTGCCCGCATTAGACCTGGTTTGCCGACGAGAGACCTAGCCGTTTGCGGTGCCGAGTGGAAGCTGGATCAGCCTTGGTGAGACGGAGCAGCCCCGCACCGCCGTCCAAGCCTCATCTCCTTGGCGCCGCCCTGGTTGCGCGACCCCCACGCAAGCCGGACCGGCCACCGTCGGAGCATGAGGTGCTCCTGGTGGGGTTGTTCTCCCCCGTCACCGGCCTGTAGGTGTGCTGCCTCGATTGCAAACCAGCGCTGTCGGGTAGCCAACCGCTCGGTGCTCGCATGCGCGCCAGTCTGCCGGTCCGTGTTTAGCACGCTGCGCTCCCGCGACGTTTGGCGGACATCCTGGGCACCGGATCGGCACGGTTCCATCCAGGCTTGCGGCGGCTCCGTGACTCTCTTGAATCTCGCAGCTCAGCCTTTGCCTGATATGAGCACCGCGCTTCCGCCCACCGAGGTGCCCCCAGCGGGTACCACAGAGGCGGCATCCGCGATCCTGGGTGCGCTCGGCCAGCGGATCTCGGACGCAGCGTTTGCGGGCGACAAGGCACAGGTCACGAAGCTGATCAAAACCGATGGAGTCGCCATCAATGCCAAGGACAGAGTGAGCTGAGCGGAGGCGAGCGCCGTATGGTATGCAAGTGCGCTCGTGCTGCGGCGTGCGGCGCGGCGGGTGACCCGGCCCGAGAGCCTCCGACTGCACAACGACCACCCCCGCGCAGGACGGCTTCACGGCGCTCCACCGGTCGTGCGTCACCGGCAATGTGACCATGGTGGAGCACCTCATCGGTCTGGGGGCGTCGGTGAACGAGAAGGACGCGTACGGGGACAGCCCGCTTCACTACGCGTGCTTTTGCGGCCACGCCGACGTGGTCGAGCTGCTCATGGACCGGGGCGCGGACCCCATGAGGGTATCCGCGGACGGCAAGACCCCCGTGCAGTCGGCGCAGGAGGAGGGCCACAGCAAGGTCGTGGAGCTGCTGAAGCGCCGCGGGGCATCGCTCGCAACGCCCACGGGCGCGACCTCGGGCCCCGCGGCTGCGGCTCCTCTCGGCATCCCGAACACGGGGAAGGGCTCGTCAACGCGCCGGCTCATCTTCGGGCTCGACTTCAGCGTGGGCGTGGTGCTGGAGGGGGAGCTGCGGAAGAAGCGCGCGAACAAGCTGCAGAAGTGGCGGCGCAAGTACTACGTGATGTCGGCCACCTACGGCGCGCTCTTCTTCTGGACCGGCACGGCCGACTCGGTCACGGGCGTGGTGAAGAAGGTTCGGTTCGAGACCTTCTTCGCGGTGCGCCACTTCCCGGACAAGCAGGGCGGCAAGCGCTTCGACATCAAGGTCCTCACGGGCCGCACCATGCAGCTGCTGGCGGACAGCCCCGAGCTGGCCCTGCGCTGGGTGCAGGTGCTCCGGGAGCAGTGCGGCCGCGTGATGGGCGCCCTGCGCATCCAGACCGCCTGGCGCGGCCACGTGGCGAGGCACCGCCTGCGGGACGTCAAGGAGATGCGCAGCCGCATCGTGGCCAAGGCCGGCGCCGCGGCGGCCTCGTCGGGCGCGTCGTCGTCGGCCGTGGCGGTGCTCATGGAGGGCGCGCTGAAGAAGAAGAACAGCTCCATCAGCGCCTCCCTCCTCTCCGCCTTCCGCACCCGCTACTTCGTCCTCGACGTCAAGGAGGGGTGCCTCCTCTACTACAAGTCAAAGGCCGTCCGCAACATGGGCGAGGCCCCCGCCCGCATCCCCATCGTCTCCTTCCTCAGCGTCCAGCCCATCCACGACCGCAAGGGGGCACCCTCCCCGCGCTTCCTCCTCCGCGTCACCGCCGGACGCGTCTTCACCTTTGAGGCGCCCTCCGCCGACGAGGCGGAGCGCTGGACCCGCGCCCTGCAGCGCGCCATGCCCCGCGACAACATCGCCGCCATCTGCGTGCAGCGGCACGTCCGCGGCCACCTCGCCCGCCGGCTCTTCACCGCCCGCCGGGCCGACGTCAAGGCCCGCAGCGCCGCCGTCGTGGCTCGCTACGCCGCCTCGTCCGGCCTCCCCGAGGAGCGCGTCGTCACCGCCGTCATCGCCGCCCAGGCACTCATGCGGGGCCACAGGGACCGAAAGGTCGCGAACCACAGGGCGCTCGTGCGCCGCCGGGCCGCCGCCGCGAGCTCCTCCAGGCTCTACCTCAAGTCGCACCGCCGCAAGGCCCCCGCGGCGGAGGGCGAGGCGGCGCCCGCGCGCTCCAAGGGCCAGGAGTCGAGGATGCAGCGGCTCATGCGCCTCCGGGCGGCCAAGGAGGCCAAGGCAGGCAAGGCCGGCTCGCCCGAGGCGGCGGCGGGCGGCGCGTCGATGCCTCCCCCGCCCCCGCCGCCCCCCGCCGCGGCCGCGGCCTGGACCGCGCACACGGACGCCTCGTCCGGCCGCACCTTCTGGTCCAACGACGCCACCGGGGAGACGACGTGGACCGACCCGGCTCTGCCCCGCTTCGGGGACTGGGTGGCCATCACCGACGACGACGGCGACACGTTCTACACCAACGAGGTCACCGGCGAGAGCCAGTGGGAGGCGCCGCCCGAGGTCGCGGCGGCCAAGGCGGGGGCCGCGGCGGAGGCGGCGCCTCCGGCGCCGGCCGCTTCGGGGGGCAGCCCGGCCCCGGACTGGGTGGCGCAGCGGGACCCGGAGGACGGCACGTTCTACGCCCGGCAGTCCACGGGGGAGTCGCAGTGGGAGAAGCCGGAGGGCTTCGACGAGCAGTTCCCGCCCGCCGGGCGCTGCGCGGTGTGGACCCGCGTGCAGGACGACGACGGCGACGTCTTCTACACCGACAACCGCACGGGGGAGGCGCGATGGGACCGGCCGAAGGACTTTGACGGCGACGAGGGGGCCGCCGCCGCCGCCGCCGCCGCGGGGGAGGAGGAGGCGGAGGAGGGCTTCGACCCGTCGCAGTGGACGGAGCAGCACGACCCGGTGAGCAACAAGCGGTACTGGTTCAACCCGGACACGGGCGACAGCCGCTGGTCCGTCCCTGACGGCATGGCCGAGAGGATCGCGGCGGCGGCCGAGGACGACGCCGAGCCCGCCGCGGCCGCCGCGTCCGCGTCGTCGGCGGGCAGCGCCCCGGGCTCCCCGGCCCGCCGGAAGCCCTCCGCGGCCTCGGGCTCCCCGGCCCGCCGGAAGCAGTCCGCCTCGGGCCCCGCCCCCGCGGCGTCCCCTTCTCGCGGCGGCCGCGGCGCCGCCCCCACCGGCGAGGCGCCCCCCGACCCGGCCGAGATCCTCACCTTCTCCTCCTGGGTCAACGACACCCTGTCCTCCACCCCCGGGCAGCTCACCGTGGACGGCGCCGAGGGCGCGGCCGCCGCCGCCGTCGGCTGGCTCTCCGGCCGCCTCCCCCTGGACCTGGACGAGGACCCGCCCGCGCTCTTCACCTCGGCGCGCAACGGCGTGCTCCTCGCCAAGCTGGTCAACGCCGTCGCGACGGGCCTGGGCGGGGACGCCGCCGTGGACGAGCGCGCCCTCGAGGTGGACGTGGCTCCCCGCGACGACGGGGCCGACGACGAGGACGCCGGGGGCAACGACGACCTCTTCTTCTTCGCCAACGCCGCCACCGACCCGTCGCTGGAGAACGCGCAGCTGGCCCTCTCGGCCGCCCGCGCCGCCGGGGCCATGGTCCCCGCCGACGTGACGGCGCAGCAGGTGACGGCCGGGCGCCCGGGCGCCGTGCTGGACATGGTGTGGGCGCTGTGGAAGCGGAGCCTGACCCACACGGTCTCCGTGCGCGCCCGCCCCGAGGCTGTGTGCCTGCTCGACGCAGAGAAGGGCGAGGAGCTAGCCGACCTGATGCGGCTCAAGCCCGAGACGCTGCTGGTGCGCTGGCTCAACTACCAGCTCGACCTCGCGGAGGCGTGGGACTCGGACTCCCGCTGCTCCGCGTTCGGCCCCGACCTGGCGGACGGCCGCATGCTCTCGGCCGTCGTGCGGCAGCTCTGCACCGACCCGGAGCACCAGGAGTACCTGCCCTCGGACTCGGCCAGCCGCGACGCCATGAGCACGGAGGACCTGGCGGGGAACACCATCTGGGTGGCCTCCCGCCTCGGCGTCCCCGAGTGGTTCAGCGTCGAGGCCATCTCCAGCGGCAACGTCCGCCTGCAGATCGCCTTCGTGGCCATGCTCTGGCAGCGGGTCCACGGGTCCATGGGCGAGTCCACCCTCCCGCAGCTCAGCCGCCGCCGCCGCTCCTCCGCCGTGGTCCGCCGCCGCACCATGGACGGCCGCGGGATGATGGCCGTGCAGCGTGAGCTCGCCACCATGATCCGCGAGGAGGAGGGCGACGCCGAGGCGGAGACCATCACCCGCGAGACGCGCGTGCAGCGGCAGTGGATCAACTCCCTCAACCTCCCCGGCGTCGCGGTGCACGACCTGGCGTCGGACGTGCGGGACGGCGTCGTCCTCCTCCGCGTCGTGGACCGGATCGAGCCCGGCCTGGTCAACTGGAAGCGCGCCCACGCCAAGCCCCGCAACCGCTACCAGCACGTGGAGAACTGCAACAACCTGCTGCGCGTGTGCAAGGCCATGGAGCTGACGGTGGTGAACCTCTCCGGGCCCGACATCGCGGCGGGGAACCCCAAGCTGGTGGCCGCCGTGGTCTGGCAGCTGCTCCGCCACCACACCCTGCGCATCCTCTCCTCCGTCGCCTTCTCCGGCTTCGACGTCAGCGAGGCCCAGATCCTGGAGTGGGCGAACTCCCGCCTGCCCGACGGCGAGCGCATCGCCTCCTTCGCCGACTCCTCGCTCGCCTCCTGCGTCCCCCTCCTCCGCGTCCTGCACTCGGTGCGGCCCGTGGTGGACTGGGACCTCGTCACCGCGGGCAGGACCGAGGCGGACAGGAAGAGCAACGCGCTCTACCTGCTCTCGGTGGCCCGGAAGATGGGCGCCGCGGTGTTCTGCGCGTGGGAGGACATCGTGGAGGTGAAGCCCAAGATGATCATGACCCTCCTCGCCTCCGCCATCGTCGTCGACCAGAAGCTGCAGGGGGGCGCCGCGGCGCTCGCAAGGGCGAGGACCGCGGTGGCCGGCGACGTGGACGAGGACGAGGACGACGAGCTCGACAGGGAGCTGCTCGGGGCCAAGGCGAGGGTCGCCGCGGTCGCTGAGTTTGGCGCGGACAGCGACGACGAGGACGGGGACGAGTGAGGAGGCGTGGCGCGTGAGGGATGCGATAGCTTGCGACGGGCGCGCTCGAGCGGGAAACCACGACCACCCACGCCCCCCGGCGCGCGCGATCCGGCCTCGCCTGGCATGCGATGGCCAAGCCGCCGGCGCGCGACAGAGTATCATTGCGGGTCACCTCGGCAGACACCGGCACGCGTGTGAGGGAACAGATGAGTTAGCCGGGTGTCGTGCCGTTACCTCGGTTCGTGGCCCGCGCGTCCCCACTCAAAACGCAACCATCGACCCAAGTCCCGCCCATCCGTCCTGGTCCCCGGAGGCCCGGGCCCGGCGCGGAAGCTAGAGCTGGAGGCAGAACCTCGCAGCTACAGCCCCCAGTTCGCCGGACCGGACAGCCCGGACCCACCACTCCGAGCGCCCCCAGCCGTTGCGACCGGAAGCGCCAGCATCGTGTCCGTGAGGGTGCTCACTTCTTGCCCTTGGCGGCGAACTCGATGTGCTTGGCGCGCTTGAGGCACCGGAGCGACTGGCCCTTGCACTTCTTGTCGGCGCACTCGAGGCGGAGCACGATCTTCTTGGTCGTCTTGGCCTTCTTGTGGAAGACGGGCTTGGTCTGCCCACCGTAGCCGGCCTGCTTGGAGTCGTAGCGGCGCTTGCCCTGGGCGAAGAGGGAGGCCTTGCCCTTGGCGGCCTGGGTGACCTTGACCTTGTTGTGCTTCTTGCACTTCTTGCAGAAAGTACGCATCGTCTTGGGAAGGGACACCTGCGACGGAACGGGGGCGGTCGGCAATTCCACGGCGTGGCTTCGGCAGCCGCCCGTGGACCATGACGCAGTGGCCGGGGGTGCCGTTCCGCACGGCCAAGACGTCCGGGCAGGCTGTCCGGTAAGCATGGGCAGCAGGGGCACCGGTGACGGGCGCCCGTCCCTGCTCCCGCGGGCGCCGTGTGACGGCCGGTACGGCTCGTGCGCCCCGGGCCGGCAGGCTGAGCTCCGAAGCCGGGCGATCTTGCGCGATAGGTCAGGCCGCAGCAGCACAATGGCTCACCATCTGGGACGACCCTCGAACGTCCGGCACGGGTGCGGGGGAGGGCGCGCAAGTCCTGGCGCGGACAGAGCAACGCAGTCACGGCTTTTTGGCGGTCGCACCTTGGTCGATCGATGTGCAGAGCCCAGGCTGGCCCGACACCCGCGGACGCCGGGCCTCTGGCGCCGACGGCCGGGTGACGGGTCGGCAGATGGGATTCAGCCTGTACAACATCCTGAAATGTGCCATCCTGGTTTTCAACGCCCTGGCGGTCCTCCACGACAAGCGGGTGCTCGCGCCGAGTGAGACCCCGCACCGTACGCCTCCGTGGGGGCGAGATCTGAGCGTGGCATTCAGGCAAGATGTGGGATGCCACGCAGCGCGTTCCGCCCGCGGCGCTCTCCCGCAGTGGGGTGCAGCAGGACGGTACTGGGCGACGGGGGGGGTGGCGCCGAGTCGGCCGCTCCCAACTGGAAGCACCAGGTCGGGGCGCTGCTGGCGTACGCCAGGCTCTTCCAGTGTGAGCTCTCGCGCCACGGTCCGTGGCGCACCAGCGCGAAGCATCTGGCCGAGCCGCCGAGGAATGAGCTTCCGTGCCACGTGCTGCGTCGCCCCGCGCTTCCGCAGGGCCGCTGGTCATCGCGAACTCCGTGATCATTGTTTTAGAGCTGCTTTTCGGCGGTGGCGGGTAGCCAGCAGGGCAGCGGTGGCTTGCGTGCCGCGAGAGAGTGAACCGATTCGTTTCCGTGCGCGCTCGTTCCGGCACTCCCGCGACATGAGCGCACGCGCGCGCTGCCCCCGCCTCACATGGGAGCCACCCGGATCGACGAGCGCGCGCGGCGGCCTGACGACCTCGCGGAGCGGCCGGCCTGCCTGCCGCTCTCGAACGTGGCCGCGGCGTCGTCCTCGTCCTCCAGCTCGATCTCCCGGATGAAGGCCTCGACCAGCTCCTCCACCGGCGGGACGCGCCGGAGCAGCGAGTGGTGCCGCCTGTGGTGGCCGCAGACGTCGCAGACCTCCTGGGCGAAGAGCTTGGGGATGAAGCCGGTGCAGCCGGACGAGAGCGCGCCGTCGGCCGACGCCCCCATCCCCCTGTCCGCCGCGGCCTCGGAGGCCTCTTCGATCTCCCTCGCCGTCCGGTCCGCCGGCCGCCCGCTCAGGAGCTGCGCCGCGGACCGCCGCGTGGACCCGCCGCCGGGCCCGGACCTCCCCGCCGCCGCGCCCTGGCCGGGGGCGTCCGGCGGCGCGAGCACGCACAGCGGCCTGGTCCTGTTGAGCTGGTGGATGCGCTGCTGCTCGAGCTTGGCCCGCTCCATCGCCAGCTTGTACCGGTCCTCCGCGTCCTCCTGCATCAGCGCCTGCATCACCGCCGACCGCCGCTCCCGCGCCGCGTCGATCGCCCCCATCTCCTCCTGCTTCCACTCCGGCCACGACCGCGGGTTGTACGGCGCGGTCACCACGAAGGTGCACCGGTCCCCGCACGCCATGGAGATGGCCGGCCCCACCCCGAACTCCCGGAGGCCCTCCGCCCGACCCGGCAGCGGCGTGAACGCTGGGTAGCCCGCGGCGCTCAGCTGCGCCGGCCGGCCGAGGCAGTTCCCGGCGGCGGAGCCCCAGGTCCAGACCTCCCCCTCGGTGGACAGCGCCGCGCTGTGGTACACCCCCGCGGACACCTCCACCGCCACCACGTCACGCTCCAGCAGCGACTCCACCACGCGCGGCTCCCAGGCCGTCTGCGCGTCCAGGAGGCCGAGCTGCCCCACCGTCCCCGTGCCGCAGGAGAAGACCCAGCCGCCCTCCGCCAGCGGCGGCACCTGCACCAGGAAGAGCGTGTGGTACGCCGCGGCGCTCACGTCCAGCACGATCTCCCCGTGCAGCGACCGCACCAGCGTCGGCAGCGGCCGGTCCAGCGACGACGGCACCGCGGACGGCCTGCCCCCGGCGGCCCCTGCCGCCGCCGTCAGCGCGTCGCGCGTCTCCGACGCCTCGGCCTTGCGGGGCCGCCCGATGCCCAGCCTGCCCCCGGCGCCGCTGCCCCACGCGTAGACGCCGTTGTCGGTGAGCGCGACGGTGTGGGCCGCGCCGCAGCTCACGCGGAGCACCCGCCGCCGGTGCGACAGCTTGCCCGCCGCCGCGGCCGCGGCGATGGAGAAGAAGGGCACGGGCACCGGCACCGTGACGTGCGCGGGGGTCAGCGAGTCCGTCGACGACGCGGCGCCGCGGCCCGCCCTCGTCACGCTCAGGCCGTGGAGGTTGCCCCCCGCCCACGGCGCCGCTCCGACGCGCCTCTGCGTCGCTGCCCGGCGGAGCGGCGGCCCGTGGGCGCACACCCCGCCGAGGCCGAGCCGCCCCATGGCGCTGGAGCCGGCCACGAGGAGCTCCCCCTGGTCGGTCACCAGCGCGCTGTGCAGCGGCCCGGCCGACGCCGAGACGATGCGGCCGCCCGCGGGCAGGCCCAGCAGCTCCCGGCTGTCCAGGAGCGCGGGGAAGGACTTGAACGCCCCGTCCTCCGCCGTGCCGTGCTGCCCCGCCGGGTTGGCCCCCCACGCGAAGACGTCCCCGCCGCTGGTCACGGCCAGGCCGTGGTTCTTGCTCACCGCTGCCTGCAGCACGCACTCCCCGCGCAGCTCCCGCACCTCCGTCGGCGGCGCCCACTCCGCGTACCCGCGCATGTCCGCGTCCACCGCCCGCTCGATGTCCCGGTAGTTGTGCTGCCCCCCGAACTCGGCAGCGCGGAACTCCCACCGCCCCGGCGCCTTCCACCCTCCGCCGGTCTGCCCGCCCCCGCCGTCCCCTCCGAAGGCCACCCCCCTGCCCCGCGCGGCCGCCTGCTCCACGAGCTCGGGCGCCGCGTCGGCCGACACCGCCCCGCCCACCAGGCCGAGGTCGCTTTCCTGCTGCGCCGAGCGGATGATGCCCGCGTGACGCGCGCGCGACAGGCCGCCCACGCTCATGTCCCACCACGGCTCCCGCGTCTTTGCCTCGTACTCGGGCCAGTGCGGGTCGTCCGGGTCCTCCTCCAGCCCGGCCGGGAGGTGCCGTACCGTCCCGAACCCGGCGCCGCTGCCCCCGGGGCCAGCCTGCCCTTCGGCGCGGTGCCGCCGCCGCCGCCCCCGTTCCCGTTGCCGCCGTCGCCGTTGCCGCCCGCCCCCGCCCCGGTCTCCGCAGGCCGCACGCCGCCCATGGCCAGGGCCCGGAGCTCCTCCCTGGTGTGCTCCCCCTCGGACCCCACCGGCCCGAACCGGCGCAGGAGCAGCGAGTGCTTCAGGGCGGTGCGCGGCGTCACCACGCGAGCGATGCCCTCGCCGGCCGGCTCCTCCAGCGGCTGCCCGCTCAGCGGCAGGAGTCGCACCTTGCCGCCCCCGCCGTCCCTCGCCGCCGCCGTCCCCAGCGCGAACAGCCGCTCCCTCGTGCCCATCGTCGTCGGGACGAGGGCGCCGCCCCCGGCGCCGTACCCGCCGCCGCCCCCCGGGTCTGCCTCGAGGGCCGGCGTCGCCTCCGCCCCGCCCCCGAGCACGCCCTGCCGCCTCAGCTCGGCGTCAACCGCCGCCTCCCTCGCCGCGTGGCCCAGGCTCGCCCACGCGTCCGCCCCGTCGTGGCCCGCGGCCTCCGCCTCCGCCGCGCCCTGCTCCGCCGCAGACGCCAGCGCTTCGGTGGTCTTCCGCTGGGCGGCGGCCCGCCTCGCCGGCCCGGCCACGTCGCCGACGACGCCGCCCTCGCCCTTGCGCCGCCACCGCTTCCTGTCGCGCCGCGTCAGCCACGGGATGGACACGTCCTGAGGGGCGGTGGGGCCCCCCGGGATGGACCGCAGCAGGGCGGGGGTCGAGCTCGACGCCTCCAGCCGCCGCCGGGGACGCGACTTGCCCGACGTGCCCCGGCCGCCCTGCGACCTCGATGACGTCAGTGGCGGGAGCCCCGCGCCGTCGGCGGACCCGGCGTGCTTGCCTCCCGGCCGGAGCGCCACGGCGCGCGTCCTGGCCCCGCCCGCCGTCGCCCGCAGCGCCGACCGGTCGTGCGCCCCCGGCGGGAGGATCGGCCCCCCGTCGCCCCGGAGGCCGTCGGCGTACGCCGACGGGTCCGTCCACCCGACCCGGTCCACCGCCCGCCGCCGCTGCCGCTGCTCCCTCCGCGCCTCGGTCCTGGCCGCCGCCGCCTGCCGCGCCGCCGGGCCGGCGTCCGGCCCGAGCGGCTCCTCGTCGCTGCTCTCGCTGCTGTCACCGCCCTCGTCCTCCCCGTCCACCTCGGGGTCCCCAGCCTCGATGGCCTTCAGCGCCGCCCTCTCCTCCCTCCTAACCCTCCGCTTCGCCTTGGCGCGCTCCCGTCGCCGCTCCTTCTGCCGGGCCACTTTCTCGCGCCCGGCCTCCCGCAGCTCTGCCCCCCGTGCCCTTGACGCCGCCAGCTGCTCCGCCGGCTCGAGGTGCGACAGATCCTCCGCCTCGTCCTCCGCGCCCGCATGCCCTGCCGCCTCCCCGCCGCCGGACCCTGTCCCCGCGAACCGATCCCTGGACATCAGCAGGCCCAGGCCCCCGATCCCGAGCCTCGTCCCCTCCAGCTCCTTCCTAGCCTGCTCCTCGGCCTTCCGCTGCCGCCGGTCCGCCCGCACAGCCTCGCGGGCCGCCTCGGCCCCCGGCCCCGCCCTGGCGTCGACCTCCCGGCGCACCGGGACGCGGCGCGGGGGTGCCTGCGCGCCGGCGGGGTAGTTGCCCTCCCCCGCCGGCGCGCTCACTCGCTCAAACATGGGCTGCAGGGGAAGGGGGGGGGCTGCGCCGCCCTCGGGGCCCTTGGTCGCGGAGTGCACCATCATCTGCCCGATGCTGTCGTCGTCGCTGCTCTCCAGCACCTCCAGCGCAACCGCGCCCCCCATCTCCGGCCTCCGCCCCGCCCCCGCGGTGTGCCCGGCCCACTCGCCACCGCCGCGCGGCCGCGCCGCCCCGCGAAGCGAAGCCCCCGCCCCGGCCGCAGCGTGCGGGTGGTCGCTCCCCCCCCCGCCCCCGCGGCTGGCCGCGCGCGACATCGCCCGTCGCGTCTCCCCCGGCCCGGCCGCGGCCGCCGACGCGCCCCTCGGCCGCGGACGGACCAGAGCGCCCCCCGCCTCGCTCCCCTCGTCGCTGTCCCACCCCCCCGACTCCAGTGGCCCCCTCCCCAGCGGCTCTCTGGGCTGCAGCTCCGACGGGACGGCCTCGTCGACGTCCGTGCGGGGCACGAGGGACGTGCCGAACTCCCCGCCCTCCCTATCCCCGCCCTCCTCCTCCTCCTCGCTCTCCCCCTCGGGAAGCGCGGGAAGCCCCGGCTGGTCGTCCGCTCCGGCAGACGACGCCGGCGACGCGGGGCGCCCCGGCCCGGCCCCTTCCCGCCCGTTGCCGCTCACGAAGAGCTCCTCCCGCCGGTTGCCGCGGGCGCGCCGAGCCTTGGAGTCCGGGTACCCCAGGGGCGCCGCCTGCTCCGGCGTGCAGCCCCCGAGCGTGATGACGTCGCCGCTCTCCGTCAGGCACACCGCCACCCTGGCGTCGAAGGCGCACGACACCTGCACCACGCCCCGGCCGCACAGCGCCTGCATCACCGACGGCGACCCCCGCACGAACAGGCGGTCCCAGCAGTGCTGCTCCGGCCCGTACCCGATCCCAAAGGCCGCGAGGAAGCCCTTGGCCTCGCCGCGCCGCTCCCGCTGCAGCTTCT
>Ga0136560_1001277_pt1 | contig 12875 bp, 18 predicted proteins | sample AntRauMeHopE1497_FD_104925 | JGI IMG/M metagenome (GOLD analysis project Ga0136560, IMG submission 104925) | Saline lake microbial communities from Rauer Islands, Antarctica - Metagenome Hop E1 #497 | ecosystem: Environmental > Aquatic > Non-marine Saline and Alkaline > Saline | place... | reverse complement strand
GAGGGTGCTGGAGTGGTGCTGACGTCGTACGAGTCCATGTGGCGTCGTGGGGCCAGTCGAGGCGACAGAGGGTGCTGGAGTGGTATTGAACCGGTAATGGGGCGGTGACAGTCTTTGGACCATGATGGGCCGTGTGGGGAGACGAAGCTTGTCGTGCGAAGGAAACGGGATCCTGACTGATGTTCCCGAAACGCAAGGGGTTGCGATGGCCACGTTATAGCGCTGGTATTAGAGGGGTGATGGCCCTAGGAAACATATAATGTAAGAAATGTGTGTACAATGCAGATCAATCAACCATCTTGAGCAAGCCACTCCATGGCTCGTTCGGTTTTTTGAGGTAGCTATTTGCTCCTGTTAAGGTATCGCGGTCTCATTCCCATTCGATCGTTGCAGGGGGTTTAGAGCTAACGTCATAGCACACCCTGTTGACCCCCTTCACTTCATTAATGATACGAGAGCTGGCCTTGGCGAGCACCTCGTAGGGCATCCGGTGCCAGTCTGCCGTCATGAAATCCGAAGTAGCCGCGGCTCGCAAAGCCACAACCTGTTCATAAGTCCGTCCATCACCCATTACGCCGACGCTCTTGCACGGCAGCAATACCGCGAATGCCTAGCCAATCTTGTCGTATTCACCCGATGCATGCAACTCATCCAGGTAAATCTTGTCTGCTAGGCGCAAAATATCGCACGATTCTTTCGACACCTTGCCTAGCACTCGGATCGCGAGTCCGGGCCCGGGAAACGGGTGCCGGAACACGCTGGAGCGAGGTAGTCCCATTTCCATCCCGAGTGCACGGACCTGTAAGAGACACGTGTGGGGAGCAGTCACAAGAGGGGGTAAATATGCGCAATCCACATATTGGGACGGATACTAATCGTCAAAAAATCCAAAACATTCAATAAATCCATCGAATGACACATGCGCGGGCGCCTGCACATTGCTTGGTCACTGCTGTACTCACCTCGTCTTTGAAGAGTTCCCTAAGTGGTTCAATGAGACCAAGCTTCATATGGTCTAGTAGCCCCCCAACATTATGGTGGCTCTTGATTGTGGCACTGCGTAGGAAATCGATGGGTGGGGAAGCCTTCGAGCAGCTGCGGGGACGCGCCAGTGATTTTTACGTTTTATCCATAGGATGAAGATGCAACGCAATCGTCCATCTCAGCCTCTCCTTACCTAGGGCCCTTAAAAGACACGCTCTCAATGACATCAGGGTATAGGGTACCTTGCAGCAGGAATTTGACCAAGGATTCGTCCCCGTCCTGTCCTGCCGCTGCCTTGGCACCTGTCTCTTCCCTGATCCGACGGTCGATGACCTCGGCTTCGGCCTCGAACACGTGGATGAATGTGTTCCCGATAATCTTGCGTTTGCGCTCCGGATCCTCCACCCCTGCAAGTCCATCCAAGAACCGATCAGACGCGTCGACCACGGTGATATCTACACCACACTCGTCGCCAAGACGCTGTTTGCACTGAGCAGCTTCGTCCAGTCGCAGCAATCCATTGTCAACCATCACAGCATGGAAGCGCTTTCCGATTGCTCTGTTCATGAGCACTGCAGCCACGGTGCTGTCTACCCCACCAGATACAGCTCCAATCACATGAGCCTCCTCGCCCACCTTCTCCTGGATCTCCTTCACGGCCTCATCTAGGAAGGCAGCCATTGACCAGTCCGAGCTGCAGGTGCACTCCCCAATGACAAATCCCCTCAGGATGTCAAGGCCACATGGTGTGTGCGAGACCTCGGGATGAAATTGAATGCCGTATTGCCGCTTGGAGGGACACCATGCGACTGCCTGGCCGCAATCTCGGGTGGATGCGATCGTTTCCCATCCCTTTGCCAACGCTGTGACTTTGTCTCCGTGGGACATCCACACCTGCACACCTGCAGGCGTTCCTGCTCCATCACTCTCGGATGCCGATGCCGCTGCCTTGGCCAAGACATCGGCCAGAAGCCGTGCCTCAGAAGCACTTTCCTTGAAATCCAGAACGGCGTGGCCGTACTCTCGCTCAGACGCAGCTTCTACCTTACCACCACCTCGCTAGGTCTGCACGTACGGTGGCGACATTGGATTGTACTATACATTTGGGCAATTACTGCAGCTTGCCTACACAACATCGCGAAGGTTGAAACAAAGAAATCGCAGCCACACTATACTGTTCGTCTCACCAGCTCCTGAAATCCATAGCATATGCCCAGAAGGGGCAGCTTCTTCTCCGCAATAATTTTCAGAATGTCTGCGGCGGAATTGGGACGATCGCATCTCCAGACAACTCTGAACTCGTAGATGTTCTTTCAAGCTTCAATGATGCGTCCTGCACTGTCTTACTCTCATCAACATGTGGAGCACCATCTTCGTACACAGAAAATGGACCGCCACTGAAGATGACTCCTTTGATGCTAGCGCCTTTCGGCTCGGAGAAGAGGTCTTCTGCCTTAATCAAGCACGAGTGCATCTCGCAGTAAACTCCAAGTTCTGCGCACATTGAAATGGCAAGAAATCTATGTTAATAGCCTCAAGAGCGTTCTGGCACTACGGCGCATCTCAATATTTAGGCTGACTTACCGCGAATACGGCGAGCAATCAGGTGAGAGTACTGAGATCCAAAATCGAGGATCGCAATCTGGTCGTGTGACGCATGGCTTTCGCCAAGTCCTTCCGGCTCTTTTGGTGCCGACACTACTTCTTTTGCAGCACCTGGCACAGCAGCCATAGGATTACTTGGGGAGGATATATACTTCGTTCAAGGCAATTTTGTTGAACCGCGAACAAAGAACGTTCGTTTTAGTTCGTTGCTACGGCCGTATCAGGCGGGATGTTCAAACGGATCTGCATACTCATACTAAGTTGTTACTTCAAAAGCTGTACGCAGAAATTTCAAAGAAATAATCTGTCTAGGAACGTCCTGTGATAGCTATTTCGAGAAGCCAGAGATTTGAAGTATGGCGGTAACTGAGCTGAACCCGCACACCAGTGCAGGACCTGCAAGTGTGAGCGAGCAGTCTTCTGGACTGAATCGAGCTCTGAACTCACTCTAGGATTCAGATCGTAACACCAGATTGAGTGGCGTGCGACAGTTTAAGTAGCTGCTGCACGGCCTCGGCGCCGAGCAGGGTACTGTTGAAGTGAGTACCTATTCAATTTTAGCCGCTGCTTTTATCGCTCGCCCTGATACAGATCTACTCCACTGTGGCTGAAATTTCCGATTTTGGTGCTCATTGCAGCACGAGGAAGCATGGCTGAAAGCGTAGGCGTCAGTTCCCGCTCTAACAGCAGGAGTAGCAGATATTTCCGAGGGCGTACGGGAAGCGTGCGCTGGACTGCTAGCTGCTATTGCCGAAGCCGCCGCGGCCCACGATGCAAATATTGAACCCCACACGACCATTCCGTCGCGACTAGCAGAAGTATCTCCCGGAATTCTCATTGCTGCCGCCGACCGCCTGGGAAGCTCACCCCCCCAGGAGAGTACCGAGGAGGTTCGTCGCTCTCTACTGCGCACCGTCTGTTGCATCCTCGCTCTCCCCACTGCACCGACTAATCTAGCGGCAGCGCTGGCAGCCAGGATAGGTGATTTGGGACGCATCTTGGAGCACTCTGCGCTGGATTTGTTTCCTGAGGCGAAACACCTCGCTGCCGATGCATTGCTGCTTGCTGCTCGTCCTGCCATGGGACTCCGTCTGCATCTGCATGCAGTCATGGGGAGGGTGTGTGCTGCATAGGCTCGCTGCTGCAACCACCAACGAGCTGCAGTTCGGGCAGCCGGGGCGCGTTCCCTTGCTGTAGGGCTGCCATTGTGCGGGGAGTCTCAGAACAAGGTGGCGATCGAGGTGGTGCTACCGGCTCTATTGCAACTGGAGGGAGACAGATCTTAGACAGTGAGGATTGAATTAGTGCGGAGCTTAGCAGATCTCTTGCTTGGGCTTGGGGACGGGCAACTTGGCTTGGCTCGAGCGCTCGTAGAAGCATCCGTTGAGCCATCATCTGATAGGGGTAGGGATGGGCCTGAGGACGAATTGGTTGGTTCCAAAGGTGCCGAGCGACAGGTACCTCTACGGCTCCTATCGCTGCTAGTCGGGATGACTTGCGACCCTGCGATTACCGTGGCAGAGCTGGCTCGGTCTCGACTTGAAGCGGTAGCCTCTGCCTGGGCCATGGAAGCACGTCCTGCTAAGGCCGAGGATCCAACATCATTTAGTGTCGGCATGGGGTTGTCCCTTCCCTTTCCTTTCGGGCCTACGGCTGGCGTGCAGAGCAAAGCCGAGGCAGTATCAGCACCGTATTCTCCTCCGTCTGCCAACCTCCAGCGAATGGTCGGGATAGCCTGCGGTTTCTTGCTTCAACAAGCAGGCATTGGTCTCGCATCTTGGCAAGCCGACCAACGACTGAGCGGGGCCAGACTGCTGCGAGTGACCCTCGCTGTAAGTTCTCAGAACCACCTTGCCTCTAGATCTGGCACCGCATGGGATGTACTTATGCATGCTACGGATCGAGGTGGAGAGCTGTAGGTGGGGCCAGCCTTGAGAGATGCTGGTGCACTTCTTGGAGCACGCTGTGGAGAGTGGGTTTTGCTCAGGCGGGGGGCGACTCTCCTTGAAACGGGTGTGGAAATTGCCAGCCACCATGCATCGTAGGCGGCACGGGGCGTGGATTCCGCATCGCAAGCACAAGCAAATGCCAGTTCTGCTATCAGTGGACGTCAGCGTGGTCGTGCGATCCGAACGATTGTATGGGTATTGGATGGCATGAGTGGACGACAGGCAGCCCCGGTGCTCCCTCGGCTGGCTCAAGCCCTGGTTGCTGCAAGCATAGCCGAAAGTGACACGCCTTTACCAGATCAGGGGGTGCTGCTAGTAGCAGGTGCACTTGCGATCATACGGGCAGGTTGCGCTGCTGCAACAGAGTAGGCCGGCAATGTGACGTCCTCAAAGGCTACCTAGGGAAAACACGCTATGGCTACTGAAGCAGCAACCTTCGCTGATCCCGCCGACGGAGGTGTAGCATCATCGGCAGATAGACCCGGCGTTCCATTGGCGGATTTCCCTGCAGGAGTTGGTTCGTCTGGCCCACAGCTAGCTTGGAATAGTGCGATCGAGGTTGCTTCTCCCGCCGACATTGAACGTATTACGACTGGTATTCCATTGGCAGCAAATTGCGTGCGATTACCTCTTTGTTAGGTGCTATTACCACTGCTTAGACCCGCATTACCACATCCAGGGGCACGCGGTGGCGACGCAGAAGGGGCTTTGGCTGTCTCGAGGACGGCAGCTGTTTGTCTGGGGCGTCTAGCCATCGGGACACGACTTGGAAAGGAGACACCCCAGACTGGGTCCATAGCTCGCCTGCTGCAAGATGCAGCTGATAATATTATACAAGGGGCTAAGGCTGAAGCGATTGGGTGGACATCTCCGTCAGCTACTTCCTTCCGAGGCCTCGCCGCCCTGTTAAGAGCAGCCCCTGAAACAGTAGCCAGACCAGGTGCAGGGTACGAAAGGCAGAATGCCTTAGTTGCGACTTTCCTGGTGGCATTGAGAGCAACCCAACCATCGGTAGTTCGTGGCGCAGCTCTCGCCTTGCTCTTTGACTTGGGTGATTCCCTGGCCCTGGCACAAGCAGTAGCATGGTCTTCCGACACCGTGTCCCGCTCATCAACACAACCTGTTTTTCATGGCGCAGCAGAGGCAGCGTGTGAAGGTACAGATGTACATGCAGCGCACGCTGACGCTCGCGAAGCCGCTCTAGTTGCTCTGACTCAACTGAGGTCACGACATGCAGTCGCAGATGCATCTGGGGATGCATTGCCCAGCCCTGTCCCTGGAGCTGCTTTGCATGGGACACAAGCTGTCCATGTGGGGGATTCATCTAGTTCGCTTGGCTTCGGTCGATGGCTAGGCGGGTAGCCATTGCTAGTGCCTCCTTCCGCAGAGTCAGCGGGTCGAGCTGCTGTAGCCCTGGTGCCTTGTGCCTTGGCCCTGGTAAGGGATGGGTTGGTACCATCGGCTGTGTGGAAGCCAGGCCAGGAAGCTGCCACGCTGCGACGCCTGGCCTTATCTGCCACCTTGCGACTAGTGGAGGCTGGTATTCTCGGACCTGCTGGCCGGACACCATTGCGAGGAGTATTACAGAATGGATGTATGGCTTGGCCTGACTGGGACCCAAGGAGGGAACATGAAGCCAATGATGACGGGACAATCATGGTAGGGACAGATGATGCCGGTGCACCGTATATCGGAGGTCCAAGTGCATTGGCTGGCCATCAAGCGGCCGCGGCCTCCGTGGGTGTTGTGTGTAAGGTCGCGGGATCGAGCCTGGATGACGAAGACGGACGAACACGGAAGTCTGCCATTCGGGTCATGGCAGCATGTTTGCGATCAGCTGCTGCTGCTGGTGTTCGACTTACTGACGAGAGTGTTAGGGCGGTATGTCACCCACTGCTGCAGCGGTTAGATGATGCTCATGACGATCTTCGTATTGATGGGGCATGTGCTGCTGCCCTTCTACTACGACTGGCTCAGCCCACAGCAGTACGAGGCCAGCCGGTTGAGCTGACGACGGATACGCTGGCACTGCATGGGGATGATCCAGCTGAAGATGTGAGGAAGGCATGCGAGCACGGTCTGAAGGCATGTGCTCGCATTGACCCCGAGTATGTACTCAAGGTGTGCACGGCTTGTAGGGCCAGGCACAGGTCTCCGGCGTTGTGTGATCGTGTGGTGGAGGAATGCAAGCGACGGAATAAGGTGTAAAATGTGACTAGGGCACCGATTACTTGTAAATCAAGACAGGCGTCACGATCAGTCAGAAATACGTGATATTATTTATCAAGGCGTCAAGATCTTAAGATCCGAATTAGTGTAACGTATCGCTCCCTTTCCCTGCGCAGCCCAAGCCGGTTCCGTACTTGAGTGGATAATCAAGTTAGAATAGCAGATCTAACACACACGATATCAAGCCTGCCCCCCCCTCCCCAAAGCCTCGCGCGTCAGATCTGAAAGTATACCCCGCCGTTCCTAGCGGGACCCTGAGTCAAGCACACACAAAGGCAACTTGTCTACCGGAGGACAAGATAATTCTGCATTTCCAGCGAACAGAGTATTTCCGTAGTTTGGTCATTTTATTGATCCAGAAATCATCTCGAACTGATGGATTCTAATCCCCAGCCAGTCTTCGAAATGCCGACTGGGGCATGGAGGTTGTTGCACCAAAGAGTGAAGGCTCGAGCAGTCGTCCCTTTTCTAGGATCAGGAGCATCTGCGCAGCTCATCCCAACATGGGAGCCATTCTTGAAGAAGGTGTGGTCTATGGGGGGTGAAGTACCCCCACGAGGTGATGGAATCGATTCTGAGGCGAACGTAGCTCATACAGACGCCTTGATCCTCCTAGCAAGGCGAAAATATCCATCATTTGCGACAGAAAAGGACGAAGAAACCCGAGCAATTCCATGCGTTGGAGCATCTAGTGACGTTTCCGAGTCCACACCGCTTGTTTTCACAGCTAAACCTCTGCTCAGACTTGGAAGCACGTTCGTTCATTCCACCGAGCGTTCTCGAATCATGCAGGACTTCGATGAGGCCAAGAAAAGCATGAACATGGATCTGACACTAGTGACAGAAGTATTGCATGAAGTAATTAGCCGTGAGACGTTTCAGGAGAGTGCTCGGACGGTGATTGAGGACGCATTGCTCATCCATGCAGTCCCTCACGCCATATCTGAGGCAAGGCAGGATTTGGAACGAATCGACAAGGAGCTTGCACTCGCCAGGACGAATTGCTTGAAGTATGACGCCCTACCAGGATAGTTACCGTCCTCTGGCGCTGGCGAACCCGGAAGGTTTGCCGCACTCCATCCTCGTTCTGGCGGGGCCTCAGCCTCAAGTTAGGATCACTTGCAAGCCGGCAATCAGGCAAGGGAAGCCCTAGTAGACGCTGAAACCGAGGCCTCAGAAGTAGAAGAGGCACGTCAGCAGCTAGCTGCAGATCCCATCGCCTGGGCTGTCCGTCAGTTGCGGGCAGGAGGCACCCATGAGGTGAATCGAGTTATCAGCGATGCTGGCATGCTTCGGCTGCAGAAAGCGATCGTCACTGGTCCCTTTCAGCTCGTGTGTACCACCAACTGGGACTTGGCACTGGAAGCAGCATATGCACATCTTCGGGATACCGGTGGTGATGTGGCAAGGCCACATGCAACAGCGAGGTTCCTGCATTCAGCCGCAAGACAGATGCCCGTCTACTACCGCAAGGACATCCGGAGACTGTTTGCAGAGCTGCGCGCCGGTCGCACCCGGCCCCGCCTGTTCAAGATGCACGGGGACATTGGGGCTGGTGGAGATGAGTTTGTTGGTGGGCACTCTGACTATAGGAAAGTCATGATTCGAGATGTCGCAGGCATGCATCTACTGAGGTATTTATGCTCCAATCATTCGATACTGTTCTATGGCCATTCACTCACAGACAAGGATTTGCTAGCAACATTTGACGACATGATCGAGAGTTTCGGATAGGTCGGTCCCCATTTCTGGATTACGGGCTCCAACGTGACTCCCGAGAAAGCGAGGTATCTCTTGCGTCACTACAGCGTCTATACTATCAGGTTCAGTGGACATCGATAGGCTGGCGAGGCACTGATTCACATGTGCAAGACCGGATGGACTGGTACCAAAGCAGTGCGTATCAGGGACACGACATTTGTCATACACCCGGTTGACAGACAGTTGGCAGCGCATACAATTCTGTAGAGGTACTTGCCTCCGCCCTTGCAGATGCCCCGGTAGGACAAGCAAGGGGTGCTCAACGACGGGATTGTATTGCACCCTGTGGGTTCTGGTGTGCCTAACATGCGGCGAGCGTCTTCCCATGAGTTTATGGCCGGATCTGAATGGCATGCAGATCTTGGGGATCGATGGGACGATAATGACGTCGATGATGCAACGCTTCAGGCAGCGTTGCAGTATGAAGCAAGAATTCATGTTGATGCAGTCGAATCGACGAGCGATGGATCAGATGCTCAATTGGGAGAAAATTCAAATGCGGTGATGAGCGACCGGCACGAAAATCTTGAACCCGCTGCAGCTGGTTCTCGGACTGTTGGATAGGAGGAAGGTAGAGACGGCAATGCTGAGGCAGAGATCCCGCCACCGAATTACAGGCCAAAGCAGCCTGATAAAGCAGGTAGATTTGTCGTGTCAATGCAACAAGGGCGTTTGCTGCCCGGAGACATAATTCCTGAGCTCATTCAAGAAGCCGGCACCCATGCGATCAGGACTTATGCAAGGCTACGGGAGAAGTGGAGCAGGATGAGAGTACTCACAGGACCAGCCGATGATGTCGGGGGTTCGAACATCGATGACATGGACTTACCATCTCTTCGGCGAGAGGTGCGACAGGCGCAGGGAAGCATTGATGATTTCAATCCACTAGCTGACAGCAAGCAACTTGAACTCGATGAGCTATTGCAAACTATGGGGGAACTGGAGGAGAGGGAGCAGTGCGGTGAGGACGTGGAGATGCTGAAAATGACACTTCAGACTGACATCAGCACTGCGGAAGTGCTGCTAAGCAGCTTGCGTTCTTCGGTTGCTAGCGCCACGTCTAGGCTGCAGAAAGCTCGCGCTGCCATCTACACTCTGCAGCACAATCAGGAAGTCAGGGTGTACAACGCCGTGGCAATTCCAGCAGGATGCAATTACAAAGGCGGTGTGCTATCAGGAAGCAAAATGAGGGTCCTTTTCACGCAAATGGGGGACCTATCTCGACTCGAAAATGAACCGCGATTAAGATTCAATCTTGGCCACAAGCTGGGCTCGCCTATTCTAGAGGCGCAGCTAGATGAGCACCTTGGCACCTCATGGGGGCATGCAGGTGGGTTCGTCCCTGGGTCTGCTTTCTGGCGGGCTCATGGCCTAGCGAGGGAATGGATGTATCACCATGATGAAGCTAAGCCTTTCATGGATGCCTTTCAGGCTGAGACTACGACGTGGCAGAGGACGCAGAGCACATGTAGGGGTGCTGGTACCCCTCTGCCTGACCGACATCAGTTGCCTGACATGCCTCGAATTTTCTTGCTCAATATTGCGCATTCTGGGGAGGACCCCAATGCCTTCCATATTGATGCAGTCACAGCGAGGGCTGCCCGTCTGTTGGTGCGAGTGGAAGAGCGACTCGCCCATGGAAATAAGACACTTGGACCCGACGTAACCAAACAGCTAAAACGAAAGCGGAAGAAGCTGCGTGAGGCCATACGATCAGCTGGTGAGCTGGGGGGTCACGTGGATGGGCGAGGAGGACAGTACAAGGGCCGGCAAGAGATGGCCAAAGTGAACTTGATGGGGAAATTGGAGGACCTGGAGGCGCTTGTAGATGCAGGTGGGACCAACAAAACTGCTGGTGCTGAGGCGAGACCTGTCGCACGCGTATTCGGTGCATCTCAATCTACCAAGACAGCAGATGAACGAGATTTCACTCCCAGGTTGCGCCTTCGTGAAGACTTGGCTAAGTCTGAGCTGCTGGAACTTGAGGATCTGTCGGTCGGAGAAAGTACTATGGATCCCCGCAGCGCCTGTTTCATTGACAATGAGCTGAAGCATTCGGAGCCACTTTTCGCCGGAGACGACCAAGCCGATGACGAACAAGCCGTTAATCGCGGATTGACCGAATTTCACGTTCGAAGACACGTATTTGAAGCAGTACGGCATTTCCTAGTTAAAGCCACACTAGATGCGACCGGCCAGGGAGACAACTGGGAACCTCCACCAGCCTCTGCATTCGCTTCGCAAGAGGCATTGGCTGCCCACGATAGAGCGACCAGTAAGTGGGAATCCGGGTCAATGGGCAAGCCTATTGATGCCAGACTTGATTTCGACGAGGAAGCTCACTGGTGGAGGCGGTTCAAGGCATGGGAGCTGCGTGCTGCTTCTGCCTTCGATCTCGAAATATTCGGCGACACTCCATCGCTCGAGGATTTTGATCGCGTGTATGCTGATCATACAGAGAGACGGCGGGCGGCGCTTGCGTCAACAATGTCTAACGATGACAGGGGGATGGATTCCAGTTCAGATTCTGGTCAGGAAAGCGACGAACAGATCGATGGTGGGTCTATGCTAACTTCATCAGCCGGTGGTGTTGGTAGTAAGCCTCATGTAGAGCAATCAGAGACAGAGGATGTGCAAATCACAGTCTAGCAAGTTGACGGATTAGTTATGGATTCGATCCTGTCCTATTAGAGCGAATCGTCCAAGCTTAAGGCAGCCCGCCGACGGATTCTGTGGCGTCGGCGTGGGGGCATCGCAGTTGCATCCGGATCTGGTCACGAGCACAAACCCAGCATGTCAGTGCCTGTAGGCGTGCTTCCCGCTTCAAGAAAGCGTTCAGGCTCCTTCAATTCACAACAAGGCACCCCCGCAGGAACCACTGTCGTTTCAAGGCGGCCTGATTCGATGACGAGTTCCACTCCCGAGGACTTTCAGACCGTGGAGCCGCTACCTCTAGGTCGACTACCTCGTAGCCAATGGCAAGCCAGGCAGCAATCGGGCAGGGAGGCAGCAGATGCTGACGGGGAAGAACTGACAAGTCGTGGGTGTCCTAGTCAGCCTTATGATCGCATGGAACTGTTCATTCCAATCCTAGGGAGCGGGTTTGGCCATGTAGATGCACGCGATAGTCTACTTGCTGCCCTTAGTGCGGTCGGTGATTTCATTGCTGAATGTCGTCGGCGAGGGCACGTACTACCCCCGATAGGTGTGACATTCTGTCTGGATGACGAGGAAGAAGTACTTGCATCGGACATCTAGAGCGGGAGGGTGGATCTCTCAGGGGTACTGTCCAGGTCAATGGATGGATGGATCGAGTTCCATGCCGTGAGTGAGGAAACAGCCAGGCGCAGTGGTGCCGTCGCGGCATCGGGGCACGCTTCGGGGGCATCTTCAGCCAAGCGTGATACTGAATTTGTTTCCAGGGCTGTGAGAGTACCACTGCGTTCAAGCCAGGTTGCTGATATGCGGGATGTGCTTGGACTCAGAAAATTGCCATTGCCGCCAGGTGTGGCCGAGAACTCTCTCCTCGGAGAACTCGGAGTTACAGAGGGGTGTATGGTCACGTTTACCGACCATGATGTCAGAGCCGAAACGTCAGAGGCCATGAGTCGACAGCGACAGCTACAGTAGCAGCTGCGACAAGGCCGTGATGACGACGGATTGCCCGCGGGCCGCTCTTCGGGACAGCTGGGTTTGGCAGGTCAAGGGGCGCCTGTAAGGCGGGCAAGTATGCTCAACCCAAGCAGCGCTCATAACCTCCTGCAGGAATAGGATGGACTCGCAAATAACTATGCTGCCACTGCCGATACACTTGATGAAGGTAGATCATCAGATTCTGGAAGTAGCTATCCGAGTGCTGTCGACGAATCATTCGAAGACATTCTCCCGCTAGTGTTGCATGGCCGTTCTGCAAGTCCTCAGCGGGAGGATTAGTCCACAAATGACCTAGGTCAAGATGCGCCTGCGGTTTCCCCTGTTGAAGCTAAACGGGCAGCTCAAATTCGCCAGAAAGAAGCAGAGCACGCCGCTGGGTCAGCGAAATCAGAATCCTTGGGTCGTCGGGCCGAGACCCCCGGGAACCACCCGAGACCAAGCCCAGTGCGCCGTCGCCCCCGTGCTTCGTCTCCACTTGTGGTAGTCCGTGTACCTCGGGGCTGGAGAGGATCAGTAGGATAGGGTGTATCGAATGGCGGTGCATCTCATTCAGGGGATTCGACGAGTGGTATTGCACGGGCTGTGGCGGATATGTCTGGCGGTCAGTCTGACATGAGGGCACGGCTGTGTGCAGCAGTCGGGACTTCTTTGTCTGCAAGAGCTACCGATAGAATACTTGGGCGGCAAATGCGG
>Ga0136560_1001276_pt1 | contig 12883 bp, 10 predicted proteins | sample AntRauMeHopE1497_FD_104925 | JGI IMG/M metagenome (GOLD analysis project Ga0136560, IMG submission 104925) | Saline lake microbial communities from Rauer Islands, Antarctica - Metagenome Hop E1 #497 | ecosystem: Environmental > Aquatic > Non-marine Saline and Alkaline > Saline | place... | reverse complement strand
AACTGAAAGATTTTCTTCGATTTTGCTTTTTGTAACATGACGATTCGTTTTTTAATTAATGATTTTTTATAGAATTGATTGACAAAGGAGATATTCTGGGTCTGGAATACTTGGGAGAGCAGAAGGTCATAATGCGACTTGCGTTCCGTTTTGGGTACATGGGCATCGGCAATGAACTCGTGCAGTTCAGATATCCTGTTTTGGTACACATAGACCAAGGGATTAAACCAGCCTACAATGCGCATCAACTCAAAAAATACCAGATCCAAAGAGTGTTTTTGTTTTATATGCACCAGCTCGTGCTGGATGATGCTTTCATGTTCCCGCGACAGGACTTTATCGCCTAAGAAAATGGACCTGAAAAAGGAAAAGGCCAGCTCGCTGTTTTTTACGACAATACGGGTGAAATCGGGAAAACGTTCCCTAGTTCCGTGCTGGTGCAGTTGCTGTAGCCGATACAATTTGTAGCAGAAATACAATGCAGCCAATAGCATGCCTCCATACAGCACCCCTTCTTGCCAAGAGAATTGAAAAGCGGGAGGTTCCGCCCCTGCCCCTGCAACTACGGCGCTATTGGTATTCCAAAGAAATTCCGGATACAAATAGTACTGTTCGGCAACCGATGTTTTTAAAGCCTCTATCTTTATCCATGGCAGCACTAGGGACAATAGATATGTTCCTATCAAATACGCCCTGTTCCATTGAAAAAAAGTTTCCCGTTTTAGGAAGAAGTCATAGATGATCAGAAAGGCCAGTTGAAAGGCGATGCATTCTAGGATGTATTGTATCATTTTTTAAAATTTAGACGGTAGACCGTCCGCTTTTGGCGGACTACAAGAGTCAAGAAACTAGATTCCTTTCGCTATATTTTAGCGTTCCTCCTTTTTATCGATTTCTTTTAATATGGACTCCAGCTCCGAAAGGCTCATATCGTTCTTTTTCATAAAGAAGGAGACCATACTTTTAAACGAGCCCTGAAAGTAGCCATCTACCAATTTAGTGATGCTCTGATTGCTATAGTCGGATTTCTTCACCAATGGAAAATAAAGATGTCCCCTACCCTCTTTTTCATGGCTCACAAAGCCCTTGTCTTCCAAAATTCGCACTATGGTAGATACCGTATTGTACGCTGGTTTGGGTTCTGGAAGCTGTTCTATCACCGCCGCGACATTGCATTTTTCCAGTTGCCACAATACTTGCATTACCTCTTCTTCCGCCTTTGTCAATTGTTTCATAGATAAGTATCTTTTTTTTTTATTCCCGCACTTCGGCTCCGCTCAGCATAGGCTTCGGTGGATGTTTTTGGTTTGTTCTTAAAACAAATATAACTAAATATTTAGTTAAAACTAATATATTAGTTAAAAAATTAGTTTGAAGACCTAAATGAGACCCCAAGGGTTTCTATTCACATCAATACTAAACCCTTGGGGTCTTAGCTCTCGCTAGCCGCCCTGCTGACAATTCGATAAAAAAATCATGTGATATAAAAATTAGACCCCTGCCTAACTAACAAATAGGAAGTCGGACTAAGAACTGAATAATTCAACCGAATCAAGTGCTCCATTCCACCTATTTAGCTGTGAAGGCAAACCTGGCCGGACAATTAGTAAATACCCCTTGATAAGGTGTTAAGAATTGAACTGCAATTTCTAGGTATCCTCGAAAACCTTCAACTTCAACACGAGTAACAAAATAGCATTATATTAGCCCCATAGAAAATGACTTAAAATGGACATAGCCTTACTGCTAATTGGTTTCCTTTTTATGATTATGGGTATTTTGGGCAGTTTTTTGCCGGTTTTACCGGGTCCGCCCATCAGTTGGATCGGACTTTTGCTGTTGTACCTTACCAAAGCCGTGCCGGATAATTGGTGGATATTGGGCATTACCTTGGTCATTGCCTTGGTTGTTCTTGCGCTGGATTATATTATCCCGGTGATGGGCACCAAGAAATTTGGAGGCACCAAAGCAGGGATGATCGGTACCACCGTAGGACTTCTTGTTGCGTTATTTTTTCCTATCCTCGGACTCTTTGGTATTATTATTTGGCCTTTTGTGGGCGCCCTTGTTGGGGAACTACTGAACAAGGCCGACAAAAAAACAGCCACTAAGGCCGCTTTTGGTTCATTTCTAGGTTTTTTGACCGGCACCTTTTTAAAGTTTATGGTCACTATTGTATATCTGGGGCTTTTTATTGCTGCAGCTTGGGAGTATAAGGGGGCACTTTTTCCGTATTTCGATTAAAAAATACGAACCTAGGCACCATCCGCTTAAAAACCGCCTTCTCAAATGTTTGGTTCTACCACAAACTTGCCTGCGGGCCCTAAAGGTGTAGTGAAAATAAACCAATAAACTGGCCCGACTTAAGACGTGGATATCTGGCCGAACGAAGGTGCTAACTCATATTCTAAGCATCAAATCTTTTAAAAAGAAAAAAAAATCGTTTCAATATTAGCTTGATACGCAAATAATAAATAACTTTCTCTTGGATTACAGCCACCAAAGCAGCCGTTTAAAAGCGAGGGATTCTTCCCCTAAATGAAATAATAACAGAGATTATGCTGACAAAAAACTTGCTCTTTACATGCCTAACGATTCTCATTTCAGGTGCCTTGAGTGCGCAACAATCGGCTTTTTCAAAACTGGACAGCCTATTTCTTGCGCTAGAACAAAACGACCTATTTATGGGCAGCTTGACCTTATCACACCAGGGCGAGCCTATTTACGCAAAGGCTATTGGTTATGCCGATGTTGCCTCCCGGAAAAAAACCGATACGTTAACGAAATTCCGTATCGGCTCCATATCAAAAACATTTACCGCTGCCCTAATATTTAAAGCGGTGGAGGAAGGCAAACTAAGCCTGGAACAAACCATTGATGTGTATTTCCCCTCCATTCCAAATGCCAACAACATTACGGTTGGTCAATTACTGAACCACAGGAGCGGCCTTTTCAACTTTACGAATTCGCCCGATTATCTGACCTGGAATACGACCGAAAAAACAAAAGCCGAGCTTATTGAAATAATCAAAAGAGGCGGTAGTGTTTTTGAACCCAATACAAAAGCGGAATACAGTAATGCCAACTACGTATTGCTCAGTTTTATTTTGGAAACTGTTTTTGATGAAACCTATGCGAACCTGTTACGCAAAAAGATTACTGAGCCACTACAGCTAAACCATACTTATTTTGGAGATAAAATTAATCTGGAAAATAATGAGGCCAATTCTTTCGTCTACAGCTCCGACTGGGATATCCAGACCGAAACGGATACCTCGATTCCCTTAGGTGCGGGCGCCGTTGTTTCCAACCCGAACGACCTGAACACGTTTATGAAAGCACTTTTTGATGGTACGCTTATCTCCAAAGAACAGCTACTTAACATGAAAACCATCGTGGACGGCTATGGCATGGGCATGTTCCAAATTCCTTTTCATGACAAGATCGGTTTTGGACACAATGGTGGCATAGACGGTTTCTCCTCCTTTAGCGTATACTTTCCGGACGATGAACTCTCGGTGGCTTTGACATCCAACGGCACCCGATATAATAATAACGACCTTGCCATTGCAGCTTTAAGTTCCTTTTATGGCAAACCGTTCGAAATGCCAAGCTTCACGACAATGGACCTGTCCGTCGGAGATTTAGAACCTTATATAGGGGTATATTCCAGTGAACAAATCGCCTTAAAAATGACCATAACAGAGGCCGATGGAACGCTGTACTTACAGGCAACCGGGCAACCCGCATTTCCGCTGGCAGCAACGGAAACCAACGTCTTCGAGTTTGCAGCGGCCGGAATCCGACTAGAATTTGAACGCTCGGATAATACCATGGTGCTAAAACAAGGTGGCGGTGTTTTTGAGTTTGTAAAGGAGTAGTTTGTGCGCTGTAAGCTATAAGCTCTACGCTTTTTGCCTTTTGTTGTTGCAAATGGAACCTATACAGTAAAACCAAAAGCCTGAGGCATATCATCCGAGCTTTTCCTAGTTTTTGGACATTTTAAAGGTTTAGCTTGCCTAGCCAAACTATACTATATTATGCCATTACTAAGAGATAAGTTTTTTCCTCAAAATCGCATCGAGCCTTTAACAACCATTACAACCTATCCCCTTTTTTACTTTTTTAGCGAAAAGCGTAAAGTGAAAGGGGTAAAGTATAAAAAATCTATATCCAATTTTAGCGTATAGCGCAAAGCGAAAGGCGTATGGCGCAAAGCGAAAGGCGTACAGCGTAAAAAACCTACATCCAAACCGTCTTATCTTCGATAGGTTTTCTGGTCTGCTCGGGAAGTTCGCCTTCGTAATGGCCCATGTAGAAAAAGCCAAGGCATTTTTCGCCATCGTTCATAGGCAGGAAATCGCCCATATAGCTGATAAGTTCCGGAGAGCTCCAATAACAACCTATTCCCATTTGGGTGCAACATAGCCACATATTCTGCACCGCCATTGCTGTAGCGGAAATTTCCTCCCATTCCGGCACCGATTCCATAGGGTCGCGCTGCATACAAATAGCTATGATAGCTCCGGCTTTTTTAGGGTTTTCTATCAGTTTTTTGGCTTTCAGGTGCTTGGGTTTTGGGGTGACATCAATATAGGTATTGGATAAAAACTCCCCAAGTTGAACCAACTTTTCGCCCTGTATTACCTTAAAGCGCCACGGTTCTGTCTTTCTATGGTTGGGGGCCCAATTGGCAGCTTCCAATATTTTTTCAATATCTGTTTTTGCTATTGGTTTGTCAATATATTGTGCCGGAAAAACGGAACGACGGTTCTTTATCAGATCAAATATCATATCATCAGGTATTACTTTCTTGGTTCTACCACGAATGTTGCGGAAATGAACCAATAAACTAGTCCGACGCAGGACTTTTAGACGTAGGACATAAGACCAAATATCATTACCCGGTAAAACAACAAGAATGTAAATATCTTAATGCTAAAAACTTGAGCAATAAAATAGTCCCACGTCTTAAGTCCTTTCCTCCTATGTCAAGTTCCAAGAACTATATTTCATACCCACAAAAATAAGGGTAGAACCACATTAATTTGCATCAAGATCTGTTTAAAAGTAAATCCAAACAATTTTTTAACACAGGATTAGCGTTTTCCTTCTTCCAAATGACCGAAAGCAAGGCGCGTTGCTTCACATCTTTCAACTCAATGAACTTTACCCGCATCTGAAAACCGTACTGCAAGGCAGAAGGCACAATGGCGATTCCCAAATTGTTCTCTACCAACTTAAAAATGGTATGCGCATGAACCGATTTATGGGAGACTTTCGGCTTAAAACCTGCATCCGCACAAATGCTCATGATCGTGTCATAGTAATACGGACTATAATCCTGACTGAACAATATAAAATCATCCTCCAAAAAACGCTGCATGCCATTATATTCCCTGGTTAACATAGGGTAGGATTCCGGAAGTACCAGGGAAAACGTATCCTTGAAGACAGTTTGCATGTGTAGTGCCGCAGGAACACGATCCAAACGCACAAATCCCACATCCAACTCATCTTTTAGCACAGCTTCTACCTGTTCCAAATTGGCACGTTCCTCCAAGGAGGTCTTAATTTTTGGATAGCGTTCCTTTACGGCAACCAGTAGCTCGGGAATTACATTCTGCATGGCCGAACCTAAAAATCCAATTCGGAGTTCGCCGGTATCGCCATCGCCTATTAGCTGCAACTCCCTTTTGGTTTCCCTTAACTGATGAAAAATAGCCTCTGCCCTGCACTTTAAATAATGTCCCGCGGGGGTAAGGGCCACTTTTTTATTGTCCCGAACAAACAGCTGCGCCTGTAAAAGCGCTTCCATCTGCTTTATTTGCCTACTTAACCCCGGTTGGGATATAAAAAGCTTTTCGGCAGCCTTTCTAAAGTGCAACTCTTCGGCTACAGCCAAAAAATAAGTAAGGTGTCTCAATTCTATTTGAGTACTCATAGTTATCGATTGAACACCAAAATAGTATTGGCAAGTATCAAAAATAATTAATAATTTTAGAAAAATAAAACAATTAGAGATGGATGCCGTGTCAAAATCGTTTAAATTGGGAGAAGACTGGCTTACTGCAAGTACTGCCCTACAGATCGCAAAGGACAACACTACAATTAAACTTTCGGAAGCCAGTCGCAAAAGCGTAATTAAGAGTTGGGGAATTGTACAGCGCATTGTTGATAAAGGGCAACCCGTTTACGGAATCAATACCGGATTTGGACCGCTTTGCACCACCAAAATATCCAAATCCGAAACCAATATCCTACAGACCAATATTCTAAAAAGTCATAGTGTAGGCGTAGGCAAACCCATATCAGATACCCTAGCCAAATTGATGCTCATCCTAAAGGCCCATTCCCTTGCAAAAGGATATTCCGGCATAGCGGAAAGTACTTTGGACCGGATTATTTGGCATATAGAAAACAATGCTGTTCCGGTAGTTCCTTCCCAAGGTTCGGTTGGGGCATCGGGGGATTTGGCGCCTTTGTCCCATTTATTTCTTCCATTAATAGGTTTGGGAAAAGTGGTCTACAAAAACGAAACCATACCCACGGCCGAGCTTTTTGAACGTGCCGGACTTTCCCCGCTCGCCCTGGGCCCAAAAGAGGGTTTGGCCTTGATCAACGGAACACAGTTCATTGCCGCCCATGCAATTAAAATGGTAGAAAAATTACATTCCGTACTCTCCCAAGCGGATATTATCGGCGCCATGATGATCGAAGGATTACAAGGCTCCGTTAAACCATTTTACAACGAATTGCATGCGCTCCGGCCTTTTAAGGGAAATATTCACGTAGCCAAACGCGTAAAACGTTTGCTCAAAGGCTCCGAAATCATGGAAGACCATATCGACTGTGAGCGCGTCCAAGACCCATACTCTATCCGCTGTATTCCGCAGGTACACGGAGCGTCCCGTAATGCTTGGCTCCATTTAAAGGAATTGTTGGAAGTAGAATTGAACGCCGTTACGGACAACCCTGTCATCATAAATGAGGAACTGACCATCAGCGGTGGGAACTTTCATGGCCAACCCTTGGCCATGGCCTTGGATTATGCCTGCCTTGCGGCTTCGGAAATCGGGAACATTTCGGACCGGCGTATTTATTTGGCCTTGGAGGGGAATAGTCCGGGCGTACCCAAATTATTGATGGAGCACACCGGTATCAACTCCGGTTACATGATTCTGCAATACACCACGGCGGCCTTGGCAAGTGAAAATAAGGGGCTTTGTTTTCCGTCCAGCGCGGATAGCATCCCTACCTCCCTTGGCCAAGAAGATCATGTGAGCATGGGTTCCATAAGTGGACGAAAAGCCTTGCAGGTTATTGGTAATGTGGAAAAAATACTGGCCATTGAACTATTGACCGCAGCGCAGGCTTTTGAGTTCAGAAAACCCATGAAATCGGGTATATTTTTAGAGGAAATACATACCGAAATACGAAAAAAAGTCGCTTTTGCAGATAAGGACCGGGTTTTTGCCGATGATATTGAAGAAGGAATTAAAATGATAAAGAACAAGACTATCATGAAACTAATCGAGCGCATTAGTGAGAAAGAAGGGATATCTTTAAAAACGAAGTTTTCCAAGGAATTTGAAGTGTATTAAACAAGATATAAGACCGTCCCGTTCCGGGACTACTAGACGTAGGACGTAAGACTAAAATAGCAGCCTAATGAAGTTCACTCCATACTGATATTACATATGTTTTGCTGAAAATAAAAACGAGTAAATGAAAACCGATTATCCTTTGAAGCTGGTTTTCATGTGAATAAAATACAAAAAATGAAACATTTAAAACTTATAGGTCCTTTTAAGCAACTGCTGCCCATGACGGGACTACCGTTAAAAGGAGCACTTACCGACGCACAACTTGCCGTGATAGAAAATGCAGGGATTCTTATTGAAGGCGAGCGCATTAAAGAAATTGGAAATTTCCAAGCACTGAAAACAAAGTTCGTCGATATAGAAATCCATGAACTTCAGGGCGATCATACCTGCCTGCCCGGTTTTGTGGATGCCCACACCCATATCTGTTTTGGAGGTTCGCGCGCCAACGACTACGCCATGCGCAATGCCGGAAAAACATACCTAGAAATAGCAAAAGCAGGTGGCGGAATATGGGACACCGTTACCCAAACCAGAAAAGCAACGAAAGCAGAACTGGTCAAAAATACCGTAAAGCTTGCGAACAGACACTTAAAAAATGGGGTTACTACCCTAGAAGTAAAAAGTGGTTACGGACTTTCCGTAGCTGAAGAACTCAAGATGTTATATGCCATTAAAGAAGCTACTACCGCCATTCCGGCCGACCTCATCGCAACCTGTTTGGCAGCGCACATGCTCCCAAAAGACTATTCGGGAACGACAGAAGCATATTTAGAGGAAATAAGCAGCGAACTTTTTCCAAAATTGAAATCCGAAAACCTTGCCCACCGTATAGATGCTTTTATAGAGGAAAGCGCGTTTTCTGCCCAACAGATTGCTCCCTATTTTAAAAAGGCAAAAGAAATGGGTTTTGATATAACGGTGCATGCCGATCAGTTCTCCACTAGCGGAAGCAAAGTGGCAATTGACTTTGATGCGCTAAGTGCAGATCACTTAGAAGCAAGTACCGATACCGAAATAGCACTTTTGGCCAAGAGCAATGTCATAGCTACAGCCTTACCGGGCGCATCCCTAGGATTGGGCTGTGCCTTTACTCCTGCCCGTAAACTACTGGATGCCGGCGGCGCTTTGGCCATAGCCAGCGATCATAATCCCGGCTCCGCTCCTATGGGCGATTTACTGACTCAAGCCGCGATTCTGGGTGCTTTTGAGAAGTTGTCCAACGCAGAGGTTTTGGCAGGAATTACCTTTAGGGCGGCAGCCGCCTTAAAATTGGAAGATCGAGGGAAATTGGAAGAGGGTTTATTGGCCGACTTCAGCCTTTTTCATACCTCGAACTATCAGGAAATTCTGTATAACCAAGGTAATTTAAAACCTTGTGTGGTTTTTAAACGAGGGGTTAGGGTGTTTGATAAACATAGAGGCCGCTAAGCCCCTAGCCCCAAAAGGGGGAACTATTAAACGTAAAGCGTTCTGTGCTCGGCGAAAAGCTATATAAAATGAATTTTAAACAACAGGTATTACAGGGTATTCCTTCGGAACTGCCACCAAATAAAAAACGTTCAGAGGATGTGAGTCATGCTCCTAGACGGAAAGATATTTTATCGTTGGAAGAAAAAAAACTGGCCATACGCAATGCCTTACGCTATTTTCCCAAGGCTTGGCACGTGGAACTTTCCAAGGAATTCGCACAGGAACTAAAGGAGTTTGGTCGGATTTACATGTACCGATTTATGCCGGAGTACGAAATGTACGCCAGGCCAATTAATGAATATCCAGCGAAAACTTCCCAAGCGGCCGCATTGATGTTAATGATTCAGAACAACTTAAACCCTGCCGTAGCGCAACATCCGCAGGAACTGATTACCTATGGCGGTAACGGTGCCGTGTTTCAAAATTGGGCGCAGTATCTCTTGACCCTTAGGTATTTGGCAACTATGACGGAGGAACAGACCTTGCATATCTATTCGGGTCATCCTATGGGACTGTTTCCTTCTTCCAAGGAGGCGCCGCGAGTGGTGGTTACCAACGGCATGATGATCCCCAACTACTCCAAACCGGACGATTGGGAAAAATACAATGCCCTCGGCGTTACGCAATACGGACAAATGACGGCCGGCTCCTACATGTATATTGGGCCGCAGGGCATCGTTCACGGTACTGCGATTACGGTTATGAACGCGTTTAGAAAAGTGTTAAAGGCCGATGAAAATCCGGCCGGGAAACTATTTTTGACTGCTGGACTGGGAGGTATGAGCGGTGCGCAGCCTAAAGCAGGAAACATAGCCGGATGCATTACCATTTGTGCGGAGGTCAATTCGGTTGCCGCAACAAAAAGGCACGAACAAGGCTGGGTAGACGAGCTTATTTCGGATATTGATGCGCTGGTTAAACGCACTAAAAAGGCGATATTAGAAGAAGAAATAGTCGCCTTGGCTTTTATTGGAAACGTAGTGGACGTGTGGGAACGCTTTGATACCGAAAACATCTTTATCCACTTAGGCTCCGATCAAACATCATTGCACAACCCTTGGGCTGGCGGTTATTACCCCGTGGGACTGTCTTTTGAGACCTCCAACAAAATGATGAGCGAAGACACCACAACATTCAAAAACAAAGTACAGGAATCCCTGCGCAGACAAATGGATGCCATAAATAATCACGCAAAAAAAGGAACCTATTTCTTTGACTATGGTAACGCCTTTTTATTAGAAGCTTCCCGTGCCGGTGCCGATGTTATGGCAGAAAATAACATCGATTTTAAATACCCATCCTATGTACAGGATATTTTAGGACCCTTATGCTTCGATTATGGTTTTGGCCCCTTCCGTTGGGTTTGTTCCTCAGGAAATCCGGAAGACCTGAAGAAGACGGATGCCATTGCACTAAAGATTATGCAAGGCATAGAAAAAGATGCACCGGCTGAAATCAGTCTACAGTTAAAGGACAATATCAAATGGATACAGGAAGCGGAACAGAACAAATTGGTCGTGGGTTCCCAAGCCCGTATCCTTTATGCCGATGCGGAAGGTCGCGCCAAAATTGCCGAAGCCTTTAATCAGGCTATCGCTTCCGGGGAGCTTTCCGCACCCATAATTCTGGGTAGAGACCATCATGATGTCAGCGGTACGGATTCCCCCTTTAGGGAAACCAGCAATATCTACGATGGGAGTAAATTCACAGCAGATATGGCGATACATAACGTTATTGGGGACAGTTTTAGAGGAGCTACTTGGGTCTCTATTCACAACGGTGGCGGCGTTGGCTGGGGCGAAGCCATCAATGGCGGTTTTGGAATACTTCTGGACGGCTCCGCAGCCGCTAGCCGAAAATTAAAAAGCATGCTCTTTTATGATGTAAACAACGGCGTATCCAGAAGAAGTTGGGCACGGAACAAAGAAGCCATTTTCGCCATTGAACGCGAAATGGCGCGCACCCCCGAACTTAAAGTTACTTTACCTAATTTAGTGGAAGATGAGTTGTTGGAGGATTTGTTTTGACGAACTATTAAGCTATTAAATTATTGGGTTATTGAGCTGGATAATGAAAAATAGAGGAACGTATTTTAAATAGAGGAAGATGTCAGTTCCTGTCGACTTTTGATGAATAGCCTGTCGAAGAAGCCATAAAATTGATAGTATGGCCACCAGTCACAAACTGGCGATAGTGCTCATTACTAAATTGATAGATTCATTATTCTGCAAAGCCAAGGATAGTAAATCAAATCTAAAAAGTGCTTTTTGCTATCTAAAATAGTATTCCTATTCACAAGCCATCCCCTCGCCCAGGGCGAGGGCTAGGGAGAGGTATTTTTCAATCTTATAAAAAAACAAAAGAATGTCGCTTTACAGTACAACCAATCCCGACAGCTACTCAGGTAGGGCATCGAACCAAAAACTTTATCTACACGAGAAAATCTCCTGTGTGGACATTTCCGGTTTGGAAGCCGCTACCGACAAAGGTGTCGCTCTTTTAGGCTATGCCTGTGATGAAGGCATACGGCGTAATCAGGGTCGCGTTGGGGCTATAAAAGGTGCCGATGCCATCAGAAAACAACTGGGCAAATTACCCAACCATTTAGAAGAAGAAACCGACTTGTTAGATGTGGGCAGCGTCAATTGCCCTGACACCGATTTGGAAGCCACCCAAAACGAACTGTCCAAAAAAGTACAGCAACTTTTGAATCATCATCTATTCCCTATAGTTTTAGGCGGAGGTCACGACATCGCTTACGGCACCTATAACGGTATAAAAAAGCATTTAGGAAGCTCAAAAACTATAGGCATTATTAATTTTGACGCGCATTTTGACCTGCGTTCCAATGAAAATGGAAGCAGCTCTGGTACACCTTTTTATCAAATCGCCAAAGATTGTGAGGAATCGGGTTCAGCGTTTCATTATTTATGTCTTGGGATTCGGGAAGATGCCAATGATAGTTCGCTTTTTAAAACAGCCAAAGAGCTGGATGTAAAATACATCTTGCGAGACACTTTTCGCATCGAGTTCCATAACGAAATTAACGCGTGGATCAATGCGTTTATACAAAACGTGGATGCCGTTTATGTGACCATTGATCTGGACGGGTTTTCCTCTGCCTATGCGCCCGGCGTAAGTGCGCCATCGCCCATGGGCTTTACGCCAGATGTGGTGTTGGCTTCCTTAAAAACAATTGTGGCTTCGGGAAAACTAAGCGCATTAGATATCGCCGAACTGAATCCTACCTATGATATTGATAACCAAACGGCACGTTTGGCGGCATCGTTGGTGCATACCTTAATTCACAGTCTTTGAGCATGGAAGAATTTCTCCTAAAAGAACATCCGCAATTAAAAATAACAGTCTTTAGCGACCGTTTTGAAATACACCGGCCAGAAAAAAGGGTGGACCAATACCTCTTCAATAAGATCGATTTCTTAAGCATGGGGAAAAGAGCCAATTGGCTTGTAAGCGCTTTTTCGTTTATAGTCGGGTTTTTCATTGGGGATGCTGGCGACATATACAAAGAAAGAGACCTGCTTAACTTTAAGTATAGGAATCAACAAATAGCACGCTCCTGAAAGGGATGTGACCATGACACCGCCCAAAAAGCAATAAAAAGAATTAACGAAAAAATCGGTCAAGCTTTAAACTCTTACTAAATCCCTAAAGCCCAAAAGAAAAAAAGCCTCCCATTTATGGAAAGCCTTTCATTGGTTACGACCGGTTGAAACCGGTGCACACAATTTGCTCCAAACCTTGTCCGGAGCACAACACAACATTGCAAATATAACAAAGGTTTT
>Ga0136560_1001275_pt1 | contig 12883 bp, 4 predicted proteins | sample AntRauMeHopE1497_FD_104925 | JGI IMG/M metagenome (GOLD analysis project Ga0136560, IMG submission 104925) | Saline lake microbial communities from Rauer Islands, Antarctica - Metagenome Hop E1 #497 | ecosystem: Environmental > Aquatic > Non-marine Saline and Alkaline > Saline | place... | reverse complement strand
CGGGGGCGAGGGGGATCCCGGCCGCGTTGCGCTGGCACGCCGCTTCCACCGTCCGCATGTCCCGCTCCGAGATGGTGTTCCCCGACAGCCGCAGGGACACCACCGTGGAGTTGTGGTCCCGCATCGCCTCGGCGATGGCGGCCCCGGCGTCCGGCCCCATCGCGTTCCACCTCAGGTCCAGGGTCGCCAGCGTGCGGTTGCGCCGTAGCACCCGGGCGAGCTCCATGCCGAACTCGGGGCCGAGGATGTTGTTGCGCAGGTCGATGGCGACGAGCGTGGGGCTGGACTCGATCGCCGCGCAGAGGTCGCGCTGGTCGCTCCACCGAGCCTGGCCGAGCGCGTTCCACTCCAGGACCACCGTGGTCAGGCATGGGGCCGTGCGGATGAGGCGGGTCACCTCGCTGGCCTCGCGCATGTGGGCTCCGGTGAGGTCGACGCGTGAAGCCGAGCCAGGATGAGCGAGCGCTTTCGCTGCCGAGGACGGCATGCGGGACGGAAGCCGTTTGGCCGACCAGCCGGGCTCCACGTATGCTGGCGCCGCCATTCGGCGGAGTCGGGCAGCTCGGGCTTTCGAGACCGGGTACGGTGGGCGCAACGAGTGCGCGCGCGCGCGCAGCGACACTGCAGAGCGACAACGGCTCGCCCCGCACACCAAGGCCCGCCAAGATTTCGCCGCAACGCCGGCAATAACGTGCGATGACGAGGCTTGTGTGGAACCCCGCGGTTGGGAGGCCATTTCACGGTCATGGGCACGTTTCAGGGTGGCGGGGAGGGGGAAGCGCCATCAGGCACCGCCAACCTCACCGCCCGAAGTGGCGCACACTCAAAAAAGCAGAAGGCAACAAGAACATGGATGTGTTTGTCCGCTTGCCTGGCAATGCGCCGGCCAGCGGCGGAGCGTCGTCGCGAGGCCAGCGTGCTCATGCGCGCTTGGTCTCGGGGAAGAACTCCTCGACCGGATCGACGCGCTTGAAGCCGAGCACGTTGAACATTGACACGTTGCCGGCGTCGGTGCCGATGTACCTCTCCTCGTGCTGCACCCTCCACTCAGCGCCGGTCTTTGCGACATCAGTGCCCGGCACGGGCTCGTGGAGCGCGTGGCGCGACCGCCTGACGTCCGGGTTGTACATGTAGCAGCGGATCTGAGAGAGGCGAGGGGAAAGGAGCGGGCGGGGGCGCAGCGGGGTTGGCTGGCACGGCAGGTGTTGCGAGATGCCGACCGGCTTGATGACTGGGCGGTGATGGGGTGACGGCGTGATGGACCGCGGACAATGGCCGGTCTCACCCCGCTGTACGTGGCCATGGTGCACGCAAAAGTGGTGATGACGGCGACAGGGAGGCCTGCGGAGCGTTTGTGAGCGCCGGTGAGCGGGGACGGTGAGGGAAACGGGGTGACTGGCCACTGACCGAGTCAGTCCTGCGGCGGCCGCATCGGCGCGGCCCGCGCGAGCCCTGGGCCTCACCTGCGAAGTCATACATCTGCTTCATGTTAGCGGAGATGCGCTTGCCGACGAAAGCCATCGGTATTGATCGTGGGGGTGGGAGAACGCGGTCGACTGGGACTGGTTTGGGGAGTGCAGGTTCTCCTGCCCTCTGCGCCTCGACGATCTGCCGGCCGCTCTGCACTGCAAGGGATCTGCCGCCGGGAGCGGAACCAACGAACATTTGGGGGGGGGCACACGGACGGGCAGCACGCACCGGGACACGAAAAGGGGCGCGAGCGCAAGGGTGCTCGTGGTCACCACTCGCCGGTCGAGGCCGCCGCTCGCTCGGCTCTCCGGCGCATGGCCGCCGCGATGTCGCGCTCCATGGGCCGCAGGAATCCGCGCTCCCACTTCGCCATGTAGTCCCCGAGGGAGGTCTGCCTCCATGCCTCGGCGGGCGATACCGCGGTCGCCGTCGATGCCGACGACGAGCCGGGCTCCTCCTCCGCCGTCGGGTTCTCCTTCTTGTACTGGTCGTACTCGGCCACGAGCCGGGGGATGGTGGGCACGTCGAACGGGTCGAAGGACTCGCAGTCCTCCGCGACGATGGGCACGCACACGCGCCCGGTCTTGGGGTGCACGCAGAACGGGCTCTTCAGGAGATGGTTCGTGCCCTTGGTCACGTTGACGTCGATGCGGGGGTATGTGAACGCCATGATGATTGTGGGGACGGCCTTGTCGAGGGCGTTCTTCTCAGAGTAGTGGCCGCCGCCCAGCGAGGCCCGGACCCCGGCCACGGCCGACTTGAGCTGCGCCCACCTCTGTGTCGGGGTCACGCCCGCCTTGGCCCATGCGCCTCGGATTGAGTCCTTGAGGGCGGCGACGTCCGGGAGGAAGGAGAGGACGCGCTCCCACTGCTCCGAGGCGCCGTCCGCGAGAAGGCCCTGCCCGCTCTCCGGCGCCATGACGCGCAGGAAGAAGGCCTCCAGGTCGGCGAGGGCGCGGGAGAGGGACGGGTGGAGGGGGAGGGCGATGCTGACGAGCTCGTCGGCGTTCTTCTCCATGCTCCCGGTGATGGTGCTGAAGTACTCCACGATGGCGCTCCTGCCCTCGTTCCCCAGGGCGCGCGCCGAGCGGTCGCAGACCCAGCAATGGACCCCGCGGCGGCCCGAGTAGACCCAGAAGATGTGCTTGAAGCCAAAGTCCTCGCGCAGGCCGCGGTCGATGACGCGGATGGCAACGGTCATGAACGGCCAGCAGCGGCGGCAGATGGCCGCGCCGCTGCAGCAGGTGCGGATCTCGTCGTAGTCGGTGAGATCGATATCGAAGATGAGCTCGCGCTCCACCGGCTTGAAGGCGCCCTTCTTGGTCGACTCCTTGTTGCACGGCGGATGCGAGAACACGGCGCCGATGTCGATTTTGTGCGGCTGCCTCGACTGGATGCCGCGCACCAGCTCCGCCTCGGACCCGAAGGACAGGTAGCGGATGTAGATGTCGTTCTCAATCGTGAAGGAGAACTCGCGACGGGCCATGAACCCCTTAGCCGCCATGGGAAGCCCCGTGGACGGGTCCTGGGAGTAGCTCAGCCACCGGTAGAACGGCCGGTATGGGAAGAACCGGGCTGCGAGGCAAAGGGCAAGCGGTCGTGGCGAGGCTGCGGGCGCACCGGGCAGGCGGAGACCACGGCCCCTCGCCCGATACATCACGGCTCGCCGATGCGAGCGAGCCAGCTCACCGTAGTAGATGCGCAGCAGATCGGTCGAGAACGTGATCTCCCCCGCAGGGATGGTGACAGACCGCTTGGAGGCGGTGACGGTGCCCAACCCGGCAGGATCCTCCCGGTCAGCGCCCTCGCGCTCCCGGCGCTTGAGCGGAGCTGCGGATCAGGCAGGCAAAGATAATCGTGAACACCGGCAGCTCGCTTTGCGGGCGAGTTCAGGGGTGAAATCGGCCACCGGGAGGTTTGAAATTGGCAAACGCTTCGGCGACGGCGATCCGCCGCTCCGTTGGCTCACTGCGTCCCATCGCGGACGCGGAAGCTGCCGCCATGGTGTCTCTGCCGCTCGAGTGGTCGTGCCGGGCTGTTCGTGGCCGGCATTGCCACCAGGTCAAGCTGCCCTAGGTTTTGATGCAGAGCCGGCGGCGCGACTGCTTCCGCCGGCGTGGCGCCACGTCCACAAGTTGTCTGGGGGCTGTGTCGATGGCCGCAGCTCGGGTCAGCGCGTCGAGAGTCGTCAGCAGCGCGGTGCGGCGCTCCAGGGCCGTCGTGGGCGGCAAACGGTGGCATGCGTGGGCGCCCATCGGCGCGAGGAGCGCCTCGTGGTGGGGCGGGAAGAGCGACTCGGACGAGGCAGCCGGGAGCAGCGCAAGCGCCGGAAGCAAGGGCTCCGAGGGCGGATCGGGCGCCGCGTCAGCGGGAGCGCCCGCATCCGTGAGGCACTTGTTCGCGAGCGAACCTGCGCGGTGACGATGGCCGCACAGCGCACCCTGGCTCCCGCGCGGCTTAGCAAGCCTTGGTGCGCCAGGTAGGGCCAGCGTGGCGCGGGGGCCTGCCTAGCGGCCGACAGCGCTTCGACGGCGAGACGTGCGCGCGCACGTGGCCGATGCCTGCAAGGTGTTCGCCCCCAGCCGCCTGCAGAGAGCAACACCCGCGCGCCTGACGCCATGCTTGCCCCCCCGTGCCAAAAAGGACGACCTGCAGCCGTGCGCGCCAGCCTCTGTGCGTGGTGCCAGCGTCCCCGTTGTTCTTTTCGCTCAATCACGACGCTTCGCAGGCCGGAGGCGACGGCAAGGGCTCGTCTGGCAAGGGCGGCGACGGCGGTGCGCTGGTGCCCGGACGTCCTTCGGCGGTGATGCGCGCCGGGGTCGGGGAGCAGGCCCCCAAGGTGCCGCACGTGATCGCGCTCCCGGTCCGCAAGCCTGTCATGCCCTGGTTCCTGACCCAGATGTACACGTCGGACCCGGCGCTGGTCCAGGCACTGAAGGAGCTTCACGAGGCCGGCAAGGGCGGCTCGCCGTCGTACGTCGGGCTCTTCCTCGAGCGGACGGACAACGAGCCCATCTCGGGGCAGCTGTCCACCGTGGCGCGCGACTTTGAGAAGCTCCACGACATGGGGACGCTGGCCTCGATGCAGACGTTCGCCCAGACGCCCGAGGGCGGCGCCGTGGCGTGGTTCATGGCCCACCGCCGCATCCGCGGCTCCAAGGTCCTCAACCCCGAGGCGCCGCCCATCGTCGCGCTGGAGCACTTCGACCAGGACCGCTCGCAGCTGCGGTCGGACATGGTCAAGGCGCTGACGAACGAGATCGTGACGGTGATCCGCGAGCTGGTGCGGACCAACGGCATGTTCAAGGAGCAGATGGCCTACTTCACCGAGCGGGTCGAGGTCCACGACGCCTTCCGCCTCGCCGACTTTGCGGCGAGCGCGACGACGGCGGACGGGGAGGAGGTGCAGCGCGTGATCGAGGCGGAGGGGCTGGAGGACCGGCTCAACCTGGCGCTGCAGATGATGCGGAAAGAGCTGGAGGTGAGCAAGATCCAGGCCAAGATCCAGTCGAGCGTGGACGAGAGCGCCAAGGAGTCCCAGCGCAAGTACCTGCTCATGGAGCAGCTCAAGACCATCAAGAAGGAGCTGGGCATCGAGAAGGACGACAAGGAGGCCCTTGTCTCCAAGTTCGAGGAGCGCGCCGCGTGCCTCAAGATGCCCGCGTCGGCCCAGGCCGTGTTCGACGAGGAGCTGGACAAGATGCGGGTGCTGGAGCGCAACTCGGCCGAGTTCAACATGACCCGGAGCTACCTCGACTGGCTCACCTCCCTCCCCTGGGGCGTCTTTTCCGAGGACACCTTCGACCTGGGGCACGCGTCGCGGGTGCTGGACGACGACCACTACGGCATGAAGGACGTGAAGGAGCGCATCATGGAGTTCATCGCCGTCTCCAAGCTCACCGGCTCGGTCAAGGGCAAGATCATCTGCCTCGTCGGCCCCCCCGGCGTCGGCAAGACGTCCATCGGCAAGTCCATCGCCCGCGCCCTCGGCCGCAAGTTCTACCGCTTCAGCGTCGGCGGCCTGTCCGACGTGGCCGAGATCAAGGGGCACCGCCGCACGTACGTGGGGGCCATGCCGGGCAAGCTCATCCAGTGTCTCAAGTCCACCAAGGTCAGCAACCCCCTCGTCCTCATCGACGAGGTGGACAAGATGGGCCAGGGCGGGCACCGCGGCGACCCGGCCTCGGCGCTGCTCGAGATGCTCGACTCCAACCAGAACGAGGCGTTCATGGACCACTACCTCGACACCCCGGTCGACGCCTCCAAGGTCCTCTTCCTCTGCACCGCCAACGTCATGGACACCATCCCCGGACCCCTCCGCGACCGGATGGAGGTAATCGACCTCAGCGGCTACGACGGCGACGAGAAGCTGGAGATCACCAAGCGGTACCTGGAGCCAAAGGCGCGCAAGGAGAACGGCCTCGTCGCCGGCAAGGACGGCATCCCCGACACCCTCCGCCTCACCGACGACGCCATCGGCTCCCTCATCCGCTGGTACTGCCGCGAGAGCGGCGTCCGCAACCTCGAGAAGCACGTGAACAAGATCTACCGCAAGGCGGCCTTCCGCATCGTCCTCGCCAGGCAGACCGCGCTCGACAAGCTCAGGGAGGAGCACCGCGCCGAGTCGGCGTCGGACGGGGAGGCCGCGGCGTCGGCCAGCGAGGCGGCCGAGGCCGAGGAGAAGGACGCCGGGGCCGCCGCGGGTGACGCCACCGCCGCCGCGGCGGAGGGGGCGGAGGGCGTGCACGTGGGCAGCGCGGAGGACATCGCGGCGGCGGTGAAGGACGCCGTCGACGAGGAGGCCGAGGCGGAGAAGGCGCTGCAGGAGACGCTATCGAAGCGGCGCGCCGAGGAGGAGGTCCTGGCCGGCAAGCTGCCCGAGTCCATCCCCGGCCTGCACGACGTGGACTGGACCATCGACGCCGACGCCCTGTACCAGTACGTGGGCAAGCCCGTCTTCACCTCGGACCGGCTCTATCCGGAGGCCCCGGCGGGTGTGATCATGGGGCTCGCGTACACGAGCATGGGCGGCGCGGCGCTGTACATCGAGGTGACGTCCCCCGACGCCGGCCTGGTGGACGCCGAGACGGACGGCGACAGGTCGGTGGCGGAGGACGGGTCGTCCCACGGCAAGCCCCGCCGGTTCAAGGCCGGCGGCGGGAACCCGCCGCTGCAGCTGACGGGGAAGATGGGCGACGTCATGCAGGAGTCGGCGCGCATCGGGCAGAGCTTCGCCCGCACCTTCATGCGCCGCGTGGACCCGCACAACCACATCCTGGACTCGGCCTCGCTGCACCTGCACGTGCCCGAGGGGGCCACCCCCAAGGACGGCCCCAGCGCCGGCTGCACCATGGTCACCGCCCTCCTCTCCCTCGCCATGGACCGCCCCGCGCGGAACGACCTCGCCATGACCGGCGAGATCTCGCTCACCGGCAAGATCCTCCCCGTCGGCGGCATCCGCGAGAAGCTCATGGCCGCCAAGCGCGCCGGCGTCACCTGCGTCGTCCTCCCGGCCGCCAACCGCAAGGACGTCGACGAGCTCCCCGGGCACGCCCTTGAGGGCCTGGAGATCAGGTTCGCGGTCGAGTACCAGGACGTGTTCGAGGTCGCCTTTGGGTCGAGCTACCAGGCCATGGCCGCCGAGCTCGCCGGCGTCCGCGAGCGGGCGACCGACCGCGCCTGAGTTGACCTCGCCCCGGCCACACCCGCCGGCCGACCAGTCGGCCGCGGCTCAGCCGCTGCTCCGGTGGCTCGCGCGACGCGCGGGGCTGCTGTGTGACTGTTGCTCGAATTCCCAATGGACCACGGCCCCCACATCACCCGGCTGGGCGAAAAGCCACGGAACGCGCGGACAATGCCACCCAGTTTGCGACCATGGGACTCCCGCGCCTCGAGCGCTGCTTTCACACCGTTTTTCGGGGCTTGCCTGTCGAGCAACGGCTCTGCAAGCGGCGCGACGGGCCATGGCGCCTCCGTTGCCCCTCAAGCCCCCCCCCCCCCAGCCACTCGTCCGCGGACAGGCCGCGAAACGCGGGGCTGTCGCAAAGTCACGAGGCCGGGGCAATGGCTGCAGCAGCTTCTGCCGCGTCTGCGGGCGCCGTCGGCGCCGCCGCTGGCGGCGAGCCAACCGCTCCCGTCGAGCGCACGCTCGCCCTCGTCAAGCCCGACGCGTGCGGGCGCCCCTGGATGGAGACTATCATGGTCAAGGTCGAGGACGAGACCGACGACGGGCCCGTGGAGCGCTGGGTGGAGAAGCAGGTGGAGCGCGCACCGGACAAGGCCACGGAGATCATCGCCAGGATCGAGGCCGCGGGCTTCCGGATCGCGCGGCAGCTCACACGCCGTCTCACCAAGGACCAGGCGGAGGCTTTCTACGCCGAGCACAGGGGCAAGCCGTTCTACGAGAAGCTTACCGCCTTCATGTCCAGCGGCCCCATCGTCTCGCTCGTCCTCGAGCGGTCGATGGCAATCAAGGGCTGGCGCGCGCTGATGGGCGCGACAAACTCCCACCGGGCGCGCGAGGAGGCGGCGGCGGCCCACCCGCTGGACGAGTCGCAGTGGGGCCTGCGGGCGCTGTTTGGCACCGACGGCTCCTTCAACGCCACGCACGGCTCGGACTCGGAGTTCAGCGCGATGCGCGAGGAGGAGTTCTTCTTCCCCCAGAAGCCGCGCTGGGAGCGCTCGGTGCTGGTGCTGCTGCCCGAGGCGGCGGCGGAGAACGAGGAGGCCGCGGTCGAGGCGCTCACGCAGCATGGGTACGTGCCCATCGCCCGCAAGGCCAGGGCGCTGACGACGGAGCAGGCCGCGGTGGCGTTCGCGGGCTGCCCGCCCGAGGCGGCCGAGGCGGCCCAGGCCGGGGAGTGCGTGGTGTGGGTTGTGGAGCGGGAGTGCGCGGCGCTGCGGCTGCGGCTGCTCGTGGGTCCGCCCGACGGCAAGGCGACGGCGAGGGACAAGGCGCCGGCGTGCTTCAACGCGCGGTTCGCGCCCGGCGCCGACGACGGCGACTCGGTGGCGGCCGGCACCGTGAGGGACGCCGTCGCCGCCGCGTCTCTCATCGAGAGCCTGTTCGAGGGGCCGCTGCCCATCGAGCACACCCTGGCTGTGATCAAGCCGGGCACGGCGGACAAGCACCGCGCCGTCATCATGCGCACCATCGCGGAGCGCGGCTTCACCATCGCGGCGCAGCGGCGCGCCCGCCTCGCCAAGGAGCAGGCGGAGGAGTTCTACGAGGAGCACCGGGGGAAGCACTTCTTCGACCGCCTGACCCGGTACATGGCCAGCGGCCCCGTCGTGGCCATGGTGCTCGCCAAGGCCGGCGCCATCCGCTCCTGGCGCGCCCTCATGGGACCCACGAGCACCTTCACGGCGCGCGTCGAGGCCCCGGCCAGCCTGCGGGCGCTCTACGGCGAGGATGGCACCCGCAACGCCACGCACGGGTCCGACGCCCCCGGCTCGGCCGCCCGCGAGATCCGCTTCTACTTCCCCGACTTTGCGCCGCACACGCTCCCCGGGACGGCCGAGGCGGAGGCCTTCGTCCGCGAGAAGCGGGTGGCCATGGTCTACAACCCGGTGGAGAACAACAGCATCCCCGCCACGCTGCGCTCCGTGCTGGTGCAGGGGACCACGGCCCTGGCCAAGGCGCGCCCCACCGAGGAGCCGCTGGAGGCCGTGCGCTGGCTCGCAAACTGGCTCATCCACAACAACCCCCGCCGCGGCGTGTTCGACGAGAGCAAGGAGGCGGAGGACGACTCCGCGGCGGTCGCACTGGTCGACGAGGGCGCAGCGTCCGCATCGGCGTCCTCTGCCGGCGCGCGCGCCCCTGCCCCCCACGCCTCGGGCGTTGAGGCGTCGGCATCCGTCGTGGAGGTGAGCTCGGAGCTGCACCTGGGCCGCAGCGGCTTTGCCATCCCGACGGCCGCGCCCGCCGGCGCTCGCCGCATCGTCTTCGTCCTCGGGGCGCCCGGATCGGGCAAGGGGACGCAGTGCGAGCGCCTCCGCGACGAGTTCGGGTACACCCACCTGTCCACTGGCGACCTGCTGCGCGCCGAGGTGGCGAGCGGGTCGGCGCTGGGCGAGGAGATGTCGGCGACGATGGAGGCGGGCGGGCTGGTGAGCACGGGGACGGTGCTGCACCTGCTGCGCTCGGCCATGGACGACAGCGCAAACTCGCGCTTCCTCATCGACGGGTACCCGCGGGCCCTGGACCAGGCCTTCGCCTTCGAGCGCACGGTGGGGAAGCCGTCCATGGTGCTGGCCTTCGCCGCGGAGGAGGCCACGCTCGAGGCGCGCCTGGTGAAGCGCGGCGAGACGTCGGGGCGGTCGGACGACAACGTGGAGGCGATCCGGAAGCGCTTCAAGACGTTCGAGTCGCAGTCCAGCCCCGTCATCGACTTCTACCACCGCCTCGGCCTGGTGCGGTCGGTGAACACCGAGGGGAAGACCAGGGAGGCCGTATTCGCGGAGACCAAGGCGCACTTCGTCCCGCGCGTGGCCTTTGTGCTCGGCGGCCCCGCCAGCGGACGGTCCACCATGTGCGCCCGCGCCGCGGAGGAGCTGGGGTGGACCCACATCTCCACGGGGGAGCTGCTCCGGGCCGAGGCGGAGCGCCCCACGGACCTGGGGCGGGAGGTGAACACCCTGCTGGGGCGCGGGGACCTGGTGCCGGCGGAGCTCACCCTCAGGGTGCTCCAGTCCGCCCTCGCGCGCGACGACGGCGGCATGGGGCGCTTCCTCCTCGACGGCTACCCGCGCACCATGGAGCAGGCGGCCATGTTCGAGCGCGCCGTCGGCCGCCCTTCCTTTGTGATCCACTGTGACGCCCCCGACTCGGTCCTCCTGGCCAGGGCGGCGGCCCGCGGCGGAAACGGCGGCCGCACCGACGGCTCCCGCGCCGCCATTGCGCGCCAGCTCGCATCCTTCCACGACAAGACCTCCCGCGTCCTGGCCTCGTACGTCAAGCAGGCGCTCGTCCGCCGCGTGGACACGAGCCAGCCGCCGGACCGGGCATTTGCGGACTTCCGCGAGGCCGCCCTCCCCCAGGTCGTCTTCGTCCTCGGCGGGCCCGGGTCCGGCAAGGGGACGCAGTGCGCGCGGCTCAAGGAGGAGTTCGGGTTCGCGCACCTGTCAGCCGGCGACCTGCTGCGCGCCGAGGTGTCGCGGGGCTCCGCCGACGGGCAGATGATCCAGGCCCACATCAAGGCGGGGAGCATCGTGCCGGTGGAGGTGACCCTGGGCCTGCTCAAGACGGCCATGCGCTTCTCCAGCGCCGTCCGCTTCCTCATCGACGGCTTCCCCCGGGCCATGGACCAGGCAAAGGGGTACGAGGAGGCGTTCGGCCTCCCCTCGGGCGTTCTCTTCTTCGACTGCCCCGAGGACGCCATGCGCTCGCGGCTCCTCGAGCGCGGCAAGTCGTCCGGCCGCGCCGACGACAACGAGGAGACCATCGTGAAGCGCTTCCGCACCTTCCAGGAGGAGTCCATGCCCGTGGTGCACCACTACGCGCGCCGAGGCCTCGTCATGGCCGTGGACGCCACCGCGACGCCCGACGGCGTCTACGCGGACACCCGGTCCCACTTCCAGCCCAAGGTCGTCTTCGTCCTCGGCGGGCCCGGGTCGGGCAAGGGGACGCAGTGCGAGCGCCTCCGCGACGAGTTCGGGTACACCCACCTGTCGATGGGCGACCTGCTGCGCGCCGAGGTGGCAAGCGGGTCGGCGCTGGGCGAGGAGCTGCAGGAGATCATGCGGGAGGGGAACCTGGTGCCGCCCGACACGACGGTGCAGGCGCTGCGCTCGGCCATGGCGCGCTCCCCGGGCGGGCGCTTCCTCGTCGACGGCTTCCCCCGGTCGAGGGAGCAGGCAGAGTCGTTCGAGCGCCTCGCCGGGCAGCCAGCCTTCGTCCTCTTCTTCGACTGCCCCGAGGACGCCATGCGCTCGCGGCTCCTCGAGCGCGGCAAGTCGTCCGGCCGCTCCGACGACAACGCGGAGACCATCGTGAAGCGCTTCCGCACCTTCCAGGAGCAATCGCTGCCCGTGGTGCTCGACTACAAGGCCCGCGGCCTCCTCCGCGAGGTGTCCGCCGTGCCCCCGCGGGACGAGGTCTACGCCACCACGCGGCTCTTCTTCCAGCCCGAGCTCGTGGTGCTGTGCGGCGCCTCGGGCAGCGGCCGCGGCGAGTTCACCTCCCGCGCCGGCCTGCAGCTCGGGTACCACACGCTCCGCGTCCGCGAGCTCCTGGAGGCCGAGGCGGCGCACGACACGCCCCGCGGCCGCGCCCTCCGCCGCGCGCTGGCGATGCGGCGCACCTCGCCCCTGGACGAGACGGTGCAGGTGATCAAGCAGGCCATCTCCCGCTCCCGCGCGGCCCGCTTCATCCTCGACGGCTTCCCCCGCCTCACCTCGGAGGGCTTCCCCGCCGTCCACGACCAGGTCTTCGCCCTCGACGACGCCGTCGGGCCGATCCGCGGCTGCGTCTGCCTCGACGCCCACCTCGCGCAGCGTAAGGCCCGCATCCGCGGCAGCCCGACAGTGGGGCAGGAGGCCGCCCTCGCGCGCAGCGTCAACGCCTTCAAGCGCGAGAAGCTCCCCGTCGTGGCCTACTTCGAGGCCATCGGGAAGACCCGCGTGGTGGACACCACCCCGGAGCCCGAGGAGGTCTTCCAGGCCGCGTCGCCGTTCCTCGAGTGACGGGCGGCGCCGCCGCCGGTCAACCCGCCTGCGTGTGAGTGGCTTCGTGGTGCGTCCCGCCCAACGGGTGGCCCTTCTCTCCCCGCGCGCCGCGCTCGATGCGCACGCACTGCCGCCCGTTGCACACACTGCCGCCCGCTCGCTCGCGCATCGCTGGCCACCGCGGCAGGGGGGTGCGAGCGCCATCACTTCTTCTTCTTGCCCGCGGCCTTCTTGCCCTTGCCGTCGTCGTCCCCCGCCAGCGCCGCGCGGGCGCCCTTGTAGCCGCTGATGAGGTCCGAGAAGAGCGCAAAGCCCTCGAGGCCGCCGTCGTCCCCGACGAGGCTGTCGCCGTAGACGCGGGTGCACTTGGACAGCGCGCCGAGGAACTCGGGCCCTGAGAGCGGCCTCCTCCCCGTCCGGATGCGCTCCACCCTGCGCGGCGTGAGCGTCGCCCTGACGGCCTTGAGGATGCTGCCCACCGTGTAGCCGTTGCTGATGTGGGCGAGCGTGGACAGGTCCAGCCCGGCGGGCATCATCGCGCCGCCCGCCCGGAGCGCGCGGAAGATGGAGTCCCTCCACACCCTCCTCCTGGTGGCGTAGTCGGGCTGGGGGATGTACAGGAAGCGGTGGAAGACGGCGCGGTACGCCTTGCCGGTCTTGACGTCGCCGTCCCACGGCCGGCTGGAGCACCCGATGACGCAGACGCCGTCGGCGGGCGCGAGGCTCTTGATGTACGCGGGCAGGTCCT
>Ga0136560_1001273_pt1 | contig 12887 bp, 6 predicted proteins | sample AntRauMeHopE1497_FD_104925 | JGI IMG/M metagenome (GOLD analysis project Ga0136560, IMG submission 104925) | Saline lake microbial communities from Rauer Islands, Antarctica - Metagenome Hop E1 #497 | ecosystem: Environmental > Aquatic > Non-marine Saline and Alkaline > Saline | place... | reverse complement strand
TGCTGGGGCTCCTGTACAACATCTCGCGGGACTGGGCGGAGGCCGCGGCGGCGTTCAGGACGGCCCTGGGGCCGGGGGACGGCGCGCGGGGCGCCGGCTCCGGCGGCGGGGGGGGCGCGATCCCCCGCCACGTGACGCTGAACCGGCTGGGAGCGACGCTGGCCAACGGCGGGAGGCCGTCCCAGGCCGTGCCGCTGTACCGCGAGGCCCTGCGGCTGCGGCCGGGGTACACGCGCGCGATGCACAACCTTGGGGTGTCGATGAACGACCTGGGGAGGCGGGAGGAGGCGGCGGCCTGGTTCGTGCGAGCGCTTGGCCGGTCCCCGGACTCGCCCCACGTGTGGCGGCGCCTCCGGCTCTGCCTCTTCTCGTGGGACAGCGAGGTGCGGATGGCGGCGGCGGGGCCGGCGGGGGGGGCGGCGGGGCCCGAGCCGGCGGCGGAGGGGGAGACGCGGACGGGGAAGCTGGTGTCGCTCGCCCTGGATCAGGACGTCGACGGGCTGGCCAGGGAGCTCGGCCTGGACGTCGACGGGCCGGCCGGGGAGCCGGAGGAGGCTGGCGAGGGCAAGCCCTGAGCGCCGTAGCGCGGCAAGACGGCCGAGAGCGCCGCGGTGCGGCGTGAGCGGCGGCCTGGACGGGTCGGCGACGCAAGCAGGGGCGAAATTCTGGCGAAACCGCGCCTGCCCCTCACACAGAGCAGAGGAGATCCGAAACACTCGCCGCACGGCTCTGCCTGCCGGTCGTCAGAACCCGTCGACGTCCCACACCACGTGCCTGCCCTCCGCCTCCGCCCCGAGCACGGCATCGAGCGCGGCGCACGACCCCGGCCCCGGCTCCGACGTCCGGCTGAGCGCGGCCGGCGCCTCCGCCGCGAAACCGCGGGCGGGGCGGTACATCCAGCCGTGGTCCGACGACGGCCCGTGCTCGGGCGGGAGCTCTGCCGACGCGGAATCGCCCGCCCTGCGTGCCGCCTCCAGGGCCGCCGCGGGCAGGCCGGCGAGGGGCATCGGAGCCCCGATCGGCGATCCGAGCGACGCGGCGCCGCAGGCCGGGTCGAGCGCAACCGCCGCCCGCACCGCCGCCACGAGCAGAGCCGCCGCGACCGACCCAGGCAGAGCCTCCGCCGGGTCCTCCGCGAACTCTCCGACCGAGGCTCTGTCGCGCTTGCACAGCCCGACGGCGAAGCCGACGGCCTCCCATGCCTCAGCCGGCGGCCCGCCCGCCCCAGCCCGGCGCTCGGCGACGACACACCTCCCTGCGGCGCGCCAGCCGATGACGTATCGCCGCCACTGCTCCGCTGACCGCTCGTGGGAGCCGACGAGGCCCCGCGACGCGGCGAACGCGCCCCGCAGAGCCCCCAGGGCCCCGGCGTCGGACGGCTCTGCCAGGCGCAGCCGCCAGTGCGTGGGCTCGGCGGTGCCGCCGCCGGTCTCGGCCCAGGCGTGGGGGAGCGGCGCGGCGCCGTGTGGGGCCGTTGCGGTCAGGACGCCGTCGCAGGAGGAGGAGGCGACCCCATCGATGCCGAGGCCGTCCGCGGCGGGGCCCGAAACAGCGGCGAAGTGGGCGGGCGGGGGCGCGGCCGCGTCGGCCGCGGCGCTCGGTGTGGGCGGCGGACTCGGCGGCGGCGGCATCGCGACCACGAGAGCCTTGCGAACCGCGACGCGACGGAAGCCGAGGCGCGCATAGAGGCTCGCGGCCTCGCTCGCGGCGTGGAGCACAACAATGCCGTCCGGGCCGGCGGCCTCCTCCGCCGCAGCGGCGGCTTCGGCGAGCGCCATCGCGGCCAGGCCGCGCCGCCGGTGGTCTGGGTGCGTACAGACCTCACCCAGGCCCGCGGCACGGCAGCATATAGCTTCCCCGCCGCGTGTTGCCGTTGCAACGGTCCGCCGGAACACGCGGACGGTGGCAGCGAGCGGCCCGCGGCCGTTTCCGGGCTTTCTGGGCTCCTCTGTGCCCTCGCCGCTCGCCGCTGCGGACGCCCCGGGAGACTGACGCACCACTACCAAATCGCTCGGCAGTGCCATCGGTTCGGCGCGGAACTTGTCCAGGAACCTGCTCGGGTCTCCTGCGGCACGCGGTCCAGCGTGCACGGCGCGTCAGCTCCCCGCCCCCTCATGCGCACGGCCCGCAAGCAGTAGCTTTGGACCTGGCGGCAGTGGCGCTGCCGTCAGCGGGCGGCGCGCAGCGCCCTCACCCCCCCTGTGCGAAAAGCCGGCAGCAGCCAGGGCTCCCCACGCCTCGACGTCATCGGCGGCGCACCTTCCGACAGTGTAACCAGCCATGCAGGCCGGTGCAGTGTGTCAGCGCGATCCGGGCAGCCGTCCGGGCAGTGCTGCGAGCAGGACGACAGAGCCATGCTTTCACAGAGACTCAGTTGCGATGTCGTGACAACTGAAGCGAGACTGACTTCGGCACGACGTTTCTCCGCCGCCCTCGAAAGGTCAGCTTGCAGCCAGCGCGGGCAGTCGGATTGCGCCCCAGCGGACGACACAGCCGAGGTGAACAGGCTTCAGTCTTGGTTTGTGGGCCGACGGAAGAGAGAAGGCCCGCCGCGGCGAGTTTCGCAGCAAGAGGTGGCAAACCGTGGGCCAGACCTCAGCTGCTTTCCCCCGGCTGCCGGGTGTTTAGCACCCTCTTCGCGCACTTCTTGCCGCCGACTCAGCCCTCGGGTCGGTAAAGAGGGGGCTCCCGCCTGCCGTTGTCCCTCTGCATCCGCCCAACGCGTAAAGCCGGGCGTCAGCTGGCTCGGACAACTCGCAAACCGGCATTGTTTGCGATGGCCGCCCCAGCGGCTTCCCCCGTTCCTGGCCCCGGCTCGCCGACGGGAATCATCACGCGCGGCGATGCAGCCGTCGCCGCGAGCCAGTCGGCGTTGGTTGCCCTCCTGGTTGCCATGGGCGCGCTCGCAAGGTTCAGCCCGGGCAGCTTGCCCTCGGCCGTGGTCGTCCCTGGACAGTCCGATCTGGCCCGATGCGCCCGGATGGTGAACGGCTCGACGTTCCCCTCAGCGGAGGGGGACGCGTGGCTCGCCGTGGTCCGGTCTGCCGACGGCGCGGCCACGTCAATGCTTTTTCTGTGCGTGCTGTCGTTGACCTTTGGAGGCGCCCTCGCGGGCTCAACGCGGTCGGCGTCCTGGAAGGAGCTGATTGCAGCCGTGGTCGATCCCTGCGGGCGGCGGGGGGCATGCGCGCGACGGCGTCCTGCTGTTGCAGGCAGCCGGCCTGACGGCGCTCCAGCGGATCGTTCCGTGATGCCCTGGTCTGCGTGGTGGGCCCTCATCGCCGCGTTTCTCGCCGGCATCATGGCGCTCCTCGGTCTCGTCGCCGGCCTGGCATTCTTTGTGAACCACAGCGCGGCCGGCAGCCCGGACGCCATGTGCCGCCTCGCCGACGGCGCGCCCGTGTACATCAGCTGCGTCGGCACCGTCCTCGAGACCGCCCTGCTAATGATTGCGGCCCCCCGTCCGGTCATGGGGCCCAAAAGCACCCGGACCGCCGGCCGCGGCAGCTGCGGGCGCGTGTCCGGGCACGGGCTGGCAGTCGCCACGTCGTTGCTCCTCCTCGCCATCGCCGCCGCGCAGGCCCTCTTGGCCGCGGGCGCGGCCACCTACGGGGACTACCTCCCGGGCCTCCTGCTCGTTGTCGCGGCCATGGTCGTGCTGACGGCGGCATCGACGCTCGTTTCGGTGTGCTGCGCGGCTCCCGCCGTGTCCAGACCGACCGTCCTCGTCCTCCGCCCGCCATGCCGCCCCGCGAAGCGCCGCCGGCCCAGCGTCCCCCCGCTGCCGGCAGGGCCGGACGGCGGCCCCTCCCGCGCAACGCGACCTGACGGCGCGCGCTCTGCGGCGCCGTCGCGCCAACCCTCCATCGCGCTTCCCGCCCCGGCCTCCTACGGCCCCGGCCTCCCCGTCGACGGCATCCGCTGGCGCGTGCTGGCCAACGCCAGCCGCTCCGGCTCTGCCTCCTCCTCCTCCTCCTCGGGCTTTGGCGCCTCCTCCGACGACGACGAGCGGCACGTCCCTCGGCCCGGCGGCCCCCACAACCCTAACTGCGCCTCCGTGGCGTGCGCGCCCCGCCCCGTCGCCGCCCTCCGCCTCCCCCCCCTCGAGACCGCGGCTCTGCTATGCGTAACCGCGGCCCACACCCTCCTCGCCGCGACGGACCTCGGCCCCCCGTCCCGCCACGACGTCGCCGCTCGCACCCTCGTCATCCTCTTCGTCGCCGTCGCCCTCCCCGCCGTCCTCGTCGCCGCCGCCGCCTCGTCCAAGGTCGCCGCCGTCGCTCACGCCTCCTCCGTCCTCCGGGCCGAGGCCGACGGTGTCCGCCGCTTCGTGTCCTACGTCACGCACGAGGCGCGGAACCCCATCAGCGCCGCGTCCCTCGCCGCGGAGGAGGCGGAGGAGGAGCTGCAGGCCGCAACGGACACCCTGGAGCTTGCGTCGGCCGAGGCCGAGGCCGCCGCGTCGGGCGGGGCCACCGTCACGCCCATGTCCCACGCCGGGGCGGTGACCCGCTGGCTCGAGGGCGGCCCGGCGCGGCGCGGGGACGTCACGGAGGACGAGCCGATGGGGGAAAGGGCGGCGCGCAGACAGCTCCCCGCCCCGGGGCCCGCCGGCCCCGGTGCCGTGCGCGGCGCAGCGGGCCGTCGCGAGTCCGGGACGATGCCGCGCGGTCAGTGGGTCCCCGGCGGCGTGTCGTCGGCGTCAATCGCCTCCTCCTCCGCCAACACCGCCGCCGACGCCGCAGCCCTGGCCACCGGATTCGACGACGCGCCGGTGGCCGCGCAGAGCCCCGTTGCCGGCTCTGCCATCGTCCTCACCGCCGCACCGGCCCTTTACGCCACCGCCGGCAGAGCCGTCGCAACGACCGCCGGCAGAGCCGTCGCGCCCACCGCGGCGTCGCTCAGCAGCCCGTCCTCGGGGCCCCCGACCCCCCTCGCCGGCCCCTCCTCCCTGCCCCCATCCCTCGCCGCCGCCCTGGACCACGTCGACGCCGCCTCGGCCTCCCTCCGATCCGTCGTCTCAGGCCTCCAGGCGGCACGAGGCGTCCTCTCCGACACCCTGGGCCTGCAGCGGGCCGCGGCGAGGAGGGGGCTCGCGGCCTCCACCGAGTGGACCACCCTGGCAGAGCTGGTAGAGCCGCTGAGGAGCCAGTACGGGCGGAGGAACGCCCCCGGGAGCTCCGCCCTCGCGCGGGCCTCGGACGCGATGCCCGGCCCCGGCGGCGCGCCAGGGACCCCGTCCCCCGCGGCCGGCTCTGCCTCCACCAACCGCTCGGGCAGCGCCCCCCGCACGCGCCTCAGCGGCGGCGTGGTCGTCCGGTTCGTGACGGCAGAGCCGCCCGCCGACGCACCGATCCCGGTCACCGAGCTCGCGCACCCGTCGCCCCGGTGCGGCTCTACCGGCGCCCGGGGCTCTGCCCCCGCGGACTTTGCCTCCGTCTCCTCCCTGGGCGGGTCCTCCTCCTCGTCCCGCCACGTCACCAACACCCTAGCCGCCTCCCCCGGCCTCGCCGCCGCGGCCCTGCCCGCCCCCGCCTCGGTCCTTGTCGACACCACAGCCGTCGTGCAGGTCGTCGGAAACTTCTGCTCCAACGCCGTCAAGTTCGCCGGCTCTGCCGTCGAGGTGACCTTCGGCCTCGCGGCTCTGCCGGAGGGGGCGGAGGTGCCCTGGGCCGCCATGGCCGAGGCCGACGCAGCCGCCGCCGCTGACGACGACGACAGCGACGACGGGGCGTCCAGCCCCATCGACGGCGTTGCCGGTGCCCCCATGGGCTCTGCCGCCGGCTCTTCGTCTAGCTCTGCCACGGGTCTACGCCGGGGCCTGTCCGGCGCGATGGCCGGCGGCCGGCACCGCGCGAGGGCCGCCGCGGGGCCCGCGGAGCCGGCCCTTCTCGTGGTCGTCGTGCGGGACGACGGGCCGGGGGTGCCGCCGGCAGAGCGGGCGAGGCTCTTCTCGGCGTTCCAGCAGCTCAGCGTGGGCGGCGCCGGGACGAGGGCCAAGGGCACGGGCATCGGCCTATCGTTCTGCCGGGAGATGGCCGGGCTCATGGGCGCGGCCGTCGCCCACCGGCCGCGGCCGGACGGCGCCCCGGGGTCGGAATTCGTCCTCGTCGCCCCCGTAAGGGTGAGGCGAGGCGCCGACGCAGACCCCGACCAGGGCCCGCGGCTGGCGCCAGCGGCCAGGCGGCGGTGGGCCACGGCGCCGGCGCCACCGCCGGCAGAGCCCCCCGCCCCGGCCCGAGGCATCTCGCCCGTTGTCGACTCCACCGCCGCAGCCCCCGCCCTCCCCGCCGCCCGGGGACTCGCCCCCCTCGGCCGCCCCGCCGCTCCGCCCCTGGCCGGCCCCTCCCCGCCATCCGGCTCTGCCACCACGTCGCCCCGCTCCTCCTTGGTGGCTCTGCTGGGCAGAGCCGGGGCCCAGGTCGTTGCTCCGAGCCCCGTCCGGGCCCCTCCCCCCGTCCAGACCGGCGGCCCCGAACCCGACGTCGACGCTGACCCGGCCGCCGCCCGAGAGCGACGCCGAGCGACGCGCCGCGAGCGACGCCGCCCCGCCGGGCCCGCCCCCCTCGGCCTCAGCGTCCTCGTCGTCGACGACAGTCGGGCCAGCCGCGAGGTCGTCGCCCGCGCCTACGAGCGCTGCGGCTTCGCGGTCACCAAGGCGTCCGACGGCGTCGAGGCCCTGGAGGCCCTCCGTGCCGCGAGGGACGCCCCGCCGCCCGGAGGCCGCTTCTGCGCCGTCGTCATCGACTCCCAGATGCCCCGGATGTCGGGACCCGAGGCCCTCGCCGCCGCCGCCGCCGACCCGGGCATCGACGCGCCCCCCGCCGTCGGCCTCTCGGGCAGCCCCGATGACGTGGCGAGGGGAGGGGCCTTCGAGAAGGCAGGAGCCATCGCGAGCTTCTGCAAGCCCGTCACGCAGGCAGAGCTGGTCAGAGGCGTGTGCATGTGCGTTGAAGCGGGCGGCGCGGCGCTGCCCCCCGCCCTCGCCGCCGCCCTGGCCCGGCTGGAGGGCCGGGGATGAGCGGCGGCGCCTCCCATCCTTGCTTGCAAGCCGTGGCTGATATGCGTTCAGAACATATATCGTGCGGCCAGAGCTGCGGCTGCCCGCCACGCGCCACACGGAATCGCGGGCGGATGCCGGGCTGCACCGGCAGACGTTCCCCCACACTCTACCGCCTGCCATGGACACGAAGACCGTGGCCTAGGCCGTTGTTGGTGCTATCGGTGTGTCATTTTCCGGCGGACCCGCGTTCTACGAGTCGCGGTGGGCGCTCGGCCACGCCGACTCTGGTGCGGTGCTGGACAAGAACTACGAGGCGCCGGAAGACGGCACCTGCGACGCCCTAGCGATCGTTTTGTCCAAGAGCTACGTGCTTGGGTTCTTGGGCACCCCTCTCGCGATCGTGTTGGGTGGGTTTGCCGCCGAGCATCTGCTCGAGAGCAACGACGCGCTCGGGCTGGCTGCGGCCGCGGCAGCGGCAAACCCGGCCATGTACGCGGCCCACCTCGCGACCGGTGGCTCGGCTGCGTTCCTGTCGAAGCTCCGGGCGCCAGCGACCGCCTCGCACCCCGTCGTCGCAGCCGCGCTTGCGGCCTCGGCCGCAGTGCTGCTCCGGCACTAGGCGTGGGCATAGAAAATGATGGCATTGTGTGTGCGAACAGCGACGCGCAGCGCCGCGAAGAAGCGTCTCGAACTGTTCCAAGGCCGATCAGGCCCCTCTGCCAACGCTCCTCGCTCGGCGGGATCCGCCACTCCCAGGACGACCGCCCTTGCGACGACCCACCGCCGCACAGAGTCTGCCTGGCAGGACAAAAGACCATGCCCAGTTGGCCGGGCGTCGCGGCTGTTCGCGCGTGTGTGATCTTGGCGTTGGCATCGTCCTGCGCAGGGATTCAAGCCGCCGACGCCGCCGCCCCGGGAGCCCCGCGGCACCGGGTGGCGATGGCGCATGCCAGAATGCGCGGTTTGTCGTCCACCTACCGTGACGGCCGGGCCGCGTGGGCGGCGCTGGCGGGCGGGGCAAAATTCGAGGTCGAGTCCGCCAACCATTCTCCCGGCGATGACTTCACCCTCGCTCAGGATTCCGACTGGCTGAGCGTTCTCCACCGGTTCCCGGGCCGCCTCACGCTCCTGCTGAACCAGGCGCCCTCTGAGGTTCCAGCGCCGTTCGACGTGGACCACCTCGGATGCCTGCCCGAGGTTTTCCGCTCGCTCCTTCCCGAGCTGGCGTGCAAGGACGGGCCCAACAACAACCAAAAGTCGTCGGACTACGCGCAGGGACTCGTGGCACCGGTGATCGTCGCCATCGTCGTGACCGTTCTGGCGATAGCCACGCTGGCGACCACGGCGTGCTGCGTTTGCTGCTGCACCTGCACGTGCTGCTCCTTGTGCGGCGACAAGCCGCTCTCCCCCGCGCTCGGCGGCAAGGTAGACATCCCCATGATGACGCAGCGCGAGCTGATCGGCTTCGAGGGGCGGGGCATGGGCGTCGGCACATGCGCCGCCGCCCGCTGCACCCAGCTCGTCTGCGTGGCCGCCGTCGCCGTCATGATCTCCCTGGCGATGGTCCCGCTGGCGGGGCTGTACCCGGCGACAGTGACGGCCACTGCCGCGCTCGGAAACGTGACTGGGTCCCTGGGCCCGGTCCTGGACGCGGCCAGAAACGGCCGAGCCCAGGCGACGCAGGCATCCGAGTCCGCCCTCGCGGCTGCCTCCCTCCTGCAGCTGAGCCGCCCAGACATCGCGCAGCTTTGCCGCGACGGCTCGGCGCTGGCCCTCGCCGCCGTGGAGACGGCCGTCGCGGCGACAGGCAACGCGTCGACCGGCGCCCTCTCGTGGGCCACCGGCCTCGACAGGGAGCGAAAGAGCCTCCCCGGCAAGAGCCTCGTCGCCCAGGCTGGGTTTGAGGTCCTTTTCACGCTGCTGTGCGTCGTCGCGCTGCTCTCGGTGCTTGTGCCAACACGCCGCTGCTGCCCCTGCTGCGTCAGAGCCGGCTTCGCCTCGGTCAACCTCCTCGCCCTCCCTGTCGTCCTCAGCTGCCTGTCCCTGTGCCTGGTCGCCGGAATGCTCCTGAGCGACGCCTGCGCGGCGCCCGGGACCTACCTTACAGTGCTGCTCGCCGACGCCGAGGCCGCGAGGCCCGACCTCCTCCGCGGGCCCCCGCTCCTGTCCGGCGGGCCGTCCCACGGCGCCTGGCCCGCCCAGCCGCTGGACCAGGGCGCGCCGTCGCCCGCCACCGTCGTCGTGACGACGTCGGCGTACCTCTTCGCATCCCGAGCGACGGCGGCGTCGCTCGACGTGTCAGGCGGCCCCGCCGCGGCCGTGACATGCCAGGCCCTCCTGGACGCCGGCGACGACGAGGGGGCGCCCCCGGCGTCGACCATGCCCGGGGTCCTCAGGGCGGCTCTGCCCGACGCGTCGCTCGCCGCCGCCCGGCTCCTGGACGCCAACGCCTCCGTGTGGGCGGCCTCCCCCGGCAGCGACGCGGCCAGACTCATCGCGACGGCGGCCGCCGCGTCGGTCAGGCTCAACGGCACCATCAGCGACGCCGCCGGCTCCCCGGCGCTGACCTGCACCGGCTCTCGCGCCCTCGTCGCCGCCGCCCTCCGGCCGCTGTGCGTCGACGTCGTCGGCGGGGTCCTCGCCCCCGTCGCGCTCTGCCTTCTGGCTCTGCTCTCCCTGCTGCTGCTGCTGGTGTGGCCGTGCGCGGCTCTGTCGTGCGGCCGTCACCCGACCGAGGCCAAAGCCGCCATCGTCGCGGCCCTGCAGCGGTACGGCGGGGGGCGCCTTCCCCAGGCGGAGGGGGCCCGCGGAATCCCACGGCCCGCCTTCCTCCGGCCCCGGCCCGACGGGGCGCTGCCCCCGCCCCCCGCCGCCCCCCGTCCCGACATCTGGGAGGAGGAGGCCGCTCCTCGCCCCGGGCCCGGCGGCGCGGCCCCGCCCGGTATCCGCGCCCCGTCCCCCGCCCCGAGCGAAGGCTCCAGCGTCGCGTCAGGCGTGCCCCGCTTCCCTGACATCTTCGACGAGGAGGCGGAGCGGCGGGGCGCCCCGGCAGAGCAGGCCGGCCCGGGCGCCGGTGCCGCCGCGGCCGGTGCCGCCGCGGCCTCCCCGCTCGCCTCCGCCGCCGCCATGCTGCGGCTGGACGAGCTTCGCAGGCAGGAGCAGCGCCGGCACGCCGGCGCCGGACCCGCCCCGCCCCCCTCCGTCCCCATCGGCGAGCGCGTCGCCCTCGCCAGCGGGCACGCGGCCTCCGGGTCCGGGCACCGGACGGGGTACGTCCCCAACCCCCTGCGCACCAACTACGGCTCTGCCGGCCAGCTCCCGGCCGGGGCGCTCGTGCGCTACGGTCGCTCGTCGGAGGAGGCGAAGGAGCAGGAGCCGGCCGCGGCGCCCGCGGCGGCGGCGCCGGCGGCGACCATCGCGAGCCGGTTCAGGCTGTGGGGCGGGAGGGGCTCGGCGGCGGCGCCGGCGCCGGCGCCGGCGGCGGTGGCGGCACCGGCGGCGTCGGCGCCTCACGCCCCCTCGGCGCCCGCGTCCGACGACGGCATGGACTCCGACGAGGATGTTCCCCCTCCCCCCGACGGCCCTCCCCCGCCCAGCGCGAGGCCGGCGGCGCTGATGAGGCTCCCCGGCGACCCCATGGGCGGGCCGCAGCTCGTGCCCGAGTTCAGCGCGGGGGCGCTCGAGCCGCCCGGCGGGAGCATGACGCTCAACAGCGCCGACGGCGGCCGCGACCGCTCGCACTTCCAGGAGCTGTGATGCGGGTGTGTGTCTGCGTGCCCCGCCCGTCGTCCTGGTCGCGCCGCAGCCTCGATAAGCGTGGCGCGGTTTTTGCGGGCTTCCCGAACAGATCTCAACGAACCTGGATATGCGCCTCAGGCGTACGAGCACAATTCGCATGCGCGTTGAAGCCGCCCCTGCGGACGGCGGCACAACAGGGTCAGAGACCCCGCTCGGCGAGGAACACTCTCGCAGCCTCTGCCAAGAAAGCGTTCGGTGTCTTCGCTCCCACCCCGGGCCCCTAATTCGAAAAGAGCAAGCCCCAGACCGGGCACACGGGTGCGAATCGCCCACTGCTGCCATTGTTTCCGGCCAAAGGTCGCCCGGACGGCATGAATGTGGGTCGGGTGTGCAGCTTCCGCTGCCCGAAGCGGGCGGTCGGCCTCAGCTTCATGCTGCTGAGCGCGGTGGCCTTTTCGCTGATGACTCTGGTCGTGCACCTGCTGAGGCGGGAGTATTCGCCGTTTATGATCGCCACGAGCCGATTCGTGATCAACCTTATCGCTGCCCTGGTCATGGTCGCCGTGCAGCGGCCGCGCTACGGCCTGCTCGGCCCGCCGGGCTCCAGGTTGCTCCTGACCGGGCGGGGCTTCATCGGGGCGTCGGCCATGACGCTCGTGTTCGTCGCCACCACGCACCTGCCCCTTGGCGACGCCAACGCCATAATCTTCACCAACCCCATCGTGACGGCCGTGCTTGCGGCCGCGGTGCTGGGGGAGGCGTTCGGACGGCTGCACGGCCTGGCCCTGGTGCTGGGGTTCGGCGGCGTCGTCGTGGTGGTTCGCCCCGTTTTCCTGTTCGGCAGCGACGGCGCGGCCTCGGCCGACGGGGTGGACCCGCTGTTCGGCATGACCTACGAGGCCGCCGCGGGCTGCGCCGTGGCGTCGTCGGTGCTCGCGGCCTGCGCCTACCTGTGCGTGCGGGCGCTGGGCATGCCGGGGCGGGAGCCGGTGTCCTCTGCCGTCGTGGTGCTGTGGTTCGCGGCCGCGGGGCTCGTCGTGGCGCCGGCCGCGGCGCTCGCCACGGGGCAGGGCTTCCAGGCGCCGACGTCGGCGCTGAGCGCGGCGGCGCTGGTGGGCGTGGGTCTCCTGGGCTTCGTGGGGCAGTGGCTGCTGAACAAGGGGCTTATGATGGAGAAGGCGGGGCCGGCCAGCGCGATGCGCAACGTGGACGTGGTGCTGGCGTTCGTGTTCCAGGCGGCGCTGGGGCAGCGGGTGGCCTGGACGGCGGTGGGCGGGGCGGCCCTCATCTGCTGCTCGACGCTCCTGGTGGCATGGGGCAAGATGACAGAGAAGCGGGGGGAGGGCGACGGGGACGGCGCAGGGGAGGGGGACGGCGTGTCGCTTCCAAGGCTGGGGTCGGACGACGCGTCGGTGGCCGACACGGCGGCCAGCGACGACGCGCCTTCGGCTCTCAGCGGCGCGGACTGGAGGGGCGCATCGGGCGACGCGGAGTCGCTCGGCGGCGGGAGCGGGGCCTCTGAGGACGGCGCTGGCCTGCTGCTGACAGGGGGAGACGGGGCAGCGGCGGCGCCGCCGCCGTCAGCCGACGCGGGGGGCTGGCAAGGCGGCACCCTGGGCACTGACGTCAGCGACGACGACGTGGAGGTGTGAGCGACGCGGCACTAAGCCGGCAGAAACCGGTGCCAGAGCGATCGATGCCTCGCGCACACACCGGCAGCCCCGGCCTTCTCAAGGCACACACGGTCACACAACAGCCTCGGCGGGACGACGCCGCCGTCCCCGCCGCCGTCACGGCACCCCCAGTCACACGTCCGCCGACGCCTTCCCCTCGCGCCCGGCAGAGCCCGGCCTCGAGACAGAGCCGCCGAGGTCCTCCCTGGACGCCCTGGCCTGCGCTGCCACGGCGGCGAGGAGCGCGTTCTGCTCCCGCAGCTGGTCGACCTCGCTGTGCCGCCGCCCCGTCGCCGCGGCCTCCGCCGCCGCCGCGGCCTCGACCAGCGCCTTGGCCCGCAGCCGGCTCTCCCGCACCCGCAGCTGGAGCGACCGCACGTCCCTCACCAGACTCCGCACCGCCCCCTCGAGCTCCGCGTCCTCCCCCTCCCCAAGCGCCGACGCCGGAACCGGCACGTCGTCCTCCCCGAACG
>Ga0136560_1001272_pt1 | contig 12893 bp, 9 predicted proteins | sample AntRauMeHopE1497_FD_104925 | JGI IMG/M metagenome (GOLD analysis project Ga0136560, IMG submission 104925) | Saline lake microbial communities from Rauer Islands, Antarctica - Metagenome Hop E1 #497 | ecosystem: Environmental > Aquatic > Non-marine Saline and Alkaline > Saline | place... | reverse complement strand
GCCCGCAGAATCACCCTCCACTATAAACAGTTCGGAAAGAGCGGGATCTTTTTCCTGACAGTCGGCCAGTTTGCCGGGAAGGCCGGCAATATCCAGAGCGCCTTTACGGCGAGTCATGTCGCGGGCTTTACGCGCCGCTTCGCGAGCACGGGCGGCTTCAATCATCTTGTTAACGATTAGCCGTGCTTCACTGGGCTGCTCCTGAAGATAGGCTGCAAAGCTCTGATAGAGCTCCTGTTCAACAGCGGTCTTCACCTCAGAGGACACCAGCTTGTCTTTGGTCTGGGAAGAGAACTTCGGGTCTGGCACTTTCACACTGATGATGGCCGTAAGGCCTTCACGGGCGTCATCACCAGAGGTACTTACTTTGGCCTTCTTGCCCAGGCCCTCGTGCTCAATGTAGCTGTTCAACGAGCGGGTCAGTGCCGTGCGAAATCCAACCAGGTGAGTACCGCCGTCGCGCTGTGGAATATTGTTGGTGAAGCAGTAGATGTTTTCCTGGAACGCATCGTTCCACTGCATAGCCACTTCTACTTCAATACCGTCTTCCCGCTGCTGGGTAAAATGGAATACCCGGTTGATGGGGGTTTTGTTGGTGTTCAAGTGTTCTACAAACGCCCGCAAACCGCCCTCATATTCAAAGAGCTCTTCTTTTCCGCTGCGTTCATCGGTCAGGCGAATGCGTACACCGCTGTTCAGAAACGCCAGTTCCCGTACCCGTTTGGCCAAGATTTCGTAGTGAAACTTGATGTTGGTGAACGTATCTTCGGAAGGAATGAAGTGCACCTTGGTGCCACTCGCGTCAGTGCTGCCAACCTCATGCAGAGGTGCCGCTGGAACACCGTGGTTGTAGGTCTGCTCGTATACTTTACCGTTGCGGCGGATGGTTAACGTCAATACTGAAGACAAAGCGTTAACAACGGACACGCCCACACCGTGAAGGCCACCCGACACTTTATAGGTGTTATCGTCAAACTTACCGCCGGCGTGGAGTACCGTCATGATAACTTCGGCCGCAGAAATACCTTCGCCTTCGTGCAAATCAACCGGAATACCACGGCCATTGTCGTGCACGCTGACAGATTCATCCGGGTGGATACGAATTCCGATTTCCGTGCAGTAGCCGGCCAGCGCTTCGTCAATGGAGTTATCGACCAGTTCGAACACCATGTGGTGCAGACCGGTGCCGTCGTCAGTATCACCGATGTACATGCCGGGCCGCTTACGCACGGCATCCAGGCCTTTCAGTACTTTGATACTGGAGGAATTGTAGGTTGACTCGCTCATTAAAAAACTCCTGAAGGCTGATGACCGCAGCGTGATTGAAAAGTGCGGCCAGCTAATGTTCTTCCGTTACCTGACCATGTTCCACGTGGAACATTCTGAAATCCGGCGTTGTTGTACCCGGCCATAAGGTGTCGGGTGTCTGCTGTTCGATAGAGGTGATGAACACCTGACACTGCAGCGAGCGTAATTTTTCGGCCAACATTTGCCGATGTCGACTGTCCAGTTCGGCGTTAATGTCGTCCAGCAAAAACGTGACCTGCTTACCCAACGGGCGTAAAACCATACCTTGGGCAATCTTCATCAAAATAACCAAGGTTTTTTGCTGACCACGGGACAATGTTTCTGCCACGGATCGGCCCTGTATTTTCAAACGTATATCGGCTCGGTTAGGTCCATACAAAGTATGGCCCATTCGACGCTCTTGATCCCGATGAGTCACCAGCACTTCCGACAACGGTAGGGCGTAGTCCCAGCCAGGATAGAACTCCAATTTCAGTTGATTCGCCCAAGTTGCATCGGTTTCCCCGAGAAGTTGCCAGAAAGCTTCTTTAAACAGGGCAAACGCCGCAAGACGGGCGTCCGTCACCCGGTTGCTAAGCAAGTTGTACTGGGCATCCCAGGCCCGCATCAACGATTCATCTATTCTACCATTTCTCAGCGTTTGGTTCCGCTGTGATATCACCCGCTGACATTGCTGCCAGGCGCCGGCAAAAGAAGGTTCCACGTGGAACACTGACCAATCCAGAAACTGCCGTCGTTTACCCGGGCCACCCGCTACAATGTCAAACACGCCTGGGTCAATCACTGAAACCGGAAGGTGACGGGCTAACGCCGAAAGATTGCGAACGGCTTCACCGTCTACCCTTAAAACTGTCTCCTTCAGGCCAACATCTCTGGAAATACCCAGACGATGAGCATAACTGGGGGCGCCCGCTTCAGGCGTTATCTTCGAAACGGGATTCCGAGTGTCAGAGGAATTAAAAGTGCCAGCATCCAGGCCACCAAACACCGTAAACCGCTGCTGCTGGTGCTGAACCACAGCCTGATGACGACTAACGCGAAACGAGCGACCCAGACCCAAATAACCGATAGCTTCAAGAAAGCTTGTTTTACCGCTGCCGTTCGCGCCGTATATCAGATTAAAAGCAGAGGAGAACGTGACAGGCTGAGCCGCCAGATTTCGGAAGTGTTCCGTTTGCAGTGTAATCAGTGCCATAAAACGATAAGGGCCTAAGCCCCTAGTGCAACATCTTTAAGCGGTCGTCCATGAACATGTCCATTTCCGGCGCCAATATGTGTACGTAACGGTCAAAGTACAGAAATTGCTTCAACAGCAGTGCGAACTCCCGCGGAAAGTGTAGCCCATGGCTTTCACCTACTTTGACCATATCCATCAGCAAATGATTTACGTCGTCTTCGGCCTGGTCCGCCGTATAGGCAACGGTATCCGGCGCCATCTGGTCCATCTTCGAGTATAACTTACGTAAATCATTAGCAAGCAAACTGGCTTCTACCGTGTGTCGGGTAATCCCGATACGGATCATTGCATCGGCCATGCCGTCGAAATTGCCCACCATCACCGTCTGGATAAAATCGTTCACCGCTTGCCAGGTATCCGGTGCAATACGCCCAACGATCCCGAAGTCGATAAACCCAACCCGGCCATCGCGCAGCACCATCAAGTTACCGGCGTGTACATCGGCGTGAAAGAACTCGCACTGGGTAAGGCTGGAAAACCAGGTGTTCATGGCCGTAATCAGGGTTCCTTCCGGATCGTCGGTATATCCGCGAATACTGTCCAGATCGGTTAACGGCACACCGTGAAAACGTTCCATCACCAGAATGCGACGGGAACTGCAATGCTCATACACCTTGGGTACGGTAGCGTCGGTGTTATGGGTGTCGTGTAGGAACTGCCTGAAAACTTCAAGATTATTGGCTTCCTTGATGAAATCACACTCTTCCATCATGGTGCGCTGAATTTCATCAACGATGTCAGATAGCGATGTCCACGACAGCTTTGGCGCCAATGTTTCAAGGATTCGGGCAGACACGTACAAAAAATTGAGATCTGTAAGCAGAATATTGCGCACACCCGGCTTTTGCACCTTGATAACCACTTCTTCACCGCTGATCAACCGCGCCACATGCACCTGGGCAATAGACGCCGAGGCCAGAGCGACCGGGTCTATGTCAGTGAACACCTCTTCCACCGGGCGGCCTAATTCATCCTCAATGATTTTGCGAATCACCCGATACGGCAGATTTGGGGTGCTGTCCAGGCAGCCCTGAAACTCTTCAACATACTCTTTCGGAAAAAAAGTCGGTGAGCTGGCGATGAACTGCCCCAGCTTTATATAGGTGGCGCCCAGGGATTCAAAAGTCTGCCGCAACAAACGAGGAGCAGGGGGACGATCACCGCGCACCCAGTTAAACCCGGTACGCCCCAGCACGGTCATGGTCTGGCCAATACGAAACGCACCTTTTATACCGTCTTTTAATCGTGTCACCATGCCCCGGAACTCCTGTTATTAAAACCTTGCAGCGCTTCTTGTGGGCGAATACACGCACCGACTTTCCGCGGAGTGCTTATGCCGACTATTTACGGTGTACCTGCGGCAACCTACAAACGCATCGGCATAACCACATACAGGCAACGGGCGTCCGTCTGGGATTCAATCAGCGCGCTGCTGTTGGGGTTCGACAAAGTGACTTTTACCTGGTCATCATCCAGCGCATTCATGACGTCTATCAGATAGCCAACGTTAAATCCGATTTGCAGGGTTTCACCCTGATAATCCACCGGCAAAGCATCTTCCGCCTGTTCCTGATCCGGGTTATTGGCAAACACCTGGAGTTCATTGGAAGCCAGGTTCAAACGCACACCTCGAATATTCTCATGGGACAGAATACCGGCTCGCTGCAACGTGTTTTTCAAGGTAATGCGATCTGCCAACACCACTTTGTCGCCACCGCGGGGAATAACCCGATTGTAATCGGGGAACTTTCCTTCAATCAGCTTGGACGTGAACGTATAACTGCCCACGGTTGCGCGTAAGTGATTATCGCCAATCACCAGGGTAACCGGCGTGTCCACATCATCCAGCAAGCGCGCAAGCTCTAGCACGCCTTTACGCGGCACGATCACCTGACGCGCTTCCGCGCAACCGGTTTCGATGTCTTGATGGGCCATCGCCAGGCGATGACCATCGGTGGCCACGGTACGAACATGATCTGCCGCAACTTCCAACAGCAAACCGTTCAGGTAGTAACGAACATCCTGCTGAGCCATGGCAAACGCAGTACTGTCGAACATACGCCGCAGCTCTTTTTGCGGCAGCTCAAGGCGAAAACTCTCGGCTTCGTCTTCCACGTTAGGAAAATGTTCGGCCGGCAACGTCGCCAGGGTGAAATGACTTTTTCCGCAGCGCAAGTGCAGGCGATCGCCCTGCTGATCCAGCTCGATAGGCGATTCCTCACCCAAAGCTCGGCAAATGTCCGCAAGTTTACGTGCCGGCACGGTTATACGTCCTGGCTGATCTATGTGTACAGGGGTAATCCGCGCCACCAGCTCCACTTCCATATTGGTGCCAGTCAGGATCAGAGTGTTGTCCTCGGCTACCAGCAACACATTGGAAAGCACGGGCATGGTCTGTTTCTTTTCCACCACGCCGGCAATGCTTTGCAGCGGGGTGAGCAGGGATTCACGGCTGATCGTCAGTTTCATGGCACTCAACATTATTTTGGTGAAATTATCAGGGTTCAAAGCTGGCAAACAAAGCGTTATAACACAGCTGTCAACTGGTCAATAATCGCATAAAGTTCTGGTAGTCTTCCCGTATGCCGGGGTCACTTTCCTGCAATTCTATGATTTTTTTGCAAGCGTGAAGCACTGTGGTGTGGTCGCGGCCACCGAAAGCACCACCAATCTCCGGCAAACTGTGATTCGTCAACTCTTTCGACAACGACATAGCCACTTGGCGCGGACGGGTCACATTCCGGGTACGGCGCTTGGAATGCAGGTCCGCCACTTTAATTTTGTAATATTCCGCCACTGTGCGTTGGATATTATCAATACTGACCTGTTTTTCATGCAGTGCCAGCAAGTCTTTCAAGCTCTCGCGAATAAACGGCGGCGTAATTTCGGAGCCGGTAAAATGAGCGTTAGCAATGACCAGACGCAAGGCTCCTTCCAGTTCGCGCACGTTAGACCTGATTTTCTGAGCAATGAAAAAAGCAGCTTCACTACTCAGCTTCACGTTCACCTGTTCCGCTTTTTTCATCAGTATAGCCACCCGGGTCTCAAGCTCCGGCGGCTCAACCATCACCGTTAATCCCCAACCAAAGCGGGATTTCAGTCGTTCTTCCAGATCCACAATTTCTTTCGGGAAGCGGTCACTGGTCACAATAACCTGCTGGCCACCCTCAAGCAGCGCGTTAAACGTGTGGAAAAACTCTTCCTGGGAGCGCTCTTTACGGGCAAAAAATTGAATGTCATCAATCAACAACGCATCCACTGAGCGGTAGTAGCGTTTAAATTCGTTAATAGCGTTCAACTGAAGCGCTTTTACCATGTCGGCCACAAAACGCTCTGAACGAAGATAAGCAACTTTTGCGTTCGGATTACGACGCACAATTTCATTGCCCACCGCGTGCATCAAGTGGGTTTTACCCAAACCGACGCCACCGTATAAAAAGAGTGGGTTATAAGCACCGCCAGGGTTTTCAGCAACCTGCATAGACGCTGCGCGGGCTAACTGGTTGGATTTCCCTTCAACAAACGTCTGGAATGTAAATGTCTCGTTAAGAAAGCTTTGGTGCTTTGTATCACCTTCAACCTGAGCGCCCGGTCGCGTACCGGATGCTCTTGGGCGCGAGGCTGCTGGCGCGGTCACAGGCGCTGCTGGTCTAACTTGCTGACTTACCTGTTCGCCAGAATCGTTTTTTACCACGGGCGGTGCATTGGTTACCCCTGATTCGCGATGTCCTGAATCGCCGGCTTTAGGATCACCGGCTTTAGGCGCAGAACCCACTTTCATGCCTACTCTGGGCGCGTGACCACCGTTCAGCTCCTTCAATACTTCTTCAATACGGCGAAGGTATTTTTCATTCACCCAATCCATTACAAATCGGTTCGGAGCAAAAAGAACCAATTGACCATCACGCAAGTCTGGCTGCAAAGGTCGCAACCAGGTATTGAACTGCTGTGCCGGAAACTCGTCCCGGAGTACTTCAAGACATTGCTGCCACATACCGTATCGGCACCACCTGATAACAGAACACTGCGTTTTTCCGAGACCTTGCGATTTTCACACCGACGGTCTTTGAAGAGGACTCATTAAAGAGAACACGCGATTCTACCCTGCCAAGACCCTCAGTAAAAGCACTCGAAGCAATTCATAAACAGCCTGTGTAAAAAAATAATATTACATTTCATAATCTTAGCGACTTACTGACAGCCTTGTGTACAGAAAATAAAAAATGTAAAAGTTACCCACAGAAGCGTGTGTACATCCACCGCTAACCCCTGTGGAAAACCTGAGTGCACACGGTGCATAACTAACCCAATTTTCGCGGCCTAAAGTTATCCACAATTCACATCACCCTTGTCCACAACCCTCAATAGCACTTGTTACCACCTTCGCCAACTGGACAATCCAATGATTTTAAACATTTTAAATCGCTTATCCACAGAAAAAGGCCTACGTAATAACAGTAGTATTCAATCTTTAAAGAGAATTATAAAAGAACAATTACTACAGTTACCTGGACGTGTTTTCGGTTTTTTGCTTAAGCGAAACGCCAGCTAGGGAAAAAATTCACAAAACCATTTCAGCCCATTCCGGCATCCGTAAAAACAACCCGTTTATTAGCATTGAATTCCCACCGGGATTTGCATAGAATACCGCTCCTGTTTTGGTTGTTCGTTTTCCAACCACAGACTGAATTCCTAATCCAGAATTGTGAGATCATTCCCATGAAAAGAACGTTTCAACCAAGCGTACTGAAGCGTAAGCGCGTTCACGGCTTTCGTGCCCGTATGGCCACTGCAAATGGCCGTAAAGTTCTGGCTCGCCGTCGTGCAAAAGGTCGCGCACGTCTGTCTGCATAATTTTTGGTCTGCCTCATGAAGGCTTTGAATTTTCCGAAATCGCACCGCCTACTCAAACCGGCTGATTACGGCAAAGTCTTTGATGACGTGCAATTAAAAGTTCCGCACCGGAATTTTCTGATTCTGGCAACGCCCAATTCTTTCGGGCATGCCAGAATCGGTCTTATATTTGCAAAGAAGAATTTAAAACTCGCTGTACAACGCAATCGGGTTAAACGCCGAATTCGCGAAACTTTCAGGTTAAATCAGCATCTTCCGGCGCTGGATATTATTGTTCTTGGTCGTCAAGGCTTGGCCCAACTGGACAACAACCAAGTTAATCTGGCTTTGTTGGATCTTTGGCAGCGTCTGGAACGAAAATACAGCAAACTGCAATCTACCCCGGCATCCGTAGCCCTCGTGGCACCTGGCAAAGCAAAAGGAACGGAATAATGCGCCAGTTTTTGCTATTTCCCATCCGTTTCTACCAGTATTGTATTAGCCCGCTGTTACCCAGCCGTTGCCGTTATTACCCCACTTGTTCAGAATACGCTGCTCAGGCTATTACCCAGCACGGCGCCTCTAAAGGCTCTTTGCTCGCGTTAAAACGACTGCTGCGGTGTCATCCATGGGGGAGTTCCGGTTATGATCCGGTTCCGGTCGCCTGTTCTGCCAAGCACCATCAAGCTCCAACAACTCACGAACCCAGACAGTAAATCTATGGATATTAAGCGCATCGTACTTTTTACCGGCCTGGCGATTGTCAGTTATCTGATGGTACTGGCCTGGAACGAAGACTATCACCAGTCTGTGCCTGTGGCTCAAACCAGCGAACCAGTGGATTTTTCTGCCCCTGGCGACAGCGACAACATGACGCTGCCCGAAGCAGACGGCGTCACCACCAACAGCTCCGATGAGTTTGCCACGCCTGAAAGCGGAACATCCCTAAGTAGTACAAATAACGCCGGCAACGTCAGCAATCAATACGTTCACGTTATAACCGATGTGTTTGACATCACCATAGATCGAGTCAGCGGTAATCTCGTCAGCAGCTCCCTCCTGCAATATGACAGAGAACTGAACGGCGACGAGCCATTAAAACTTCTGTCGAATACGCAAAACCGGCTGTACGTGCTGGAAAGTGGATTGATAGGTCGTGACGGTCCAGATAACAGCCGCAATGGCAACGCACCGGTGTACAGCTCAACTCAGAATAGCTACCAGATGGCAGAAGGTGAAAATCAGCTTGCAGTGGATTTGAACTACACCACTGACAGCGGCGTAAATATCATCAAACGCTTCACTTTTAACCGCGATGACTACCAGATTGATATTCGCTACTTGATCGATAACCAGTCAAAAAATGAATGGCAAGCGAACTTTACCGGCAAAATTGTGCGTGACCAGGCCGGCGACCAAACGTCACAGAACAGCATGGGTATCAAAGCTTTTTTAGGATTAGTCGTCAGCACGCCTGAGGATCGTTATGAAAAATATGACTTTGACGATCTTAAAGACAAACCGATCAATAAGTCTGTCACCAACGGCTGGATGGCGTTTCTACAGCATTATTTCCTGACCGCCTGGATACCAGAGCCAGACCAACAGGCCCAGTTCCAGACCACCAGCCGCGGCGTTTTAGCCATTATGGGTTTTGTCTATCCAGCAACTACCGTACCTGCTGGCGAAACCGTTGAGGTAGGCGCATCGGCCTACGTTGGTCCAAAAATTATTGACCGGCTGGAAGCGGTAGCTCCAAACCTGGACCGTACCGTGGACTTTGGCTGGCTGTTCTTCATCTCCCTACCGTTGTTTGTTGTGCTGGATTGGTTCCACGGCATCGTCGGTAACTGGGGTGTGTCGATCATACTGCTGACTGTGTGCGTTAAAGCCCTGTTCTTCCATCTGTCGGCAACCAGCTACCGCTCTATGGCACGAATGCGCGCCGTCGCACCGAAGTTAGCCCGTATGAAAGAATTGTACGGTGATGACCGCCAGCGTATGTCGACGGAAATGATGGCGCTGTACAAGCGTGAAAAAATCAACCCGTTGGGCGGTTGCCTGCCCATACTGGTGCAAATGCCGGTGTTTATTTCCCTGTACTGGGTTTTATTTGAAAGCGTGCAACTACGCCATGCACCTTTTGCGCTATGGATTCACGATTTATCGGTGATGGACCCGTACTTCATTTTGCCGATTATCATGGGCGCCAGCATGATGCTGCAAATGCATTTAAACCCTACGCCGCCAGATCCCATGCAGGCGAAAATCATGAAGTTGATGCCAATTGTATTTACCATCTTCTTCCTCTGGTTCCCGGCAGGCCTGGTACTGTACTGGGTAGTCAACAACATTCTGTCTATCAGTCAGCAGTGGTACATTACTCGCAAGATTGAAGCCCAAATGGCAGAAAAAAAGCACTGATCATTTAATCGGTCAGATTATCCAGCAAGGGCTCCGTTACGGGGCCTTTGCTGTTTCAGTACTCTGGAAAAACCAGGCGTTATAACCCAACTTATCTCTTTCACGTTACCCGGAGCCGCGGCCATGAATCATCCCACAGAAACCATTGCAGCCATCGCCACTGCACCCGGCCAGGCCGGCGTTGGCATAGTGCGGGTTTCTGGCCCTCAGGCGACTGCTATTGCCCATAGCCTGCTGGGTTACGTGCCCAAACCACGAAATGCCCACTACGGCCCGTTCAAGGACCGCCAGGGCGAACTGATCGACGAAGGTATTGGGCTGTTTTTCCCAAACCCCCACTCCTTCACCGGGGAAGACGTATTCGAACTTCAAGGCCATGGCGGAACGGTTATTCTGGATATGTTGTTGCGGGAGGTATGTGCGCTGGGTGCAAGACTGGCCAGGCCTGGAGAGTTTTCAGAGCGCGCTTTTCTTAATGACAAGCTCGACCTGGCCCAAGCCGAAGCAATTGCCGATCTGATTGAAAGCAGCTCGGAACAGGCCGCAAGATGCGCGGTGCGTTCTATGCAAGGCGTGTTCTCGCGTCGTATTGAGACCTTGGTAGAAGCTGTTACCCATCTTAGAATTTATGTGGAGGCCGCTATTGATTTTCCGGAAGAAGAAATTGATTTTCTGGCTGATGGAAAAGTGGCTACCGATCTTCAGAATTTACGTGACCAACTTCAAAACATCATGCTGGAAGCCCAGCAAGGCACTATTTTGCGAGATGGCATGAAGGTGGTTATCGCCGGCAGGCCCAACGCCGGTAAATCCAGCTTGCTAAACGCCCTTGCCGGACGAGAGGCGGCCATTGTGACCGCTATCGAGGGCACTACCCGTGACGTATTGCGGGAGCACATCCACATTGATGGCATGCCGTTGCACATCATCGACACTGCGGGCCTGCGCGACAGCCCGGACGAAGTAGAGCAAATTGGCATTGCCCGTGCCTGGGATGAAATTCGTCAAGCCGACCGCATACTGTTGATGGTAGACGCCACCACCACCGACAAAACCTGCCCTCATGAAATTTGGCCTGACTTTATTGACAAGCTGCCAGCTGCTGCGCCGATTACAGTCATTCGAAACAAAGTGGATTTGTCGGGTGAAAACGTTGGTTTATTCGAATCATCACCGCAGCAGACGCCTGTGGTGCGTCTGGCAGCTAAATCCAGCGTGGGTCTGGACGCACTAAGGAACCATCTAAAACAGTGTATGGGATTTGCCAGCACTACTGAAGGCGGCTTTCTGGCTCGGCGACGCCACTTGGATGCTCTTGACCGCGCTGCGGAATTCCTGGCTCAGGGCCAGGTGCAGCTGGAAGGCTATGGTGCCGGTGAGCTTCTAGCCGAAGACTTGCGAGCGGCGCAAAATGCATTGGGTGAAATTACCGGGCGAATAACACCGGATGAGCTTTTAGGCAAAATTTTTGGATCTTTCTGCATCGGAAAATAACCTGAGGTCGCAACGATTACTCTGTACTGATCATAACCAGGTTACGCCCGGCGTTTTTTGCCAGGTACAGGGTGCGGTCAGCACGCTCGAAAAGCGTCTCGTCGGTATCACCACGTCTTATGCTTGCCAATCCTGCTGAAAAGGTAATAACCACCTGGTGATTACTGAAGTGAAAGGGTAGTTTCGCGACCCGTTCGCGCAGGCTGTCTATAACCTTTTTTGCCTGAGTTTCCGTTGTTTCGGGTAACAAAACAACAAACTCTTCGCCTCCAATCCGGGCAATAAAGTCGGTAGTGCGCAGGCCTTTTCTTAACTCGCGTGCTAGCAGCTGCAGCACGCGATCACCGGCTTTGTGGCCATACGAGTCGTTAATACGTTTAAAAAGATCGATGTCGACAACGGCTATTGTCAGATCATTCTCATAACGCTGCCAACGCTCCAGTTCGAAGTGCAGGCGATCTTGCCATGCATCCCGATTGGGCAGTTGAGTCAACATGTCGGTATTGGCGCGTTTGCGCTCTTTAAGCACTTGTTCATGCATCAATTCCGACTCGGTTTCCATCGTTAAGATTTTTTGCTGCATCGTTTCCAATTGAGCCGCCAACGTTTTTTCGCGTTCGCTTTCACGCTCGCGGAACATACTGACTGACTTGGAAATGTCGCTCAAATGGATGGATACGGATTGTTTCAACTGGCCCAGATTGGTACTACCCCGGATATGCTCGCCAAGATGATTCAAACTACCCCGCAAATCACTGCTCAACGTATCTGCGGCGCTTAGACGGCCACTCTGCGCAGACGTATGTGCCGCCAGACTTTGCCGTAAAACCACCAGGCGTTGATCCAGCTGTTGAATGAAATCGTTAAACTGTGCGCGGCATCGGGACAGTTCCATCATCACCAGTTCAGTTACCTCGCGTAAACCAAGGCGCAGATCTTCCCAATCGTTGTTGTAGAGCAGGATTTTTTGCAGGTTGCGGCCCTTTTTTTCGGCTTCTGGGCTCAGGGGCACTTCGTTCAGTAGCTGCTCTAGCAACTGTCCAATGTAACGGGCGATACTCAGGCGTTCTCCGTCGAGACCCAGGTCTAAATTAGCAGGTTCAGTTGCCTTCAACGCAGACTTGCGTTGGTCCAGCAGCAGCATCTGCTGGTCAATCTCTTGTCTCAATAGCTGCCAGTGTTCCTCGTTCAGGGATTTGGTGCGGATATCGTCACGAATGTTGTCCAGTATCCGGTCCAGTTCATCCGTCTGTCCTTTCAGCGCCAAGCTTGTTCTAACCAACATACGCTCAAGCGACAACCGTTGTTGTTGCCACTGTTGATCACGTTGCTCAGCCGCATCTAATTCCTGAAGATATTTTTCTTTCCAGGACAGATCTGGATTCATGGGATTTCTTTTCCTTCACAAGGCTGGGGTTCGATGCAAGGGTTGGATAATACTGTCTAATAACAAAAGATTCTGCAAGTCAAAATAAAGAGCCTCAGAAATTTCTATTCCATCGGTCAGGCTTTGTTTCCGGGCTTTATAGCGACGCTGCGATGGTAAGCGGGCGCCTTGGGACTGAATGTTACTGAACAGCGTTTCAGCCTGGGCCAG
>Ga0136560_1001271_pt1 | contig 12897 bp, 3 predicted proteins | sample AntRauMeHopE1497_FD_104925 | JGI IMG/M metagenome (GOLD analysis project Ga0136560, IMG submission 104925) | Saline lake microbial communities from Rauer Islands, Antarctica - Metagenome Hop E1 #497 | ecosystem: Environmental > Aquatic > Non-marine Saline and Alkaline > Saline | place... | reverse complement strand
GCGCCGATGACGAAGACGTTCTTCTTGGCGCCGACGCCGTCCATCTCGGTGAGGAGCTGGTTGATGACGCGGTCGCCGGCGCCGCCGCCGTCGCCGACGGAGCCGCCGCGCGCCTGGCCGATGGAGTCGAGCTCGTCGAAGAAGAGGACGCAGGGTGCGGCCTGGCGCGCCTTGTCGAAGACGTCCCGGACGTTGCTCTCGGACTCGCCGAACCACATGGTGAGGAGCTCGGGGCCCTTGACGGAGATGAAGTTGGCCTGGCACTCGTTGGCGACGGCCTTGGCGAGGAGGGTCTTTCCGCACCCGGGGGGGCCGTAGAAGAGGACGCCCTTGGAGGGGCTGAGGCCGAGCTTCTCGAACATCTCGGGGTGCTCCACGGGGTACTGCACCATCTCCCTGAGCTCGCGCTTGACGGTCTCGAGGCCGCCGATGTCCTCCCACTTGATGGATGGGACCTCCACCACGGTCTCGCGCAGGGACGAGGGGTTTGAGGTGCCGAGGGCGTGCTTGAAGTGTTCCTGGGTGATGGCCAGCGAGGCGAGGATCTCGGTGTCGATCTCCTCGTCCTCGATGTCGATGAGCTCCATCTTCTCGCGGATGCACTGCATGGCCGCCTCGGTGCAGAGGGAGGCCAGGTCGGCGCCCACGAAGCCGTGGGTCTCCTTGGAGACGGACTCGAGGTCGACCTCGTCGTCGAGCTTCATGTTGCGGGTGTGGATGCGGAGGACCTCGAGGCGGCCGGTCTCGTCGGGGACGCCGATGTCGATCTCGCGGTCGAAGCGGCCGAAGCGGCGGAGGGCGGCGTCGATGGAGTTGGGCCGGTTGGTGGCGGCGATGACGACGACGGAGGAGCGCTTCTTGATGCCGTCCATGAGGGTGAGCATCTGGGAGACGATGCGGCGCTCGACCTCGCCCTGGGCCTTCTCGCGCTTGGGCGCGATGGAGTCGATCTCGTCGATGAAGATGATCGAGGGGGCGTTCTTCTCGGCCTCCTCGAAGGCCTTGCGGAGGTTCGACTCGGACTCGCCGGCCATCTTGGACATGATCTCGGGGCCGTTGATGAGGAAGAAGAAGGCGCCCGTCTCGTTGGCCACGGCGCGGGCGATGAGGGTCTTGCCCGACCCGGGGGGGCCGTACAGCAGGACGCCGCGGGGCGGCTTGACGCCGAGGGTGGAGAAGAGGTTGGGGTGGCGGAGGGGGAGCTCGATCATCTCGCGGATCTGGCCGAGCTGGCGCCCGAGGCCGCCGATGTCGTCGTACCCGACGGCGTCGGCGGGCTCCTCCTCCTCGCGGGAGACGGGCTCGCCCTCGCAGAAGATAAAGGTGTCGTCGTGGACGATGACGGGGCCGGAGGGCTCCGTCTCCATGACCTTGAACTCCACGGGGTGCATGGCCTTGCGGACGAGGAACTTGTCGCCCATCATGATGGGGCGGAAGCTGTCCTTGAAGTAGGGGGCCAGGTAGGCGTCGAAGAGGTTGCCCTTGACGCCCTCCACGTCCGTGTCGAAGGGGAGGACGGAGACCTTCTTGGCGAAGGGGATGTCCTCGTCCAGCGTCTGGACGGAGATGAGGTCGCCGAGGCGGACGGCGAGGTTCTTGCGCACCGTCTTGTTCATGCGGATGGAGCCGGGGTCGACGCCGTCCTGGGGCATGACGACGCACGCGGTCTCCTGCCCGCGCTTGCCCTTGAGGAGGACGGTGTCGGCCTTGAAGATGTTCAGCTCCTCCATCTTGGCGGGGGACAGCTCCACCACGCTGTTGTCGTCGTGCGTGGAGTCATCGACCACGAGGCGGTTCGTCGCGCGGCGCTTCGACAGGGCGTCGCGGATCTTCACGCCGCTGGCCTCGGTCTTGGCGGCGGCGAGGCGCTCGGCGCGGTCGGAGAAGGGCTCGCCGTCGACCACGAGGTCCGTCGTGGCGGGGTCCACCACCACCACGGCGCCCTCGGGCTCGATGCTGAGGACGCGGAAGCGCGTGCGCACGCCACCCTCGCCGGCGGCGGAAACGGTGTCGCCAGGGCAGACGGGGCGGGGCGCGCCGCGGAGCTCCGCCGGCCTCGAGGCGCCCTCGAAGAGGGGCACGAGGTGCGACGTGGCAAGCGCGGCCTGGTCGCCCTCGAACTCGCCGGCGAACGGCGCAAAGTGCACGGCCGTGGCCGTGGGCGCGCTCGAGGCGCGCTCCACCTTGACGCTCTCGCCGGGGGCGGCGCCCGCGTTCGTCGCGCCGACCACGTTGAGCCGCAGGGAGCCGTCCTTCACCTCGGAGGACGCCACCGCGGTGCAGAACGTGGAGCGCTTGCCGGTCACGCGGACGGTCTCGAACACGCCGATGCCCATCGCCTCGACGGCCGCCTCGGAAAGCTCCACGATGCTGCCATCCTCGATGGTGGAATGCTCCAGCACAAACGAGGCCGGGGAAGTGGAAGAGGAGCTGCGAGGTGCGGGGCACGGGGCACCGAGGACGGGCGGGGGTTTTGATCCGGATGGCAAGGCGCGTCAGGCCGGCCCCGGCGCCCACGCCCGGCCGAAACGAGCCCCGGTCCGGCCGAAGCGCGTGCATTGCCACCACGGGAGCCAGGCCGTGAGAGCCCGGCGGGGCAGCGGCCCTGGTGCCCCGACGCTGTTCGTGCCGGAACTGTGCCACGCCCTCGTGTTCCCGCGTCGGCTGTGCCCCCGCGGCCGGCGGAGGGCGACCCGCTGGCGAGACCGCGCGCATGACCCACGGTACCGTCACACCTGCTATCGCGGCCCAGCCGCGCGGCGTCGCCGTTGGGCCGGGAGTCGCTGAGGTAACGGCGGCCGGATTCTCCCGCGGGGTGTTCGGGCCGCGGGGGCTTGGCGTGGTGCTTCCTGCCCGCGCCGCGTCGCTCACCTTCCTGCCATAGTGTCCGCGGGTTCCGCTCGCCGGGACGGGTGGCCCTTGCAGCGCCGCCAGGCGTCGTCCCTGCCTGTCGCGAGCTTGACGAGCAACGTGGCGCTCTGCTCGAGGAAAACCCCGAAAGCACGCCCTGGGCCGATGTTCCGAGTGATTGCGACCGCACAATCGCATTGTGTCATATGATTCGATGCGTTTGGGGTGCCGGTATTCGGGGCTGCCGGGGCGGCCGGACACGGGGCGGCGCAGACCGTCGCACCGCCTCCGTGCCCGTGGACGCATGCCCCAGTCGTTGTGGCGGTGTGGAACTCTACGCGCAGGTGCGGATGTAGGGGGCGATGCAGGTGTCACACAGGCTTGCGGGGAGGGGGGACGGCCGCGCGCTCAGTCGTCCTTTTCAAAGGCGGGGACGTGCTCGTTGATGATGGACCTGAGCTCGGGCGCGTTGGCGCCGGCGATCTTTCCGAGCACGACTTGTTGCTGCACGGGCGGGATGGGGAGACGGCGGCGTGAGCGGCGCCGTGGGCGCGGCTTGCCGGGCGCCTGCCATGCCACAATGCCCGGCTCACCTTGATCACCACGAAGTAGGGCTTGCTCGAGTCCTCCACCGCGAACTTTTCCTTGTGGGCGTCGGTGAGGAGCTCCTTGCTCACCTGCGCGGAATAGCGGGTCGGGTGGCCGGGTCGGAGCAGGGAGGCAGCGGGAGCGCACGGACGCGAGCAGATGATGCGGCCGTCCCCGCCGGGCCGGCTCACGGTGAGGAGGCGAAGGCGCGACTGCCAGGAGTCCATGGACATCGTGAGGGACTCGTACATCGGCTGCATCACGACGCAAGGACCGACCCAGTCGTTGTGGACGTCCAGGACTGCGGGACGGGGGCGATGCAGGAGCGGGCCGGCACACAAGTGACACAAGGCAGCGCCAACGCGCTTGGCAAAGGTGCAGCGGACCGTCGGGGGCCACACCCTCGGGGCCGCGGGAGCATACGAGCGCAACGCCCAGCTCAGGTGTCCGGCACGCTGCCGGCGGCCGGCGGGGCTCGTCGGCTCCACCGCTGGGTAGGATTGCAACCACTACGGTACGGACCCCACCCGGGGCAGTCTGCTCGCAGGCATGCCGCTCGCGGGCGGGCTCACCGACAAGGACGGAGTCCGACGCGGCGATGTGTTTTTCCAGGTCTTCGGTCGAGGTCACGGCCTGCGTGACCTCCCGAGTGCGTCCTCGACGAGCCATGGAAGCGCGGGGTGGGGCTGTGCGGCCGGGAGTGGAGCTTGCGGCCGTGTACTGAAGCAGGCTCGCAGAGCGAACGGGCGAAATCTGTCACGGCCACTCGCTGTGCCACGGCCGTCCAGGCCCACAGCACCGCGGCACCGTGCGCCGCGCAGCGGAAGATACGCATTCCCGGATCCCGCGAGGCCTCTGCCGCTGAGCGGCAGGGCAGGAGCGGGGTGCCGGCGGGCACCGTTTGTGTCCAGCAACGCGGCCAGCCACGGCTTTGGATCGCGGCATGGCGGACGGCCGGCGGACCTCGACCATGGGGCGGCACGGCAGGCTTGCCATGGGGGCAGGGGGCGGCGGGCAGGACGCCACCTCTCACAAGGCGTCTGACGCCGCATCCGACGCCATGGACGCGTTCGAGCCGGGAGGGGCGACACCGATCGTGCACGCCTCGGACCCGTTTTTTGCACAGGCAGCGCTGGGCGTGCCGGCGGCCCGGGACGAGCCGCTCGCCTCAAGGGTGAGCTGGACCGGGGGTTCCCGCGCTTCGGGCCGCGCCCCCGCGCTTACCGCCAGGGCGCGATCGACGGCAGACGGCTTGGCGGACCCGGGGTCGGGTGCGAGGGCGGTGCCGCGGCGGATCCTGTCCGGCACGACGCGGTCCCGCCAGCTCGAGGCCGCGGCGGGCGGGGGAGGCAAGGGGCCGGAGGGGTCGACGCTGCGGCGGTCCAAGACGGCGCGCTCGGGCTCCCCGCGGGCACCTGGGGGCGGTGGCGGGGCGGCGGGGAGCCTGGCCGGGCCGGGGGCGACCCTGCCTCGGAGCGCCGCGGCGGAGGCGGCGGCCCCCAGGGGAGGCGCCCTCGGCTCGAGCCTCGTGCCGTCGCGGGTGCGGCGCCGCGCCACAGCGGCGTCTGGGCCGAGGGAGGCGGTGTCCGGGGGCCGGCGGCGGCGGGCCGGCAGCGGGGCGGGCGCCGGCGGCCCCGCGGCCTCAGGCCCTCGGCTCAGGCTCAAGTGCCGTTTCCAGGACACGATTCGTGTGGCTGCCGTGGCCAGGGGGTCATCGCTCCGCGTGCTGCTGCGGCGCCTGGAGGACGATTTCGGGTTCCCGGTGCGGCTTGAGTACGAGGACGAGGACGGTGACGGGATCCTCCTCGCGTCGCAGAACGACCTCCGGGAGATGGTGGACCACCACTCCGACGTGGGGCGGTCTGCGGCGTACGTGACAGTGTCGAGGGCGCCGGAGCGGGCGGAGGGCGCGGTGCTCCGGCCAATCGGGCTGCGCGTGAGCCCGGGGGCCGCGGGCGACGGCGGGGGCGTTGCCAGCGAGGCGGGTGACGAGGACGGGACGGGCGAGTACGACGGGGGATTTGGGGGGGAGGCCGACGGCATGGGCGGGAGCGTCGACGCCGATGACGACGCGGCGTGCCGAGGCCGGGCGGCGGAGCGGCGGGGCCGACGCGGCCTGGTCTCAGACCTGCTAGGCGACAGCGGGGGCGGCGGGGCGTCGCTGCGGCACGGGCGCGCGGCGGTGCTGGCCGACGGGCTCCGCGGCGCCGACGGTTTCGCCTCGCCGATGGTGGGAGGGAGGGTCGCGCGGCACGCCGGGCCGTCGCCCATGGCGGGGGCCCGCTGGCCCCGGGACCTCACCGGCTCTCACCGGCTCGGGGACGACGACGAGGACGACGAGGGCGGGAGCGACGCGCGCGGGGCCTCCTGGCTCGGCGGCGCGTCGGGCGGGACGGCTGGCAGGGGCGCGGACGGGGGAAGGGACGCGGGGGGCTCGCTCAGCCGCGGGCCTGGGCCCCTGGAGAGCTATGCCGGCGGCGGCACGGCGGGTGGCGGCGGCGACGTGGTGGTGGTCGCGGGCCAGGGCGCCCTCAGGCAGGCGGGGGCGGCGGAATCGGTGTCCCGGGCGAGGACGGTGAGCGCAGACGGCGGAACCGCGCTGGGCACGCGGGCTCACGCCACGCCGGAGCGCTCCCCCGCCCCCAGGCGGCCGCGCCCGCCCCTGGCCGCCGCGGAGCCCGGGCGGATCCGGTGGCGGAGGGGCGAGCGCCTGGGGTCCGGCGCCGTGGGAACCGTGTTCCAGGGCCTGAACCTGGACACGGGGGAGCTCATGGCGGTGAAGCTCATGGACAGCGCGGACCTCAGCGCCCGGGAGCTGGCCGCGCTGGAGCAGGAGGTGCAGCTTCTTCGGTCCTTCCGGCACCCCAACATCGTCCGGTACCTGGGCGCCCAGCGGGAGGGCAGCACGCTGTGCATCTTCCTCGAGTACGTCCCCGGCGGCTCCGTGAAGCGGCTGCTGGACCGCTTCGGCGGGCTGGAGGAGGCCGTGGTGCGCCGGTACACGCGGCACCTGCTCGTGGGCCTGGAGTACCTGCACCGGAACGGGATCGCGCACCGCGACGTCAAGGGTGGCAACTCCCTCGTCGGGCTGGACGGGGTCATCAAGCTCGCAGACTTCGGAGCCTCCAAGAGGGTGCCCGCGGCGGGCGCGCTGCCCGGCGCGTCCCGCACAGGCACGGGGGTCAAGGGCACCCCACAGTGGATGGCACCCGAGGTGGTGCGGGAGCAGGAGGGCGAGACGGGCTGGCGCAGGGCCGACATCTGGTCCGTCGGGTGCACCGTCATCGAGATGGCCACGGGGCACCCGCCGTGGAGCCAGTTCCCCAGCCCCGTAACGGCCATGTACCACATCGCGACCACCGACTCGCCCCCCGACTTCCCGCGCGGCCTCTCCCCGCACGGCACCGACTTCCTTACCCAGTGCCTCCGGCTCGACCCCCGCCTCCGCCCCGACGTCTCGGCTCTGCTGCTGCACCCCTTCGTCGCCGACGCCTCCGCCGTCGTGCACCGCGGCCTCGCGCCGCCAGGAAGCTCCGCCCACGGCGGCCACCCCGGCGGCCCCCACCCCCACCACGCGCACCACCACCCCTCCGACGGCCGCTTCCACCACGCCGGGTCCTCCCACTTCGGCGGCTCCCCGCTGGGGCGGGCGCACCTCCCCGTGCGGCCCTCCACCGGCCAGCCCGGCACCCGGTCCTCCGCCTCCGCCCACGGCATGCACCTCGTGCCCCCGACGGCGGACCAGGCGGGAAGCATCTTCGGGGTGCCCTTTCCGGCGGGGCGGCCCGATTCCGAGCTCTCCGGCGCGGGATCCAGGGTCAACACGGCTGGAGGGAGCGCCACGCCCGCGTATGACCCGGGGCTCGGCACCGAGCGCTCGGCACCGTCCACCCCCGGCCGCGGCGCCGCTGCTCCGCTCAAGGCGGACGGCGGCGCGTCCGACCCTGCCCCCCGGCCCACCACGGCGACCATGGCGGCCCTCCCCGTCCTCGACGGTTTCATGGACCTGGACCTCGGGGCCCAGACGCCGAGGGGCGGCGGCGCCGCGCTCTCCGGCCGGGCGCCGGCCGGGCCCGGCCAGGAGTGGCGGTCCGCTGCCGGCCGCTCGGCGCCCTCGGGACCGGCGCCCCCACTCCTCCCCGCGCGGCCGGAATCGCGAGAGGCGGCCGGGCGCCCCGACGCCCGGCGCGGCGGCGCGGGCGGGGCCGGCGACGAGGCGAGTGAGCACGCGCTGCTCGCCGCATCGCACCGCCTCCGCCGCGCTGCCTCCCCGGTGAGCAGCCCGGCCAAGGGGGCAAACCCCGCGTTCCTTCGCCGGCCGGCGCCCCCGGTCACCCAGCCGGGAAGCCCCGGGGCACGGGCGGCGGGTGCCCAGCCCAGCCCTGCGTCGGCCCGCGGCAACGGCTCCCGGCTCCAGCCCCTCTCCGCGACGCCCATCCTCCCCGGATCGCACGGCGGGCCGGGCCTCGGGAGCGGAGTGGTGGGCCTCGGGGTCCCCGGCCTGTCCTCGGTGGGCGACGGCGATGCCTCCATGGCGCTCCCCGGAGCCAGGTACGGATCTAAGGCCCCCAAGAGGGCGGCGCAGGGCGGCGGGGGCAAGGGCGCCAAGGTGCCGTCGGCCAAGGCGAGGGCGGCCGGCATCGCCGGCGTGAGCGGCGTGGGCATCGGCGCCCAGGCGGCGGTCGGCCGCGCGCCGTCGGTCGGGTCCGGTCTCGAGGTGGAGGAGGAGAGGGGCCTGGGCGCGCTGCTCGGCCAGGACGGCCGGGTGGTCGGCGGCACCGCGACGGCGGGGAGCGTCGCCACGGCGCTCTCCGCGGGGGCGTACACGGTGCTCAGCGGGCAGGGGCCGCGGGGCACGGCGCTGTCCGCGCGGGCGTCGAGCCTTGGGGAGACCGCCACGTCATCGGCGACGAGCCCGGGCGCGGAGCGGGTGCCGGAGCTGCTGGCGGGCAGCGACGAGGACGAGGACGACGAGGAGGAAGGCGGAGGCGAGGAGGGGGCGGGGCCGGGGTTCAGACCCCACCGCCGTGGAGCGGTCGGGACGGGAGGCGGCGGCGAGGACGACGAAGGCAGGAGCGGGGCCGATGACGACGACGACGACGACTACAGTGACTATCACGAGGACTGGGAGTCACACGCAGACCCGGACACCCCCACGCGGCGCGTCGGGTCGTTCCCGGGGGGGGCGCGCAGCCCCGCGGCGCCCGCAGCCCGGCGGCGGCCCGGGTCCGAGGCGGGAGGCGCCGCCGCGGGGGACGAGCACGCGGGGAGGATTACGGCCGGGCCGGGGGGCCGTGGCGCTGGCGGCAACGGGGGGCCGTCACCGTCGTCCCGGCTCCTCCGACGCCGCGGCCGCCGGCCCCAGAGCAGCCAGGACTCGGCCTCGGGCCGCCCGACGGCGGTGCGGCTGCCCCCGACCCGCGGTGCCCTCGTCTCCGCGCACCGGGGCGTCGGCCACCGCGGCACCGTCAACGCACTCTGCATCCTCCGCCTCCCCCTCCCCCAGGCCACGCCCGCGGTGCCCGCCTGGCCCCTCAGCCGCGTGGGCCACGACGACGTGGCGGCTCTGCTCCGGGCCACCTGGCTCGGCGACGCCCCTGCCCGCTACGTGCCCTTTGTGGCAACCGTTGGCATGGACGGCAACGCCATGGTGCAGTCCGCGTTGAGCCTCCGCTGGCTCGACCCCTCGGCCCCGGGCGACCCGTCCGGGGTCTGCGTCACCCTCAGGCACACCTCCGAGCGGGCCGGCACTGGCACTGGCGGCGCGGCCGGCGGCGGCAGCAACCCTCTCCTCGGAGCCGTCGGGCGGTCGGCCTCCACGCGGCGGGGCCGGCCGCCACAGCGCGGGCACGCGGCCGCCGGGTCCGACGCCGCCTCCACCTCTGCTGGCGGCGCAGCGGCGCCCGGCGCCGCGGCGCAGTCGGTGGCACCGCCCCTCATCACGCGGCGCTCCAAGAGCCGTGCCGGGACCACGGGGCAGCAGCGGCAGGCAGAGCCAGGGGCAGAGCCTGACGCGGGGTCCCTGGCCCTCGTCACGTGTCTCGCGTCGCTCAGTGGCGGCTCTGCAACTTCGCTCTACGCCCTGCCCTCGCCGGACCCGAGGGCGGGGAGGCGGTCTGACCCGCTGGCGTCGCTGCGCGGCCTGGTTGCCACGGGGACGGACGAGGGCAGCGTGTGGGTGTGGGACGTCCACGGGCCGCTGCTGCAGGCGACGGCGGCGGCGGTCGCGTCAGCCGCCGGGAGGGGTGCGCCGGCCGGGCCCGGCCCTGTCCTCCGCGCCCCGCTCCGGCGCATCGCCGCCCACAAGTCCGCCGTCCGCTGCATCGCCGTGTTCGTGGACCCCGATCACAAGCGCGAGGCCGCCGCCGCCGCCGCGGCCCGCGCCGCGGACGCCTCCGCCCACCCCGACGGCGCCGCCGCCGCCGCCGCCGCCGCTGACGAGGACGCGGTGCCGACAGGCGTGGGAATGTCCGGCCCCGCGGCCTGGCGGCGCGCCCACGGCCTCCGCGTCGTCACCGGCGCGCAGGACGGCACCATTCGCGTGCTATCGCCGTCCGCCCGCCGCGCCTCGCGCTCGCTGCTCCGCGGCCACTCCGGCCCCGTCATGAGCCTCGTCGTCCTGCAGAGCGGCAAGCAGCTCCTGTCCAGCTCTGCCGACAAGACCGTGCGGCTGTGGGACCTGGCCTCCGGCGTGCAGCGGGCAGTGTACTCGGAGCACCTGGGTGCCGTGCACCAGGCGCTGGTGGTGCCCGTGGCCGCCCGCCCGCTCTTCAGCGAGGCGGCAGGCACTGGGAAGGCCGACGACGCGGTTGCGGGTGCGGCCTCCCTCCCGACGTCCGCCGCGGCGTCCCACGGGCCAGCGTCCGCCTCGTCGGGCCTCGTGCCGCGGATCGAGCACTGCTTCGCCGGGCAGGCGCCGCCGGCCCGGCCGCCTCAATCGCATGACGACGACGACGACGACGAAGCCGGGCCGCTGTTCGAGCACCCGGGCACGGCGGGTGGTGCCGCTGACGCCGGCGCACCGGGAGCCGAGGCACCGGACGACGGGGCGGTGCCGTCTTCCGGGGTGGCCGCGGCGGCTCGGCAGAGCGGGCCGGCCGGCTCCCCCGTGCCCCGCCCCGGGCAGCCGGCGCGCGGCGGTCACGACCCCCGCGGCGGCGCGCCGCTCGCCCTCCTGCCGTGCATGGTGTCGTCCTCCCGCGACAAGTCGGTCAAGGTGTGGGCTGCCACCGGCTCGTGCCTCTTCTCGCTGCGGGAGCACCAGGGCACGGTGAGCGGGATAGCCCTGCCCCCGGTGCCGTCGGGGCCGACGCTGCCGGAGCAGCCGGAGGGGCAGCCGGTGCGCGGGCGGAGGCCGGCGGTGGGCGTGGCTGCGTTTGCGGACGCGAGAGCGGCCAGCGGCGGCGGTAGCCTCGTCACCGTGAGCACCGACGGCGTGGCGCGGCTGTGGGACCTTGGCTCGGGGCGCCTGGTGCGGTCGCTGCGGGGCCACAGGGGCACGATCAGCTGCGTGGCGTGGGGCGCCGCGGGGCAGGCGGCGACGGCGGGGAGTGACGGCGTGCTCAGGCTGTGGGATCTGGGCTCCGGCACGGTGGCGCACGCCTTCCCGGCGGGGCGGGCGTCCTCGGGGCAGGCTGCCGGGCCGGCGGTGGGGTCCGCGGTCGAGACCCCCCCGATTCCGGGGGCCGCTGACGACGAGCCGGACGCGGCGCCGGAGGGCCGTGGCGGCGCCACCGCTTGGATCAACCAGCTCGCGTGGGAGGGCGAGGTGCTCTGCTGCAGCACCAAGAGCGGGTCGGTGTGGATCCTGGGCTGGGGCAGCGAGGAGGGATGAGCGCCCTTGGCGCGGCGAGCGCCATGCATGGCTGTGTGCTGCGTCAGCGCGCGCCAGCGATTGACTTTGCGCTGAATGTGCCATGCCCACTCGTCGGCGCCGTCAGACTTGCCGCCTCCTGAGCCTCCGTCAGACGGCACGAAGCGACACGATACTGAGCGAGCTCGTGGGTGCCGTCGTGCCGCTGGCAGCCGGGCTCCATTCGCTCGCTGGCGCCAGCCGCGCACACATCAGACACAAGGCTTCGCAAGCGCTGCATCACTCTTCCGCCCAACGCAGGTTGCCCAGGTGGACGCCCCCGGGCCACGGGTGCGGCCCTGCCTCGCCCTCCGGGGGCGACGAGTCGTGCCTCCGCCACGCCGCCGCCGCGAGGACCGTGGCCGCAGCCTCCCGCGCCTCCGCCTCTGCCGCTGCCACGTCACCGGGTGCCGGGCCGATCTTGGACCGCAGCCTGGCGGCCTCCGCGTGGCCCTCGTCGCCGTCGGCGCGCACGGGGAGGACGCGGCACTTGATCACGCACCCCTCGTCATCGCCGGAGAGACGGTAGCAGCACGGGTGCGCGTCGGCGGCCGCGTTGGCGGGAGCAGCCAGCGCCGGCGGCATGGCCCCGTGCCGGACCTTTGCGGGCCCCTTGACCACCTCGGAGGACCCGTCGGGCGTGACCCGGACCCACGACACCTCCGAGGCCCCCTGCGAGCCGCCGAAGTAGAGCCACCGGCCGAGGAGGCGGCAGCCTACCGCCGCCGCGCCCTCGATCCAGATGAGCCTCGCGCGGGGCGGCGCCGGCTCCACGGGCCCTACCGCGTTGGACACGATCACCGGGCCGTCCCCGCTCAGGGGGCGGAGCTCTGCCCTGACCATGCAGCCGACGTCGGCGAGCTCGAGGGGCAGGAACGGCGCGCCGGCGGGGGGGCCGGCGCGGCGGGCGGAGGGGGCCGCGGGCGGCGGCGCCAGCGCTTCGACCGGCTGCTGTGCCGCCTCGTGGGCGGCGGGGGTGGAGGGGGTGTGCTCGAGGCATCGGTCCGGCACCACGGCGAAGCGGAGGGAGGCGAGCTCTGCCGCGGAGAGGCGCACGATGCGCTGCCGGAGGGCCTGCTGCAGAGCCTTGGCGGCGGCGTCGGCGGCGTCGGCCGAGGCGGACGACGGGGAGGCCGGCGCCGCCGCGACGACGGCGCCCTCGGCGTCCTCGTGCGCGCCGGCGAGGAGGACGTGCCCGTCGGGCCCGACCACCCGCTCGCTCCGCGTCCAGACGACGTGGTGCCCGTCGAGGCCGGCGCCGCGGCTGAGGACGCGGAGCACCTCGCCCTCGCGGTAGCGGCCCTCGGCGGTGCAGACGCGGACGCGGCGGTCGCAGAACTTGTGGTGGATGTGGGGACGGAGGGAGACGCGGGCGGCCAGGGCGGTGGGCTCCACGGCGGCCACGGGCGCGGCGCCGGCGGCGTTGACGAAGACGTGAGCGGTGGCGGGGTGCGCGGAGCAGCCGATGCGGGCGCCGACGTCGCCGGGCTTGACGGTGTAAGTGTGCAGGGTGGCGCCGGGGAGCATGCTGCGAGGACCGAGGAGGGTCGAGGGTTGAGGGTTGAGGGGGGAGAGGGGGAGAGGGGGGGTGGCTCGTCAGGGCGGCG
>Ga0136560_1001270_pt1 | contig 12900 bp, 6 predicted proteins | sample AntRauMeHopE1497_FD_104925 | JGI IMG/M metagenome (GOLD analysis project Ga0136560, IMG submission 104925) | Saline lake microbial communities from Rauer Islands, Antarctica - Metagenome Hop E1 #497 | ecosystem: Environmental > Aquatic > Non-marine Saline and Alkaline > Saline | place... | reverse complement strand
CCGCGTGGTGGACGCCAGCAAGCTCGGCACCTCGGCGCACAGCGGCCCGCGGCACGACGGCGCGTCGCTCCCCCTCGGCGAGCTCCGGCACAACGTGTCGACGCTGCGGGACATGGCCGAGTCCGACCTCGCGGCGGCGTCGCGGCGGCGGGCCGAGGCCGCGGTCAGCGCCGAGCCCGCGAGGCGCAGGGTCACGGCCGCCTCGAGCCGCGCTGCCGCTGCCGAGGAGGCCGCCGCGACGGCATCGCGGCTCGCGGCGAGGGCGCGTGGTGCGTGGGCTGCCGTCAGCGCGGCAGCGCATGAGGCCGCAGAGCTGCGACCGGTGGCGGCCTCGGCGGCAGCCTCGTGCCGGGCGCTCGACGGCTTTGGGATGGCGCTCGGCGGGTCCCAGGGGCTGGATTCCGACACCGCGGGCCGCCTCGCTGCCGGCGCGTGCCGCCTCGCGCTTGGTGCGGTGATGGCGGCGTGGGAGGGCGGCGCGGAGGGCGGCGCGGCCCCGTCCTCCGGCGCGGCCCCGTCCTCCGGCGCGGCCCCGTCCTCCGGCTCTGCACCGTCCTCCGGCCCTGGACCCGGCGCGTGGCAGGGCCTGACAGAGGCCGTGCTCCTGGTGTCGGGCGCGGTGAGGCGGCTGATGGAGCGAATGCTAGCGCTGACCTGGGCACCGGAGGCGAGGGCCCCGGGCGCTCAGGCCACGACGGCAGCGCTGGAGGCCTCGGCGCGCGGTGCCGGGCCCCCGCTCGGCTCGACGGCCGCGGCGCACCGTGCCCTGTGCGCGGAGGCTGCCATGGGCCTCGGCGGGGATGACGGCAGTGACGACGACGCCGCTGCTGCCACGCCCGCCGCCGCGAGGGCCGGCCGCAGGTGTCTCGCGGCTTGCGCCCGCGCCGTCCTTCCCAGCCTTCACTCCGCCCTCGGGGCGGCGCCGGAGGCCGAGCTCGTCGTCCTGACCCGCTCGGGCGAAGCCGTGGCTCTGTGCTTCGCGCTGCTCTGCTGCTGCCCGGCCGCGGCGGTGCGCCGTCTCGCCCGCGACCGAATGACGCCCGCGCTGCGCCGCCTCGCGGAGGCGTGGGACCCCCGGTCGGACGCGCGGCCGCCCCACGCCTGGGCGTTCCCCTGGCTCGCCGTCGACCCGGCCGTCCTCCGCCCCGCCGCGGACGTGGTCAGGGGCACAGTGAGCGCCGCACTGGCTGCCTGGCGGCCCTCGGACTCGTCGGCCGTCGATGTCGTAGCGCCCTGGGCGGACGTGTGGGGCCGCCCCGCCACCTCCACGCTCGTCCGCGCGAGAGTCGTGCCCAGGCTCGCCGAAGCCGTGGCCGCGGTCGACGCGGCGGCAGCCGAGGTCCCCGCGTCGCTGGCCCCGCTCCGGGCCTGGTTCGACCGTGGCCTCGTCCCCGGCCCCGACGCCGCGGCGCTCCTCGAGGGATGCCTCCTCCCGCGCTGGCTCTGGGCCGTGCGCTCGGCAATCGCCGACGCTGACGGCGCCGCCGCCTCGGGCGCCGGGCACATCGCCGCCCAGTACCGCTGCTGGTCGACCTGGTGGCGCTCCGAGGCAGGGCTGCCGAGCGAGGCAGCGCGCGCGGCGGCACGCTGGGAGGCATCGTTCCTCGACGCGGTTCGGTCGGCGCTGCTCCGGAGGCCGTCCCAGCCAGAGGCCACGGCCGACGAGCGAAGGCTCCTCGTGCGCCGCCCTGGCCAGGGCCCGGCCGCCGCCGGCTTCGAGGCCGCTGCCGCCCGGCGCGCCACGGGGCTGGAGCCGTCTCCCGCTGCTCGCCCGTCGCCAGCAGCCGCGCTCGGCAGGTCCGGAGCGGCGGCCGCCATCGCCGCGGCCGCCCGACTGGCCGCGGCGCGGCACCGCGGCCTGGGTGGGGCCGCCACGGCGGCGGCCGCGACAGCGACGGAGTACGACCTGGTGGACTCGGTGACGACGCGGGACGTGGTGGAGGAGGTCGCGGCCGCGGCCGGCGTGCCCATCCGGCCCCATCCGCTGGGGAAGGAGATCGCGGGGCGGCAGGCCGCGCGCGTCGGGCGGCTGACGGTGCTCTGGACGAGCGACGCCGTCTTTGCCGCCGAGCACGGTGACGACCTGACCGCCGCCCGCGCCGTGTCGCCGCAGCGCCTCCTCACCATGATCGGCAGCGCCGCGTGAGGCGGGGCCGAGGCAGCACGACAGCGCCGCGCGGGGGGCCCGCACGAGCGAGGAGGGTGACCGGGTGCCGGCTGCAGCGGCGCGTCTGCTCGGGTCTTGGCGCGACGATTGGGCGAGCGCGAACGACCGAACCACACTCCAACGACCAGCACACGACTCACGCCGCTGAGCGTGCGCCTGCCGACACCGCCCCACTCCCCCCCCCGGACGACGCCCCCGCACGCCACCCCGCGGCCGCCTAGGCCACTCCCTCCGGCGACGCGTGCGCCGCGCCGAACGAGGAGCGCGATGCGTACACGATGGGGCTGTCGCGGCTGGCCTGGGAGAAGGGCGTACCGCTGGCCTCGCGCGCGGCAACGGCTGGCGCCACCGCCGTGGGGCGGATGCGGCGGCGCGCGCGCCGGCTCCTGGAGCGCACAGGCGCGGCAGAGTCGTCGCTTGCCGCGGAGCTGCTTCCTGCTTCGGCGACGGCCGCTGGCGCCCGGTCAGTGGCCTTGTCCGCCGGCTGCTCGAAGGAGCCGAGCGGCGTGACGGGAGGCACGGGCCGGCCGGACCGCCGGACGGGGCTCGCCTCCGCGGCGAGCATCCGTGCGGCCATGTGGGACGCTGCGCTGCCCACCCTGCTCGGGGTCCCACCGCCGCCGCCCAGCTCGGCCGGCGCGCGGTCGGCTCGGCCCATGCCGGGGACCTCCCCCGAGGGCCCTGCGGCCCCGATTCGCCGCCTTGCGAGCCGCGGCCCGCGCTCCATGCCCGCGACGACGCGACCCGTGCGCTCGTCCACCTCCACCGCCTCCTCCCACGCGTGCCCGGAGCACTCCCTCGCCTCGCCGGTCCAGAGGCCGCCCGTGTCGGCCCCCTCCTCCCCGCGGGGCGTGCCAAAGGGGGTGGCCAGCGAGGCCGCCGAGTCGGCTCTCCCGGGCCCTCGGCTGTGGCTCGGGCCGAGCAAGACGGGACGCACGCGCCGGCGCTGCCTGGAGTCGGGCCTGATGCGCTTGCGTCCGGACGCGGCGGCGGTAGTACCAAGACGGAACAGACCCGGCCCGGCGCCGAGACGCGCGCTCCACGCCGTCGGCGCAGCACCGATCCTCCGGAGCACGAGTCCCGTGCCCTGCGGCTCGGTGCGAGTGCCGGAGAGCGCCGCCCCGAGGGCCTGGGACATCCGCTGCGCAGGCCCCGCTGAGGCCGGGGGCGGGCGCATCGCACCGGGTTCGCGCGGCCCGGGGATGTTCGGCGAGGCGACGCCCCCCGTCCTCGACAGCGCCGCCATGCGCGTCAGGGGCAGCGACGACAGGCCCAGGCTGCAGCCGGCAGACAGCGCCGCGCTTCCGAACCCCTGCGCACCGAGCGACGGCGCCTCGGCGGTCGTACCAACGCGCGGGTCGCGGGTCCCCGGCGCGGCGGCGTCGGCCGTAGCGATCGACGACGTGCCCGGCGCACCCGCCGGGCTCATGGCGCCGTGCGCCGGCCGCGCCGCCGGCGCCAGCACCGCACCCGGTGGCGAGGCGTGACCACGCGCGCCACTGCCGTTGCCGCCGTCGCTGGCGTGTCGCGGGGGCGCGGCAGGCGAGCCTCGCCGTGCAGACGGGCGAGCCTGGGCACCCCGGGGGACTGCACCGTACGCGGGCGGACCGAAAGAATCGCTGGCCCCCCCTGCCGGCGGCGACCCGTGGGGCGGCAGATCGCCCGGCAGGCTGCTCTGGGAGAAGCCGACGGCGGCGGCAGGTGGCGGGCGCGAGAGGCCGCCAGACGCAAACGATGCCCCCACAGCCGCCCCAGACCTTCCAAGCGGCGCCATCACGCCATGGCCTGGGGTCCGTGAGAGCTCATCGAGGCCCGAAGAGCCGCCGAGGGGTGGCAGTGACGGCGGCCCACCCAGAAAATCGTGAGCGAACTCCTCGCGAGCCGGGGGCGCCGGTCTTGCCCGGCGGGTTGATGAGGGGCATGCAGCAGCAACGCCCTCCCATGTTGCGCTTGCTGCCGAGAGCGAGCCAAGCGAGGCGGTCACGGAATGCAGCGGGACACACAGGTCGACGGCCGGCGAGGTCCCGACCCCGGCAACCAGGACTACGCAAGCCGGCACGTCCCCCGCCGCAACGCACACGCCGATCCTAGCACCCGCATGTCGGACGGCAGACGAGGACGCGGCGAGATCGACGGACGCGACGCTTTCGCCCAGGGACCCGTCCCCGAGCACCGGGCGGAGGTCGACCTGGCAGCGCCCGCCGGTGGCGGACCACTTCTTCGCCAGATATTCCGCCACGGACGCGAGCCGCTTTGTGACCCGCACGCGCTCCAGCTTGATCACGGGGCGGCCGCTCACTCCCGCGAGCACTGCTTTGGCCGCCGAGTCCAGCGGAATGATGAAGACATCACACCGCGAAGTCATCGCCCTCCCGGCCGCCGGGGGGTCGGGCTGGACGCGGACCCTGCGCCCGCTTGTGCGTGTGGCGCCGGCCGGCGGGCGTTTGTGCAGAGCAAGGCGCCACATTTCGCCCGGTGATGCTTCCCATGTGAACGGTCGGCCCCGTAGCCCCGTCGACGGCGCAAGCGCGCCACAAACACGCCGTGGCATCAAATGTATTGATCAATCACGCGCCACGCATCCATCTGATGGTGTTGGACCATTCCCGGCGGCGGCAACGACACCTGCGGCGGCATCCAGAAGCCATCATGCGGCAGCCGAGACGGTGCATCCGACCGGCGCCACAAAGCTCAGGATGCCATCTGCAGTTGACGTGGCCGGGCCTCGCGGCGCGGCGCACGCCGCCCCGTCGCCCGACACTGTGATCCGGAAGCGCTCGCCCGGAGCGACGGGCCCGACCGAGTAGGTGCGGTCGCCTTCCCCGGGCAGCGTGACGGTGACGCTGCGGGGCCCGAAGGCGACGGCGACGTTCCCGAGGCTGTACGCGAACTGGGTGGGCCCGAGTGGGCGCACGGTGACGGTCTGGAAATCAAAGGCGATGCCGTACTTGACGGAGCGGAGGATCATGGCCACGGTGCTGGGGTACTCAAAGTACATGGCCGTCCTGTTCAGCTGCTGCTCGCCGGCGCAGGATAGCCGCTCGTGCATCCACGTCGTCGAGAGTAGCGCGGAGCGGAGGGGCCCGAGCACCAGCCGCTCGAGGCCGGCGGCGTCGCCGTACCGCTGCCTCGTCAGGGCGTCGAACCACGCGATGCGGCCCATGGCAGTCCAGCTGTCGCCGACGTTGCCGTGGGTCGTGTCGCCCGGCCCATACCACTTCTCCGACACAAACGTGGCGCTGGGGCGGCACCGCCCGCCGTCGATGCGCTTCAGGATGAGGGCCGCGCGGTCCCCGGCCGGCACGCCGTGCGCCGTGGCCATGAGGTTGGCGTCGTAGTCGACGAAGTCGCGCGTGGTGCCCAGCACCGGCCCGTCCCACTGGGTGACGAAGTGGTCGCCCCCGGCAGCCGGCGTGGCCCACAGATGCTCGTTCATCGACGCTACGATTCGGTCCGCGATCTTGCGCAGGGCCGCGGCACCCGTTGCGTTGGCGACGGCATCCTCGGCCGCGGCGAAGCGGCGGAAGAACCCGACGAGCTGAGCGTTAGTGTCGCTTGTGAAGTTGTTTCGGATGAAAACATCGATCATGAGGGACCCGGGGACGCTGGCCATGCCCACGTCCTCGTCAATGAGGTCAAAGAGGAAGGAGGACGCGAGGCGCAGCGTGGGCATGTAGCCGCGGAGCCAGTCCAGGTCCTGCGCCGACTCGGCGTAGTTGATGCACGACAGGATCCAGAAGACGTTCGGGCCGGTCTGGATCTCGCCGCTGAGGGCCTGGTACACGGGCTTGGTCCCGTCAAAGTGGTGCGGCAGCTGCCCCTCGGCCGTGAGGAAGGCGCCGCTGCGCTCCAGCACCGCCCGCACCTGCCCGCTCACGTACGGGTCGCCCAGGAGGAGCATGGCGCTCGTCGAGATGTAGTTGTCGGGGTCGAAGAAGTTGTACGTGCCGCTGTAGCCGCGGTCGGGCCGCGCGATGGTCGTGGCGATCTGAGCGACGCGGGTCCCGGCCTCGACCTCGTTGTCGTGCGTGCAGAGCGCGCCCACGGGGGATGCGTACACCCCCATGAGCAGAGCATGGATGTCGTCGCGGGGCATGGAGAGCTCCTCCGGCCCAGGCAGGGTCGCGACCGGAAAGTCCAGCGAGTTGACGCCGAGCCGGAGCGAGTGGTTCCAGCCAGGCCCGAGGGTCACCGGTGACGCGGCGAGGCCATGCCACCCGAGCATCCACGTATCCAGCTGGGCTCCCCCGGCCGCGAAGCCGGCCGCGAGGACCTGCTGCAGCCCCGACCAGAACGGCACGCCGCTGGTGCTGCTCATCAGCACGGTCTCGGCGGGACCCGAGGACGGCATGATGTCAAAGCTCGCGTTGCCAACCTGTCCAAGCTCGCTTCCCGCGGCGCCGAGACCATACACACGCCGCAAAGCGTCGCGCGTTGGGTAAAAGTCGTAACCCGGCAGCGCAGCCTTCATCTGCACAACTCCGCGGCCAAACAGGCCATAGACCGCGGCGGGTGTCATCTCCCACTGTCGCCGCACGCCACGGGCCGAGCCGGCGCGGATGATGCTGCCGTTGGCCGAGAACTCTGCTGCCCGAGATCCGGCTTCAAGCGAGAGCGTCCAGTCCTCCAACACGAGCGCGGAGGCTGCTGGGCCGTCTGTGACGCCAAGAATCGAGATTGACACCGACCTGGAGTCGTTGCGAAGGACACGGACCAGGACGGAGGCGCCAGCAGACGAGTGGACCTTGCCGTCGCCGTCCTCGCGCTGGAGCGTCAGCCCCGCAGCGGCCATCACATTGGCACCGTACGCGCCGGTGCCGTCAAAGTCGGCGCTCGCGTGCCACACGGAGCCGCCTCGCGTGGCGACGCAGACGAAGCCGTTCGAGACGGCGGCCGAGTCGCCCTGCACGCGAGCCCAAGTTGACGCGCCTCGCGGGCATGGCGGCTCGACCGCAAATGCGGCCGCGGCAGCTGTGACGAGGATCCAAGCCGGATGCCGCATCGCGCTCGTGAGAGCGAGTGTGCAGCACGGCGGCAGGGGCGGCCGATGGTGCACCGGCAGATCGCCCGTCGACTACGGCTCAGCTCACCACGCTCTGGTGGAGCTGGCGCTTGCGCGAGAGTGTCGCCTGCTTCCGGCACTTGCGGCTCGGGGACGCAGGCCTCGCGCGCACCAATGCCAGGGCGGTGCAGCGAAAGCTCGACTTCCCGGATGCCCTGAGTGGCGGACTCGCGACCCCGGGTCCGGCCGCGCCCGGAATCAACATCACGGGCGCACCGAAAGGCCAAGCCATGCGCTGTTACGTGCACCCAGTGCGCAGGGCATAGCTACGCACGCGCGGAGTCGTCGACAGGCACCCGCCCCAACTATCGGGCAAACCCCCCTAAGCAAAACTGTGTCGCGTCACAGCTCTCGGGCCGCACTCTCAGCTCAGGCCGCTGGCCTCCTTGTTGTGACGATGGCGCTATAGGCGCTCTCGTCGGAGTTCGCGATGGTGTCCCCTCCCCCCACTCCCTCGCCAGGCGGCTTCTCGACGCTCGACAGCCGGAAAGGCATGTGGTTGGCCTGTGCGACCGCCAGTGGCAGAGCCTCTGCCGAGAAAGGGCTCTGCTCGCGGAGTTACAGCTCGTCCGCGGCTCGGCATGCCGCGGAAGCCGCCGGGGGCGCCGAGGTCTCACCCACTGCGCGCTGCGCGTCGCCTCGGGTCCTGACTGCGCTGTGCAGCCACCGCTTTGTGCGCGCGGGCGGTGACAGCCGTCGGACGCCGAGACAGAAAGCCACGCGCCCGCCATCGATCGTCCGACGGACGACGCCACGTCCGACGGAAAAAGTTTGCGAGGCCAGCTGTTTCGTCGCACAGACCACACAGGCACGCCGCCAGCGGCACGAATGATCCCGGCCGGAGCAATCTCGCTGCTTTGCGCTGCAGCCTGCAGGTTTGGCGTCGGAGGCAGAGCCTAACACTCTTTTTGGGCAGGATCCTTGGGGAGTGCTGACAGAGTGCACCTCTATACCGTCTCACAGGCGGTTCCCCCCTCACGTCGGCCCGTCTCCAAGGCCGACCCTCCAGCAGTGCGGATAACCGCTCAAGGTTTCGCAGCGCGTGACGCGTGCTCGTTGTGTGACCCACCCACCCAGCCCGCTGGACCTCGAGGAGGCCCGCCGTGCGATTCGCTCGTATCATTGCTCTCTCCGCTTGCACACTGTCGCTCTCTCCGAGGGCACGCCACCCACACAGCCACGCGAGCAGCCGCAGACCAGCCAAGCCGCAGGGAATGCTCCTCACGGAGCGCCCAGCTGGTCCACCACTGGCCCCCGAGCACCCCGAGCCGCTGGTAGTCAGAGCGTTGGCAACGCTGGTGTCGCTCCCCGACGCAATCGCTGCCGGACACGAGGGCCAGAGCAGCGCTTTCACCCTTCGGGACGCCCCAGACCCCTGCACTCCCATCTGCACGACGCGAGGCCGCCGCACCAGACCCAGGCATGGCATCATCGCCAGTCAACGCCCTTATCGAGGCCGTGGTGGCCATTGCGGCCCGCGCGGGGCACGACGAGGTTGCCGAAGCCGTTCGCTCCGCCGCCCCGGACGAGGCCGCGGTGTTTGCGGCCATCGCGCGCACCGTCACGGGCGAGTCGCGAACAGATCTGCTGGAGGAGGGGCTTTTCAATGCGGTGGTGGACCACGCGTCGGCTGGGGTCGGGGCACTGAAGCACACGGGCCAGGCGCTCGTGGTGATGACCAGCGAAGAGGCCACCACAATGCTCCAAAGGAGGCGCGCGTTCGTCGCCGGTGCGTCGGTGTCGCGGCTTGAGGCCAAGGCGGGCTTTGGCGGCGGCGTCGCGGGAGCAATGGGCCGGGCGCTCTCCGCGAGCCCGGGCGTCCACGAGCTTCTGCTGGATGGGGGCGCGGACGACGAAGCCGACGTGGGCAGCATGCTGCGGCACGTGTTGGTGAGCCCGTGGCTGGCCTGCCTGGAGCTGCGAGCCTGCGCGCTGGACGACGGGGCGGCGCGATGGCTGGCCTCGGCGCTGCGGGCTGGTGGCGGCCTCACGTCTCTCGCGATGGACAGATGCGAGATCGACGCGGAAGGCGCCAGCGCGATCGTGAGGGCGGCGGGGGAGAGCGACGTGCTGGAGCGGCTCGAGATGACCGGCGTTCACGTGATCCCGGACGGGGGGGACGCTCTCGGCGGCATGCTGGCGGCCACGCGGTCGCTAACAAGCGCAAAGCTCTCAGGCAGCGGGGCCGAGGCCGGCTGGGTGGTGGGGCTGGCGCGGGGGCTTGCGGCCAACGCGTCGCTGACAGAGCTTGTGCTGGGTGGTGCCTGGCCGGGCGCCGAGGGCGCGGCGGCGCTGAGCGAGGCTCTGACGGTCAACTCCACGCTGCATGCCCTTGAGGTGGGGCTGGCTGAGGAGGAGGCGCCGCTGCTGTGTCTCTGCGGGCGCCTGGCCGGCTGGCGCGGCCTGAGGCGGCTGCGGCTCGTCGGCTCGGTGCGCGGTGACTCAGGCGGCCTGGCGCTGGGCGGGGCGCTGCAGCGGAACACGTGCCTGACCAAGGTGGAGCTCCGCCTGAGTGGCGCCGGGGCGGACGGCGCTGCGAGCATCGCCGCAGCGCTGGGGTCGAAGGGGGGCGCTCTGTCCGACCTTTCGATCGGCCTCTGCAACGGTGCGCCGACGTGCGCCGAGGCCCTGATGGCCGCTATGCGCGGCGCCCGGGAGGGGGCGGTGCTGCGTCTCCCCGGCAACGAGCTTCGAGCCGAAGATGGTGCAGCCGTGGCCGCCGGGCTGCCGTCCTGCCTCGGCCTCCGGGGACTTTCGCTCAATGGTGCCAGAATGCCGCTCGGCTGCGAGGGCGCGCTCGGCGAGGCGATGGTGCGCGCGCCGTGGCTGACGGAGCTGGCGCTGCAAAGCATGCCCATGGCCGACGCCGGCGTCGAGGCGCTCGCCCGCGGCATCGCAGCGTGCACAGGACTAACGAGCCTTCGAATCGACAGCTGCGTGCATGGGGCGGTGTGGGTCGAGCGTGTGGTTTCGGCGCTGGAGCGCCTACCCGCCCTTGAGCGCCTCAGGCTGAGCGGCCATGACATGAGCACGAGCGCCGCGCGCCTTGGCCACATCCTGCCCCGGTGGCGTGACAGCCTGACGGAGCTGGACCTGAATGCGTGCTTGATAGACGCTGCCGGCATGGCGGACCTTGCGGCGGGCGTGGCCGCGTGCTCGAGGCTTCAGCGGCTGGATGTGAGCCAAAACCCGCTGGGCGACGGGGGCGCCACCGCGCTGGCCGGGGCGGTGTCGGGCCTCTCACGGCTCACAGCGCTCGGGCGAAGCGGCTGCGAAGAGGGCCACAGAGGCGTGGTTGCGCTGGCTGAGGCTCTGCACAGGTTGCCCAGGCTGCGGGAGGTCGACCGCGGGCCGTGTTGCCAGACGGACGCGGCGTGGGAGGTGGCGGCATGCCGGCGGCGGCACGAGGACCGGAGGCGCCGGCGCTGGCTCGCGCGGCGGAGGCTCGTGCTCTGGCGCCCGGCGTCGCGCGAGTAGAACGGGCCGCCGAGGCTTGCCGAGTGTGCTCACACCCGACGACCGGCCTGGCCGGGCCGAGCGGCGCTGACCCATCGAGCAACTCGAGGCCCATGGCGGGGCATGCATCATGCTCACTGATTCCCCCCATGAGCCCTCAGATTGACGATTGAGACGACTTGCACAACGGCCGCCTTGTCACAGCAAGGCCTGCCCGCAGAGCCAGATCGCCCTTGAAGCCCGGCGTTCGCAACACTCTGCGACCCGTCCCTGCACCAACCCTCCCGGCGCTTTGCGGTCCGCTTCGTCTCGTGCACATGGCACTGTGCGCTGCGATTGGCCTGGCGGAGGCCGTGGCGGCCGTCGCGGACATTGCTGAAGCCGCCGAGCTTGCCGCTGCGGTCCGCGCCGCCGCGGACGACGAATCGGTGCTGGCGGCCATCGCGGGCTCCGTCACTGACGCAAATCGGCTGCCGCTCTTGCGCGCTGGCCTGTTCGACGCGGTCGTCTACCACGCTTCCGCCGGGTTCCGGGCGCTCGAAAGGACCGGCGAGGCGCTGGCCGTGCGCCACTACGGCGAGGCTTACGGGCTTCTCGTGCGAGGTCGTGCGTGCCAGACTCCGCCGCAAGTAACGACCCTTGACTTTGGGGCGCATGGCTCCTCGGCCTCGAGCGCGGCGGCGAGAGCCGCCCGGTCGAGCCCCGGCGTCCACCACCTGTCGATTAGCGGTGGGAGCGGACCTGCAAGCGCAACAGCACGCGCATTGCTGGACGTGGGGGCCAGCCCGTGGCTCGGGAGGCTGGTGCTGCGCCACGTAACGGTCGATGCTGCGGGCGCGAAGGCCCTGCTGTCGGCGGGCGGCCTCATGGGCCTTCGCATGGACACGTGCGTTCTTGGTCCCGGTATGATGTCCTCACTCGCGGCTGCCGTGGTCGAGAGCGTGGTGCTGGAGCGGCTGGAGCTCACGGACTGCGCCACTGCGCCCAGGGCGGACGAGCGAGACGCCCAGGGCGCCGATGCGTCTCGCGGGCTGCGAGGCGATGACATTGCCGCGCTGGCGTCGGGGCTGGGTCGCAGCGCGTCGCTGACGGAGTGCGTGCTTCGGGGAGTGAGGCTCAACGCCAAGGGTGCGGCCGCGATCAGCGCTGCTCTGGAGACCAATCCGACTATGCGCACGCTTGAAATCGGCGCAACCGAGCTGCCGCCGTCGGCGGTGGCGGCACTCGCCGAGAGACTCCCGCTATGGCGCGGCCTGCGGTCGCTCAGCATCGAGGGCGCGTCTCTCGGCGAGGAGGCCGCCCTCTTGCTCGGGGAAGCGCTGCAGCGGAGCACGTCGCTGACAGAGGCCAGCCTCGTGTACGACGACCCGGGGACGACTGGCGCCGCGAGCCTTGCGGCCGCCTTGGCGTCGCCCGGTGGGAGCCTGCGTGTCCTTGACCTGAACCTGCGATGCGACACGCCCGAGCACGTCAAAGCCGTGATGTCCGAGGGGCCGCGCTTCCGGGAGGGGTCGGTGCTCCGGATGGGGCGGTCGCGGGTCGGGGGTCAGCTGGCAGTCGTGGCGGAGGCTCTGCCGCGCTGCCCCGGGCTGCGAGGCCTGTTATTATCAGACGGAGGAGACTCGCCCAGAGACCTCGTGGCCTTCGGCGAGGCGATGGAGCGGGCGCCGTGGCTGACAGAGCTTGGTCTGCGGCTGATCCTCACCCCGGACCGCAGCGAAGCTCTCGCCCGCGGCATCGCCGCGAGCACGGGTCTGACGAGCCTCGACCTCGGGCAGTGCGGGGTCGACGAAAAGTGCTGCGCGCTCGTGCTGCCGGCGCTTGAGCACGCACCAAGTGTCAGGCGGCTTCTGCTTCCCTCGGCAGGCCTCCGCGACGCCGGGGCCGCGATGCTTGGCGCCCTGCTTCCCCGGTGGGGCCACAGCCTGACGGCACTGAACGTTACCCAGTGCGGCATTGGCCCCGTTGGCATGGCTGCCCTCGCCAAGGGCCTGGGCGAGTGCTCTGCGCTCCGCAGCCTTGCGTTTTCTGGCAACCCAATCGAGGACGACGGCATGGTCGCGCTGGCGGAAGCCGTGCGAGGATGTCCGTCGCTCACGAGGCTCACTTGCCTTTTCTGCACCGGAGGCGCCAGGGGAGTGGGCGTGATGCTTGATGCGGCGGTTAGGTTAGGTTAGGTTAGGTTAGGTTAGGTTAGGTTAGGTTAGGTTAGGTT
>Ga0136560_1001269_pt1 | contig 12902 bp, 15 predicted proteins | sample AntRauMeHopE1497_FD_104925 | JGI IMG/M metagenome (GOLD analysis project Ga0136560, IMG submission 104925) | Saline lake microbial communities from Rauer Islands, Antarctica - Metagenome Hop E1 #497 | ecosystem: Environmental > Aquatic > Non-marine Saline and Alkaline > Saline | place... | reverse complement strand
GATCGAGGCAGTCCGCCGCCGGCATTGTGCCGACTGCTCGCAGACGAAGCTTCGGAAGCACCACCTGCGGAGTTTCCTCGATGTCGAGGCATGGATGCATAGGCACCGGAGGCATCTGTCAGATCACTCACATGCCGATGTGGCCCAACGTAAATGGACCCAGCGAGCGAAGTTTGTCTCGCCAAGTGCATTTTCTCCATAAGGCTCGAACCCACGCCGCTCGATGCAGCTGTGCGACCGTCGGATTGCGTGCGAGCAACGTCATGCTACTGCCGCTTTTGTTCGTAGAGTATCGGCGGTCCAGAGGGCTAGGAAGTGCCATGCCCGGCATACGCACCCCTGCCATCGTTACCACCTAAAGCAGGCGATCGCAAGCCAAGCTCGGCAGAGGTCTGGCCAGGCGGCAGTTCGTCGCCGTAATTGCTTTTGTTGTTACCAAAGCCTCGAAGCCGTGCTTGAGCTTGGTTTGCCCCTCGCTAGCTCGATGAGGCTTGGCTTTCAGAAGAAGTAGAATCAGAGCGCTCACCCATGTAGTCACCGCCGCTGCCGCCCGCGCTACCAACAATATTGGCCAAACCTTCTCGATGGAGCTGCTGCCCGATCGAACGACTGCTGTCCAAAGTCCGTCCTTGTCCTCGCGGCTGTCGGCCCAAACCGGACTAATATCGATGTAGCTGCATAAGAGGCCCTCCTTTGTCTGCATCTCCAGCTTCTTGACCTGCGGCAGAATTAAGGCTACGCCGAGAACCATCAGCAGAGCGGAGCGCCGACGCATATGTCTCTGGGGAGGATCTAGGGTACTGCCTGGGAGACACCATATCTGGCGGGACCACCGAGCTATGACCCCCCTGCTTGGGATCTGAGGCCAGCAGCAAGTGCCTGGCCTCCTCTGTCGACATTCTACAGCTTGCTGCCGCATGCTGCACGATACCATCTTGCTGTTCGTCCGACAGTTGGTTCCAATCCTCGCCCCGCAAGGCATCCTCGATGGCAGCGTGGAGCCGCGGCAGTCTCGAATCCTCTCGAGAGGACTGTGCCTCCACTCCCGAGTGCTACGACCCTGCCATGGAGTGAGCGCTCTGTAGACGGTGCAGACTCTTGACGATGTCGTTGCTATTCTGTAAGGCGTCTAGTTCCTGCAGCGTGTCAAGCCACTGCTATCTCTGCTCTGCGTTTCCCGAGGTCGCATTCATGGCCATTTCGAGGAGGCTCTGGAGCATGTCCTCTCCCCCTCCTTCGACGTGCTTCGTGGAGGATGCTGCCAGTTGGAGATCATCGTCCTCGTTCTCTTCGTAATCATTGCCACTGCTGCGTCGATCCTCATGTCCAGAGAGACCCTCGTCCTCGTCCTCGTCGCCGTCGCCGTCATCCAAATCGTCGTCATCATCATCTCCTTCATCGCTGCCATTGAAATCGTCCGACGAATCGTTGATGTCATCACCCACATCTGTGCTCTTTAGGTTGACTTTTTTCTTCTGTACGTACTCCTTGATGTACGCATTGCTGAACTCGTCCTCAAGCTTAGGAAACCTATCAATCAGAGTCTGGAACCTCTCCCTGCTCAGGGATGCCATGTCGCAGTGTTCGATCGCGCAGACGGAAGCTGTGCGCATCATGTTAAACAGCAACGATATCTCTCCAAAGTAGTCGCCCATGTCGAGCGTCTTCACGAACTTCATAACCGTTCCTTTGACTGTGACGTACGTGGTTGGCTAGGTGTCACGATCGATCTTAGAGACGGGGTCTGGGTCGGCAGAGGGCAAGAACCGGCTCTGCATACGCTACATTGGAGTCAGGCTCAGGCGTCGTCCCATCGCCTTCGGCTTAGGTGTGCTAGCAGCAGGCGCTTCTGATTCCGCGACTGGGTGCTTTTTCACCGACCTCGCCGCGCTAGGCAACAGCAGGAGAGCGTCGCCGTCGGAGCTACCTTTCGCACGAAGACGATCGGGCGATCTGCTGCTGTGTACGGCGGCAATAGCATCTCCTTCTGTTTGTGCTCTCTCTGAAGAGGGCACGTTGAGGGGCTGCTGTCTCTAGGAAGAACCTCGCATCGAGGATTTTAGCTCGCGTGTGGACGCTGCTCTCGCCATCGGAGCCCGCCCAGACATATATGGAGCACGGAGAATTGGACTGCGTATGTTCACGGCCATACCGCTTTTGCCTGCATCTGCATTTGCCTCTGACATCGCCAGTAGGCTCTCGTCCGTGCTTGTCTTAGAGTGCTGAAGCACGCGGAGATCGCTGATGCCAGGCGTCTCTCCAGCAGCATCACCTGAGACAAACGGCTGACGCGAGACACTACGAGATGTGCTGCTGCCCTTGGTGGTGGTAACTCCCAAATTGTCAGGATTCGTGAGGCTGGGCCCGCCGTAGGAGTCAGCGTTAAACTTTGACTTTGGAGCAGACCCTAGTGCCAGATCTGCTGCCTGGTGCACGCTGTGAACGATGGAGTAGTCTCGGTTCTGCGACGATGACGCAGACGGTTCCAGATCACCTGCCTCCCCGACAATGTCTTGCAATCCAGTCGCGTCGCCAGATACCTCGAAATTCGTACTGCGGTGCTACAATCGCTCCCGATCTGCCAAGTGCTGACGACGTCTTGCAGCTCCTCGCTTCGCAATGAGAGCTTCACGCTTCATGTCGCCGCCACCATCGAAGTCCTCGATAGGAAGACTTGATTCCCTCCTTTGAGGCGGTAGCTGCAGCGGCAAGCCTTGTTTTGACGCTAGCGTCTCTGGCTGTACCTGTACCTTCGTGGGAGAAACGTCGGAAAGGTTAAGAGTTGTACCTGTGCCGGCTAGACCTGTTGGAGTGACCAATACGCCTGCATCAATCGCGACAGGCGTGCTGCTGATGGTAGGCTTGGCCTTGCCTGACGGCCGCCGAGATTTTTTGCCCGCAGGTCCACGGGCATCGTCTCCGTCTTTCGGCACAAGAATGGCACACGCTCCTTTCCGCAAGAAGTACATGTCATCGCCAAGCTCGCCGTACCTTACGACGTAATCCCCAGGAAGGTACAGATGGCTTTTCAGGCTCTTGATAAGAAAAATGATGACACTCGCGTCACAGTTCTTGAAGAGAGGTACATTCAGCACCATGTTTCTGTTGAGCCACAAGCCCACTTCCAGCTGCAGGGGTTCGGACAGTTTCTCCGTGAATGACTCCATGCTCTGGCCATCAGAGATGCGATGCCTCTCCCACATGCTATCCATGTACTGAAGGATCCGTTCCTGCAGTGACTCAGGCAGATCATAGTACAGCATACGCTCCTGGATCATCTACAGCCTCTGCCTGTAGAGATTCTCATTCTGGCTCAGGCTCTGAATAAGCTAAGCCATGGAGCCGAAAATCACGGCCTGGATCGCAGCGCCTGCCAACACACTCATAATGAGGAATACACGCTCCTGATTCGAAACTGGAACCTGTGTCATCGTCCGGAGCATAGCAAGAAGTACCTCGGTGAAAACAGCCGTGTACTGCGTGTCCCACGGTTCGTTGATAACGCCTGTCTCTGTCATCCAAGTGTCCCGCTGGCCATTCTACAACTGCCACTGTTGCAGAGTTGCAAAGGCGCAAGCCATCCAGTGCGTGAGGAACAGTACGATACCAATCAGCTGCACAGCACCAGCAGCATTGGCTATTGCAAAGTTAACCTTGTTGTTCAGGAATTTGATGACCCGGCTGAGGCGCAGGAGCCGAACGATTTTGACCACCCCGACGACAGCCAACTGGTCACCCGCTGTCCCGCTCAGGGGGTCATACCCACCCTGTGCCGCAGCCACAATCAATTCAAAGGGAATGCACGCTACAAAGTCGATGATAAACCATGACTGCAAGTAGTTCCACATGATTGGGGTGTATTCCTCCACGAGCTCGTGCCTCTCTACATCTCGATACGCCGTCCGGAAATTGATGATAACGTCAAGTAAGAACATGGCATCAACGCAGAACTCGATGATGACCCACCATACAGGCTGCGTGGGGCGAAACGCCACAATGAGAGGTATGCTCCATGCGGAGTAGAGGACCAGGACAAGCATGAAGACGTCCCATAGGGTACGCCAGAATGCATTCGGATGGCAAATGCAGGTCCGTTTGCCTGACAGTTTTAGCATGGCTTCGGAGCGTTCGTACACTGTCAGGTTGCGGAATGACGTGCCCAAGCCTTTCAGCAAGTGGGCATGCCGTTCCTCGATCACTTCTGCCCGATTCTACCCTATGCCAGTCATCTGACTGAACACGTCTGTGGCTCCTGCCCGCGACCCAAAATTGTCAGCGCGTTCTCGTGACTTCTTCTTGAAGATATTAGGACCATCTACAGGCGGAGCATCTTTCTTCTGCTTGCTGAAGACATTGACACTGCTATTGGTATCTTCGTCGTCGTCGTCGTGGTGGTCACTGCTCGTTTCGCCCTTTATGTGATCGTGCCCGTCTCTCTGATCATCCATGGGGCGAGACGAAGCCGAAACTGGCAATTCCTTGAGTCGACCTCCCCTCGATATGCTGTCTGTGCTAGACCTTCGCTTACCATCCATCCCGTGGGGACCGAAAGGCCTGACGTGTGAATCCAGGGGTGACGGTGCCACTCGAGAGGAAGCGCCTGGGCGAGGAAACTAGCCGTTGAGCTGGCTTTCCACAACTGCTCCGCCACCAAGGCTACTGCCAGCGAGCAGAGGAGCCTCTACTCCATGGGCTTCTCGGCTGTGGTCCATTGTAGCGTGCTCTCCCATGGCAGCAGAAATCAGGTATCCGGCCGTGTTGTCTCTGGAATCGCTTACGGTCCGATCGGAGCCATATCGGCGAGGCAATTCTGCTCCGATCGGGACATCAGCACGGAAGGCAGCGGCAGCACAGTTCCAACTTCTCGTTGTGCCAATCGGAGGCAACCGACCTCCTTGACCCTGCGGGTGCATTGCATTGTGGCCGATACCACCTGTCGTGGCAGCGTGCGCTGTAGGCAGCATGTTGCTAGATTCGGAATCTTTACTTTCGACGGAAGCTCGCCGGTTCGGGTCTTGGGTGCTGCCCCCTTTAGCAGTTGCCCCCTGCTCTGCCATTGTACCTGCCCCTGTTCCTGCCCGTCCCCTTGGGTCTCTTGAGTGCCCTGAAGCATCATTAACATTCCCGCTGCTCTCCGCCCGAATCTAATCAATGATATGCTTGCTATCACTACTGCTGCCTCGACCACTCAGATCATTGCTAGGGGTCCCAGTCAGTCCAGACGACAGCCTGCTGTGTCCTCGTCCCGGCTCCGGTACTCTTCCCTCACCCAGCTGTGAGGATGCACCGGGAGCCGTATTTCGATACAATGCGCTTCCGCTGCTTCTCTCTCTCCAACTGGACACTTCCTCCAGTGCAGGGGGCAGACCAGAGTACAGATGGCCAGCATTCTTGTCTTGGAATCTGCGCTCGCCTTGCTGATGCTGATGTGTATCGCCTCCTCCGGCTGCTAACCCATCCTAAATCGGAGGAAGTCTCGGCACTCGCGAAGCCGCTAACGAGTCACCAACCCCACCACTATTTATTTTTTTATCAATAAGTTTCGGTGTTGCTGATACGCCATGAGCTGAGCCTTGTGGGGCCGCTTCAGAAGTCAACGAGGTCCCGCTCGAAGGAATCTATATTGCCAAGGCTCGCGGCGGGGACCGGCGACCCGATGCTCGGACAGCTGCTCTAGCACCAGATGACTAATGCAATAATTCGGCTTGTTGTGACTATTGGATTGAAGGTCGGGCAGACATCGTCCTTATATTATTCTGCGAAGCGGTATTGCCGTTGGCAGGGCCACGCGCACCGCCGGAGCCCATTATCGAATCCTGCTCCCCCCCCAACAAGGTATTGCCTGCTCGTTTTAATGATCCATGCTATGCCCCGCTAGACTCGCTGCCTGGGTTTTCCCCTGCTGCCTGTGACACCCCGCTCATTACTTTATGTACGTCCACACACGCAAATACTGCTGGTTCGCAGGTCACAGCCGTTCTGCCAAGCCACCAACTGTACTATATTAATAACTTTCGCGCGGCCAATGAAACCTTAGGTTCAAGTACAGCGCAGAAGCGCCTCGCTGAGGACAACTCTGGTCGGGATGGTGCTTCGGACTGCATACGAACTGCGCACAGTTGGTCGCAAGTGCGTACCATATCCTCAAACCGGAACCAGTCTGGGAAGCGGATCTGGATCTCTGCAGTGAGTTTTCCGGAATTCCTGCAGAGCATTGACAATGGATCCTTGCATTTGTGTACAGACATTGGGAAGAACAAGAGATGCATGAAGATCTTTCGGTCGATGAGTTCGCTATGGGCAGCGCCACGACTTTGGAATCCAGGATTCCGGAATCCAGATCCAGCCTGTTGCCTTTGCTTCGGCTCTGTCTGCCAGGGAATTATCTCTATTTCCGAAAACTTGCCAATTTGCATCTTACGCCGAGATTCTGTTCAATTGGAGAGACGCCCGCTTGCTTTCAAGAAAGTGAATCAACCGCATTACCTCAAATCGAAGAAAGAGCTGGATGTTGCTTGGAACAAGGCGCAGCTATTGTTAGCGGCTATCATCCAACGGTGCATCAATCATACGTGTTTTGGACTAGCTCTTGTTGAACTAAGGGCCTCCGATGATCCTACAGGGCGCCGAGTCGCGCTACCGGTATCCCTACCTGTAGGCACACGACTCATCAGGTCTCCGGAACTGCCGGCTGGAGAATTGCGTCCGTGGCTTTCGATGCGCGTATCATGAACCACCAATCATCGCTCCGGGAAGTACAACTGCCTCGTCGTTCCTGTCCATCTCTCAGCATTGCGGCACCCGTCGCTGCTAGGATTCCAGATCTAGCGAAAGAGAGTTTGTTTAATGACCACTCATCACACCCTAAAGGGCCAAATACCACTGGCGCTCCACGTTGCCTTCAGAGTCTCTGCTGTAGAGTCCATCCACCACCATGGCTCGATTCGGCTTGAGCTTCCTTTTTGGAATATGTGCCACTTCAGTGGTAGCATTTGCGTCTGGAATCCACCAGCACTTCGTAAACGTAAACGTTACGAAGACCTTTGATTTCTCGAACCCAGTTGCTAGGATGCGGCTATCAATTGCCGCGAAAAGTGCAGACGACACGAGCAGATCTAAGTATTATATTGCATTGCCAGAGGCTGAGGCCAGATAGCTTGCACATGCCAGCGTTGTGGATGGGCTGGAACGGGAGCTGAGCTTCGCTGAGGACAAATCCGTCAAAGTGTGAGGATACTCATCTTATGAATCAACCCGCGAATGCTTTCATGGCCATTTAATATTGGTATCGACAATATAATGCCTCTTCTACGTCCGCAGCCCTGGATTCCGTCATTACTTGGTTACGTTGCTTACCCCGGCAACTAAAGACGATGCTCAGAAGATCGTAGCCCGATTCTCCCTCGCTCACACGCTTCGGCCATTTCCTGAGGTCGTGGAGCAGGGTGGAAAACACATGGTTAAGTTCGAGGGAGAGTTGTTCGCGGCCTCTCCGTACCATTCCGACAAGCAGCTGGTGTTCGCCCGGCTGGGCACGTCAGACATCGAGTCCTTCACGGAGATCCCAGGCCTCTCCAAGAAGGAGAAATCCAAGATGCGCGTGCGGTACGGCCCGTTCAAGGACGTCAAGGCCTACGACTCTGCGGAGCTTGCCCTGCATTTCGCACACGGCGGCCGCTTCGTGACATACGAGAGGGCCAACAGGGAGGTTGAGGTGAGCATGTGGGGGAACTTGGCCATCGAGGAACTTTTCGACCTGCGGAACGACGCCGCGAGTTTGAGCCAGGGGTTCAGCCGCGTAGACATGCAGATGAAGTAGATGCGGACGGGTGTGGTTGAGTCGCTCAAGGCCACCCTCCCTGTTGGCGCCAAAGATGTGTTTTACCGAGACATGGTCGGAAACATTTCAACCTCCAACATGAGAGCGGAACTCAACGGAGTGAGTCTCGAGATCAAGCCACGGTTCCCCCTGTTTGGCGGGTGGAGAACGCAGTGGTACCACAGCTACAACCTGGGGCCGGACGCGCTCACCTCGACAATCGACGGCGCCTCAGCCGACGGAACTACCACGGCCCTCATGAAATCGGCCGACGGCAAGCTCAAGGTTACCATGCCTTTCATGCCCCCTTTCGAGGGAGGCCTGGTAGAGACATACCAGACCAAGGTGATCCTCCCCGAAGGCGCGTACGACGTCGACGTCAAGTTGCCCAGCGGAGTCACCGTGGACACGGCAACAGACTCCACTCGCCACACCTACCTCGACGGCCCAGGGGACGGCCGCCCCGTGCGCGTCGTGATTGCGACCAACGTGGTAGAGCAGCACACTGGAGACCTTGTGGTCACATTCCGCATGCCGGCCGGGTCGATCATCCGAGAACCCATGATGCTCGTCGGAGCATACATGGCCGCTTTCGTGGTCTACCTGCTCGTTTCTCGGATCGATCTTACTGTGCCCGTTCCGGGGCGCGGAAAATGAGCAAGCGGCTCGCAGCTGCTAGAGTTGGCAGGGGCTCGCTGTAGTTTAAGGCGGACGGGTTGCGTTTTGCTTTGACACAACTTTTGGTTGCAACCGCATGGTCTAACGGAACCCTAGTTTTTTAATTGCCCCAACAAAGTTAAGTTCCCTCATGAATTTCAATCCAGCTGACCTTGATAAAGACAGTTTACGATAGTTAAAAAACGAGTTCGACAATGTGAGCACGCAGAGCTATCGTACCTTGCGACCGTGCGGCACTATCAAGGATTGCGACCAGTAGAGTTTCGAGCTGTCGCTAAGTGCCCCTCCTCACAATTGCAGGCTGGTGATGGATTCACAGAAGAGCAGTTTGTATCGTCGTTTGCGAAGGTGCTGCGGCGGTCTCCCGAGGAGCTGACTAGGCTGTTCTTGAAGGTATGATTCCGTTGGACCGTTGGGTGTTGCTTTCCGTGTTTGCCCCCACTCGTAGCCATGCATGCGTAAATCTGTCTCCTTCTTCCCAATCAGTGATCGCAGATTGATGCGAATGGCGACGGATCAGTTGATTTCTCCGAGTTCACTTCACACCTGTTTTCCGGTGCCTCCGGTGCAGTAAGCGATGATGAAGCCGCTGTGGGACGGGGCGGTGTTGGGCCTGGTGGAGCCTACCGCCGGACATTCGACAACCCAAAGAGATACCAAATGCTCTCTCAGGCTGGAAAAGGCAGCTCTGTCGCAGGGCGAGCACTGGCCCGCCTGGCACAGACAGGGAGTGTCAGCGACGATGCCTTGCTCCAAACTGCCAGGAGGCTGGCGCTGGCGGGAGCTGCTGGTATGAACACCATGGGCATGGGTGACATGTCTGGTAGGGGCACAGAGGCTGCCCTCGTTGCTGGTGCACTCAGTGGAGCCACGCCGGAACAGTTGGAGCTCCTTGGTGCGGGCAGGAACCCTATGGTCGTAACTGAAGGAGGCGGTGCCACCAAGTTCCGCAAGCTGTCGCAGTTGCGCAGCAAAGGATCTGACCCATAGCGCACGCAAACGGTCGCGGCGATGCAGTTGCTCGCCCTGTTTGACGCGATGGGCCTCAGGGAACAAATGGTGGACCAGACGGTGCTTCAGCGAAAAGCCATGGAGCGAGCAATTCGTGGTGAGGAGGACGAGGCGAGCAGGGGCGGGCCAGCGGTTGCAACCGGTACTGGTCGTAGCAGCATGCGTTCCAGAGACGGCGGTAGAGACAGCCAGCATGCAGAGGATTCGGAGTCGGAATTACAGGACGGGGAGGACGTGGACGGAGCAGGGGTAGGCGTTGGCAGCGGAAACGACGAGATAGAGTTATCGAGTGGCAGCAGGACGAGGACGGTGAAACCAAAACAAGAGAAAGCCAAGCCTATCAAAGTGCAGGGGAAAGGCAAGTCGAAGCATCGCCACGGGAGGTCTCAGGCACGAGGCAGGGACCTCGTCGTCGCACATGTGCTCGAGCGTAGATCCAAAATAAGGACGGACGTGCGCTCACAGCTGCCCATAACTCTGTCAATCCTCGCGAATGGACCTGGTTCTGCTCGCGGTGCCGCCGCCGTTCGCGCGTCGGGGCAGCTGCCGGCGGTTGCCGAGGCATCTGGGTACTCCGCTGGTTTCATGGCGAGGCTTCCCCGAGGAACAGGGCATAAAGACCTGATCAGCAAGGTCATATTTGTTCCCTCGACGCAGGGGGTAGCTGCTACCGCCGGAAATCGTGAAAGCGGCGGTACGTCCTCCTTCCGGTCTTCTTCTTCGTCATCATCATCTCAAACAGGTGACACCAGCGGCAGGGGGGTAGCGACTTCCGGCACCGTAGGCAGGTATTTCAGCGCATCCGTGGATGGCACAATCTGTGTTTGGGACGCACAGAGTAAACCTGGTCTGCGTCTTCGACATGGGTTCCGGGTGGCTGGCGCGCCGGTTCGAGATATGATTTGGCTGCCGCGGTCGCAGATGCTTGCAGTCGCGACGCCTGGGTCCATCCAGATCTTCATCGTTAACTCGATCGTTGGTACCGTTCATCTGCACGGCCGCATCTCGCACAGCCTAATTGGTCACGCGCAGCCGATGTGCCTTGCAACGTATGTACAGAAAGGTGGCTTCGGGGGTGGTGAGTCTGGTGGCATCAAGAAGAGCTCGCGGGGCTCCTCGTCGGCACAGAGAATCAGAGGAGGGCAGTCGGCGGGAGAAGCCAGCCTTGTTAAGGCCACCGCTGACGCTGCCAATGCCAGGGCACAGGCAGACGCGGCATTGCGAGAGCTCTCTGCAGACGCTGCGGTGCCTGACCGGGCAGGCTCTGGTGCTACCGTGGCCTCAAACACAGAGTCGGTTAGCCGCCGATCAGTTGCGTCGCTTGCTGCGAGCGCGGCGGCGCAGGCAGCTGCACAGGCACAGAGGCAATCCGAGGTGTTGGCCGAATCTGCTGCTGCCTCTGGGGGATCGAGATTGAGCAATCTGGGCAAAGAAGTGTTGCTGGTGGGTGACGACCGAGGTTACGTGCACAAAATCGAATTTGAACGATCCGGATGGCACATTTTCGTTCTGGACGAAGAGTTTTCGGAGGAGTCGGCGAAGCAATGCCTCCTGCCAGAAATGGGCGGTGGATGGGGCGCTGCGGTTGACAGCGAAGAACCTGCCGAATCGGTTCGGGCTCGTCGTCGAAGGGATACAAGGCGGTTACAGGCGCGGAAAGCTGCCAGGCGGCGATTCGACAATTCCAGGAAAAAGCAGGAAGACGCTGCGAAGGATCGGAATGAGGATACTGAATGGGATTCGGAGCCGGAAGGAGTTGGCATCGATGATGAGTTGCTTCACGATGGTGGGGATTCAGCGATGGCCGACATATTGGGCTTGGAAGCCGGAGGCCTTGGAGATGCCATGCCCCGTAGCGGTGCCGCCCATCTACAGTCAGGGTTGGCGACGCGCCGGGCACTTGCTTTGAAAGAATCTGGTGAAACGGTTGACTGGGCACGATTCAAGAGGCTTCGACAGTCGGCTAATGACTCGCAAAAATGGTCCCTTGGCAGTGGTGCACTCAGCAAAGAACATAGATCTGGCGCTGCTGCCGGAGAGTCCCTGAGCAGACAATCCACTGCGGGCGCGGTCGATGCGGCGATCGCTCTCGGGGGGTAGTCTGGCCGCGGGGGCCGCAGGAGCTTAATTGGGTCCTCTGCCTCCATGATGGGAGGAGCACGAGCTTCGTTCAGTCTCACTGCCGGCTCCTCAATGGCTCTCACTGGCAGAGCGGGAAAATCCAGGGGTGGTGCTCTGGCTGCCTTGGAGGACGATTTAAGTCAGGCGATGAAACGGATCGAGGAAGGGGAAGATAACGATTCAGAGCCAGGCGAAGTGGGTCATGCTGATACCGGGTCACCAGGTGGCGACTCGCCGACAGGAAGCAGCCTTCGAGACATGGTCGGAATCGCATCCAAAAGCACGCTGGGTGGCAACGGAAGCGACTCCGGGTCACCAAGATCAGGTGGGCGTTTAGGACAATTTTTCGAGCACGGTGACCCGCATTCATCAGTGCTCGATGCAGAGCTCTCCGATGATGCCCCTTTCCGTTCGACGACCCGAGTTAAAGTGCCTCAATCCCCGCTCTTGGGTGCCCGCGGCCGAGATTCTCTCATTGGCAGCAAGTAGAGCCTTCGGCTGCGCAAAGCGCACGATAAACCTACAAAGGCGGTGCCTGGAGTGCCTGGCAGCAGGGCTGACGATATTATTCGCAGTGCATAGTTAGCAGGTACCCGTGCTGGCGCTGCGCACTATAGATAGCATGTCCGGGCGTTGTAGGCGCAGCGATCTGCTGCAGATCCGGGCGCTACATCTGGCGGAGCCGTCTCCCCTGGCTAGGGTGCTGCAGGGACAGCTTCTCGATCTCATAATCTTGAGTCTCCGCGGCAGCCGGGCCAGGTGGCAAGACGCAAGCACTATGGGTCTGAGGTGTCTCGGCACCAGCAGTATGTGACAGCAATGGCAGCAGCCCTTGGCGCCAGGGCAGGCACCGAGGTTGGTCGGGACAAGACGAGATACGTTTAGTTTTCCATGTTTAAGGTATGCGGCAGACGAGCACAGGGCGACCATCACAGCGGTGGCACCACGCCACGAGGTTCCGCTGCCGGGAGCGGTGGGCGCGCATCAGTCTCTGCGTCTGCCCGAGCAATGGCAGTTCTCGGGAATTCTGATTCGAATGGGGTAGGTCCAGACGAAGATTTGACTCGGCACTGGATCAATGTTGTGAAGTACATCGCAAGCGCAGACGCAATTGTAGCGGGCACAGAGGGCGGAGAGGTCGTTGTCTTAGAAGCGGACAGGCCGTCCGAGCGAGTTGTTTCCAGTACCACCGTCCTGGGTGGCGTCACGGACCTCGCTTGGTCGGCCAACTCTAGGATGCTGGCCGTCTGCAGCAGTGGCTCTCGTACAGTGG